>Ga0179591_1263557_pt1 | contig 17501 bp, 18 predicted proteins | sample CZOMad2_1_08_16f_FD_182891 | JGI IMG/M metagenome (GOLD analysis project Ga0179591, IMG submission 182891) | Vadose zone soil fungal communities from Angelo Coast Range Reserve, California, USA - CZOMad2_1_08_16fungal (PacBio error correction) | ecosystem: Environmental > Terrestrial > Soil >... | reverse complement strand
CCGTGTGGGTCGGGATAGTCCCCCACGGATGCGTACGTGGGACGTTCACTCTCTTTTTTTCCGAGGCAGTCTTGACATTTACAGGTAACTTCTTTTCTCCCTTGCACCGTGGTTCTACCGTCCTAACCTTTTCCGTCCCCTTCAAATTTATATTATTTATTATTTCTTTGCGGAGCCTTTCCCTTTTTTTTCTGCTTCCTTTTTTCCCCTAATCGAGTGCGATTCCTTACCCCAGTTTCTTTCTCATTCTTTTTTTGAGAAGTACCTTTTCGTGAGGTTTTTTTGCCTTCCGAGTCATGGAGGACGGATTCGCCACCGAATGCCTCCTGTGGTTCTTTGCTTTCCCTCTCCTTTTTTTTTCGAAGAATCCCTTCCCCTCTGATCCAGAGTCCTTTTCGCCCCCTCTCCTTTCTGCTCCCTTTATGTGCCAATTTGAAACCCCATGCGGTAGGGCTGCTGACTTTATGTTTGAATTGAGTGTGTTTGTCGAAGAGGATCGATTTTATCCTCCTCCCCTCTGGCAACTTCCGCATTCTCCCCCCCCCCCCCCCCCCCCTCTTTTTTTTGGAACCTTTTGATCCATTTCGGTATTGTTCCCTTGTTAAGTGAATGGTGGAGCCAACGTAGTTTCCTCCCTTCTTACCTTTATTTCCTGTCAGTATTTTTCCCCCCTTGACCCCCGCCCTTTTTTTTTTGATGTTCAAGCACGGCTATTTTTTTTCCCATTAGTGTTGTCCGACAGTCCCCCTTCCCCTGAACTTTTTTATTCTAGCGCTTTTGCATTCTGTTTTTCTTGTGCCGATAACCTGCCTGAAATTGTATACTTTCGGATTGGGCCCCGAACGTTTTTTTTTTCCTCTCTTTTTCTAGTTTTTTCTTAGTAAGGCGATTTCCCTTTTTAACAACCTTTCCTTTTTTCAGTGTTTTTTTCTTCCAAGCCTCGCCGAAGCGTAGAGATCGTGGGTCTTGGAAGTCTTTTCCTTTCTCCCTTTCCCTTCTCCTTTTCCACTTTTAGAACTTCTTTTTTAGGCGAGAATGGACTCCCCATCTTCTCCAGTACTTTTGACTTTTCTTCTCACCTGACTCCTTATTTTTTCTGTTCAATAACGTCCTGACTATGATTCTTTTGCTTTCTTTTGTTAGAAGCTTTCTTCTCGGTGGCGTCTCCCCCATGGAGATTTTCCCCCCTTCACACAACCTTTTCTATTTCCCCCCGGCTAGTTGTATGAAAGGCTTTCTTTGTCTCGTTGGCCCCTTCTCTACGTCTGTCCTCTTGAGACACTTCTTTTTTGGGAAGCCTTCCCCTCTTCCGAGCGACTATCCTATATCCGACAGCCCGCCGGCGTAGGCCTGGCATAGGCCCGGGCTTTGAGTGTTCGTCTTACGTCTTTCCTATAAGCTATGAGATTTTTTTTCCTTTGCTGTCCGTTTCTTCCTCTCTAGCCGCAGCGGCCTTTCGTGTTGTCATCTGGTCTAGATTCCCCCTAGGTGTTTTTGGGGGTGTAAACTTCCCTGGTCCTCTTTTTTTCCCGGATTCACACCACTTTTTAACCGGTCGGTCAGAAACTGATTTTGGTTAGAATTTTTTGCTGAATTTCCCTCCCTTAAACGTCCTTTTTCATTGGTTTTTTCGTTCTTCAATCCCCCTGACTAATCTTGGTCTTTGAGCCACTTCCCCCACCCGAACAAACGCGATACACCTCTTTTCCTCCATCCATTTAGATATTCTATCCCGGACGTTGGTGGTGGGGATGGGCGTTAATTTGGCTCTTTGTCTTGACCGCGAGAACTTTACAACGCCCTGCCCGAGTTTGACCTTTTTTTCATTCGCCATGTTCGAGAGCATTTCTTCTCGCCCCCCTCTTTCCCTTGAGGTAAATTCCATCCAAGTAATACACCCCAAGCACTTTACCAACTTCAAGTGCATTAACCCCCCTCCCTCTTTCTTTCCTGGAGGGGATTTTCCACACGACACGATCTCGCGATTTTCTTCTTTCCTATGTTTTACAGTCAGGACAATTTTCTTTTCTGGATTCCTTTTCCTGGCCCCGACGGGGACTGCATGAACATTGTCCCCCCCCTCAGGGATTTTCTTTTTTGTCTCCTTTTTTGGTGATATCCCTTTTCCTTTCTTCTTTTAAGTGTTTTCCCCCATCTGGTAAAGTCTTCCCCCAGTGGCAAGGTCGGGGCCATCTCACTGTCGCTTATTTTCTTTGCCCACCTCCCTAGACCAAGCGAGTCCCCCCCCCCTCTGCTACCCCCAGCTTTTTCCTCCCTTTTCCTTTATGTTTGAGAAATTCTCCGCTCATTTCTTGGGCATGACATCATGGAAGGGAAGTAACTGACCCCCGTGCCAATCAGCTGCAAGCAGTTTTTTCCTTCTCTCCTTCTTCCTCTTCCCCTGCGCGTTTAATGGTCTAGACTTCACTTTATTTTTATTGAGGCTCGAAGTCTTGTGCGACCCCTTTCTCTCCTTCCCCTTCCCTTAACTTCTACTAGTTACCTCCAGAAAAACCTCTTTTCCTGACCTCCCTTCTGCCTCCATGTCCCTCTTGTTTTTAGGGCATAAAAAGTTAGGCAGAACGGACACTTATTGGTACGAGACATGGTACGGGGAGTACTAGCTCCTTTCCCCTTCCTTTCCCCCTAGCCTGGTGAACCTCCCTTTCTTTTTTCCACCCCTCCCTACTCCTCCCTGATCGTGGTGTCATAGTATCGTACCATCAACTTTCCTTTTTTTTGCCAAGTCCCCATCTTATGACTACCTGTAATTCTATTTCTCTGACTTTGCTTTCACCTTCGTCCCCTGGTGTCCCTTTTGGCCAATGAAATGTTTTTGGACCGTTTTCCCCCGCTTCCTTCCTTCTGGACGCCTGTAAATCGGACTTTTGGGCGCCATTCCTTCCGAGGGACTCCCGCACATCCTCTTCCCCTCTTTTTCATTCAATTCCAGTTGGCCTCTCCCCCTTTTTTGCCAGTCTGATACTCTCATCTCTCTCGACACCTCCCCGTCCGGACAATCCACCCCTCTCTCGGCCTCCCGGCCTTTTTCCCCTGGTTTCCACTAGAGTCCTATCAGGCCATGAATCTGCCTCCCCTTCTTCTCTCCCCTGCCTCCTTTCTTGCTTTTCCCATTTTTTTAAAGATCTTTCCCCCATCACGTCTTCATCTTTGCCCTTACGGCATTTCATGACTGATTTGCCCCCTTATGGAAGACCTGCTCTTTTTCTCCCCTGCTGCTGCCCCCTTTTTCCCCTCCCCTTCAAAGCTGCCCCTCCTGTCTGCTTCCCTCAGGCACCACCTCCGCCTCCTTCCTCCCCCTTTTTGCGACATTAGGTGTTAACAATATTTTTTTTTTTTTTCCGGGTTTTCTCCCCCTTTCTTCGTCCCCGTTTAGAATTCAGGACCCCCGTTGTAACCAGTCCTGGCCTCGATTACTCTGTTCCCCTTCAGTAGTCCCCCCCTTTCTTTTTCAGTTGAAAGCCGCCACCTTTCTTCTTCCTTTTTTTGGACTTGTCCTTGTTTGTTAGTATCCCACTTCTGTCCTGACCGAGTGTTTTCTTTTTTCCACCCCTTATCTTTTCTTTACTTTTTTTTTAGAGCGAGGACCCGGCGCATTCGCCATTTCTTTTCCCCTTCTTTTTTTGCTTAGCTTGCTTACGGTGAAACTACCGATCTGAACAGCCTGTGTAGAAGATACCCCCCTGTAGATGCAGTGGTTGTCTTCCCTTCGGACTTTTTTCCCTCGCGACTTGATTGCTTTCCCCTTCTTCCCCCATTTTCGGTTCTGTACTGTCTGCCTGTCAGATGGGGTCTTAAGAAATTCATTTCAGGGCCGGATCTCGTAACATTCCTCCCCCCCTTTTGTTTCTTTTTTGTTGTTCTATTGTTCCCTCCCCTCTTCTTGCCCTTCTCTCCCTTCTCCCTTTTTTTTTAACGATCATTTTCGATATTGGTGAACCCCCGTGACCCCCCTGGGGTAGCCGTTCGGAGATTAAGTTTTTTTCGTGTAGCCTTTTCTCCCTGTTTCTTCTAGGAAGTAGTCATGGAAAAGTCTTTTTCGGCCGATTTGCCTGCCTTCTTTTTTTCTCCAGCCCCCACTATATTTCATTTCCGCTTTGCGCGAAAAGTCACCTTTGTACATTTTCCGTCGTAGTGACCTCCCCCCCCCTCCTGAGTTTTCCTTTTTTTTTATTTTTTTAACCCCCTTGCGTTTTGTTGGCGTCGCCGGCGAAATAGCCTACAGTTCTCTCGAGTTAAGCTGCTCCTTCTTTATGGCTTCCTAACTTACTGATCCTTAGCACTTTTTAGTATTTCTCTCTGCATCCTACTGTCCTTGTGGCTTCGTGTCAGAGATAGTAAGGCCCTGAGAACCTTCCCTTTCTTTTCCCTTACCTTGTTACCTTTGGGATCTCTCTCCCCCTCCCGCGTAAAGAGACGCCATCTGTTTTGAATTAGACGGATGCCTCTGGTTCTTCCACTTGTCTTCCTAGCGGTGACCTTTGTGCCCCCAGTCGTCCCTCCCCCCCATGGAAGTGAAATTTCGCTCATCTTCGAGCCGGATTTTCCCTCCCCTCCCGGAAAGGGCTGTCTATGATTGTCATTGCTACTTTTTTACTTCTTCGTTTTTTAGGGAGAGTTTAGCACTTTCTCCTTTACACCGGTTTCTCGTCCCCCTTTTGGCGTTGCTTTTCCAGTGTCTATGTTGTAGAGGTAATGTGGCTCCAGAATTTACGTCCAGTTCTTTTCTACTCAATGACTGGAAGTTCCCCTTTCCCCTCCGCCCATTCCTTAATCTCCCCATTCGTCTTCCCTTTTACGGTCCTTCAGACGACCACGTCTGGGCGAGTGAATCTTTTGCGAGGAGATTTTTCAGGAATACTTTCCTTTCCTTCCTCGCTGCTGCTTGCCTCCCTTCCTTAATCACTCGAGAAGCTCTTTTTTCTTTCCATAGGTACCCCCCTTCCCCTCCTCAGACTTCACCCACTTTACTCCCTCGGAAGTTAAAATTGCCCCAACAACTTTTGTGTAAATTTTCCAGACCCTGCCACCCTGGTGGGCCTTTTCTCTTTTTTTAGTTTCTCTCTTTGATTCCCAGGTACGCGGGTTTTCCTTTCCGTCTCGCCGTTTTTTAGAAGAAGATCGAGGATCCGTGATGACCAGACACCACCATTAAGAATTGTTATATATATATTTTACTCCATACCCCCTTTTTTTTTTTCGAGATTGGGAGTTTTTATTTTTTGGGGGCGCACTTCGCTTATCGATAGGCTTATGAAGAAGGCTCTGGAACTGGTCCCATTCCCCCTTCCCCCCTTTTGTTATGGGTCCCGTGCGTCCCTCCGTTCACCCCTTTGTTGTTGTTTAAACTTTGTCCTACCTGTAGAACCCCCGATTCAAAATTTGCTCCGTCCCCCCCCAATGACAGTCCTATTAGGTATATTCCCCCCCTCCCCCCCCGAAACTTGAGTCCTCTCTTCTTTCTCCCCCTCCTTCCCCTATTTTCCCATGTCTCACCTTTTCCGATGAGGAGGAGCTGCTTTAAATCCTTTTGGTCCCTCGACATTTTCTCCTCTTTTTTGGGGTACGGACTTTTTTTTTCTTCTCTCTTTCGCTGTCCTGATTGGAATTTCTCCCATTATTTTGCAAGTGGCCCAGTTGGCGGTCACGCCCCCTTTTCTTTCTCTTCTTTCCCAGAACTCGACCCCTCCCCGTACCTTTTCCTTCCTCCAATATTAAAAGATCTTTCCAAGTTCAACCCCCTTTTATACACAGTCGTTTCCCTTTAGCCCCTGGATACCCCCGGTTCCCCCTTCTCCAGAACACGACAAAAGGCATCCTTTTTCCCTTTTCCTTCTTTCCTCCTTCCTTCCCCTCCCTCTCCTTTGTTCCCAGTTTCTTCCATGGAGGCCTGTAGAGAAGCTGTTCAGCTGTTTGAACCCTTTCCCCCCTGCTACCTACAGTTTTTCCCCCCCTCCTTTCCAAACCCAACTCCCCCCCAGTCTTTTTGAGCGCCCTTCCTTGACGTTAGGGCGATCATTAACCAGTGCTGCAGAGGAAACCTCTTTTTTCTCCCCTCCTTTCTGGTCCTTATTCAGAGAGCCCTCCCCCTCCTCCCCCCCCTTTTCCCCAAGTACCTCCCTAAAAATAAGACGACCTTTTTTGCTCCGTGACATGCCCCCTTTTTCGTCGATCCGAAAACATTCACAGTTTTTCCCTTCTTGAACGATCTGTCCTTCCCTTTTCCTTTCTAGTTCGCTTGTGAAGACTCCAAAATCGAAGAGGCCAGGGGCCGGGCGACCCTTTTCCTTTTTGCAGCCCTTTTTTTTTGGTCCTATTTTCAACTGTCCCCGTACCCTGTCCCAATGTTCATTTTGAACGTCGAGTACGGAATTACAGATTTCGACTCCCCCGTCTTCTCTCCCCCTGCTCTCCTTCTCCACAGGCTACCCCCTTTTTCCAGCAGCAACTCACGGGACGGCTACGGATACGACCCTTGCCTACCCACTTCCTCCCTCCACCCTCAACTTTCCACCCTTTTGTCCTCGAAGAAGATTTTCCACCTTTGTTTTCATTTCGCTTTTCCCCCTGAACTCCCTGATTCTTTTGTCTTGGTACCCTGAAGAATCTTTGTCCTCGCACTATCACCAGATAGTTCCACTCCCCCCCACACTAGTACCCCCCTTTGATTCGGCCTCTTCCTTCCTTCTCTTTTTTTACATCCTAAAATTTTTCTCCTTGTAACTTTCAGCAATCTCTAAGTGAAATCGTTGCCTCCCTTCAGGATTGAAGGCGCCCGTCCCCCCTTTTCCCTCTCCTTTTTTTTTTTTTCAGGAAGCCTCTCTCATTTGAGGTTTCTTTCTCCCCTTCTTGTTATTTCCTGTGTCATTCGCTTCAGCCCCAGTTGACGGACACACTCCCTAAGGCGGGCATGTTCCGGTCTTTACCCCCTTTAACTCCTGGGCTTCAGCCCTCCCACCCTGGATCGTCTTTTTTTTCTCTTTTGTAACTATTATTTTTCCTTGTTTAGCGCTGATTCCCCTTACGCGAGATACGGGTGGGCGTCCGACCGGATGCGGTGTTTTTTTTTTTTTCGGTTTCCTCCTTTTCGAGTGCGGTTCCCCCAGTGTTTTTCGTAAATGTAGTTTTTTCTTAGCCAGGTTCCCCCCTCTTCCTCCAAAGGCTGACTCATAACCAATGTTTTTTCCTCTTGTTTTTGTCTTATTAGGAGGACTTGGGCGGCATGTTTTTCTTCTCCTCCCCCCTCCAGTACCTCTTATTTTCTCATTTTGAAATTTCCTAAGCATTATCTCCCGGTTTTTCTTTCTTTTTCCCCCCCCGATTGGTTCTTTCTTATCGTTTTCGTCGTGACTTCAAAGAAATGTTCATTGTGATGATTTTTTTCCTTCCCTTTTGAGAGGTTTCAGAGTGTATTTTGCATTTTATGCTACTCTCCCTTTTTCACCTGCTCTTAATCAAAATTTTACTTAGTGTTTCTCCAGGTTCTGCGAGGTTTTGTGAATTTGCGGTGTAGTACGGAGTGGTCCTTTCTCTTTTCTCCCTTATCTCTTTTAATTCTTTCTCAGCTAGATCCTCTGCGAAGTTTCTACTCCCTCCTCTCCCCCCCAGATGTGATTTCCGTTTTAATGGCACTTACCGTCTTTGATTGGCTTCGAAGTGAGGTGACCCGGTCCCAGCTTTCCCCCGTCACTTTTTTGTATCTGCTTTTTTTCTACCGTCCCCCTTTTTTTTCCCTACTCAGTGGAGGGCCCTACCGATGACCGACATGGATATGTGAATCATTTCACGTTGAATCTGGATTCTTCCTTTTTTTTACTCCTTATTGACCCTTTCCCCGTCCCTTCATAGTAGGCTTTTCACGACCCAGAGACTGTTTTACTGTCTAGATAGTAAGTGCAGGAGGAACCTTCTTTCTCCCCCCTCTTTTTCTGACCTTTGAGTGATTATCCCTCACACTCCACCTTCTCTCGTCAGCAGGGGATTTACCCACAAACACACCCCACCCCCCCCCCATTGTTTTTCTTTTCGCTTCTTACTTCCCCCTTAAGTGAACGTAGTAGAGAAAGAGGTCGACTTCTCCCCTCTGTGCCGACTGGGATCTTTCCGACCCACCCCATTTTTTCAGATTCATTTTAGTTCGACCCCCAAGGATATCAAGAGGAGTTGAGTGTGTGCCCCCCCCTTTTGTCTCCCAGTAGGGAGAGTTACTTTTCCTGATGGTTTCTTCAATTTTCTCCTTCCTGAACACTCTAAACTTTCCCTCTGTACAGAGCTTTTTTCCACTGGTCTTAGGGCCTCTGGGGGAACCGAAGAACCCTCGTTCCTTCTGTTCAGCCGACCGACCTTGCCGTTTTTTTTTCCCTGTAATTCCCCCTCCTTCCCTCCTCCTTCCAATGCACTTACGACTAAGAGGGAAGAAACTAATCCTCCTTTCCTTTTCTCCCTGGTAGGTCTCTTAGGATTCTTTCCTTTCCTTACCTTCCTAGGTCGTTCTCTTGTCCCGGTCGAAGGAAACGTCCTCTCCTTCTTTTATTTCGTTTGCCTATTACCCCCTCCCTCCCCTTCTCTTCCCTTTTTTACCCTGCTTCGTCGTGACTTTTTGAAATTTTTAACAATTTTGTAAAGGCTTTGGACCCCCTCCCTTCCCCTTGTTTTTTTTTTTGACGATCTATTTTTTCCCGGAACTTCCCCCTTTTTCTGAAGGTCTCGCGGCGCCGATCGAGTTAGACTCGTCATCCACACCACGTTTTTTTTTGCCCCCCCCCTCTTGTTTTTTTCTATTCTAATTTTCCACTATACGTTTGTTTTTTTTCTTCTTATCCATTGGGTTGGTGTGTCTGTGCGGCAAGGTCTGATCTTGACTGCGTACCTCCCTTCCCGAGCCCTTTTTTTTGACCCCAAGAATTTTTTCTTTTCGTTTCGCCCCCTTTCCATCTCAAGTTTCAAACAGCCGGTCACGTCACTTCACACACCCGTGTTTTAAATGTCCAGTCACCCCCCTTACCTTTCAGACTGCCCAAACAACCATTTTTTTCCCTTCTTCTTCCGTTCGGATCACTATTTAACACTCCCGGAGGAGCTTTTCAGCTTCTTGGACAGGGAAGCTGCGCCAAGCTCATTCTTTCTTTCTTCTCATTTCCAATGAACTTTTTTTCCCAATCCCTCTTTCCCCCCCCTATCTTGCGTCCAAAGAGTATGGAGTGTTTTCCTTTTGCGTCGGTGCTTATTCTTTTTTTCCCCCTCCTGATTTTCCTCTTTTTATTCCCAAACTCAGTTGATTCTTCCCAAAGAGGCTTTGGCCCGTTTCCCCTTTTCCAATTTCCCTGTAGATTACTTTTGTCCCAATCCCTCGCCAACAGGACTAAGAACCATAGATGTACCTTTTTGCTACGACCCACCTTTGACTCCTCCTCCTTTCCGAAGCTCTTTTTCCTGAGACCCTTCTTCCTAGTCCTGACCCAGTTAAAATACTTTTTTTAATCATACCTTCCCCCCCCCCGCGTTCCCGGGACGGAGAGACTTTTTTCTCCTCATACCCCCCTTCCAGATCCTGTGCTCTTTACCTTATCGCCGCTTTTTTTTTTTCTTAAGTTAACCCTGAGACAACATCTTTTCCCCGTCGTTCCCCCCTCCCCCCGTTTCATGGTAGCTTTATGATGGATTTACGCTTCGGTTTTTTTTTTGATACTCACCGGGCTCCCACTGCCCACCTGCTTTTCTACGCGATGTCGCTTTTGCCTACTCCGTCTCACCACGGACCAACCCCCACTTTGCCCCCACTTTCCCTTTTTACAGAAAACTTTCGGCCAATTTTTTTTTCCCTTTCCCCCCAACGCCCTCTGCGTGCCATTCCATCCTTTTTGATTTCGTTCCCCTTTTCCCCGTGCGGAAATTTTCAGTCTTTTTTAACCCACAATTTCCTTTTTCTTTTAAGGGTTCATTAGCCCAGCGACGGTTCCCCCCTCACGCCCGTTTATTTCGGTTGTTCTTTTCCCATCCCTTCCATTTATTCATCGCCTTTGCAGACCTGCTGAAAGGCGACCGCAACCCTTTTTGATTATAAGAAGCTCCTTCCCCCTTATCCACCCGTCCGACCCCTCCCTTTTTTTTTTTTCAAACACCGTCCTCGCTATCCCACTGTTCCTCTCTTTAAACTTTCCTCTCCTCATGATATCCCTGGATCTGGAATAAGAACATTTCTCCTTTTCCTTTTTAATTTCTCTAACCTCTATAAATCATCCACAACCCCCCCCCAGTCTTCCTTCCCCCAGGTTTTAGAAGTATAAGGAGATATCGTCCCAGTTTATTTCCTCGTTCCCTTAGCTTCATTCTCTCAATGTTCCAATCTTTCCCTTCCCCCTTAGAACTGGGAGGACTCCATTTCCGACTCCTCTATTCACCTTTTATTGAATTTCCCACTCCCCATTTTGGTTGTGCCGTAGGCTCTGTCTGAAGTAATAGCGAAGTAATCGGTGAAGAACATCCTTTTCCTCCAACTGACTTATGTTTACTAGGTGCACACGGTCATTTTTCCCACAGTCATTTTTGGGAAGGCCTTCTCCCCAACTTTTTTTTTTAACCGATTGGCTTTGATATACTTTCCTAATAATAATTTTTTGTTATATATATTTCATCATAGTTTTCTAGATACTTTCTTTTTCTTGATGCCTACCAAAGGGGTTATTAATGGGACTCCTCTATTTCCAAGAGTTCATTTACAGGTCCTATGGCCGCGTAGGGCAGCCCGTCGGTCCACTTCAACCAGAATGGTGTACCTCTCCCCCCCCCCTTGTTTTCCCCCTCCCTTCTTTTTTCTCTTCTATTGCTTTGAATTTGGTTAGAGTCTTCTTTTATCCGGATTTACGTCGTGGAACGTTGATAAGTTTTTCTGGATCCCACTGTCTACGTTCTATGGGCTAACTTGCAGGTTTCTATTTTTATCCCCTCCTTCTTTTTTAGGGTTTTTGTTTTGGCCGATCGGTGTCGGCATGAAGCAGGACACTTGCTGAGCCAGAGCCGGGGCCTCCCCTATACCTTTTTCTCGTGTTTGCACCAACCCACTCCAAAAAAGTGTTTGTCTCCTCTTTCCCTTCTTCACTGATGTTTCTCCTTTTTTTCCTTAGGTTTTGCGCGCCCGCGTTGCACGTGGTGCCGGTAAATTGAAGCTTTTTTAATGAGTCTACTCCTCCCCCTCTTTTTTACAGAAGTGGGTCCCCCCCTTCCAGATTCCTGTACTTTTTTGTAGCGTTACTTGTACCCCGGTCCACCTAATGGGTCATGTTTCGTTTCCTCCCTGCCCGCTTTTTTTCCCCCCATTTTTTTTTTGATCTTTATGGTTTTCTTGTCACCCCGCAATCGTCCTGCCCTTCTTGCGTTCCAAGTTTTTTTCTTGCTGGCCATTATGAAGTTCACCTTTTCTCCTTTCTTATTTTTGTTGCAAGAAGTTCTTTTTTTTCCCTGCTCCTTGGTCCCTCCCATTTTTCTGCTGCTTTTTTTTTATTTTTTTAACCAAGACTTGCAATGTTGGCAGGGGTTTTCTCCCGCCACACGATTTGTCTTCAGCTTTTCCTCTTCCTTGGTTGGGATTGTCCTTTTTCTTTTATCTACCTTTTTCCGCGGTACTTCTCGTATTTAGCGCACCCAGGAGAGAACCCGAAATAGGAAAGCCGTAATGGATGCCCTACTCTAGATAATCGTCCTTCTTCCCTCCTGACCTTCACCGGTAAGCGATTTTGAAGATGTAGGTTCTTTTGCAGGTTTTGACTTCCGACTCATGTCCCCGGCTTTGTTCCTCCTGGTCTTCTGTCCCCGTAAGTCTCCTCACGGGCCACTTTTAATATGCCCAGAAGATTGTTCAAGTTATTCGATGTTTTATTTTCTTTTATTTTTCCGATCCTCCCCATTGAGAGTGCCCTGAAATGACCTTTCCTTATCTTTTCTGTAAGATGAAAAGAGTAACTTCAGTAATAGACCTTCTACCGACCATTCTCCTGACCTCAGGGGGCGATGTCCGGCCCTCGTTCGGCTTGGGAATTTTCTATCCCCCTCTCGTTCTTTCGCATTCCGTCCTGCCGATACTTTGTGAGACTACCTCTGCGCCTCTCCCGTTTGCTTGTGATTTCACCTTTTTTCCTACATGTCCGAGGTCCCCCTTCCACCCCTTCTGTCTTGTGTGACGCACATTGAACCAACTTTGTACCCTTACAAGACATTCACTCGCCATTGTGCAGACCCTGTCTCCCTCTTTCCCAAGTCACAAGAGGTTCTCCATAGTGTCTTCAAGGGCCTTCCCCCCCCTCCCAGCATCGTTCTGCGTCCAGCACAACCCAATCCCCAACTCTCCTATCTCCTTTTAATACTGGGTTGTTTCAGGGTCTTTGGGGAGTTTGGTTTTGCTTGCGTCACGTGTCGGCTGACATTACTCACTCTCTTTGCCTGACCCAAACGTTTTGACTGGTGCGCGCTGCCACGGTCGCTTAACATTGCACGTCCCAGGTTTTTTTCTGTCCAGTCTTACAAAAAGTTTTTCATGTCGACCCTGTAAGTTACCGTTTATGCTCCCAAGTGTTTAAACCACCACCTGACGTGGCTCTCCCCTGCTTCGTTATGCCCCCGCCTAGCTTCCTTTCGCTCGTTTTATCCTCATCGTCCCTCCCGGGACATCACAGAGCTCTCTGCTTGAGTGCCGGAAGCGAATCATCATTGGCGATCCCATTTTTCCTTACGCAGAGGCCTTGCTTTTTTTTCCTCTTTGTTTTGAGAGATGGCGCTGACTGCTTACTCTTTCGGGTCCAGAGGGGTTATTCCCCACCCGGAATTCAAGTTTCAAGACGGAAGATATTTCGAGTACTTTCTTTTTTTTTGCAAAACCCTACAAGCTAAGTATGCCCCTCCCACTTCCTCTAACCCCAAACGCAAGCTTTGTGAGCAAGAAAGCCTCCCTCCGCCCCCTGAATACACCCCCTGTGAGACGCGCATGTCCATCCATCCTGCCGCTCCAGCGTCCCCTGTCGTGAAGCTCGACGTGCGGGGATGGCCGCCATCGCAGAATGTTTAGATCCCTCCCAGTACGTGCTGACTCTGCCCGGACATTTATCTGCGCTGTTCTTTGCGAGACCCTTTAAAGTCTTCCCTTCCCGATTGCATTCGTACAATCGAATCCCCCCAAACGGATTTGGCGACGATGCTGACGAAGGCTATGTCGTGGGTCAATGGACCCTTTCCCCCTCACAGTTTGGTACGCAACTAGGAAGGGAAGTCCCTCTTCTCCTTTCTGCCAAGGATTTGCCCCCACTTCGTGCCCAATAACCCATATCGCACTTTTTTCCGTGCCAACTTGTGATAAGGTATTTGGATAACCCCTCCCTCAGGAAATCTTGCAAAGATATGCCAGGAAAGTCAGGTCTTGAGGCTCACCCGACCCCCCCACATCCCCTCTTCCAGCGGCAGGGCTGACAATAACATGAATGTTTTACCTGTTCCCCGTTTACGACCCCTCCCCCCCCCCGACGGCTTTTCCCATGTCCCAGTCCTTTCTACAGGCCTTAACTACGCGACCGACCAATCCCCCTCCGCCCCCCCTGCCTCTCCTCCCCGCCGTGCCAGTCGACACGTCAATCAATGTGCCTTTTTTCTCCGGCTAACTCGAGCCTCAAAACTAACGAACCTCCCCCCCCTGCACCACAGTCCCCCCCCCTACTCCGGCTACCCCCCTTTTTCTTAAGATTCACCGCTCCAGCCTAATTCCTGATAGGGATATTGGAGAAGTTCCCCCCCCTCGTAAGCTGAAATTACAAGAATCCCCTATACCCACCGAGGAATTCGGTTGAGACCTTTTATCAGGAATTTCAATATAGATCTCAGCAGCCCATCTTCAAAGACGATATATTCCTAAATGTTACCCCAGTTCCACTCTTGCCTCCGTTACCTGGATCTACTTCTCCATCCCCCCAGGCTTGGCCCATGCATCACGCAGAAGATCGGACACTAGATCTACCCCCTTTGGCGGCTGGATCCCCCTTTCCTTTTCTTCGGACGGGCTGTCGTCGACGCAGTGGACCGGACCCTCCGTCCTCTTTTTCCCCGAGTCCGAGGTGAAACTTTTGCCCATGAACACCTCATCCGAAGTCCACGAACCGACGTCCCGGGCGGAATACTATCTTTTCTCGAATAATTTTCTTCTGTGAGAGATTTTCGCCAATGTAAGCTGATCGGTCTTGACCCCCCAAGGATGCGGGAGACCAGTAGAGGACCCTCCTTCCCTTAGGTGACCCGTTATTTCACTTAGTCGTCTAGTAAGGAAGAGTAGCAACGAAACCCCCCACGTTTGTTACCAGACAGACCTAACATTGTAGCGCGACGTGGTCTGAGGCTTCCCTGGAGTGAGGCGCATGACATCCACTGATTGGACGATTATAACGGTTAACTTCGTAGTCTGAGCTACTTTCCTTCTTTATGGCGGGGAAGGCCAGCTCTTTTTTCCATTCCCAGGCCGGATATTCGCCCCCGGCCTTTCTAGTGTTGTCATGTCGGAGTTCTCGATCGTTGATCCTGAAGCTCGCTGAAATTGATTAGACCTAGACTGGTCCCTCCAATACATGGTCTATCGTCCGCGTTACATTTCAGTTTCCCACCTTGGGTATCGCGAGGAGCTGTTGCCGGGTCGTACGGGTAGTCGCGTCGTAGCCCTTAGCCGCCTGTCCTTGAGTTGCTTCCGCACTCGGGAAGAGTTCGACGAAGTCTTCGAGTGCCCCCTTTCACTTTTTCGTAGTTACGTTTCCCGGCGAAGCGAACGGCGACCTATTCCCTATGACAGGAGTTAAAAAGGTCCCCCTTTTTTTTTTTTTTTTTTTTTTCGGCGTGGTGATGGTCATCTAGATAAGAGTTTCTTTTCCCCCCAAGTCACTCCCCTGTCCTCGTAATCTTTATTATGCTAATTGCTCGTGTTCTGGCCTTCCCTCTTACCTATGCAAGTGCCCATTGTAGCTTCTTTGCACCGTCAAGTGTAGTGTCCTTTTCTGGTGGCCGACCGGGTTAGTCTCTTTTTTTTTCTTCCTTCGGCGCGTACTAAACCATTTTTTTTTTTTGCAGGACCTTTTTTCTTCTTTCCCACACATCGTCCTGCAGAGTTTCGCCAGATCCTGTGCGGACTTCTTTCAGACGGCTTTTACTTTCGCCGTGAATTTTTAGAGACCCGGATCGAACCCCGCAGAGGCCAGCCTGAAGGATTCCCACCTCCCCACCCTCTCCTTCAGCGTAGGGTCTGGAGCCAAAATTCCCCTCGTTACCCGGAGTCAGCTTGCGTCAGGAATGTCTGGCTTTTTCTCAGTCGGGGCCGAGGCTGCTCCCCCTGACTCACACTATTCCCCCCGATTTGGTAATCTGCTGTTGTTCCTGAACCCGGTTGCACTGGGCGAGGGTTCTGTGCCCCCAAGACGACCTGTCTTTTTTAGCCGTGCCCCTTCCCTTTTCTTCGTCCAATACGCTTTTCTTACCTCCCTTTCTTACCAAGCTACCCCGCGCGCCCGCCCAGGCTTAACCTTTGCATCGGCCTTTGATGGCGGGAACAATTCCGCCTCCTCCTCGCTTCGTTCATGATGTTCCCCCTCCTTTCGGAAGAAGATGTCTTGTGGCATATACCCTCCTCAGTACGACTGGCGTTGTTTCAACCTCCCCTCGCCCCCAGTCCTTCGGTGTGAAGTTCCCCTTTTGAAAACTTTTTCACGGACTTGACAAGAGAAAGGGCCCTCTCTAGCCCGACCGGGCTGGCATCGGGCACACGTAAACCCGCCTGTGAATGTCTGGCTAGACCCGGCCCCTTCGCCCACGCGGAGACGCCTTTCTCCCAACAACGCCCAAACAATACTCCCCCATCCGTTGTTGTGTTGATCCTATGAGAAAGGCGTGGGGCTTTTTTGGTGTTGATGGGCGACACTTGCGGCTCTAGTATGATCCTCGCAGGACAAGCATCCGATTGGTGATTCTCCCCGGGGCGTCCTCCCCCAGAGTTCACCCGCCGTGCCGGTCTGATTAATGTTGTACCGTACCCACCGCCGTGACAATGGTGCGGCTTTTCAATCGATTGAACCCAATGACGTCCGGCGTTACCCTTGCCACACGAACGCAGGCTATTCCATTCCGATTTCGGTACCGGGCATGAGCAAAGTCAGTGGGTCTGCTCAGGCTTGTCTGCCCGCCATCCGCCCTTTACCGGCCCACCTTGCTACCCGATGTTTTGCGGACGTCTGGATGCGCTGGCCGCTGACCTGTAGTCAGTTTATTATAACACACCTAAGGCTGGCCAGGTCGGCTCCCTGGCCACTGCGCGTATGTTTGCCACAGCCCTCCGCGAAGTAAACAACCGTCCAAGCGGTGTCCCCTTCCCCTTGATTCGTGTGCCCCCAGTCGGACCGCCGACACTGGACCTCACATCCGGCATTCGTCGGCCCTGGCACTCGTAACGTTGCATTTGAAGGACTCAGTCCCTGAGCGCGCAGAGTTCAGTTGCACTTCAGATGCTCTGGGCGGATCGTGTCCGGAGCGTTCACCTCGACCGGTCCCCTTTCCGGCCAAGTAAGAACACTTCGCGACTGGACGCCGGACGATTGGAGCCACCGTGCTCTCACCAAAGATTAAGACGTTCGTCGCCGTCGTACGCTCTCGAAAATACCGTCTCGGTTACCCTTCCAGTTCGTCCCCCACTACTCGACCCAGAAGAAGGGTCGGGCAGTCACCAAGCGCGGCCTCTTCCCGCCGAGGGCTAGACGGTATTTGTCCCCCGCGCCCTCCTTTCGTGACACTCTAAGCTCCTTTGTCGTGATGATCAAAGACCATGCTTTTTCCTTTTTCAACTTTTACCGCGACGTCCATGTCACGCGAGTTCGCTTGCGCCCTTTTCATAACTATCTACACGATAACTGGCAGCTTCCCGCCGGCTCTGCTCCCTCTCCCATGTCCAGGCTGGCTAAGGCCCGTCCTCTCTCCCTTCGGCTCCGACGCTTTTCCCCATCTCCCTCTCGACTCGGGCTTTACCCAAGGGGGTGGAATGATTGTCACCGCTGACTGTCCCTTATCTGGTCTCCCAGGTCTTCTCCTTCAATGGCCGCCGGTCGGCGTATCTCCATCTTTCCCCTCTCGGCCAATCAGTCCCACGAGGCATTCTGTGCAATTCCGTCATCATGGCTTCTTGCCCAGGACTTTCTGGAAGAATTTTTCTCCTCGATGCTTTACTTGGGTTTCACTTTCCCACTCTGAACCTCCCGGATTTCCTTTCTCAAGCACCAGTAGGCACCAGAAGAAGACTATGACCGTCGTCCTTCCCAATTTCTTTCTTTGCCACAGGGTTTTTCTTTTTCCTTGTAGTTTCCTTTTTGATCAGTCTCCGGTTAAACGAAGGAGTGCTTTTCTCCCTCCTCTGTCATTCCGAGAGGGGTTTGGAATGCACAGACCTCCCCTTCTCCTGCGTACACCTCTTGGCTGGG
>Ga0179591_1270065_pt1 | contig 17502 bp, 15 predicted proteins | sample CZOMad2_1_08_16f_FD_182891 | JGI IMG/M metagenome (GOLD analysis project Ga0179591, IMG submission 182891) | Vadose zone soil fungal communities from Angelo Coast Range Reserve, California, USA - CZOMad2_1_08_16fungal (PacBio error correction) | ecosystem: Environmental > Terrestrial > Soil >... | reverse complement strand
ATTTAGTCCTCGCAAGTCCCCGCTCTATTCCCACTTCCACCAGCCCCCCCCCCTAGTCCGCCCCCCCCCTTTTTAACCCCTCTCTGCTGCTTTCCCTAGACGCATCCCCCCCTCAAAAACATCCGTTTTCGTTCCCGAGAAAATGCGAATTTCCAGCACAATTGCATCTGTTCATGCCCGTGATTCCACAATCCCTTTCCCCCGACACCTTCGTGCCTGCTTTACGTTTCGTTTTTTAGTCCCCCTTCTTTCTCCCACGCCTTCGTTCGTTTATTCGCTTTCTTCCTGAGAAAGGTATGCACCCCCTGCTTCCCCCCCCTATACGTCTTTTTCCCCTCCCCTGCCCGCAGGCTTTTTTCCACTGATCTCTTAGTTGGGTCTTTGCGTTCAATTTTTTATCGTGGTTTAACCTTTGCTCCAAAAATCGTCTCATCATCCGTGTAAATCCTGGATGACAAGTATCACTTTCCCATTTCCGTCCCCTTGATGCGTTAAACTAAGGTTTTTTATAATGAAAGAAAATATTCTCCTTCCTTCTCACGTCACCCTGTGCATCCTTAGATCATTTTTGCATACTTTTTCTTCCTGGAGGACTGGGACATCTTTCCCCCCCTTTTTGCCCCTGCTCTCTTCTACTTGTGTTTTGATGGATCCCGTGTACACCCCCCTTGGATCTTTCCAATGCCGCAAGAATTCCGCATGGAATAGTACACATGATTTTTCCCCGACCCCCCCTTTCTGCTTTTTCTCTTTCCGGAGATAATGTGCCTTGTTAACTCACTTACGTCCCAAGTTTTTGAACTTCCTCCCATTTTCAGTCCCTTTTTTCCCCTTTGTTTAGGACTGGATAACTTTTCTCCTTATTTACCTTTGATTTTTTCCTGCAGGGGCAACCTCTTTCGTCAGACGGAGAAACCCATTGCAAATTACCCAACTTCCTCTCTCTTTGCCCGAATTTAACGTCCGATGACCCCCCTTTTTCAGACATACGTCATTTTTATACCTTCTCATTTTTCCTTATCCAGTCTGTCCATTAAATCCGAGGCTTTGATGCTTACTCTCCCCTCTTTCTCCCGTCCCCTTTTATCCCCCTCCAGGAAGTCTTTTTCTATTTATTGTTCGGGCCGCATTTCCCCTTCTTGCCTTTGCTGCGATTTTATATTGGCTCCGTCGGCACTTCCCTAACTGTTTTGATTTTTATATGATTACGAGAATTGATCTACCCCGTCGGGTAAAAATCTCACTGTTGTTCCGGGCCGGAGCCCTCATGTTTTCGAAACTTCTCTAGATGACGAGCCTTTTCTCCCCCCCAATTTCTTGGGGGTTTCGGACGTAGCTGACTTCCCCTCTTGAGGCCTGCTCTCGTGATTTTCTCCCGGCTCTCCCTTGCACTAGACCTTTTTTTAAGATAGGCATTTCTGTATTCTCGCGTCCCTCTCAGCCCATTCTTCCTGATGCGTCACGCTGGTCGCGTCAAATGTGAGAGTGCCTCCATGTTTCCTTCGCCAGAGAGAGTTTCCCCACCCCTCCCCCAGTAAGCCGGTGGACACCCCGACGCTCCCTCCTTTTTTTTCCTCCTTTCTTTCTACCCCGAATCCCCCTGGCTGGACGCTTATGTTTCCCGCCCTTTTCCGCTTCATCGCTTTTTCCCAACCCTAGTACTTCCCCCCCTGATTGAACGGAGGTGTAGGGCCCCTTCTTTCGTTGTCTTGGCTTTTCCCTTCCTTGTTGGGCTTGTCGATTTGACCGATTTCTCGTCTTTCCTTCCCTCCTTTTTTATTCCCCTGGAGACGAGCTTTCCCGTATAACCTCAGGGCCGTAGGTAGCTCGTATTTTCTGGATCGCTTTTTCCATCCTGATTTTGCTCCCTTGTGTTGTCGTGGTAAGCTGAAAACCCTCTGGTACGGATGGGTTTCATATGCCCCTCTCCCCCCTCTTCCAACAACGGGGTTGGACCCCGAAACCTACTTATCCTGTTTCACCCTAAAGTCGTCTTTTTATTTTTGAGACGCTTGTCCACATGAGCGCTTTGCACTTACCGTTTTGTCTGCATTAAGAGCGCTATTCTACAGTATCCGTCCCGTTGCCAGCCGTTACGTCCTGCCTCCTTTGTGTCCTCCGAGAAAGATGATTAAGCGGCTTCTGACTCTGTTTCTTCTGCGGCCGGAGATAAGGTTGAAGTCTATTTAACTCTACAAGCCCCTTTTTAAGACGTTAGTTGAGATAGCAGCTGGGGCTATCTTTTGCTCTTCAACCTTTCCCCTTCTTCGTGAAAGCGAGAAAAGTTAGAGCTCCTTCCAGGCCTCCGCGTTATTTCTCCTCCAGCTTCGTTTTAACAGTGCGAATCTTAGTTTTCTTTACTATTCTTTCCGAATTTCGTTAAGATTCGAGGGACATACTCTCTCAGAGAGACCACTGTGTGACCTTATCTTCAGTTTCCCAATACCTTCGAGCAGATATTAGGTGGATTTGTTGGTATGCAGCACCCCTTAATTTGCACCTTGATATAACGCCTCTCACAGCCTCTCAGGGAGTTTAATACTATCTAGCGTCACCCTACCCACTCTATTCCCTCCCCCCCCAGTCAATTTCATAGGGACTGTATAGTTAAGCTATTCTTCTCTTTCCCTGCACACATGAGAAAGCGGTGGTTCCCTCACTTTTTCTTTTCCGCCTTTTCCCTCTCTTCAAAAGTAGTCTGTAGAACCCCAGTGCATCTCTTTTGCCCTCCCCCTAGCACGACGTCGGTCCCTCAGGCGAGGAAAAGTCCAGTATTATTTCTCTCTATCATAATCTTTTGTTGGCCTTCTTCCTACGGCTTTTTTCCTTTCGCCGGAAAACTCAAGGTCTGGCCAGACAACCCGAAACTTTGGGACGCCTTGAAAGATGTGGTGAGTCTAAAGATCTTTCCTCGAGACAAGACACCGTGTCCCCCAAGCCTTTCCTCGTCCTTTGCGTAAAAGAGAACTCCGTTGACAATGCGCCGCTGTGCGTCTTCTTTTCTTCGGATTCCCTCAGTGGTGTGTCGTCTGATGCGGCTCGTGGACACACTGCCCGGATCTCGGTTACCTATACGATCCCGGTGCCCCACCGCCCATCCACGAATGTCCCTTTTTCCAAAAGAGCGCCCGATATCGTCCCTTCCGCCATTTGTTTTTCTTAAATTCTCTTAGAATCCCCTAGGTTTGTTTTGTGGTGTCATTTTTTTTGAGTATTTCCCTTCTCAATTTTGCCTCCCTCGCTAGTCACTTTAAATCCTAGAGATATAAGAGCTTATGAATACCGCGTTTCTCGTATCTCCTCCTGTCGACAGATAGTGGGTCTGCGAATCCTACTTTCTTCCCCTCCAATAGATTCAAGATTTATGATCGCGAGCCGCACACCCTTCATTCCTTTGCGTCGCTTTAAACGCTTTGAGCCTCCCAAAAGTCTCTCCGTCTCCCTAATACCTTATTCTTACCGCGTTATCCGCCGCTCGCCCTCACTTTCCGTCCTTCGTTACTTGCTACAGGACGGGCATCTGTGCTACATAATCTGCGCTTGGCCTCCCCGCTTGCAAGGTGACTAGTCTGTCTCCTGTCGTCAAGCGGCTAGATTATCCCCGCCTTCGTACATGATCTGTGTGCTCTTCGTTTTTTCTCCCGGTTGGAAGCCAACAGTGTTGAATATTGATTTATATTTCGGAAAGCCCGTCTTTCTCCGACTCCCTCCTCGTTGGAGTGCTGTCACCGACACCAATATTCCAATAGAATCTCCCGCCTCCTCTCTCCCGAGCGCTTTCTTGATCAGCGCAGTCCCCTGAGACCAAGGGTGTTCGCCACCCCTCCCCTCTCCTCCATAAGGAAACAACGCGGCGGTCGGAACTGAACTCCACCTCCCCCTCCTCCCTTACCAGCCCCTTCATCGGTGAGTACGACCCAAAATGGCCTCGTCACCCCCCTTCGACCTCCTCTGGAGCCGGGGAATTGTCGACCCCAAACGAAGTGCATCTTCTTTTTTCACCTGCTGTACTTCGTGTTGGTACTTCTATCGCGTCCGTACCTCCTTGGTTCTCCCTCATTGCACCCAAGAGTTTTTATGACGACATCCTCTAATTGGCTCTTCCCCCTCGAATACCCTTCCACCCTCCTGAGCCCCCGGACCCCCAGATTGGGATTTACTCCCGTCTCATCCTATCTCCATGCGGACAATATCGCCTTCAGCCCCTCCCGGCCTCCCCATCCTTCGTAAGCATCGTATTTTCGCGTTCTCCCCAGTAGCTCGTCCCCACTTTTCCCCCCTATTTTCTTTCGATATTTACAATCGATGATACCGTTATCTCCCTTCCAACCCCCCCCCATTACCGTTCGTCCTGCATTTCCCTCCCAGAGACCCTTGCGACCTCTCAGAAAACCCATCTTCGGCTTCCCCCCTTTACCACAATCCCTTCCGTCACCCTCCCCATTTGGGGGAGTCTTAAAGGCGGGTATAATGCGCGTGGACAAGTACTTCTCCTCCGGCCGTCGTAGTGTCCTTTCCGCTTCTCCCTTTCCCCCAATTAGTCTGCAGGTATCCCGAAAATCAACGTAGAGTGTCTCTTGATAGAATTCGTTGGTGGCCATATCGATTGTGATTCGTATTACCGTGTCCATTTTTCCGCCTTTCCACCAGTCGGAGATTTCCCCCGTCCATCCCCTTACCCTATGACCCCAAAAGTTCATAAGGTTCACCTTATCTTTCCATTTGATGACTCATGGTCTTGGAAGGATCCGATGGGTGCCGCACCTCTCTATCTAACGCATCCTTGAGCAGAGTTCCTTATGTCTCTCTTGATCAATGCGGCTGATGGAGGCTTTGAAAGAAGCCATATTATTTACCTAAGAGGTGTTTTTTGCTCGATCTCGGGAAATTCTTTCGTATTCCAGCCGATTCCTCCCCTCATCTCCCGGATTACCCCAGCCTCTGATAATTTCGGTAATCCCCTTCCGTGATCTTCCTAGCAGTAGAACGCCCCATTTGGCCCTTTTCTCCCCCCCCTGTAACTCCTTTTTTTTTAAGGTACACGGCGTTCCTGGTCTAGAGTGTGTTTACGATGGTGGAATTCAGGTTGCCACACTCCCTTTTCTCCTCACGAGAAACCCCTTGGAAAAAAATCCTAGATCTTGCGCCTTCCCTATCGAGTCAACCCTTTTATCGCCGTAAGTTCATTTGGTGACGGTCCTGCTAGATGTAAGGCCCGATTCTTCCCCGCAGAGGCCCCGCTTGCTTCCTCCTACGTAATGGCACTCCGCGGGAGACAACCCCCCTGATCACACTCCTTTTTGGTGCAGCCTTCTTGTTTATTACCTCCGCCACTTTTTTCCCATCTTGAATATGGTTCTGTTTTAGCCAGTGTCAGGGCGAATTTTTCCTGCCCGAACTGATTTTTGATTGATATGTTTCCTTATTCCTGCTCGTATAGGGTTAAAGATGGTCGGAACCCGGAATTTCCGCCTCTTTGTTTTCCCCTTCTTAGCTGTTCCTGACCTGATGCGGCTTTTTGTCCACCCGAGATTTCCTCTCCTAACCATTTTTAGCTATATCGAAGGGACCCTAGCCCTATGGTTTCTCTCTGTCTTTTTGACCTTTTTTCGTCTGATTCCTTCTTATAGCCCCATTTTTCTCTTCCCTTCCTTGATTTCTTCTACGGTCGTCTCCGAGATTATAGTTGGCCACAAAGACAGAAGGCCTCAACAAGAGCCTCACTGTCTTTTTTCCCCCCGAAGTTGTTTTTCGGAACTATTTGGCAGTCGTGACTTTCCCCGCTGTTAAATTTAATTGTGTTAGTACCCCCCTTACCACCTATGCAGTCTGTTGAGTTCCTTTAGGATCATTTCTTTTTCTTTTGTCATTTTTTTGATTCACTCCCGATTCGTCTGATGAGCAGCTTTTCCTAATGGTCTCTATCTTCGTTTCTTCACCTTCCAGTCCTAGTGCTCTTAGGGATTTGTCATTATTGGACCTCGTTCTCCCATGTTTTTCCGTGTATCGTGCCCAACCCTTCTCTTTAGTCCCGGATTTTATTGTAAGAAATCTTACGCTCGCACACCGGGCCTTTCCACCGTTGTGCCTGCCCGAAGGTACCCTGGCCTAAATCTGTTTTTTATTCGTCTTCAGTCCCGTTTTCCCCTTCGCCGTCCTGCGCGGTGTTTGTCTTTGTGAACTTCTCTAGTTTCTGCTTAGTTAACGAGATTCGCGCTTTTCTTTGCTGCAAAGTACTCATCCGCAATGACGATCTCCCCTCGCTTATGTCCCGAGGTTGATGCGAGTCGTTCTTCTTCTGTTATCCCCTTTCCGGCGGTACTCATTCGTCCAGCGACCGAACGGTTAGTATCCGCCTTCTGTCATCCCAGGCCCTTGAATCTCTTGCACTGTTAAATTCTTTTCCATAGCGCCCTCTATTCTCCCTGCCTCTTCTTAATGTCCGAAGATTGTATGCAGATCGAACCCCTTAGCGCTGTCTTTATTTCTCGTTAGTGGATTGATGTTCATCTTTTAGGTTCCCCTCCTCTTGCTGCCTTCCGCGGCTCCTTTAGCGTGGTGTACCATGAACCCTGTCTCTTAATGAGAGTGATTCTCGGGCGCCGCTTTTTTTCGCAATCGTGGACCTGACCCTTTTCCCAGTTTCGCGAAGACTCATCAAAAATTTAGGTTTCCTCTCTGACCTGCCTTCTCGACGCCCATCCCCAATTTTCCGAAATCATTAAGGATCGACCAGCGAGGAGTCGAGTTCCCTCTCTCTTCCGAGGTTAATGCTGCAGTTGCGGATGTTTGATCCACCTTTTTTCTCCCCTCACTTCAGCTAGTTTTGACCTTTTGATCAACCCGTCGTTAGATTGAGTCTACAAAAATCTTTTTCTTTCCCTCTGGCTGTCCCCCCCCCGGTCCGCCGGGCGGGAAACCATTCTCTGGGATAATCAGTTTGAGAGATTAATAAGTTGATGTCCTCGCCCTGACCCTCCCCCTTATTCGTGGCCTGACAAAAAAGGATGTTCCCCCCCTGGTTCCCGATGGGGGGATTTTTTCAACCCTTTCCAGGAGACTTCCTGCCTCCCCTTTGAGATCACAAAAGTTCATGGATTAAACCGCGGAATTATGTTAAACGCCTACTCAGATCTTCCTTTCTGATTGCGGATCCGAAGTTTTCTGTCTGCCGATAGAAGATGCTTCGTTAAACAGAAAGCGTGCTTCTCTTTAGACTCCCTTGAAACTTGTAATCCGCTGTTTTCATCGCGCTCCAATCTATTCCGGTGGTTTGATCTAAATGGGTTTGACCCCCTTTCCAGTCTTTCTTCTACCCTCTCCCCTCTGACGTTTCGACAAGGAGTATGGAAGGTAGAACCCCCACTTCTCCGTAGCCCGTAAAGTCCTCCCCCATGATAACTTCTTCCCACGTTCTCTTACCGAGTTCTTTTCCTCATCGAGGATCAGATCGTGGCGCGCAGACTTCATGAGGCCCCCCCTCTCTTTTACCCCCCTGGCCCGAAGAATGCTCTCTCTGAATCCTAAACTTTCTCAATTTTCGTCAGGTAGAGTTTAAACGGATTCAAGACGACCCCCGGGCTCTCATCCCGCAATACCCCCCTAGATATACCCATGCAGATACCTACCCCTCTGAGGACCCAAGTATTCAGCGTACTTCGCAAGGAAGTTTAGTCCTTGCAGCTTCCTTTCCCCCCGCTGTCTCCTGGTGCGCCCTCAGTATGCTAATGAGACCCAGAGGGCTCAGTATATTCACCTTTTTTCTCCAGGTCTGATCTTACATTTACCCGTTGGAAGCAAAAACTATTGATCATTGAATATTTTCGTTACAAGACCCGTCCACTTCCCCTCGACTCTTCTTTTTCCCAGGAATACACGACATTTGAGACATCCGGTCCTACCTCCCTACTAACTCTACTGAGTTCCTTATTTCTCCCCTACGATAACCTTACTTCTGGAAGAAACTCCCGCCGTACCGCTTCCTCCTATTCCAATTACCCCACCGCTCCAGGTCCACGCAAGCCGAGGATCCTTCATCTCATTTTTAGCCCTATGTGCCCTCGCCCCCCTGGAGTAAACCTCCTCCTAATCTTTCACTCCTGTTTTCTCGTAGAACCACTCAGCACCCCATAATCATCGTCTTTTCTGCCCCCCTGCTTTCCGTTGTTCGTGGCAATCATTGTCACTCCCTTGTCTTGCTCTCCCAGAATTGACCGAAAGAGTTGCATACTCTCATCCGATACTAGCTTAATCTGCTCCGCGAATAACACAACAAGAATCCTCTGAACTTTCTTCTATGGGGACTGATAGCATTCGAACTCATAGGTTGGCCTTTCGTCTTCAAGTCTTCTCCCATCTAGAAGAAAACTCCCCAGGCGTCTTCTCGCTCGCCCCCTTTGGCTCCCCCCATTAGGCCCCCTCCACCAGATTTAGATTCGCTCGAATCTATCTGTCCCGTTTTAAGTCTCTTCCCTTCACCCCCATAGTCCCCCGTTTCGACAATGTTAGAAGAGGACCCCCCCCAAGTGCGTTCGCCCCTCAACCAATGCCAAGATGTTAGTGCCTGGTAATGCCCCAGACCCTCGAAAATTCGTTTTTTTGGTCTCTCACGGTCGGGTTTCCCCTCTGCCCCCCGAAGGATTCGTACTTCACCTTTCCTTCCGTGCAGGTCTCTTTCCCTTTTCACCTAGCGCCGGTATCTTCAAACCGTACTTCCTCTCCTGGTGGTACTCGTCTTAGATTTGTTCAAGATAGAGAGTTTTCTTCTTCACTGGGTTTATTCCCTTCGGCGACCGCGGCCCAAGGATACCCCCCCCCTTCTGGAGACCTTTTTTATTAACTTCCCGATTTAAAAGGACCGTTTCTCCTCAAATCATTGCCCCTTGTGCCTTTTTCACACATGTCAGGAAGATCTGCAAGGCCCTCAACATTCTCCTCCATCGACCTCCTAATTTGCCAGTGAGTTTATCTTGGTGTCTGCTGCGGCTTTCTTTTCCCTCTTTCCCCTTCCCCCTTGATCTCTTTTTCCTCCGTGGTTGTTCCAGAACCCCACCTGTTGTCCATGCCTCCCCGCCTCCGCCATGATACGACACCTGATCTCCGGCTGTCACCCCATGCTCTCTGCAGGAGACGTTGATCTCTCAAATTCCTGGCTCAGTCCTGCCCGTTTGAACAATCACCCCATTTTTAATGCCTTTGGCCCCGTTCAACTGTCAGTTTTTTTTTTTGTTGGCCTTCCTTTCTCTCGATTGGTTTCATGCAGGTTCCCCCACAACTCTTCGCCGACGTTCCCTGAAACCCCCCTTGTGTTAACGCGTACCAACCACCCGGATCTTTCCCCACCTGAATTCGCAAGAATAACGGCGGCTCTCCCCCTCCGTTCATGTTCGGGAATTCTCATGAATCGATTTAGTACACCTTCCATGCTTGACTGGAGGCCTGAATACCCGGCCCCCGTTTGTCAGACAAGACTTGATTCCTCCCCGCAGTGTCGTGGTTTCCTTCTGTTGAGTAACGCCAAAGGAAACCCCTGAGGCATTGTTTTGGGCCATTTTCTCTGTTCGAACAGCCGTCCCCTACCGCCCTGTTTTTGATGATACTTCTGTTCAGAGCTAGTTTTTTTCATCTGGTCTCTTCTTCCTAAATGTTACAATTGTCCTTTGCCTCTCTCTTGGCTACAACTGACTCGCTCCCCTACTGATTAGGCACTTCTTGGCGGCCGTTTCTCGCGGCTGATAAAACCAGTTCGCCTGACCGCCTTTCTATCGCAACTTTCTCTGGTTAGTCATTTTTTACTTGTTTTGTATCAGGATCCCGGCTATTTTATCGATCAGATGTAGTTCAATTTCTTTGATGCTATTTTTTTTTTTCAAATTTTCGTCGCCGCGTTTGGAACCACCAGAAAGAGTGTGCATCAACCGACCCTCTCCATGATTTTTTCCCCTCCTTTTGCTACTTCCCCCCCCTTTCCCATTCTGAGTTTCCTTTTGTTTACCTCTGCATTGGCCCCTATTTTGGGGGTAGTACGCATATGAAGGCTGTTATTTCCTTTTCTTCTTGGAGGTCGTCTCCGTGGGTCCCTTGTATGTGAGGCCGGGATCTTCTTCTTTTTTTCTGCCTCCTTGTCTATTGTAGCTGCGCGTCTTCTCCCAAGGCTTTTTTTTTCTTAGTATTCTGTCTAGTCTATTGGACATCGTTGATGGGCGAATGTTTCCAGTTTATCCCGTTCACCCTCCCTAGCTTCGTCCTGCAGCGTGGATTGTCCTGAAATCTCGATGCTCCCCCACTTTTTTTTCCCACAAGTTTTGAGGAAGGAACTCTAATGGCTACCTCTGCTATATCGTTTCTCCCGATGTTGAGGGCCCTCCCCTCGCGCACCTGCCTCTTTTTTCTTTTCTTCCCTCTCAGCCGCTTCTCTGACTTACGCGCCCACGTATGACTTCCCCCCATTTTGAGCGTCTCCCTCGGAGGTTTGCGATCGCTGCAAGGTGGATGTCTTGCCTTTCTCCTTGGTTCGTTTAAGCATCGTGTCAACCCCCCTACCCTTCTTAGCCGGTTGTCCTTTTGCAGCAGCCGGCATGCCCGCTGGCAATCACTTAGTTGACTTTCCTCCTTTAAATTGCACGATCTCCTCTGCCTTTCTTCCCGGCCCTACTCGGTCATCCTCGACTAGAACTTACTCTTTATTTTCGTTTTCTCTCGCAGTGCTGGCCAGTCTGCTTCCTGCACCTCCCGCTTGAGATTGCGATAGTCTCCCTCCTATTAATTTTGATCCTCATGCGCTCCCCTCTGTGCTCCTCTTTTTGCTGCCTCTTTCTAATTGAAACATTTGGCCGAATTAGAACTTATCTTTCGTTCCTTCTTCTTAAGAAATACCAAGGCTTCGATCAGCCCGACAATTGAGCGCTTCTCGCTTCTCTGTACCAGACCGATTCTGTAAAATGCTCACTTCCCGGCTGGGTTTGATATCCCCTTTTACCCCATTGTCCCTTTTTTTTCCCTCTGCGCAATTCTCCCTCTTTGTTTTATTGCAATATCCGGTAGGTCAGACTTGTCCCCAATAGTGATATATTTCTTTCTTACCATACTCCTTTTTTGTTGTTTTCTATTCTAAGGCCTGAGGAGTTCCCCACCGGGTAAGCCAGAGAACTCGGTTGCGAATACGGTAGAGCCTATTTGGACCTGGATGGACTCCTTTTTTTTTTTTTTTTTTTTTTTTTTTTTTTCTATTTCCTGGTGTGGTGTTTTTTTCTTTCTTCTTTATTTCCGTGGACAACTTTCTCCATGAAGGTGCAGTGTCACCTCTAACTCTTCTGTTAAATTCTGCAGCCTCGTCTGCAGCTCTTTCGTTGAGTTTACCCTCCCAGCCTTGGTATGGTAGGAATGCCTCCTAGGAGGTTCATTCCCAGCCCGGATTCGATTCGCGGCGCGCCCTTACATGGTCCTGTCCCCCAAGCTTTCCTACCACCATTTTTCTTATGCCAAAGCGCTGCCAAGCTCTCTCATGTTCTGAACCCTTCATCTTCGTACTTTTTGAATGGCTTCATCGTTCTGTTCCCTTGCGACTCGTCCCCCCCGCACTGCTCCGAATGTCAGTTAAACGTCCCCTACTGTTCTCCATTGTCTGCTTCATAGTAGCTTGGAGATTCCGCTCGTCGCAGACTTGCGTCTGGCCCCCCTCCTCTTTTTCCCGTGCTGACCTCCAATCTTTCGATTGTTTTTCTCCTCTCTCACGTACTGTTCTTGGTCGCGTCACCCTGCTTCCCGTCGAAAACTGGTAGATCAGACGATCAGACACCTGCTACCCCCCCGCCGTACTCACTCCCGTCTCCTCGGGCATGCTTACGTTTGCGCAAGGCCCTCCCCCTAGATCACATCTCTTCGATTGCATTACAGCCCTCTATCAGGTTTCGTCTCATTTGCTCCTCTCTCCCCTACGGGTCAGCCTTTATCCGTCTTTTCCCTTCCCCTTACATTGTTGCTCAAAGGTGGACATAAAAGTGTTTTTATATATTCTTTCAGATTTTCGTCCCACTCGCCCTTGGTTTTTCCGATATGTGTACGAATTCTCCCTTCACCAACCTGTCCGAGTTGCCCCATCCACTCCATCCTATCTCACTGCATGTCTTCCCTTCTGTGACCGCCCTCAAGTCCTAGTGAAGGACAATTCCCTCCCTCCGCTTCCTTCGATTCATTCACCCTTGATGGCCCTTCCCTCCCCCCCCCCGCAAGATTTCCTTTAAAATTCGTGTGACGATGTTCCCCCTAGCCCCCCTTCCTCTACCCTCGAAACATTGTGATCTCTTTTAATCTGTCCCCCCCCCCTGCAGGGGCAGCGTAGTTTTGCACCCCCGGAGGCTGGTTTGGTGTGTTTTGCCCCCCTTTCTACCGACCTGATTCTTCCTTCCGCCTTACGAACCGTGAGACCCTCTGTTCATCGTTCGTAGCGCATCCCCCTCACAAATCCTCTCGGCACCATGCTAAGGGGTATCTAGAGGCTCATTTCTTATTATTGCCAATCTCTAGCCTAGACCTGAATTCCCCGAAAGGGGGTTTCCCTATCATGCCGTCGCCGTGACCCGTTGTCTCCACTCTCGGGACCCCTTAAACAGTCCAACTGACTACCATCCTCCCCCCCCCTATAGTCTTTCCCCTGAAGTCTACCCCACCCAAGGTAGGTCCGTGACGAACTTTCCTCCTCTTACAATTCTACCAAGCGCCCCTCCCCCTCACACCCCCAGCTGTTAAAAGTTTGGGTCACCCACACTCCCTTCTCACCACCACCTTTTTCGACAGGTCTTTGTCTCCCTCCGTCGTTTCAACTTAAGTCTTCTCAGCAAGGTGTCGGAGTGCTTTCGCTCCCCTTCCCCTATTCTAGGACTCCCGCACCAACATGAACGTGGCTTTTTATCGTTTTCGCCGGTTTGGTCCCTTCTATTTGGTGCGTTTTCTGGGAATTGGTTACCGTAGGGTAGCCTTTAGTTTGACCCTGTTCCAAGTTGCTTTTCTAGACCTTTAACCCTTTTTCACAGTTTCGTTCCAAAGGACTGCCATTGGATTTACGTCATCATTCAATATACTTTGAAGGGGAAACAGTGGTGAAAGAAAAATCTCTCCCTGAATCGACCCTTCCCTTTTTGCCGCCGTTTCTCTTCATGTCATCCCCCCCTGAGGATTATGTGCTGGCCTCACCTTTGTAACTGATCTCTCTCCCACTAAGTTGTTTGTGTCGAGTTGCTCCCTTTGCCAGGATGTCCCCCTTGCCGCCAGCAGCCGACTTGATCCGAACATCTCTAACCACACTTTATTTCTGAAGGATGACTTTGCGGTCCCTCATATAATCCTCCAGTGGCGATCCCCTTTTCAATCCGTTGTTCCCCCCTTGATAACCTTGTCCAGCCGTGTACCTTTGTCGTTCCTGGCTATATTGCTTTACTGAATGTGACCAACCTTGTTTCTCGAGAATAACTTGACGATACCCACACTAAGATCTTTACCCCCAGCGCTCCTCCTAGGAAAACCGTCGGATCGCCGCCGTTTTGTGATGTACCCGATTGGTAGGATCTCCCATCCAGAGGCTTTGATTGAAGTCCTTCCTTTTGGACACTCCCCTCGGAGAAATCCATTTTTAAAGGGTTGCTGAATTTCTTTTTTATCCCGCCGCCCATTTTACCTCTTTTCCTTGTGCTGCGGTTCTGAATTTCTAGGTTCCCCATTTCTGGAAAGGCACTTTTCTTCTTCTCCTTGAGATAGTTTCAAGATGGTAGTGGCGGAAGGGCACGGAGGTGTCAGTTTCTGCGCTCTTTTTCTACCCTCCGCGTCTCTCCTCTTTTATCGCCTAATGGTCTACCTGGTACTCTGCTAAAATAATCTTGTCCTTAATACGCAAAGTAGCTCTATTCTGAGGAGAGCGTCCACAGAGACTTTGAGAGGTTTTTTGACTGTTTAGTAGCTTTTTTGGCCTGATGCAGACTATTATCGGTCTCCTCTTACCGATGTTCTCGGTCCAATTTAGAGCATAAACGTCTAAGTAGACAGAGATTAGTCTTTTCCCCCCCTGAAGCGCCATCTTTTGGGTTCGGCAAGTTCCCACGGGAGTCTTTGCATTTCTTTGCCCCATTTTTTTGCCGATCCCTTTCCCGGTATGTGAGTCCTATGCCCTACTCCCATTTTTGCGATTGGGATCCGTTACTTTTTTTTTTTTTTTTTCCCACTGACCTTGTGGAGTTCTTTTCTTGGCGGTCCGTTTTCCTTACGCGTGGGACTTTGTGCTTCTGGCTGCTTTCTTCCCCCCTTTTCTCGCCTGGTATGTCTGTAAATAAGGTCCTAGTCGATTCGGCTTCGTCTTTTCCTGTACCCGTCTCTTTTTTCAAATTTGTGTCTTTGAGCACTCCATTCTGAGTCGTCCGAAGGGCGTGGCTTGTCTAAATCTTACTGACTCCTTTTCTCCCCCCAAACCTTTTTATTGGACCAAGCCCCAAAAAAGCAAACCGATCTCTTATGCATTACACGGATATATAGTATGAGCCCGCCTTTGCTCAGGAGAGACCTTCAGTCGGGCACCTGATTTGGTCCCTTTTGATGCCTGCTCATCCTTTCTAGATGTCGTGTCCCCTAATGCACGCCGTGTGAGCCTCTCGCTTCTTTCGAGGGCGGGTAGTAGCGCAGGTTGAGGCGGCGCTATCCGTGGTTCTTCAGTAATATGTAACCCTCCATTTACCCTAACATTAGGTTCGATTCTCTCTCTGTCGATTCAGTATTGTGCTTTCAGCTTTTCGGACATTCTTATGCCAAGAGAACATCCTCCGTTGCTCTCTTCCCTTCCTCCTCTTCTTTTCAGCAACTTTTTTGCCGTCTAGTTCGCTCTCTTCCTTTCGGGAATCTTGCGTCCGGTCCGTCCTCTTTCCTCTGTCAAGCACCCGTTTGCGAGTTTAGAATCGTTTCAAGAACCAGGTCTATAATTCGTCTTTCACGTTCTTGGCGGTTGGTATGTCTTGTGCGCAGGCCCCTTCCTTTGCGACGCTCGTACCCTCCCCTTTGATCCGGGCTGTTTTCCTAGTAGTAGTCTATTAGAAATTTCAAAAAAGTCCCTCCAAAGGTAGCCTCCTCGCTCGGCTAAGCAGACCTTAGTTGACCTGTCCCCTGCGCCATTCCTTCTGTGGTCTCCTTAAAAGTTTTTCTTCCTACGTAGGCTACTTCCATCTTTCAGATTCTCCCCCCCCCCAGCCCCCCCCATTTTCCAGATCTGTTCGTTTTCCTAGACGTCTGCTTCCCGAGGCGAGGACTGACCCGATTATTCTATTCATCTCCTCCTTGTTGTAGATCGATATACGGTCTTCTCCTCCTTACTTCCTGATGGGCATGACAAAACCAGAGCCACTCTGTGCTTTTTCATCTTCTCCTTTTGGGATACAAGCTTCTTCCCTTAATACCCCGTTTTAGCTTCACCCAGCCGGGCCCTTTGAAGGTGAAGGTAACGAAGTTGGATTTTTACCTAGACTCCGATCCTGCTCACCCTTGATATAACGACTTTTTGATGATGGTCCGTCGTTCTTTCGACGAGATGTAAACCCTCCCCTGGATAGAGGGTTAGGGAGTAGTTACTTTTGACCCTGGTCTTTCAACTTTTTGCATACCAAATCTCCGAGAGAGCGTAACTCTCTGCCCTATTAAAGGTTTCTTGACCCTCCCTCTCTGGCCTAGGCTTTAGAAGGCGTCATGGTTCACCTGCCCTCCCTGAGCAAGTTAATCCCTCCAGCTGCAGTTCGCAAATTTCTGGTATCCGCGTCTGCCTGGAATACTAGGTCCTTTTTTGGGCGTCCTTTCACTAAGAATTTTAACGGATGTCATTTCACCATCGCCTCCGATTTCCCTTAGCGGACTCCCGTCTTCTTAAGTTAGTGTCTCTTTACAAGATATGTGCCATCACCCCTTATCTTCCTCCTACATACCCCGAGTCTCCCCGTGCAGAGGCCCACGCGCTGCGCTTCACCCACAGGGACGTGAAGCTGTAAAGGAACTCATCGATCCCTAGTCTTTGCGCGGTAAATCCTTTCTCGCAGGTGCGCTCAGTATGTATGATGAGCCCCTCAGGGCTCTCATAATTCCCTCTTTCTGCCCGGAGGGACCTGTTTTCCAATTTGGCCCTCCCCCGTGTTTGATTCTCTATCCTTTAAGCTTTTGCCGCCAAGCCCCCTGTTGCTCTTTGGATTTTTCCACGTATCCCCGCCCCAACCCTCTTGAGTCATAGTTCAAATAACTCCTCCCATGCCTCCTCTTTTCCTAGTCCATTGAGGCCAGAGATTCTAACATTCCTATACCCATTGGTCCCCTCACCCCGATAAGAAGCATCAGACCCCGACCACGCGAAAGGACACGCCCCCCCCGCTCAAGCTCCCCGCCTTTCATCGGTGCGTCCGCCTTGCCCAATTAACCCCAAGGCCTCTTTCACAGCGTCCTCCATTTCAGCCAGGTGATTGTAGTCCAAACTGCGTTTTCACAACGTAGTTCCGTAGGCCTCGGGCTGCCAACATGGGACGGATCGATTTCAACTATATCGCTTCTACGAAGGGATCTATCCCGACTTACCCCACGCCAGGGTGGGAACCACCTACGCTAATCACTCTTTGTCCTCTGGCTGCTCTAGCTAACATTTTCAAAAGCAGCGATGTTCCAACCATGCTTTCATGTGCACCTCCAGTTATCGATCGACCTTGGTGTAAGCAAGCTCGTCCGTTCAGAGTAAAGGCCGAACCCCCACCTCATTCTCTTAATCCTTTTCCCTTCTGTGGAAGTTCTCCCCTCTCCGCTGCACTCAACCAGTTTTCTTTTTTTTTTTTTTTTTTTTTTTTTTTTTTTTTTTTTTTTTTTTTTTTTTTTTTTTTTTTTTTTTTTTTTTTTTTTTTTTGTTTTTATTTACACGCTCGACCCTCTTCAAACGATAGTTCCTGGACTACCTCAATCACAACCCCCCCTTCCGCCACGTCTAACTGTCGCCTATAACCCTGCTTCCACTCCGCAAACCTTACAATAGGTATGGCTGTCCCCAAAGGAAAGTTCACCCTCAACTTCCGTTGAGTTCTATCCAAAGGTGTCTCCTCTTTTTCAAGTCAGTTTAGCATCACGGCATTAGGAGTGCAGTCGTAATACAATTTAGCAATTTATCCCTCCCCCCATGGAAAGTTTTCCCCTCCTCCGAATGGTGGTATCCCTCGTCTCCCCATATGTGTTAAATCCGCGGGGGGGTTTTTTCCCCCTAAAGGGACATAGTCGGATTGAACCGTTTGCAACTTGATTCCAAAAATAGGAATTATCGCAGGCCCGGAAAATTTTGCCACTTTATCACGGTTTCCCAGGATGCCATTGTTTCTTTCCCCACTGGCCTTCTACGATGTTGCTGAAAGACCCACTTACTATCCCTTTCCATCTCAACTCCTAATGTGCCAGACGGGAGATAATGTCTAGAAAGCTGATTGCTGTACTTCTTGGTTTTACTTTGTATGG
>Ga0179591_1291722_pt1 | contig 17513 bp, 15 predicted proteins | sample CZOMad2_1_08_16f_FD_182891 | JGI IMG/M metagenome (GOLD analysis project Ga0179591, IMG submission 182891) | Vadose zone soil fungal communities from Angelo Coast Range Reserve, California, USA - CZOMad2_1_08_16fungal (PacBio error correction) | ecosystem: Environmental > Terrestrial > Soil >... | reverse complement strand
GGTTGAGAACTTGGATCAATACGCTATGAAAGATACTTCTGGATCTTCGGAGACGTGCCCCCTGCCCTTTTTCAAAGTGATCGCATTCCGACTTTCAGTGACTGTCCCTTCCGATAATACCCTTTTTTTTCGTCGTTTCTCTTGTCCCTTTCCGTTTCGCTTTTCCCTTACGGTTTCGGTCTTCATTTGTTATCCCCTACTGGCTTTCAGAATCCTTTGGATTTTTCCCCTCTGTTTCCCCCCCCCCCGCTTTTCCTGCCCATCCTCGGGAAGCTGTTTTCGGCTTTAACCTTCTCCCCGCCGTAACTCTTTCCCTTGTTAACCCCCCCATGTTTGTCCCCAACCAGGCCTTAAGAATAACTATAAGAATAAACGACCGCCAAAGCTTCACACCTGGTTACCCCTACCCCCCCCCCCCCCCACCCCACCTCGTTTTTCCTCGGTGCGGTCTCGGGACTCCCGAAGACTTTTGAATGATTCATGGGTACATATCTGAATAATCCCTCACACAACGCGCAGCGGTACCCTTGACGCTCCTGTCTTGCTTTAATTCTCTTCTGGTCGAGTCCCTTCCCTTCCCCCAAGATCTGTTAAAGTTCTACAAATATTGTTTTTTGTAGGTAGAAGCCTTTGCCCCTTTCTGTACCACAGTTCTTCCATTCCCCCGCCCCACTTAATTACCGTGTCTTGCCCTTTTTGGAGAAGAAGTTTTTTTTGAGATCGTCTTATCTTGTTGATACCCTATTAGTCCCACCTTTGGCCCCTTTGTTGGGGGACACGTTGATTGGACGAAGTTGAGAACGTCTTCGTTTAACCCCTCCCCTTTCTTTTTCCCCAGACCCCACCTAGTGTAAGTTAGAGAAGTATTCGAACGCTCAATGGCGTAGGAACATTAGCTCTGTGCAATGCGTTTGATCGTTTAAGAATTTTTTTTAGTTTCTTGCCCTTCCTCAGATCCACTCCCCGACTTGCAGTCCCTGTCACATGCCTTGCAAATTCTCACTCGAAGAAGAAGCAGAATGAAAACTAGTGGTTGGGACAAAGTACTAACTATCTCGCGCCCGTTTTCTCTAGTTTTTACCTTTACAAAATTTCCTCGCCGCCCTTCCTGCCCCCTTAACCTCATCGTGATTGTTCTTCACGAGCATGTTTGATTCTTTTATGTTGAGGCCAACTTTTCAAAAAACTTTCAAGTATCGTTTTAACTAGAGGACTTTTTCCCATCCCTCGGTGTTTGCCAATCCCCTGATCAAGCGTCAATCCCCTGAGGTTTGGTGCCACCCCATTGTTTCGGAGTCCCACCTTTTCAGCTATACACTTCTTGACCATATCCCTTTCCCGGTCCCCCCCCAATTACCCCCCTTTGCCCGAACTGGACAACCGTACCGCGCCATGCACCAATAGAAACGCGCTCCGCTTGGTGTAGGAATTTACCCCCATCTATTTGCCTAAGCACTTAACATTTTCTTCCCTTCCCTTTTTCCCACCACCCCCCTTTCCAGGAAAGTATTTATCCTTATGAACTGCATTGGTCCGCCCGTTTTCTTTTCTTTTCGCTTTTTCTTAGCGTTCCTTTTTTTTTTTCTTTTGAAGAGAGTCACCGCCCCCCCTAACTGACTGACTCGGGGATTGCTCTAACCGATTTCTTATTACTTGTCCTTTTTCTCGGGCGCCCCACTCTCCTTTTCTTCAACTTTAGAATTTCCCCGGCGGATTGACGAACTTTTTTTGGATTCTAACGATTCTCACCCTGCTCTCCCTTAATTCTTTGCCTCTTCGTTCGCTTGCTTTGCTCCCTCTTACCAAAAACGGAACTCTGTTCACGGCGAAACGTTTTTGTCAAGCTCGCCTTCGCCTGTTCTCCGGCGGTCGTTGGTCCCCCCCTTTCTCCCCCTTTCTTGCCGCGTTTCCCGGATTCATTAGACTTGTGCAACCCCTTCAAACATTTTCACGAGGGAACTTTTGGTGCTTCCGTTCCCTTCGCCGGCTCGGGCTGTCTTAGGCGACCCCATATTTAGGGCTCCTTCGAATTGCGGCAACATGAGGCTATCTCGGAACGCCGTGTTCCACCTTCGCTTCCCCCCCCTTCCACCCTGTTTTGCTTTGCGAGTACATGGAGCTTGACAAGGTAGTAGCTAGAGAAGTCTCCCGATTCCCTTCCCCACCCCATTTTCCCTCTTCAGTTTGAGTAGTTTCGTTCCGCCTGGGCAGCCCAGTCCAACATGGGAGCCCCCGCCCTCTTAGCTAGAACCCACTAAAAGTGCGCACACTTTCGCTTTTGCTTTCCCCCTTACCCCCTCGTATTTTTCCTCCCCCCTGCCCCCAAGTGAATTTTTTTTGTCCCCCTCTGATCCTCTGACGGCTTTGATTTGCAAAAGAGGGAGTCCCTGTGGGTTCTCTTTTTCGACCGAACCCAGCGGAAACCAGGTCCCCCACGTTTTCCCTGTTTACGATCTCAAACCCTAGGGAGATTCGTCTCACCCGGGAGCTTCCACAGCTCCACGCCCCGTTGGCCTGTTTGCTATGAGATTTTTCGTTGCACCTTTTAGAAATTGACGTTACAACTCCTATGTGTTCGCTCGTGACCCTGTGCGAAGGCCTCTGAAGGACCCATTTCTTCTCCTCGAGTCCCGATCTTTTACCGTTTCTTTCCTTGGGCGCGATGCGTAGTTCACTACTCCCTAACCATGTCAACTTTAGTTCTTTTCGTGAGTCTCAATCGAGCCTTCCTCGTGATCCTCGGCCCCCCTGGCGATCTGGGACGGCTGGTCATGACAGGTTCGATCGGATCTTTTCTATGCCTTCTCCTCTTCATCTCCGCTTTTGGTTTTTTCGCGACTTCTCTATTTCTTTCTCCCCCCCCTGATAGAACCCTCCAGACCATATGTCTTTCCCCGAAAGTGAATACCAGATGTAGCAGTCGCAGGTGCTCGATTCCTTCTCCGTCCCGAACCGCCCGTTCTTCAATGATGACATTATGATTCCCCTTCTCTTCCCTTTCTTCTGACCAGCATAAGGTAAGTTTTTTGACAAGGATGATCCCAGACGTGGCATTCAGATTAGTTCGGTCACTGCCGCGTCCCCCACCCCAAATATTGTGGTTTTTTTCCTTTAGCTTCTTTCTAGTTTGGCCTTTACACCGTTTCCTCAACTAGGCTGAGGAGGGCATGTCCGAGTCCCTGGAATACTTGCCCCCTATAATTTTCTGGTTGGCTTTCCCAATTAAATACAAGTTATATGCCTGGTTAGCTTTTTGCTTCTTTCGAAACTGCACCCCCCTTTTTGCTGTTCTCTTGCTTTGTTCCCACCCAAATGTCTCTTGTCCCAAGACTTCCTCTTCTTATCTTTACTAAGCGGTTGCTTCCTCTGAGCATCTTCCTCAAGCGACCAGTTAGACGTGTACCCCTGTTCTTGGATGTCGCTCTTCCCTTCCCCCCCCCTTTCTCGACCACGCGAGGTTGTCGCTGGCAGTTATGGATGATAATAACTTCACGCATTTCTTCCTGTTGGCCGTTTCTTTCCCAATCGGATTTTTTTTACCCATTCTTAGTCATCACTCAGAGCGCCTGGAATGAGAAATTCCAAACAAGAGGTTGTACACTTGAACCTTTGCACGCATTCCCCCCCTTCTTCCAGATCTAATTCCACTTGGTCAATTACCTGTAAGCGTAGTCTTTACTTTAGTTCTTGCCCTCAATCCTCCCCCGAGCCTCTTCCCCCCTTTTTCATAAACGTGTACGTACTGTTTTTACCAATGAATCGAAGTCTAGTTTATGATATCCCCCACTCGCTCCGGCCCCTTCTCATGGTCCCCCAGAATGATTAAGGAGACGGAAGGCTTTGGAAAACTTTTTTTTTTTGAGTTGCCTTGGGTTACTCAGCCTTACCTGAGGGTTATTCATTATAAATCGGCCGTATCGCTTTTTGAGTGAGAGCACGCCTGCGCACCATCTCTCTTTTTGTTCAACTTTATTTTCTTTGGTTTTACCCCCCCTCATTTCTTTTTCATCGCCCTCCCCCCCCGTCGACTGAGGTATATAGTAATTGAAACCTGGTGACTAAGAACCCCAAAGAAGATTCTCGAGCCTCCGGTAGCCCTTCTTTCACGCACTATTGGAAGAGACCCTTTTCCGCCCCCCCCTGTGTGGCCCGTTATGAAGTAATCGCTATTTATTCGTACCCAAAGTCCTTTTTCCCCTTTCTCGCCCCTCTTCAATTTGTCGGCCCCATAGTTTGACCGTACACAAGGCCGGGTCTTCCGATTTTCCTGCTGGTACACCTTTTAGTTTCCTGGCTGTCTTGGTTTCCTTTTCCTTCATTTATTCTCAACCTTCCGTTTTTGCGAGCGGGTTGGTACTACGGATGCTCCCCGCACATCGGTTATTTGCTGTCGTTTCCGGATCCCTACTTTGATGAAAAGCCTTTCCTTGATTTTCCCACGTACGGTGATTTTTGGGAATACAAACATACCGTCAAACGCCCTTCTTGCCCCCATCTGATTTCTCGAGCTTAGGTTTTTGGTAAGGACCCCGGTTGAAAACCCAGCAACTCCTGTCCTTTTTGCTAGTTAGTCGTTACTTTTGACCACTTTCGATGCTGGTCGTTCGGGATAGCGAACCCACTGGAGTTCAATTAACCGGCCGTCCCCGTCTTTTGATGTCGAGCACCTAAGTTCCCCGACTGACTTAGATGAATATTTTTTAAACCCCCGCGCCAGCCCCGCCCCCATGTCGTCTTCAAGTTGGATGACGGGTCGTTCGTTCGTAGATTTCTGCTATGTTTTCCGGGTCGTTTAGGTTGCCAACTCCGGTCCCGCCATCATTAAGCCCCTTTCCTCCTTGCCTGACCTGAATCCTTTCATCCCCGTTCTTTCAAACTGTCTCACAACTGCTTAACTCCCCCCACAGTAAGTGGCATTGGGTGTGATTCCAAGTTTCTTCTTCGTCCCCCTCGTTACTTCTTTTTCTGACACATCAAAGTCTTGGAGAACGTGGTAATGAAGGTGGCCAAATGCGCCTCCGTTTTAATCTCCCTGAGAGTAAATCCCGGGGCGCGGCGCCCTTTCCCCCCCGCTGCCCCTTTTTTTTATTTTTTGGCCTTATTCACCCTGAATGTTCCCACTTTCCCCTTAGGAGGCTTTTTTTCTGTAGAGACTGTCATAATAAGCACGTTTGTGTTGTTTTCCCTTTTTCTTCCCTTATTCGTTGCTTTTAGATATGAATTCTTCGAATTAGCTTAGGAAACGTTTCCGTTTTCAGGATTACGCTTTCTTCCCTCGGGCGCCTTTCTCCCCCTGTGCAACGCCGCCCCCATAGCACAGCTCCCGAGGATGATTACCCCCCAAAACACCCCCCTTTTTGGAAGTTCAAAAACTCGTGCTCGTTCCTTTCTGTCACCTGCAGTCTTTTTGAAGATTTTCTTTTTTTTCCGTGCGGAATTGAAACTTCAGCAAATCTGCCCCGCAGACTCGAACATTCTCAGCCCCCCCCCCCCCCCCCCCCCCCCCCCCCCCCCCCCGCCCCCTTTCTAAGAAACTTCTCAGCCGAATGTCCCCTTCCCCAAAAGTTTCACTCGTCCCTGCTTGTCTATGCATCTGCGAAGTCTTTCTCTCTCTGCGTGCTTTCCTATTATCGGCTCCTAAGCGCTTTTTTTCCTACTGGTGTGTGTTTGCGCGGCGCTTCGCCCCCCCCCCCCCCCTCCCACCCCCCCCCACCCCACCACCCACCACCCCCCCCCCCCCCCCCTCCCCCCCCCCCCCCCCCCCCCCCCCCCCCCCCCCCCCCCTCCCCCCCCCCCCCCCCCCCCCCGAGAAAAATTGTTGATCTAAGAAACGCCTCTCTTCTGTCCCACGGTACTCTGTCTGGTTTCTCCCTGCAGGACGATTTCGTCTTCGTGGGACTTTCCTCCCTTAGTTGTTTTTGACTTTCCGCACGCGCCTTCCTGTTTTGCTGTCTGAAGATTGGAGTTTGGTTTTCCTTAAGGTGAGAGCGACAATCTTCTCTACGGCTTTCCGACCTAAACTATAACTCTCTGTCTTGCTTTTTTCTCCTCCTTTGACCACTTGTTGCTTTGTCCTTTTTTCCCAATGGTTTGCTTAAGACGGCTAACCTCGCCAGCTTTGTAAGCTCGTCATGCACTTTTGTTGCCCCCTGCTTACATAAAGAATTCTCACGTCAGCCCCCCCCTCCAAACGAACTGAAACCCTTTAAGAACCTTTTTCACTTTTCCACCAACCTTTGCAAGTAGTATTATGTACCGAAAGACTTACTCTCCCTGCCTGGATACTTTTTTTCACCCCCTCTCCTTTCACCTACTCATACAGAGAAGGTTCAAGACGCTCTAACTCGGCTTTTGGGTCGATTCTGTTGAGTTGCCCCCCCTGAACTCTTTACAACCGTCTGCCACCTAATTTTTTGTCAAGCTCCGGGCCCGCAGTAACATGTTCTATGCACAGCCTTAAAACTGAGGAACTGTCTGTTCTTTGGCTTTTCTCCCTGTCATTTCTGTAATCCGTTGGCACAGTATCATTTTCTCCTGAGTCCTTTTAAAAATTCAGCGTAGGACCACTTTTTTCTGATGGACTGTGTCCGATTAATTCAAAGAGATTAAGAGCCCATATCCGGCCACCAAGCTTACTACCTCACTCCCGTTCACCCCCCTTTTTTCAGTCTGAGTCCCGACATGGTCTGCACCATTCCCCTCTCCTGCCGTATCGATTCCGCCCCTTCTGGCTTGACATTCGAACCTGGAGACCGAACCATCCTACCGTCGCTGAAGTTGTACATCTAAACTCCAGAGACCCCCAATCCCTGAGAAACAAGAGGGGAACCGTCGAATAACGATCGCGCGCCTCTTCCCTCTGGGTTTTGTTTTCCCGGTTTCTTTTTAACGGGCGGCAAGAACGTTTGACTTCCCGCGATGGATGTCAGCGCCTTTTTGATCGTTGGTTTTCGGTTTTTCCTGGCCAACGAGACCATTATCAGGCTCACTACTGTCAATTCCCTCGCTCCTTGTTTTCTAGGCGGCAGTTTTTTCCAAAACTACCGCGGGGTGGAACCCCCCCAATGAATTCACGGCTTTGGCCCCTCCCAACCCTTTTTTTTCCCCCCCCCCCAGACGGCCGTTGTCCGAACTTACAACTGACCCCGCCCCGGCCAACCCCTTAAAGATTTTCCCGATTTTTTTTTTTTTCCAATCAAAAAGAGCCCTAGCATTATTCTTTGAGGCATTTCCCAAGAGATTTGACCCGCCTGGACACTCTCGTCCCCTTTCCCCCTTTTGACCAATGTGGGAATATTTTTACCCCCTTTCATACTGGTTGCCCTAATTAAAAGAGAAGATTTTAGGTGGGCGGCTCTTCTGAGCCCCTCTCTTTTTCTTGTTCCGAGCGCCGTCACGTCAATTAGGACGCAATAGGAACAAGACATAAGATGCTCATCTTGCGAACTCCCCGCTCCTTCTTGTCCAACGCTTGCGAAATTCCTCTTTTTGAAACGCGGATATACGATCTAAATAAGGCTCTCTATAATTCAACGATGTCCAATTTTTCCCGTCCCCCGACTCTCTTCCCCTACTACCCACCCCAGGGCACCTACCCCCCAGGGAGAAAAGCTGTACCCGAGATTCCTTCTCCTTCCGGTCTTATCGTTTACCCCTCAGGTCCCCTGAGGACTTTGAGGCACAGACCCTCTCTTATATTGCAATGGAAACGTCACCCATTCCGGCGTGTGACTGTTTTTCACCGTCAGTGTGGACGTTCGGGATGATTTTCGCGCATAAGTTCTCTCTTTCTCCTCTGCCTGGAGCCCCATATGAGCGCTTGTCAGTGAGACCTCATTCATTAAAGTCGATTTTAACAACAAGTCGGTGATGTTCTTTCCTCCCTCAGGCCCCCGTTCTGGCCCCCCTTCCTGTAGTCATAGGAATTTATCCCCGAATTACGCCACGTCCACCAATTTTCCCTGCTTTCCTGAGTCCCTCCTACATTTGCGAACAAACCACTGGCGAAGTGCTCCTATTTTAGAGAAAGCACGAAAATTCTCGAACTTCGCTTTTTCTTCGCTTTTACCGCCTTTCCTAATCAACGCGAACCTTCCCCTTGACGTGACCCCTATGTATGATTTTTCCCCTCTCCATTTACAAAGGGACCCCCCATTTCCAGTTTTGTTCAGCTTGGTTTGAACTCCTGCGGCACCTGGAGCCTTTTTTTTTTTGCAATTGTGCGCCCCGGAATCCTCCACACCCCCGACTTTTATCTCTCTTTCCCGTTTCCACTTCTGATCAGCCGTTCCGCGTGCTATGTGGAAACCTGTAGACCGCAAAAAGTTTTTTACAAGGCAACTCCCCCATTAACAATCTGTGTCCTCTGCCCCCCCCCATGTTTCCATGATCTGTCCCCCTTCGTTCGGAGTAATACTTAAAGTTCATCTGGAGCGTTGATCGACGCTATTTCTTTACCCGGTCCTACTCGATCACCGTTATTCAATCTTTCGTGCTGCGGATCCCAGAAGGTCTGTGATCCCCCCATTTGTAAATGGCTGAGGAGCGAACTGAACGAGCTTTTTGTTTTTTCATTCCCTGCTGGTTCGACTTTGATTCTTTTTTTTAGAAAGCTTACCTCTTTAATCATACTCAGTTGTGAGAGAGGATCCTCATAAATCACGGGCTCGTCAAGCACCAAAGGCTAACACTTGGAACCATCCATGTTTGCTACACTCTGTATTTCCCAGCGTCTTCCGGTTTTTTTCTTACTTAGACAAAAACGAACCTTTCCCTGCTGGCGTCGGTTCGAGACAGTACCAAACCTCTTCTGTCTCTCCCCATGCATTTCCCCAACAAACCAAAGGTTTTGAGTAGTCAATTATGATCCCTCCACGTGGCCCTTCCCGCTTCCGTTCTCCTTGTCCCCCCTGCGCTTCCAACCCTTTTGACCTTTTGTTTTAGGGATACCCTGGGCCACCATCATAGACCTCGGACCCTGCTTGCGTGCATCTAAGGTCATCGGAGTCTGTAAAGACGATCTACTTTCCCCCCCTTATTCTTTGGCTTGCCTTCCTTTTCACCTTCAACCCCTCGAATCACGTTTTTCTCCTCGCGATCGAGGGGTCTCCTGGACCCCCCCCTTTTATTGGGCCTTTTTCTCCCTTTTTTTTTTTGCCCATGCCTTCTCTTCAAACTCCTTTCAGCGAATCACAGTTTTTCACGTAATTTGTCTTGATGACTAAAAATACGAGAGTAAAAATTAGACAACGAGCGACAGCTCTCCCCCACCCCCCCTTTTGTTCGCGGGATTTCTATCTCTCCTGCGGCACTTCACAAGTGTTTCAACGGTGCTAGGGTACTTCACTCCAATACCCCTGACCCGCATTGAATTAGTGGGCTTTCCTCAGTATTAAATTCGCCTGTTTGATTTTTTCCCGATTCCCAGCATGCCCTCCTTCTCCTACCCGCAACCTCTTTTGGCGTGAGAACCCCCCTAGTTAACTGTAGAGGACATAATACTCACGGAGAAATTATTGAGACCCCCGACGTATCACTTCTGAATTGCATACCCCCTCCCAGCTTTGACTGAGTATCTTTTTTCCCCACCTCTGACTCCACCGAAGTCAATCTGTTGCTTTCGCCATTAGACGACGCATATTTGTCCGCAACCCTTCGCCTGGCCCTGCTTTCAGGGGACCAAAGCCCCTCCCTTAATGACGACTCCTTTCTGATTGAAGCTTTTCCGCCGGGTGGAAGGTGTAATGAAGCGTTCCTCTTCGTTTTCCCTCAGTTACTTCCCCCCTTGTTGTCAAGTGCTATAGTGAATATCTTCCCGCCTGAGTGAGGCCGCTTCTCCTCCCCTTCGGCACTCGATCGCTTTCTCCTTTTATCACGTGGAATAATAGTTGATTGACGCACTATAGTCCATGGCGGATCCTTGAAGCTTTTTTGCCCCCTCCCCCCGTCCTCATTCAGCGTTCTTTGTTCTTCAGTTTATTTACCCACCGAACATTCTCAGCTGCTTCCTTCGCCCACTACCTTTCGGCTCTCTTGTCTGATTTTCGTTTTCAGATTATTATACCAATGGCACAGTCCCCTTTAACCAGTTCTCTCCCCCCTGATCCTTGCTGCCACCCCTATGGAATTTCCAAATCCTTGGTCTCTCTTTCTACTTAGCTTGGTCCACCCCCTTTTATGGTTTTGTCCCCCTGGGGAGGATGTAGGGGTGATCTAGTCAGTCTTTGCATACCTTCCCCAATTGTTTTTTGCACATTCACGTTTCCGGCTCTTTGTTCAAACGTTTGACTGCGTATGACTACAAATTCTCCCCGTGATCGTCTTCTCCCACTCCCGGAGTTTCTCCCCGAACCGGGCTCTTTTTTCCCATTCCTACCACCGAAGAACCATCCCCCCTGCTCTTTCGCCCCGATATTCCGTGAGCAGGCTGCTCCTTACGTTTGAAAGGTACCACTTCCCGTGAAAACTAGAAACGGGGCGCAGATAGTGCGCCACGTATAGCCCCAATGCTTTGTAGACTCTTTCTTTCTGGCGTTCTTAGTTCTCCTGTTTACCTTTTCATATTGAGTGCAACTTCGTTGCTTTTCCAGAAGCTAATGATACATTGCGGCATCAGATCCCAACAAGGCACCCCGACCTAATGAGAAAGACTTTCCTCTTTCGACGACTTAAGCTTTTTTCCTGTCAGTTTTTTGGTTAATTGAGTATAACTGAAGTGTTTGGGGAAGAATGTCTACTCTCCGCCCCTTGTGAAATGAAAATCTCCCCTGGCCCCTGACCACGTCCGCAGGAAAAAGTTCATAAGTCCTCTTCTCCCAGTCTCCTATCACTCTTTATTTTTCTTCCACAACCCTCATTGATCCACTTTCCCCGGAAACCTGAACTCACACTTCCGCAGTGTGTCTGTTCTTCACTTATCCTTTTTTTCGTCCCGGCTGCTTTTCCGCAACTCCTTAGTTTCCCGTCGATGCTAGACTTGCCTGTCATTTTTCCACTTTTTTTCCTTCCCCCAAGATAAGTACCAAGCACGTGAGCGAGGTAAGGCCAAACGATTTGCCCGTTGTGCGTGCGTGTAGGTCCCGATCTGTGCTTTCCCCCCTTCTCCCACTCCGGCTGGCCGTAGTATTTTCAGATCTGACATACCTCAATGAGGTTTGTTCGGTAAAGTTTTTTGACATATTCTTTCTTTTTCTTGGCTTTCCTTTTCTTCTTCCTTTTCATTCACTTGACTTCGATTTGTCTCCTTGCAAAAATTTTTTAGGCGCTGCTAAGAGGTTCAGTTCTGCCGCCTCTCCCTTGTCCTCCCCTCCTTCCCTATATCTGCTTTGCATTCCCCAGCCCCCTGTAACTGTCCTGAACCAAGCGTGTCTAGTTAAGAAAGAAAGTAGAGGACTTTGTGGCTCCGTGGGTTTTTGAAGGAAACCACCCTGAACCCTCCATTTGCCGCTAACCTCCCTCTCCTAGAATAAATTTGAAGAACTTAGCGAATTCCTTTCCCGTCATTTGCCCCCCCCTGAGAAAGTGATAGAAAGAACCTTCGAGTGAAGGAGTCATTGTGAAGTCCAAGTTTCTCGTCTCTAATCCCGAAAGATATCTTCCCGTTACTCCCTCGGTTTTTTTTTTTTTAGATATTTTTTTGTCTCTGGATCTTCCCTTCTAGAAACAAACCTCCCAACCTAACTGTCCTTCTAGTCCGAGGTACTGAGCGCTTTGTCCAAGTGGGCCTCCCCCTCCTTCTGCACTTTCATTCCCCCCTTGAGCACGGCCGTTTTGCTCCTTCTTGCTTTGACTCGGGAGATTGCTTTCAGGGTCAACGGCCGTACATATTTCCTGGCCTTCTTTCGACTTTTCACCATCCCCCTCCTTGGATTCTTTTTTTTTTCTCCCGTTCCCCCTGGTGTCTGCACCCACCTAACTCCTTGTGACTTTCATGGGTAGTCGGCTCCCTGCGCCCTTGTCAGACCCTCGTTTTCTTTCCCCCGGGGCCCCCCCTCTTTTTCCACTCCTCCCCCGGCTCGATTCAGAAACTCAATCCACACTACCAAGCATTTCAGCCAACACCTACCCTTTTCCCAACCCCTCGTTCTCTTCTTTTTTTTTTTTTTTGCCTATACTCCGGCGCCGGTTCAGCACTTTAAATCAGTCGGGATCTAGATAAACAAGCCTTTTCCACTCGGCTCTCGCCCGGTTCTGTCCTTTTCTTCGGGCCAGTTCATCGGCCAGTTTTACTTCACTGCGGGAAATAAATCGTAGGTGATTGCACTCCGGGCCCTGCATCTTTTCCTCCTCCCCTATCCCCCTGCTTCCATGTTTTCTTTGATTTCACGCATGTGATAGCCGTTGGAGTTGATAACTTTCCTTTTGATCCAATTAACCCTGCTGACAAACTGGTTTTCAGTCTGCGTTTTTTTTTCGGGACCCCTTGAGTTTGTAGCTTCTGCTCGAAGTATTAGTTACCCAATCGCCTTTTTCTACGCAACTCCCCGATTGGACCCTTTTATCCTTCCTTTAGGCTCCGAAGGGTGCGTCGGCACATCGGATTGTCGCTTATCCCCCTATGCATCCAGTTCTTTCTTTGAATTCTCCTCCACACACTACTTTTTTCTGTTTCACTATTTTCTTGCCCCCACTCCTCGTCTCCGCAGCTTCGTCCTTTTTTTTCTACAACCGCCGGGTTTCTACGTCCGCCGAATTTTGCCGCTTCTTTGGTGTCCCGGTAATTCAACGCACGGCATCCCCCCGTTTTGCCTGCTCCCTGGAAATCCCTCTTTCTCCAAGTCCTTTTTTTTTTCTTGTGATTTTTCTTTTCCTGGCTCCAAAAATCCCGTATCTAGGGAGAATGTTTTCCCCTTTTCATACTCTCTATTGATAAGTCGGATCCCCGACGCCTCCCAATTCCCCTCTGTGCGTTTTTTTTCCCCCACACAATCTACTTCACTGTTTTTGGAGACCCCCCTTTCCGATAAAGACGTGGTTTGTTACTATCCCCCTTTCCAGGCCCCCCAAGTCCGCACTGACAACTCCTTTTTTCCCCCCCCCCAGTTTTAACCCTCTTTTCCAGCCTTTAATAAAAGCAAGAGCTCTCTTTGCCCCTAATGTCTTTCGTTTCACTTTTACCCCCAGTAGGTTAGAGTCGAGAACGTTTACAGGAGTCGCATTTGTACGAATAACTCTTTTCTAGCCGCCCGGACTCCTCAGACCCTCCGGAGCCATTTTGGCTCGGGGCTAGCTTCTCGGTTCGGTTCATCGCTTCCTAACCACCTACTTGTAACAAAGCCTGGGATGTCTTGATGGCAACCTCTCAATTACCTTCTATCAGCGGCCTGAATCTTTTTTTTTTCCCCTACCCCTTTGAGACTGTCTTTCCCCCCAAAGTGGTCGAATTAATCGAAGAAGATTGGTCCTACCGATCCCTTTCCCTCAGGCGTCCCTCGATACTTTTCCCCCCCCTTCTTCCCCGTCAAGGTCCCCCCTGCAAGAAAAATTAGGAACACCCCCCCCAGGAACAGCCCACGGGAATCTTGTCAAACCGCCTTTCTTTCTACTTTTCGTTCTTCCCTTTGTCCCCATGAACTTGTTCGGCGACGTTTGAGTCTCCGGACGTCGATGACCCTGGCAACGTCAAACAGACGGAGTGAAGCAGTTTGGATACCACTTGAGGGCCTCGGGATGCATTGGTTAGTCCTCACTGATACTTTCAGTGATCGAATTTCGGACTCATGATCCGACTGACCAGACCGTGGAATTAATTCCCACGGTCGATTCACTCCCCCCAATTTTGCTTTGTGTTTCTCTTTGCCCTTCCAAGTTGTGCGGGTCACAAGGTAGTAGTAAGCCGATACCCACCGCCCCCCCCCCCTTCCCGGATGGCAGTGGTCTTAGTTTTCCTCCCTGTCCCTCTCCCACCTCCGGGAAACACTTTCTCTACGTGCTGCTTCTGCGGGACATTGCAGAACCACGGTTGGGCGACCCTGTCTTAGATTTTCTTCGCAGGTTAACCGCTTCTCCCCCTTAACCTCCTGTACAATTTAACCACACCGGAAACGGGATAGGAGGCTTGTCCTGTGGGCCCCCAAGCGGGCGCCCCGGAACCACCGATGTCGAAACCCCCCCCCTCCCCCATTCTCAGGCCCAAAAGTTTTTTCTTTCGCCCATTTTTTTCTGAACAGTCCTGCTCCACCCCTCAGTGATGATGTCTTCGTCTCCCCCTTGCAACTTTATCACGCCCTCTCTGGCGAAGTTTTGCTTCTTATGCGGCGGCCACGTTTGACTACTTTCACCCCCCCCCAAAACGAAATAGCAACTTCAACCAATGTGGAACCGTGACCAGTGACGCCCTAATTGAATTAGGTCTCTCCTTTTCACAGACCACGTTGCATGTGACGCACTCTGTCTTACCAGTCTTTCCGCCTCACGTCCTGCTCCTTCGTTCCCCCTTTTTCTTTTCTTGCTCGCCTCCCTCGAGAACCCCGCGATGTCTTTATCCTTGTCTTTAACAACATGGCGATGAGTGAAAGCCTTTTTAGGTTCATTTCCGTTGCTCGTTCAGCATTCTTCCCTTTTTGCACTTACCCTCCCGTCTGTTTTTTTTCCCTCCCCCTTCCCCCCGCACCACCCCCCCCCCCCCCAAAAACCCACCGCCCCACCGCGAACAAGAGACACACACATGAGATCCCCCTCTTCTTCATTACCTCCACCCCCTTCCCTTGCTCCACCTCCTTTTTGATACACGTTCCAGCCTCTGTGATGGAAAGACAGCTCCCCCACGAACAACCTCCTCAAGTTCACATACCTGTCTGGGGAGCTTCAAGAGAAAACGAGGGTCGATGAAAGGAATAAACGGTCGTCGGGCAAAGTGTAGAAAGGACTAAGCAAGTTAGTCAATGTCCCCCGAGATCCCCATCTTGTGAACTCTCTTTTGCTTTCTTTTTGCAATTTTCTCCCCACCAGTTTCCCATTTCATCTCCCCAAGGCATGAGGATTGATTTGGAGCTCTGATAGGCACTCGATCAGGTATCAACTTTCTTAGTGTTGATCGCCTGACTGTTTCCCCCCCCCTCCCAACCCTTGCTTCTAGTGTATTCTTTTTTAGAAACCCCTTACCTTTATTTTCGCTCTTTCTACACGCTTTGTGCCATGCCCCTTAAAGCCTTTCCTCTTTCTCAGAGTTCAATAACTGTTCGTTCAGCGTGTTTTAGACTTCAAGCGCGTCCAAAAATTAGCCCCACGATAATCCAGTTCGCAACAAACTCTCTTTTTTTTGATTGTCTCGCTCCTGCCTTCCCTTCCTCGAAGTTTCTTCCCTTGAGGTTTTTTTCTCGGCTTTGAGGAATTACTCAATGAAATCCTATGGTTTGTCCCTTACTCAAGTCCGGAGACTCCATTATCTGGTAATCCACCTGGTGAAAGGCTCGGCCCCGCCCCCCCTCCCAGACCCTTGTAATGCAATAGACGTGCTGCATACGGTCCGTAGATCCCCAAGAGGTATTTCTCTTCTGATGATTTCCCCTCTTCTCTTCCTTGATGCGATTTATAACCCCTAGTACCTTTGCAAAGTTGAGCTTTCCTCCCACACTGCTGCAGCGTCTGTTACCCGCAATTTTAATAGTAGAGTCGTGCTTTCTCCCTCACCTCTTCGCCGTACAGTATCATTGTTCCCCAGTTTTTCAGCATGACGAGCGTTCACTGCTGTATCCCGTGCAGGGGGAAGTGTCCCAATGTTCTTTTCATCTTTGCTACTCCAGAGGTCTTTTGGCCCCCGACATGTTCGACTTATCTCGTCTCCTCGGCCATTGATCTCTCTAACCCGGAGGAATCGAGACCTTGCCTCCCCGTCTCTTACATTAGAGGTAGTGAGCCCTATAGAGCCATGTGGACTCTTCCTCTTTGGTGCCCCTCCTCCTAAAGTTTTTCTCGGGCTCCGGAACGTTTTAAGCTCTTCAAACGCCCAACTCTACTGTCTCCCCCCTCCCGGCGAAAAATTCTTCCCGAAGCGTCTTCTTCCCGTTTGGACATTACCGTCCCAGTGTCAAATAGAGATGTCCAGGCGGCTGCCATCCCGATGTTTCCCTTCCTCAATTCCTGCTGCCGGTTATCTGAGTGAAGGGATGGGAACTTTTGGGCAGGGCTAACGGGACTTCTTTGGTCGGGAAGGTTCTAGCCAAAGGCCCGTCTTTTTTCATAGCTTGACCCCTGTGTCTCCCAAGTTTCCAGGTGTTTTTTTTAGAACCCCGGGAGTGGCTTGCAGGCTACGAACTTATCCCATCCCCGGATCTATATGAACCATCCTTCTTTCGAACGTTGAGGCCTCTTTCAAAAGTTACATTACAACATTTCCCCACCTTGAAGAACAGCACCCCTCCCTCCTTACAGCCCCTCTGGTACGTGAGCAGGAGTAGGTGCTGCGAAAGGCTTAAACGCCTGGCCAAAGATCTCCATAGGCGCGAGATAGTTAGTTTTGCACTTCTCCCCCCTTTCCTTTTGAGTTCTTTCCCCTTTTCCTTTTTAGGAGTGCTCGGCATGTGATGTTAAATAAGGCCAATGCCCTTCGTGATGATCTCCTTTCGAAGTTCACTTCCCCCCCCCCTTTCTGCACTCTCCCCACGCCCCTAATGTGCCGACGCAATTTCGAGCCCCAATTACTCAGTCCTGTGGTCACACCGTAGCTGGACTTATATCCCCCCTCCCGAGTTGCCTTAAAGAATGGCGAGAAGTTCTTTTTTGTTCCATGAAACTTCAAATCCTCACGGGCCTTAGTACACACCCGTTTGACTCTTTCTTTCTCACTTACTCGCCGTTCCCCTTCCTGCGACCACCCTTGGCCCCCATGGCAATTCCTAATTAAGAAGTTGGCTCTCTTACGGCTATCCGCTTGTTCCCTTCCCTGTCTTGACCCCACAACCCCCTCTTTATAACTTTGCCCCCCCCCATCTTTAATTGAAACCGGCGCCGGTCAATTCTCCCGAGATAGTTTCACAGGGCTTCCCGAGAGTAAGGTTGAAACCCTTCTTTTTGATTTTTTATTTCTCAAGTTCTGGGTCCCCAATTGACGGCGGGTCTTTAGTTAGTAGTTCCGATCCGCAGAATCCGAACCTCGTTTTTTTTGGTGTTAACCGTTCCTCCTCTTCCTGGAGGCTTCTCCTACATCTGATGCGATTAACCACAAGTTTACCCTGCAGGACGCTGGCTTACAGGCGTCTCCCCTTTATGCCTCCTCCCCCTCCCTTCATTGCCAAGGTGGATATGAGTATTCCAGACTCTTTTGTTGGCGAGTGATAAAGTAAATCCCCTCGTTATAGTGAGAAATCTGTGTCCTCCCCCTTCTGAATATTTTTTCTTCTCCCCCGGACAACCGCAAAAGCCCTCAACGGCCAGGCAAAGATAAACCTGGGCGTGGCTGAAGTCGCGAAGTCGAAGCCCCTTTCCAAACTCTTTCCCTCCCCGGTCGTCTGAGAAAGAATTCTAGCGTGAAGAGAGAGGGCGTTGTTGGCGCACTCCCCGTTATCAGATGACCC
>Ga0179591_1180430_pt1 | contig 17516 bp, 21 predicted proteins | sample CZOMad2_1_08_16f_FD_182891 | JGI IMG/M metagenome (GOLD analysis project Ga0179591, IMG submission 182891) | Vadose zone soil fungal communities from Angelo Coast Range Reserve, California, USA - CZOMad2_1_08_16fungal (PacBio error correction) | ecosystem: Environmental > Terrestrial > Soil >... | reverse complement strand
CCCCGCAGTCCGCCTCTTTTCCCCCCCCGTTTGTGTTTCCCCAAGCGTTGTTTGTTTCTTTGGGGAGGCCGAAACGTTTCCCTTTCTTTTTTTCCAAAAATCGTCGCGTTTCCCTTTTTTTTGCGTGTTCGTGCCTTGCCCCCACCTTGTTGAGACGACTCTTCAGACAGTAACTTTCGCCGATTTGCCCTTCTTCTGATGGCAATTTGGCAAGCCTCCCCTTCCCCCAAACGTCTGTTCGAGGTTGGGATTTTTTGTTTTCTGCCTCTCTGACTCTCTTTCCACCGTTTCTCTTTTTACCGCCTGAGGCAGCTTCAAGACACGGGAGTGCAGTTTCTTCTTTATGGCCCTCGCTTCACCCACCCCCCACGTGGGCCTCCTTTCTCGTGTAACCACCCGTTTGCCGGCTCTCTTTCCCCCCCCTCCACTACCTAAGCTGCGATTCTTTTTACCGTCTGTTTATTCCCCCCCCCTACGGAGGAGTGATAGCTTTTCCCCAGTTTAGCAAAGTCGACCCTCCCACCTTTCTATTGCTTCTTTTCCCCCTGTCGAATGAGATCGCGTTTTTTTTTTTAAGAAAAGGGACGTCTCACTTTTCTTGCAGATGCGACGTTGACCCCCTGTCGCGACCTTCTCCCTGTTCTCGGACCCCGCCCGTTTTTTTTTTCCCCTGGCCCTGAGGTCCAGTTGAAGTTTTCTGACCTGCACCACTAGGGTGACTCTTAAGTGAAAGTTATTCACTCATTCCCTCCCCATTTTCACGCCCCTTTTTTTCCCCCTTATTTCCCTGATTGGAAGACGTTTTTCCCCTCAACGTCCCCCAGGATTTCCGGCGAAAATCGATGGGCATCCTTCTTTTTTGATCTTTCGGGCTTTGCTCCCTTTCGTCGCGTGGACGAGCCCCCCCCTTCCCCCCCATAGGGCGGGGCCGGACGGTCATTCGCCGCGTCTTGACGTCTCCCTCTGGGAGACGATGCGGTTCTCCTCCCCCCCTTTCTCTGTGGCAGTTGTGTCCAATCCTATACATTCTGACGTTCCTCCCTTAACCGACGGTTTCCGAGCGGCTTCGCTATCTCCTTTTGGACGCCCAAGCTTTTTTCCTTGTTCGTTTTTTTTCTTTTTTTCCCGGCCTTGTCTTTTTTTTCCCCTCCAATACGGTTCATCGCCTCTTTCTGTGTGACGAAACTACTGAGGTCCGCCCCCCTAAAGGGGGTTTCAATTTTTCGTTTTTATAACACGGACATGATGTCAACCCCCTCGTGGGCTCTCCTTGTGTTTCCGCACCCCCCCTTCTCCCCGGACCTTTTTGTCGTCGGCGCAATACCCCCTTGATCCGTCGCACGTTTCCTTTCCACCCCTATGATTGGGAGTAGGTCTCAAAAATGCCTTTTGGTGCCGAGTATTCTTTTTTTTCACCAACAGCGAACTCGCCGCACTTTTTTCCCCTGAAGGATTCGCCGAGGTTTGTGTTTGACTTTTTTTTTCCCTCCCCACCCACCCCCCAACCTTTCTTTTCGTTTTCGAAGGGTCGTCTGCCGCTCTTTTTTTCTTCAGTCAGTGGTTCAGCCCCCCCCCCCTGACCGGCGACCGCACTCCCCCCCTTTCATTAGGGACGGCAACGTGCCCTTAGGTTTCTCTCAAGACGGCTTTGATCGACTGCTCCCTCCGTAAAATTCGTTTTTGCTTCGGTGGAGCGTAGACCCCCCCCCCCCCCAAAGACCCCGTGTCACATTTTCCTGTTTTCTTTTAAATCCTGTCTGCGGATTTTTTGTCGCTCTTGTTGGAGTGTTGTTTCTCCCTTAGCACGGCTACGTTTTTCCCTTCAGACGAAGGCCCCCCGTCTTCCCCTCTTTCGGCCTCCCGTTTTGAGGGTCCCTTTTTTTTCCCTTTAAAAGGTGTCCTTTACCGCTCCTGAGATTCGAGTTGGCGCGACGTTTTTTGCTCTTTTTGCAACGCTGGTTTTAAAGCCCCCCCCCCCCCTCATATAGCGTTTGTATAAGAGTTAGAGGTTTTTCCCTTTTTTTTCCTCCGGGACCGATTTTTCGGATCAATCCTTTTTTTTTTTTGGTTTTCTTCCCCCGTTAAGTGAGTTCTACCCTTAGAAGTGTTCCTGGGTTTTTCCTCTCCTTGGGTAGATAGGTTTCCTTTTAGAATCCCGATTCACCTCAGTATGATAGTTCTATGGTTCCCCTTTTTCCCCCGTCCCCCGTTGCGCGCTTCGTCTCACGTGCGTGATCGAAATTTTTTCTTCTCAAGACAACCTCTTTGGGTTTACAACGCTGGCACCGGGCTTTATCACCTTCCCCCTTGAACCCCCAGCACACGTCTTTCTTCCCCGTTTTAAATTTTTTGCCCCCTGTTTCTGGCTGCGCTTTTGTCCTCCACTTCCATAGACCGTGGGGCAGCGCGTCTTTGCCGTGAGACTCGTTTTTTTTGTCTCTTTTTTCTGTTTAGGTCTTTTTCCCCGTGTCTCACCCTCGAATTTCCCCTGTTTGAAGGGCGGCTTCCTCCGTCGTGCTCCCCCCGCCTTCTTATATGAACCCTTCCGTGCCCTTTGCTCTTCTTTTTTTGTTCCCCTTTGCTTTAGACAAACCCCCCAGTTGCCCCCCATTTCGTCTTTGTTGAGAGTCTCTCGGACCTATGTGAAACCCCTTCACTCCCTACTCCGGCTCCCCCCCCAAGAGGACTCCAACGGGCGATCCTCCCCCCCCTTTGTGTCGGCCAAAGTCGTTCTGATCACTTGCTTGTTTCTCACCGACTGTCGTAGTCTTCTCCAAGACTCCTTTTTTATAGTTTTCCGGAGTACGATGTTTCTCTGATTTTTTTTCACTTTTCAGTACCCTAGATTTGTTCTTCTGCTCTTTTCCGCCTTTTTTTCAAACTTTCTCTGTCTTCCTCCCCCCTCCCCAGTGCACGATGAAGTCTCGTCCCCATTATAGAGAGCCTGATCGCGTTCCTTTTCCTTCTGTTTTTATGTTTTTTTTTTTTTTTGATGCCCCATGGACCAGTTCGTCCTTATTCCCGTCGGCGGGCCCTGGTTTTTTTTAACAGACAGTCCGAACTTTTCCTCTTTCCCCCTATTCATTTTCTTTCTTTTTTGCTTTGTCCCCGTTGTGCCCCTGCTCGACCCTCCTTCTCTTTTCCTCCTTCCCCCCCCTTTTTTTTTGGTTTGTGAGTTTTCCTTCTCCTTAGAGAAGACCGTCCCCCTCTGCACGAAGGCTTTCCCAAAACTTGACGTTTTTGCTGTCCCCCCTAACCTGATTATCTTTCGCCGACGTTCTTTCCTTTTTTTTTGGGTCCCTGTGGTTTTTTTTTCCCTCCCTCTATCTCCGCGACGGGTTTTCTGTGTTGGTGTCGCAGGCACCCGGCCTCCTTTTTCACGCGCCAACCAACCTTCCCCCCCCTTCACATTCCGCGCCCTCCTCTCCCGGTTTGCTTTTTCTCTTTTCGATTCTCCGTTGAAGGTACCTTTTCCTTTGCACCCTTGGCTGAGGACCCGTAACGAGAAGAAGTCCCCTTCTCGGCCTTGCGGTTAGCCGTTTGTTCCGTTCCCCTGAATAGATTCCTCTGGGACCCTTCCCAACCCCACCAAAACCTCTTTTTTTACCCCCCCCAAGTTTCCATGCAATGTTTTTATGAAAGATCTTTCCTTCTTTTTGCTTTTTTTCCTTTGCCCCCAGGGCCGCACTCTTTACTTGTCTTTCCAACGTTCCTCCTTTATTACGTTGGACCTTGTCGACCACACCCCGTTGGATTTGATTTCCCCTTCCTTGGTATCATTCCTTGCTTTGGTTGAGCATTCTACCTTTTTCTGTTTCTGTATTTCACTTTTCCCCTGATTGGTCTTGGGCGATTTTCCTTCTCCCCCCCCCAGGGCTTTTTTCTATTTGTGAGTTTTCCCCCCTCTCCCCTGCCGTGTCCAGTACTAACCCATTCCGTGCCGGTACTCCTGCTTTTATGTTGTGTAGTCCTTTCTTTGAAGGAATTTTACGTTTGGGCATGTTTCTCTTTTTTTTTCTATGTACCCTTACCCCCCCCTGCCCATCACCCCCCCCGTGTTGCAACCCATCCCCAGACATTATCTTCACTTAACCAATCTCCCCCCCAGATGTTGCACACTTTTTTTCCGTTTCACCCCCTTTGATTTTTGACGGTGTGACAGTGCTCACCCTACGCCAACTTCTTTTTTTGGCTTTTTTTGATCGTGGTACGTGCAATTGTCCCTCACTTGTAGCGTTGTCCAAACCCCTCCTTTTCGTTAAGTTTGTTTTTTTTTTTTTCTGATTTCATCCCTCCCCTTCCAAAGTTTTTTTTTTTTTGAACGGTCGAGCATTCACTAGTAGTGGTCTTTTTCCAGTTTCTCCCCCCCTCAGATTTTTAATCTTCTTTTCCAGCGGGTTGTTTTTTTTCCTCCTACCTAAAGGCCAGATCGACCCCCCCCCCCCCTCTCTGGCTGGCCGACCTTCGCCACCGTCCCTTTTTTTTATTCGTACCCGACCCCCCAACTACTTCTACCACGGACTTTTTCCTGGTGTGGTTTTTTTTCCCTCGCTTCCTTTTCTCGCTAAACTTTGAGCTGACTTTTTCTTCATTTCACCCCGCTCGGTTAGCCTCCGTTCTTTCGGTCACCCTTTGTTCAGAGACCGCAATTTTTTCCTTGGACGCGTCGTCCCATCCTGTTTTGTTGCGGGTTTTCCGAGCCTTTTCTGATGAAAAAGACTTTCTTTTTTCCCCGTGCATTTTCCTTTTGTATGGGCATTGTTTTTCTCTGGAGAAGGAGCCCCTTTCTTCGCGTTACCGACAAGCACCAGGCGTCTCCCCCCATTGATCCCATGTAAGTTTTTTTATGTCCCCCCCACGTCCTGCCGTGCTTTTTTGTTTTGGTTGGCTCGCTCCCACCTTTTCTTGCGGCCGAGTCTCGCGCGTGTCTGATCCCCCCCGTTTTCGTGAACAGTTCGACCCCACAACGGCACTTTTTCCCCTTTCCCTAAGTGATGTTGCTTTTGTGTCCCCTCAAAGGGGCAGGTTTCCTCTTCTCATGACTTTTCTTGTTCCTCCTTGATCCTTTGTCCCTCGTGGTGGTTTTTTTTTTCTTGGGTTGTTTGTCTTCTCCTCCCCCCCAGGCCATTCCCCAGGGACTGAGGATCACTTTCTTTTCTAGGTCCCCTGTCTAGAGGCGTTCCGTTCTTCTGCACCACATTTGCATTTCCCCCCCCCCCTTTCATTGATTCCTTGTCACCTTTTTCTGCAAAGGATTTCACCTTCGTTCCTGAGCGGAAAAAAGGAGTGTTTCTTTGCCAGTTGGCGTTACGGGTTTTCTTGGAACCACACTCCGATGAGAAATGAATGGTTTTCCCCCTCTCTTTGTCGTGAATCCTGACCACCGCACTTGACTCCTTTTTTTTTTTTTTTTTCGTGTCTTCGTTTCAGATCTCCCTCCTCCCCGGCGATTGACCCTTGAATGTGGCAGTTCTTTTGCCGTCTCCTCTTTTTTGACCCCCCTCAAATTTTTATTTAGAGTCCCTTTTCTCTCATTTATTATCAAGCTTCGCCATTTTTTCCCTTTTGTTTTTCCTTTAATTTTTGAGTCCGTCCGTTTGATTTATCTGATCTTTACCAATTTCCCTGACAAATGCGGAGGTGCCTGATCCCTTCTTCTGAGACCTTTCCAGCCCTTAACGCGGATTTCTTTCTTCTGGCCAACGCTTTTTCTTTTCTTCAGCTAGTAAAAGCCTCTCCCCCCCCCTTGTTCCGTCTTATTTCTCTCCCCATCACGGCGCTTGGAAGATTTTTTCCAGATTGTTCAGGGGGTTCTCCCCCCTTCCCTTTTCACCTTGTATCATAAGCGGGTGTTTCAGGTGACGCGCCCTCCCCTCCGTCCACACTGGTTTCCGTTCTTTTTAACCCTCCTTTCTTAATACCCGTGAGGCCTATTTTTTCGTATTCTCCCTGAATGAGGACTTGCCCCGGTCGGGTTCGAGGGATTTCTCTTCCCCGGTCGTCTTTCTGTTTTTTTCTTCCGTGAGGGTTTGTTTTGGTTGGCAGAAGCCTTATTTGTGGGGTGATTTTTTTTTCTTTTGGATCGATGTTTGGACCGTACGTTTGGCCCTATCTTGAGCTGTTTTTCTTCACCGCCATTAGAACTTCTTCGTCCCCTCGGTTATAACTCGCGGAGGTTTTCCCCCTCCCCCACCCCCTCAGATTCCTTCAGCTAGTTGGCTTTGCTCCTTAGTTTTTTTTAGAGGCATCCTTTTTTCTGACAAGCGCCCTTTTTCCTTGCGTAGGTTTGCTTTCCTCATCTGTGCGATTCCCTTCTTTCCCCCCCCCCTTGAGGGTGGCTGAAGGACAAACTTTTTTCTGTCCGCCCGATTTCCCGATCTTTTGCCCGCGCGCGTCGTCCCCCTTTAGGGGTTCCTTTTCGGTTTCCCCCTTGCCCCATTCCAGGCGCCGTTTTTTTTCTAAGGAGGCGAGGCTGCTTTCCCTTTTTTCTCTTCTAAATGTGTCACGGCTTCTGGCAGCTCCCATTTTTGCAAAGTGCGCCGGCCCCTCGGAAAACTATGTTTGTGCTGGGAAAACCGTTTTTTCTGGGAGACTTTCTGTTGCCCGCCCTTTCCCTGTTTCCCTCGACCACGGTTGAGTTAGGCTCCTCCTCTGAGATTGTGCGACTTTCAGCGTGAAGCACCGCCGCTCCACTGGTTCTTCCTTCGGTTGTCAAGTTCTTTTTTTTTGATCGTTTTTTGCCACGTTTGTCCCGTCCTCCATTGCTGCCCCCCTTTTTTTTTTTTGATCGTGCAGGCTCCCACCTTTTCCCCCTCCCCCCTTCCAGCTAGACTCGCACTTTTCTTTTTTTTTTTTTACCCAGTGCCTGTTTTTTCCCTAAGTCCTTCCTCACTTCCTCTTATCCTCTCCCCCTTTTAATAATCCTCCGTTTTTTTTTTGTTTATCCGCTACTTGAGTCTCTGGCGGCCTTGACGAACGGCGGGTTCTCCCTTCTTTTCTTCTGTCAGAGTGCGTTTTCTGGCACTTGTTTGGCTCTTTTTCCTGCGTTGGGCGATGTCGGAAATGGGGCTCCTTTCCCCCAGGGTTAGTTTTTCGGCGCAAAAACGTTTATTGACACAACCTAAAGCCCCCTTCCCTTCAGACTGGGGTTTTGTTTGGGGGGTTTTGTTTTTTTTCTATATCGCCCCTCTCCCCCTCGCTTCTTCCACTTTTACAACCTGGGTCGTGTCTCGGCGAGACTTTCTTTCTCCAAAGTCTCCCGCGTAGTCCCCCTTTTTTTGAGTTGGTTTGCCGGCGTTTGCTCTTTCGATTCCTTCACCTTGTCCTTTTGTTAACACCTGTGCCTGATTCAAAGAATCTCGGGCTTCTGTATGCAACTACTTTCTTGGGATGTGGCCAAAGCTGACTACCCCCCCTGTCTGTTTGTCTTTTTCGACGGTCGCTCTGCTGTTTTCTACGGCCGTCCATTCTAGTTTTCGGCGCCGCCTTTGAAGCAACGGGGAGTGCCCTTTTTCCTATAGATTTTGATGAGCCCTCTTGTCTCAACCATTTATGACGATGCCCCCGCCCGACCCGTCTTTTCGACCCAGATACCGCGCTGTTCTCCCTAATTCTGATACATCTTGACGTTCTCTGTGACCGCACGTGAGACTTTTCCCCCCTTCTTTTGTCCCATCACTCCAGCTTTTTGCCTTACCCGGAAGACGCCGCTCGTGGTTGCGTCCCGTCTCTTCTAGGATGCACCCCGCAACCTCCAACCGGACATTTTTCCTTCCCTAACATCCGTTTTCTGCTCCTGACCTTGCCGACGTTCCTCCGATTCCAGTGCTAGCCTCTCCGCCCTAAGGCGCTTTTTAGTACTTCTGTGACGCCCTCTTTCACCTTTTCGAGTTCTCTTCCTTTTTGTTTTGCATGTACCTTCAATTTTTCCCATCCCCCTAGGGACAGTTGGAGCCTCATTTTTGGCTTTCCCCGCGCGTCTCTGGTTTTCCTCCTTCATTTTTTCGCATACTTTTTTCCCTCCGCCTAACCCCCCTTTTGCTCGGAAGAGGGGTGCTGATTGATTTGTTAGCCGGGGAAGCGTTTTCCCTGTTTTTACCGTTTTTCCCTTCGTCTGATCCTCTTGTTGTGTTCGCCAAACGCCAGACGTCAACTCTTTTTCGTCGGAGCCTTTTTTCCCGAAGAAGAGTTCGCACCTCTCCCCTTTTGTTTGATATCATTTACCCTCGAAGTTTCCTTAGAACATTCCCCCAGTGTTCTTCTGAGTTTTTGCTCGCCGTCCTTACCTTGTTCTCTGGTCGACGAGGGGCGTGTAGTAGAAGTTTTTTCTTTTTGTTACGCGGTTGCCTTTCCCCCAAAGCCCATTAAGTTCCTTTCTTTTATTAGGCGCCCCCTCGTTCCTATTCTCCTCGGCTTTTCCCCAGGTCTTTTCTTTGTGATACAGGACTCTCTTGGGACACCCATGCGTGTTCCCCCATAGCCGTTTGTTTCCCTTTTCCGGCACGGCCGTTCCCCTTTTTTATCGTTTTACTGAATGGGGTCCATCGTTTTTAAGATTAGCGTTTATGATATTGCACCTTAGTTCCCCCTGCCTTCCACTTGTTTCAACTCACGAACCGCCTTCTTTCGCGTCCAACGGAAGTTCGTCCTGCATTACGAGTTGTTCTTTTTTTTTTTTCCTTTGACTTGCCCCCCCCCACCTCTTCCCCAATTGATGTTGACGCTCGTTTTTGGTCGCGTGATCCTTCCTACAAGTACCACTTCTTCGACAGGCAATGCACATTTTCCCGGGCAACCGTTTCCCTTCTGCTGTCGTGAGGCCACGCGTTTGCTTTAAAGCAGCTGCGACCTTTTCCGGTTGTGCTTCCGGGGTGGGAGACTCTCCCCCCACACCCCCCCCGTGGCCATGATCTCGTCATCCATGCTTCTTTTTTTTTTGGCGCGGGCGTTTTCCAGAGAGGACCGGATTCTCCTTCTCCTGTTTCGGGCCCTTTTTCTATTTCTTTCACTTTGTTCCTTTTCCTCTCCACTGGACTTCCCACAAACTCCTGGGCGGATTCGGCGGGCCGTTCGTTTCTTTTTTTCTTCGGCACGCTGTTTTCACCGCCCCCGCACCCCACCTCCGGAGCCTTTTTTCTTTTACCTGTTTCTGTCGTCCCACATTCTTTTCAAGAAAGCCCTATCCCTCTCTTTTATTTTTTCTTACCTTGATAGTTCTTTTATCCCCCATTTTTCTGGACCCCGCCTTAGTTGTGACGTGGGGGGGTTTAGTGTGTTGTAGTTTTTTTTCCCCCTCCAGTGGCAACCGTCGAAAGGATTTTTTGACTTCCCTGTAGTTCCTTTGACTGTGGTTTTCAGTTCCCCTCTGTCACGTTCTTTGCTCGACTTTTTCTATTCCCTGACTACACGTACCTAGAAGAGTTTTTGCACAATTTCCCCCTATTTCTTTTTAGACTGTTCACCTCCCACGATTCACAACCGCACCAAGTTCGTGGGGTTCCTGTTAACTTTCCAATCCACTTTCTTTTGGCGTTGGTGGAACGAAACCGTTCTCTCTTTTTAAGTCGTGTTCTTTTGGTGGTCTGGTCCGTTTTTTGTTTCGTTTTGATTATGCTCACAATTTTCCCGCTGACGCTCCCTGAAGTCCGCCGATTAGCCTGCTTTCTAGGACGCCTGCGCCCCAAGTCCTCCGATGACTGCCCCCTTTTTCCCTTGATCAGATGGCACCCCTGTTTCCCCCTTTTTGTTTTTTCCCGTCACCCTGCTGTTGTTCTCAGATTTCTCCCTGACATCATTTACACAAATGTCAGAAGGCACGCATTGTAGCGCGCCACACACTCCTTTCCCCCTTTCATTTGTCCGCACAACTTTGTGTCGCACGGTCGTCTCGAGTATTCATCGTACTTGTTGTGGAGACTTTCGTTTCTTCTTCTCCCTCCCAGGTATCAGAGCGCTTCCAGTCTTCCTTCAACCTTTCCTTTACTCCTTTTTCTGTCGTAGATGTCCCTGCTCTCTCTCCCTGACCTTTTATGCAACGTTCTCTGTACTTCCCCGAAGCCACGTCAACGATTTGTCCTTCCTTTCCTCCGAAGTTCTCGATTCGGCCTGTTCTTCCTCCCGTGGTGTTGAGTCTTCTTGCGCGTGACAGGGAGGGTGGTTCCGCCCCAGATTCAGACTTCTGGATGAGCGGCTTTCGGTGGTTGAAAAAGAGCTGAAAGCGTTGTCTTCAGGTTCGTTGTCCTGCTCCCCCCTTTTGCCTGGCAGTCGCTTCTTCGTAATATATTATTTTCACCCCCCTTTTGTTTGTTTTTTTTTCCTGATACTCTTATAATCACCCAGTCCCCTGGCCGTGTGGTGCATTTTTTCTTCCTTCCAACACTTTTGACGTCTTCTTGGCGTTTCTTGGTATTTCCAAGATGTCACGTTCGCTTCGCGCCCCTTTGTCCCCCTAAAGTGCTTGGTGGGTTTTTTTCTTAATGCAGCCCCCCCAGCCCCTGCCCGATCCCGATTTCCAAAATCGTTTTTGTCCTACCCGCTTCATCAGTTTTGCCCTCGACCCCCCGTTTGTTTGTCGGAGACTTTCCCAGAGCATTTTTTTGGCCCCTTCTCCTGTGCAGTGTTTCCTTTTTTGTTTCGCAGTCCTCCCGTGTCGGACCAGGCTTTTGCGCGCTCGGCGCGGAACTCCAGCGCGTCTGTACTTTGCCACCCCACAGCAATGGTCTTTTTGTCAAGAGAACAGTCCTCTTAGTTCAACTTTTTTCTTTTTTCCCCTTGTTGGTTGATTTGAGCGCCACTACTCCCCCGTCTTTTTCGGTTAGTGTTACAAAACCGAGTATCTCCCCTGATCTACTTGTTTACAACCCTTTTCTTTTTCTCAATGGTTTTTGTCCTGATTGTGTAGTGGTCAGCGAACCATGGATTTCCTTTCTGATTTTTTACCAAGATTGTAGTTTTCTCCCTGCAAGGCTCGGTTTGTCCTTCTCTGAACCCTTCCAACGGGATACTCCGAGCAAACTTTCAGTGATGTTTTTCTCGATTCGTATTTTGGTCCGTCTTTTTTTTCCCTCTTTTTTTTCACAGACATGCCTTCGTACCAAATTGGCCTCGAGTCTTTTTTAGTTCGTTTTTGTCTCAGGCCCCTTCCCCCCCCCGCCAACTCCCCAACGACCCAGATGGCTCCCACTTTCCCCCCCGCAAGGTTTGAAAGTCCTGCCCCCCCTTCTCTTCTGGTCCCCATGGTTCGTCCAACTAGAGGAGCGTTTTTTTTTCTTCCTCAGTGACTCGTGGCTTTTTTTTTTTGGGCCTTCGTGAGTTTGCCCCTTTTCCCCTTTCCAGGTTCTCCTGTACAAACCGCTCGAGTTCGTGTTCCGTTCTGATTTATTTCCCCCCATGGTCCCCGAAAGGTAGAGGGAACCCCCCATGCGTGATTGGTTTTCATCTCTTCAAAACAGACTCTTCTTGTCAGTTGCCCAAGTGAGTGTCGGTATTTGCAGCCATCAAGTGTGCCCGAGCTGCCCCCTTCTCTTTCTTTTTTGCCATGAGGCCGCTGGTCTCTGAGCCTTTACGAACCCGCCAGTCCCCGGACGTCTGTGATCTTTTATTTCGTTTCCCCTCGTTTGAAGTTTTCTTCTCTCAATAGTATTAATCCCCTGACTTCGCGCGGGGGCTTCACCCCCTTTTTTCCCCTATTGCACCTCCGCGCCGACTCCGTTTTCGCTTCAAATTTTGTGTTCGAGCCCTTGTATGAAGCCCTTCCCTTTCTGGCCGTCCAGATCGGAGTTGGGCGCTCTCTTCTCCTAGTTTTTACTCTTTTCTTGGGATCTCGTCCCGACCCACGCCTCCGACCAGAAGAATTTGTAATTTCCAAGTCCCCCTTTTACGTTTAGTCCTTGTTGCGTGGGATTCTGCAAGACCCTGAGGGACCTTTTTTTCCTCGACCCGCGATTAGTTTCCGGCCCATCCCCGTCGGTCTCACCCCCCCCTGCGGTTTTACGCACCTCCCGACTTCACTTTTTTCTTGAAACGTGACATCGTGCTTTGAGGTTTCGTCCCGGGTTGCAGGTTTGTAATTTTTCTTTCAGAGTTTTTTCTCGCGACCGCCTCTTTCTTGTATAAAGAAGTGTAACCCACTGGCTTTTGTTTGAGTAGCTCTCCTTCCCCCTTCTTTTCTTCGGAGACTCCCCCCTTTTTGCTCGATGCCGATCTATTCGCTTTGCCCCCTGACTTTTCCCGTCGTCAGCGCCTTGACTTTATCCATCCACTCTTTTTTTCAAACTGATGACCGTCTTAGTTTTTTCCTCGTTGCTTGATTCCCTTATTCTTACGTCCTTCCCCCTTCAGGTTTTTTAACACCGCCGTGGCCCCTGCGTTGGTCCCCCTCTATTGTCTTGAATCAACCACGACCCCGTCCCTTTTGAACCAAGCTGCCTTATCCGTTCCGTCTGATCGTTTCCTTTTTTTAATTACCCTTTTTGAGGGGACCCACGTGCCCTGCCTTTCAGTCGCCTGTTTTTTTGCACAAGAACCTTCGGTCGTTTTTCGATTGCCTTTTTACTTACGTGCCTTTTTCGTTCTGTCGTTTTTTAAAGACGTTGAGGCTTGGGTCGAAAGCCCGTCAGAGGGTAGTGAGTGTCCACTCAGTCGTCACACGCTCTTTGCGAGGTTTTTGGGAACTCTCGCCTCATGGATCCCCCCTCACCCTCTCGTCCCTGACGAATCTGCTTCGTTTTCCACCCACAGCCCCTCTTGATAGGCGCTTCTAGTCACGGTCGACACTCTTGGCGGGAAATGGACTTCCGCCTCCGCAGGGCGGGGGAGTTACCTCCTGGTCATGGTCCCGGTTTGCACGGCGACCGTAGTGTGCTGAACCCTTGGTTTCCCGTGATTGATCTCTGTTTTTTAGATGACGTCAATCATATTTCCCGGTCGTTTTCTTTTGATTTCCCCCACCCCTCGCCATAACTAGACGGCTCTTCTTCTTTGTTGTCGCTTTCATTTTTAAGAGACATTCCCGTTCCTTCCCCACCGGCTGTTGTTTCGATCAACCCAACTTTTAGCCTGCGTCAAGTAGTTGCGCGACTTTTTTTTGTCGTCCAGAGCTGGGTCTGCCCCAATTGACCCGAGGTTATTTTTTGTCTTTCTTCATTTCCCCTTCTGTTTTGAGATCGTGACTTATTTTTCTGAGCCGGCGGAGATTTTCGGGGTTTGGACCCTTTTTTCCACCCCTTTGCGGGATTTCACCTCTTTTTTTTCCTTCGGGAGCTTGTAACTCGTCGATTTCGCAGATCCCTTTTTGTTTCTTTTTCGGAGTCAGTCGAGCTTTTCCCTGGATAGTCGGTTACCCCCTTTTTTTCTCAAAGCGGGGCAATGGTTGTGTTCCCTTCCTCTTGTTCAGAGGCTGTCTTTTTTTGGCCACTTGTCCGTTACTTCAAGTTTCGTCTCTTTCGTTGGTCCCTGTAAGCTCCATTCCTGAGTTGGAGGATTTCAACTAGAGGGAGATCTCCCTCCCCCCCCCCCCCCCCCGGAGAAACTTTCTCACTGACGGTTTGTTTTGTTTTTTATTTTCCGGCTGTAGTGCAACCTCTCTTGTGGCGGTGATTACGGAGTTGCGCTGTTCTGCATTCATTCATTAGGTCTGATCCCCTTTTTTGATTCCTGAAGCTGCACTGAGTCCCCCCGTGTTTCATTTTTACCACTGATAACCTGATTGCCTCATTTTTGATTCCTTCCTGTTTGCGCCCCCCCCCGTTTATTCCTTTCTCATTCCTGGGGTTTCAATGGTCCACTCCTTTTCTGGCTGGGGTTGATCCCCCCCCTCGCCCCGCCATCCACTTTTTTTTTTTTGTGTCTTCCCCTCTTGATTTTGACGACCCCTTGTCCCCCGTGAAGGCGACATTTTCTTCCCCTCCCCCCCCCCAGCTTTCTTCTCTGCCCCCTGAGCCACCCTCTCTACCTGTTCCCCTCCTCTTCTTCCTTTATCAGTGTCCTGCTGTTTGATCCCCCCGCGGTTCGTTTCCCCTCCCCCAAGTCAAGTTTGCCCCTTCAATTAACCCACCCCCTTTTCCTCGTCCTTCCGTTTTTGTTTTTTCTAGAGATTTTCTCTGCACCGTTTTTGAGGCCCCCTTTCCTTTTTCCTGGTTGTTCTTGTAAAGGGCGGGGTTCCCTCGACGGCGGACGCGAGTTTTTTTTTTTTTCAGTTGGTGTGGGCTCTTCGGATGATCCCTTGAGCGTGTTTTTATGTCCCCTTTGGTTTTCTCAACGGCCTTTTTTCCGGACCCCCCCCTATTTTCCCCCCCCCAACCGAAGACAGTGTTTGTCTTGCCTGGAGGTGATTTTCCGTCTCTCCTCTTCGTTGTATTCCCCTTGAAACCGCCTTTTCCCTTTTTCCCTTTTTTTTTTGAGGCCTGAACAGTCTTCCCCGAGGTTCTCACACTTTTTCGCTTGGGTCCGGCGCCTTGCTCTTGCCTCTTCCTTCCTTTTGAAAACCCAGGGGGAGCCAGATTGACGACCTTCCTCATTCTCCCCGACCTTCTGACCCCTCCTTCTCTTGATTCATGTGGTAAGAGTTCCCCCAACCCCGATGAGCAGAGGGGTTTCTTTTCTCCTGCGTAGAGGGGTAGGCCCCCCCCTCTAGTTTTTCGCTTTCCCTCCCCCTCTGTTTTTTTCCCTCCCTTTTTCTTCCGCCCTCCTCATTCTTGATTGCCTCTGCGCACAAAAGTTTCCTCTTTCCGTGCCTAACACCGAGCGCAGTCGTCCCTCTAAAGCCCCGACCTAAAGCTTGCGACCTTTTTTTCTTCTTTTAGCCCTCGCCCCCAGCTGCTAACGTTCTTTTTCCCCTCCTTGGTCCGAAGCGGCGACCCCACCCCCGAAGCGCCGGGCTCTGCCCTTTTCTCCCCGCTGTGCTCGCGCTGCTTTGAATACTTCTTTTACCTAGAATGCAGACTTTCGCTCGCCCACGTTCCTGTTGGGGACACCGTTCTCCACCTCCGTCTCCTTTCTTCGTTTGAACCCTTCGGGTGACGCCGAGTGGTGGCTTCCAGGGAATCTCTTCCCCCCTAGGGCCTCGTAATTTCCTTTCCTTGATGTATCTCTTTTTCCCCGTCCCCCCCCTTTCCGGTTGACGTTTTTTCTGCATTGCGTCCATCTCCCCCTCGTCGATCTTCAGGACGAGGTTTTTCCCCGGGAACGTAAGTTTAGCCTTTTCCCTCCCCTCCTCCCGGCCGCGGCCATTTGTCATCCCTGCCGGTCCTCGGGCCCAAATTCTTCTTACTTGCCCTAGCCGCTATATAGTGGGCCCTTGACGGCGCTGCCAGCTTTTTTTTTTTAGTTACGATGGTTGCGAAACGCTCGGTCTTCGAAACCCCTTCCTCAGTTTTGCCCTTTCCCGTGCCGATCTCTTTTACCTTCTTCTTCGTTGACAGCCGAAGGCGAGTTTTTCCCTCTTGATCGTTTGCGTTTCCCTCCGTTCTGGTTCGCGTCAGTTTTTTTTTGTTCTCTCCGGGCAACTTGACCGCCCTTCCTTTCCCATCGCCGCGCGTTTTTTTGAGTTTTTTTTTTTTTTCGTCCCTCCTTCGAGCCGGCCATTTCGGTCACGTGTCCGTTTCGTGGTTCTTCAGCCTCCGGGCAACACATTGGCCGGTCTTTTTTTTTCTGTTTACCATGCCAAGTCGCGTTTCTTAGTCGTCGCCTACGGCTTTTTCTTTTCCGTTCTGCAAGACGGTCCAAATCCGCTTCAGTTATGGTTGAGCCCCTGGTTTTTTCCCCTTTATGTTGGCACGCGGGCATTTTCCTTTTTACCCCAATTCCCCCCTCCCCCCCTCTTTTTCCTCTTTATTTTCACGTCAACGAGCTTCCTCCCTATCGGCGGTAAGTGAGGGTTTTCCTCCCCCCCCCAACCACTCTGCCAAGAGGTCTTCTCAGGCTCTTTCTGTCAGCGTTCTAGTAAGAAAGTCCTTCCCTCGCCCTCAACATTCTGTTTCCTCCCCCTTGGACTTTAAGTCAGATGTAGCACAGGCACTTTTTTCCTAATTTGTCCCCTAGGGTTTCAGAACTCTGGCTTCGACGGTTTCTCTCTCCACCACCACACGGGAACCCCCTTTTTCTTTTACGACGACTTTCGAGTCTTTTTCCCCTTGTCTTTAGAGAACCCTGGTTGCTCCGTTCCCTTGAGCCCTTTTGTCCCGCCCGTTCTTTTTCCCGGCCGTGAGGGTTTCATCTAACCCCGACCACACCGGCGTTCTTTCTCTGCGGGGGCCGTACCCTTTTCCCTTTCTAGGGACCGCTGGTGTCCCCTCCCCCTTTCCCGCCTGTAGTCTGTCTTACAGCTTTCCCCCGTGGCAAATTCATTTTTCCCCGGTTGAAGACGATTTCAACGTCCGTTCTTTTTGGGTTATTGGTCTTTTTTGAGTTTGCATCTCGCCTCGTCCCTTTTGAGTTTTTCTCCGCGCTTTTTTTTTCCTCTTCGTTTTTCTTGTGGGCGACTAACGTCGGGGCACGACCCTCTTCTTCCCTTTTTTTTGACGCGCGGTTTTCATTTTCAACCCTCGCGACCTGTGAGTTTCTTTTCGCTGGGAGTTCCGTAGCAAAATGAAATCGAGTTTGTTTACCCCCCCCCCCCCTCTGACGTTTTTTTTCGCCGGGCCGTAACCCCCCTCTTCCTCCCCCCACCGAAAGGTCGTTTTAGTCCTTTAAAGGTTGCTTCGCCACTTCCCGGGGCTCCGGTTGACTTTAAAGTTTCCAAGAGAAGTTTGGTTCCCCCCTTCGTGGAGGCTGTGCCGTTTAGATCGGGTCGGTGTTAGTTTAGTTTTCATGGGTGCTGATCATTTTCTCCCTTCCGTTTTACAGCCCTCCCTTTCTGGTGTAAGGATGTTTCAGACGTCGGTCGTTTCCCAACCAGACTTACTTCGTCCCCCTCACGGCAAAGTTTTCTTTCCTTCCCGGGTGCTCGAAATCTTTACGTTTCTGCTGCTGGGATCTTTTTTTTTTCTTTTTTGGTTTTTCCGTCGCGACTTCGGTGCAACAAATTAAGCAGTTTTGACCTTTTTTCTCTTCCCCCCCACGCGATGACAGTTCTTTCCCCCACCCTCCTTGTGTCGACAAGTCGCGAGATACGCCGTGTGTTTTTTTCCGACTTCAGTCCTCCGTTGGTTTTTCTTCCTTTTTTTAAAGCACTGAATCCATGAGCTTTTTTTCTTGCTGGCCGTGATGTTGCCAGTTTTCAGGTTTAACTTTTTCGCGATGCCCGCCTATTATAACTTCCCTTCTACTGTTCTCGTACTCAGTCAGCCCTTGAAAGATGACTTCCATGTCTCGAAGCTTTTTTCTTGCCGCTCGGCGGCCTAGTTTTCGTAGGGTTTTTTGTTTCAGTTGTTTCTTTCCTTTTCCGTTGCGGGTTGTGCTACAGCACAACCCTTTTTGCGCTCCCCGACGGTCTTTTTTCGAGGGGATACTTTTTTTTCGTAATGTCTGTCCGCCTGTATTCAGCTCTTTTTCTTTTTCCGGCCAGGTCGTGCTTCTCG
>Ga0179591_1316996_pt1 | contig 17518 bp, 26 predicted proteins | sample CZOMad2_1_08_16f_FD_182891 | JGI IMG/M metagenome (GOLD analysis project Ga0179591, IMG submission 182891) | Vadose zone soil fungal communities from Angelo Coast Range Reserve, California, USA - CZOMad2_1_08_16fungal (PacBio error correction) | ecosystem: Environmental > Terrestrial > Soil >... | reverse complement strand
GATTTGAAAGCTGACGCCCTTTTCCTTTTTTTCATTTTTGAACGGAGTCCGTGCGTCGATGATTGGGCCGCGATGAGGTCACTTTTTTTTTTCCCCTTGGTGCCTTTTCTGGGACTGGCTCACATTGACTCTTTGTTTTCTTCCCACGGACCGTATGACGTAATTGTGGTCGTGGTTTCGCCTTCGTACCGACGAGGACATTTGTAATCTCGTGCGCGCGCGTACTACTCTGTTTTTATCTTTCTAGGTTTTTCCCCAGGTTGCTCTCTTCTCGCGATTTACTTTTTCTACCCTTCTTTTTTCCCTAATCCCTTACCTTCTTACCGGAAATCGGCAATCCTCGATGAAAATCCAACCCTATTTCCTGCATTTTGTCACCTTACTGGTCCGGCCTCCCCCTTCCTTTCCCAGGCCGGGGACTTTTCCCGAGGGACTCCTTTTCAAATCGCCATCCCCCATGGTCGGCTATTGAGAACCTTCCGCGTCCTTGCCTGTTGGTTCGTTTCGAGGTCTTTTCTTTATGGTTCCGCAGGCCCCCACAAAAACTCCGATCATGAGAACCAATCGTCGAATATATTCCCATGAAGTTCCTCATCATCTGCTTCTGGAGCACGAGGCATTCCCCCTCTTAATTCGCTTGCCCGCTTGCCCGTTCGAGAAAGTTCTTTAGCTAGGTATAAACTTGGCCGAATGTTGCCGGCAGCTACCCGTAATTTGCGTGGCCAGTTTCCTTTTCTTCTCCCGACATCCGGATCACTTCCCGATTTCCCCACCTTTTCCCGCAAAGCTGACAGGGCGGCCCTTCAGCAATTGGCGGGTCTCAAATCCTGTCAAATCCACTGTTACCTTTTCAATTCCCGGAACCTTTCTCGTCGCGTGTGTAACGACCCCCTTGAGAAAAACCAACGCTACTCCTTTTTGAATTAGCTCAGGATTCTTAGCGACTTTCCCCCCCTAGGTCTCTCTCCCTCCGGACCTCCCCTCCCGGCCAGCCTCCAGAGAAGATTTTTCCGGCACCTAAAGCGAATAATCTCTTCCTGACGCCCAGTCCTGCATCATACCCTGAGCCTTCCTTTGCTTTTTCGATCTCCCCCACTGACTTCCTCTTTTGACCTAAATTGGACGAGACACTTTAAGGTGCCTTTCTAGTTCTTCCTATTGGCTCCCCGATGTTCTATTTCTTAGTCCTCTTTAGTGCCAGGTCTTTTTCCCGTAGACAAAAATCCTTTTCTCCCCTTGATCTACTTTTCCCTTGCCTTTTTTAAACATGATATTTTCCTCTTTTCGAGACCCTTCCCCTGAAAAATCTCCCTCCCTAAATGAGGGAGCTTCCCCATCCTCCTCCCGGAGAAGAGTGCGGCCATGCAAGTGAAGACGTCCCCTTTTCTACACCCCAAATTTTCACGAATCTCAAGATATTTTCTCCCCTCCCCTTTCCCCCCAGTGCCCCTCCTTCCCCTCCCCCCTTTGCGTTAGTCGAGCCCCCTTTATTTATTGTAACGACATTGATGCTGGGAAGATCGCGTTTTCGATCTGGGTGAAGTCTTTTTTTTTGAGGGCGTTGATTTTTTTAGCTCCTTCTCTTTTGCGCTTTCGTGCCACTCCTTGTGTTTTCCCCCCAAGATCGATCAGTGTTGCCTGAGAAGCAGCTTGAATTCTTCTCACCCCTGCTATCCTTTCCACATCTTCAATTCCCTTTCTTGACAACGCACACCTCAGAAAACTACTTAGCTCTTCCCTCTCCCCGGCGCGTCACAACTTCCAGAATGAGATCGAGGTAATTTTCTATCAGTCGTGGTTTCCCCAACCTTGCTGAACAATCTCTCATAATAATACAGTTGTTGTTGAAGATGTAGCACACTTCACAGTGCAATCTTTGCTAATCTCCCCCCTTATTTTCCCTATCCGCCCGCTATCCTATCTAAGCTGTACCTCATCTTTCGCGTTGTAGAAAAAGGGGCCGTTGGAGTTGTGTGTCGGCTGTCTTGTATCCCTTTCTTTCCCCCTTAGAATTCACCTTCTTTCGTCAAGTCCCGGGAAAAGATCGATCTCGTAAACCACAAATTTTTTCCTGAGACCTCCAATCCTTTTCGTTGTCTCTATCTTCAGCCCCCGATTCCCTTCCTACTACGATGCAGCCCGCCCCTCTCTTCCCAGAATAATGACAGAATCGTGCCCCTTTTCCCCCCGTGTGCTGCTGCGACACACCTTTTTCCTCCGATTTATTTTTTCAAGAGCCTATGTCTTTTCCGTTTTTTAGCCTTATGAGTGACAAGCAGAAGCTGAACCAAAAGATGTTTTTCTCCTGGGCCTTATTTTGCCTCTTTTTTGCACTTGATTGCCATCTGCTCTTTGTTCTTCTTCCTCTTTTCTTCAGACCCGGAGATCCTTTTTTTCTTTTTTTTTTCTCGCAGAAAATGACAAGAAGGCTCAGAAGTAGTGCGGGAAAAGTTTTTTTCCTTCCGGGGGTGGACCCAAGACCCTCTTCCCTTTCTTTTGTTGATCGAGGAAAACCTTTCCCTTTTTAAAGGTTACCCCCCCTTGCCCGAGGGCCAAAGTTTTTTTCTCCCCCACTTTTTCTCTGTCCCCCCTCCGATTGGCGCCATCTATCGGAATACAACTCTTCTTTCAATGATAGGATTTTTTTCAGCGGGCTCATTCATCCTTTATTTCCTTCACCTCGTTGCAGTAAGTTTGCCTCCTTTTTTCTCAGAAGATGACTATCGGCCTCCGACAGAGCTCCCATTTTCCTGAATTTTTCCCTGTGGCGATTTGGGCCCGCTTTTTCAACAAAACCTTTTTTGTCTTCCCTCTTTTTTTTTTCACAAGCCCCCGCCCCCCTCCCAACTTTTAAGTAAGTTTCGTCCCAAAATATACCTAGTTGTTCTCCTTTTTTCCCGCCCCTTTGATGAATGGTTTTCTTTTTCCAACTTTTCTTTTTCTCCCCTGGCACTTTTTTACCTGAGCCGGGAGCATTCTCCCCCAGGGAACGCGAGGGATAAAGTCCGTGAGTCTTCCACCCTCACTTTTTTCCTGCATTCTTTTTTACCCTCAAAGAGCCTTTTCTCCTGGGCCTCGTGCCCCTATTCTTCGACTTATTTGGGCATCCAGTGTTATGTTTTTAAACCCCCTCTGTTCTCAGATCTGCCCTTCCCGTCTCTCCCGAAGAATGCTTTACCCGATGTTGAGTACTTCTTTTCCACTCGGCTCCTATGGCGATTGATCCACTCCCCCGGGTTCCCCCCCGGCCTTTCCTTCTCTCCGGGAAGAGACTCAATTTCTCAACCGGGACCTTTTGAAAAAATGCGATGGGGACCATTTTTTTTTTCTCTATCTCGGCCTCTTCAGTATCTTCTCCCTCAGCTTCCTCTTTCTTTTCACCGGACCTAAGACGGAGACTTCCCCAGAAGAGAGTGAAAAATGCGAAGAAAAAATTCTCTCACCGCGCCCCCGTCGGTCGTTCTTCCCCCCCCCTGGACTCTTGTGTCCTTGCCAACCACTGATCAACCCTTTTGAAGTAAAAGGTGGCAACGTAGACAAGGTCCCCTCCTCCACTCCTTTAAGGAATTTACCCCATATGACGTCTTCCCCCCCTTTTGCAACCCTCTTGGCCCCCCTCTCCCCCCCCTCCTTCCCCTCAGATGGAGACAAATACCCCGAACGCTTTTTCGGAACCACTTCATGCCCTTGGGGGGGTTGAATGGTTTTTTTTGTTTTTACAGAAGCCTCCCCTGTTCTTTTTGACAGAGAGAGGACGTTGACTGGAAGACGGGAGAAAGATTTTGCCCCTTCTGTGCTGCCAAAACCCACCCCGCCCCCCACCCCCCCAAAAAATACACCCCAATCCCAAGAAAAACACAAAAAAACCACCCCCCCCACCCCCCCCCACCCCCCCCCCCCCCCCCCCCCCCACCACCCCCCCCCCCCAAACCCCCCCCCCCCCACCCCCCCCCCCCCCCCCCCCCCCCCACCCCCCCCCCCCCCCCCTTTTCCTCGTTTTTTTTTTGCGGATGTTTCCCCCTTTTTCTCCCCTCACATTTGACTTCCCTTTTTTCCAGTGGTTGAGAAGCACCGGCCGTCGGTTATGTTCCTTCTCCGTTCATTTTCGCGATCATTTCTCGGATTTTTCTGTGCATCTCGCTTTTTTCCTGCGTGAACTTGAGTCTCATCTCTTGCCTTCCGGTAAATCTAAGAGGACTTACTTCTTCCCGAATTGCGGTTGAATCCCCCTTTCTCAGTGTTTTTTTTTTTTGCCTTTTTTCCTCCATTCTGTCCTTTCTGACGGGAAGTGTTGTCCGAGGGCCGAATGTTTCTTCTCCCCCCTCAACCCCTCTCTCTTGGACTCCCCCTCTCGGAATTTTCCTCCCTTCGAAACGCCCGACGTAGTGTCGATCGTGGAGGCTATCTAGGGTTTACGGCCCCAAACCTTCCCTTCCGGCTCCCCTTTCCCTCCCCCTTCTGGAGTCCTTAAGTAGACATTCTTTAATAGGCGTACCCGGTCCACGGCGCCCACGCCGCGTCTTACTTTTTTTTTTTGTTGCAGACGCTCCTTGCTTCCCCCGCGTGACCCCGTGTTTAACCGCCCGAAATAATAGTACCTCGACTGAGATCAAAGCGACAGGCAATCTTTTTTCCTTAAATGGTTGGGTTTTTTGGCCGCAACTTTTTTTCCCCCGATTTTTCCCCTTCACTTTTCCCCCCGTTTTGTACGGAGTGCCGGACCCAGGAGTGTATGAACAAAAACGATGACTCACTCTTTCCAAGTTTTATTGCATGTCTCCAAGAGTTCAATTTCGCTCCTTTTTCTATACCTCTCTCATCTTCCTTGGTTCCAACTTTTTTTTCTGAAAAAAGAGCCTCCCCCTCCGAAATCATGAAACTCTCGATCGCGACCTTTTTTTTTCCCAAAAAAGGCTCTCTCCCTCTCTTTCGCTTGTTCTCCCTCTTCTTTAGCAAAAATGTTTCCTCAGGTGGGAAGTAGAAAATGTTCAAGGAGAAAAGGGACACTTCCCCTTCGGACTATTCTTTTCTGCCCTAATTCTTAACAACCCTCCTTTTTTTATGGAAGTCTGCCTATTCCTCCCTACTTTCCCGCCCCCCCCCCTCCTTCCGCCATATTTTCTTGATCTTCATTTCTTCTCCCCCTCCTTTTCAGATTCGTCCCTCTTCTCCCTTCAACCCGAACCCTCTATCCCTCTACAAACTGCGGGCACGTGCCAGCGCGCATCTTTTTGACCCTCCCTTTCCCCCCCCAACTATTTTTTTTTTTTGTGTACCTCCTTTCCCCTTCTCAAGCTTTTTCCTCTTTTCGGAGCTCCCAAACAGTGCCCGTCCCTGCCACTAGTGAAGCGTTAGTCGCCGCCTCTTAGCTATACAGTTCTGGTACCCGTGTTCTCTTCTCGGTCCTTTCCTTTGGGGTGTTCTTGTTTTTCATAGGTGTTTTTGTAGATAGAGACAGTTCTTCCCTGATGTTTCACCGACTCCGATCCTTGTTTTCTGCTTGACTTCTCCTTTCTATGGTTTTCTCCTCCTGCTCGACACATTCTGCAAATCAAAAACGCCCCAAATTTATCGTTTTTTCCACCGCAAACCCTCTCCATATCCTCCTTTCTCTTTTCCAAACTTTTTCTTTCCTTTCGCGTCCCTTTCGGAGTGAAGTAAGTTTCATTGGCAAAATTCCGTTTGTGAACTTCCCTTCTTGTCTTTTGTTTTTCTTCTTGCCAGCCCCTTTCTTTTCTCGACCCCTCCTCTTTTCAATCGACGACAAGTAACGCGCCTTCTGACTCACAGTTGAATCCTCCCTCTCTGCAGATTCTGACTCTGCTTTTAGATTTGCGTCGGTCTTTTCCCTTTTTTCTTTGGCCTTTTTTTCTGTCCAAGAATTTGGGGCGAGCACGGTTTTTTTTCGGGGTCCTCCCCATGCAACCCCGGTTTGGGCCTTCTCTTTGTACCCCCCCCCACCCCTTTTGTTACCCCGCCTCAAGCTAAGTGAATTTCTAGAAAAAACACCCCTCTTCCCTAAAGATCACGCCCTTTATCCCCCCTGATCGATTTTTTTCCAGCCTTTGTCGTTCCCCCTTCCTTAGTGTGAGAACGCTTCCTCAAGCATAAGAGTGTCGCTTTTTACTGGTTGACGTCGCTCATACCATTCCCCCTCTTTATGTCCCCAGAAGTTTTTCCCCCTTTTGTTTAGTTTTTTTTTGGGTTTGGTTTCTTTTTTTGGACGTTTTTATCCTTTCCTTCTTTCTCGGCCGCTGGGCACTGATGGTTCCCCGCGTTTGTCTCTTCTCTTTTCTCTATTTGGGTGGATTTTCTGCCGGCGAATTCTCTAGGTCTTTTATTCCACTTTCTTTTGCAAGAAGAAGTAAGATCAAGAAATGAAAGTAGTGGCCTTCCTTTTTTCTTTTTCATTCCGATGTTTTCCCCTTTTTTTTCTTCCAGCCTTTTTGATGTCCCTTTTGTCTATCCTTCCCAAGATGTGAGATAGGCGTGTTTTTTCCCCAAGGGCACCCGTCCCCAAATTGGCTATGCAACCCTTTTTTGCGACCTTATCGGAATTTGATTCCATTTCCTTTCTTTTTTCCTTTTTTTGGGCCGCTTCCTCTCGAGGCATTCGCTCTTGATTGAAGAAATTGCCGTCTGCGATGGCAGCCGCGTCTGACTATCGTTATAGGTTTTTTTTCACTTGGTTGAACCTTTTTCTTTGGATTCCTTCCCCCACGGTTCTTTTTTTGGTTTTGTCTCCACTAAGGGGTACGTGACACTGCCGACAAACCGACTGGTACTTGCCCCGTAACCCCATTTTTTGTCATTTCTTACTTTTCCAATTGCTGAATCCGGTAAAAGTGCCTTTTTTTTTTTGTGTGATTCTTCTATAGTTTGAGTGAGTTCTACCTTCCTCCCCAATACCAGCGTCCTAATTTTTCCTCGTCCGTTATGGTAGTTCCTCTTTCTCGGAAGCCCTATACGCTCGCACGAGTTTTAGACTTTCCCGGTTGTCGGGTACCCCTTCGTCCCAAGCGTTAAAATATTGCTTTTTCCCCTTAGAAGCGATTTATAGACTTTTTTCAGATATGTGATTGGTAATGATCTGTTTTTCTTTCCCCCTCTCTTAGCCCCTTCGACAGTTTTCTTCGAAGTAAGACTGACAGTCGAGGGATGTTCTGTTACACACTATAAGACTTCTTTTCGCGATTTGATCCCCAGGTGGCCCCCTCCCCCCCGGGCTTTTTTCCTTCCCGATAAGCCCTGGCTCCGGCGATGGAACCCATGAGATTTGGACCAGATGGTGTATTTCCTTTCCTTTATTGACGATCTTCACCCGTAGTATTCCCCTTTTTCAGCGTCCCTTCTTTCCCTTTCCCCTTACCAGAAGTTCGCTTTCCTCCGCCAGGCGTGAAAATATAGTGAGACGCGCCAGAGATTTTTTGTTCTATATGCCCAGACCTTTTTTCCAGGGTTTTCTCCCTCGGAAAACCCCCCTTCCCGTAAAATGTGCGGCCACTCCGGGAAAAGAAGACAATTTTTTTCCCCCCTTTGCATCTATTTCGCAGGAAGTCTAACTATGTCTCCCTTTTTAGCTCACCCCGTCTTTTTCCTGCGGAGACCCCTCCTCGAACGATTAGTGCGCTTTTTCCCCACCCTTATTTAGACTAATAAGGTTTTTTAGAGATGAAAGGTGTCCACTCAGAATAGTTAGGCTGGATTTCGCATGTTTCTTCTTTTTTTCTTTCCCATTGCGACCTTCTTGCGTCGTTTCTTTTTCACTGATGTTTTCCCGTGTCTCCTTCGAAAAATTTGACGTCCCGAAGATGTTGAAGTTGGGGCGGTCGTTCTGTATGATTTCCTTTTTTGCGCTATTTATTTTTTCGTCCTCTTTTTTTTCACCTCTTTGAATATCCGTTTTTGTGTACGGTGAACTTGAGTGAAGTAAGCTGCGCTCTTTTACATTTTTTCTACGGGTCCTTGAATTTCCCTTCAACATTTCTTTCCCCATTTTCTCCTTTCAATAGAAGGATTGCGAATGTTCAGATCCTTTGGGCTTCTTTTCATTGTATTGTTCGAATTGTGGGCCTCGACATCCACCGGAGATTTTCCCTCCCCGCAACCGCGGAGAAGAAGTAGATTTTTCTTCAGACTGCCGTGTCGAGATCTTTTTTTTTTTCCGCTTTCCCCCACACCCTCTTCCTTCTTCCCACGGGGTTTTTTGGGGTTTTTTGGCATCGAATATCTGACCACCTAAGCTATGTATTTTTTTTTCCGCCCCTGAGGAACTCGCCTCCTCTTATTTCCCCCTAACACTTAACCCTTTCGGTATATCACTTGTAATGTTGCCCGGCCTCTCCCCCTGACTGTCCCAATTCTCGTTTTCCAAGAGCTTCTCCCCCCCTCGATCCCCCCCTTCCTCATTCCCTTCAAGTTGACCGGGCGGCCCCCATTCTTTTTGCGGGTTCTCAAGATCTAAAATAACTAGGTTTTCCGATCCCTTTCCCAAAACTGGTTCCCCCTCCCGGCCGTCCCACCATTCTCCCCCCCCCCCCCCGAGTGAAGAAAAGCTCATTTTGAATCTATATCCCCCGATCCCCTCTCTGGGCTGATTATTCCAGCACCATGGAGTCTTTCAAGGACTCATTCTCCGAGTTTTTTTTTTTTTTTTTACTCGGCCCCTCCCCTCCACTCTTCAAGCCTTCCTCTCCTTCCTTTTTTTTTTCTCAGCGTCTTACTTGCCCAAAAAAGGCGCTCTCTTTGAATTTCGCTTGGTCCTCCCCCCATGCTCCTTTTGAATAGCCCCTGGACGACACTTGCCTTTGTCCTTTTGCCCTTCAATTTTCCCCCTCCCCCGATTTCCTCCCCCCCACTACCTTTCAGGAAGAGGTCTTGCGGCCTAGGAAAACAAATAACTTTTCCGCTCCTTTTTTTCTTGCTTCCCCGTTTCATTTTTTTCTTTTTCCCCATGGTCTACCTCTCCGTCCCCCCCGACGTCTTGACCACATACTCTCCCAGATCTCTCCGCGGGAAGCCAGCAGTGGCTGCAGAGTGCTTGTGGGGGGGGGGGGGTTTTGATGCATGACACCCCCCTTTTCCTTCCCCCCGAAGGGACTCCTTTTCTTTTCTTTTCCCATTCCGCGACTTCTTCCCTTTTCGTTTTTTTCGCGACGGCACACGTTCCCCCCTTCTTTTTCACACTCGTGAAGCGTTCGTCTTCAACTTATGAGACTATTTTATTTCCTTTCTGGTCATATGTGAGCCTTCTCGTTTTGCATCGTCTGCATTTCCTTGATCTTTCTTTTTCGATTAGGTCCTCTTTTAACTTAGGATTGCTTTCGCGGTGAACCGAATTTTCGCAAAGATCCGTTTTGCTTCTGACCTTCTATTTTTTTGGACGCCCCGTTTTTCCATCCCCCCCCTCCGAATTCCCTTTTCCCTCCCAACTTACTTCAGACCCCTCGATCTGCTCGCGGCTCTCCAACTTGAGAATTGCCTTCTCCTTTACTGTAGTTTTTTCCTTATTGTTTGCAACTTACCCCTTTTCTTTCCTCCTCCGTTTTTGGTTTTACGATTGTCAGCACCATATTTTTCCCTCAGAACACTGACTGCTTTCTCTACACGTTTTTTCTTTCTTGAACTACTTTCTTTCGCTTCCTTTTCTTGACTATCTTTTTTGTTTGAAGAGCTTCTTGTCGCAAAGGGAATTCTTTGATTTCAATCCCTTTTCAGTTTCTCCTTTTCCCCCATAGAATCCCTCTTCCTGATAATTCCCTAGAGGGCACTGATTATTTGAGTAAAACACCCTTTAACTGTTCCCTTCCAAGCCTTTTCCCCTCCCCTATTCGACCTCTCCTATACAAAACCTTGCTCCCTCCCAGAAGAAGTGATCGATTCCAAGAGGATAATTTCCCCACTGTGTGCCCCCCCTTGCCTTGTGAGCTGCTTTTTGTGCCCTTCTTTTTTCCTTATCTTCCCCCCCCCATGCTTTCTCTCGATGATTCGTGACAAGTTTTTGGGGAAAAGATGAAAAGACCATTTTCTTTTGGCGTTTTTCTTTCGCGCCGTTTTCTCCTTTTTTGTAGATCTTCTTGGTCCTTCTTAGTCGAATATTCAGCCCCCCTTATCTTTTCTTGAGAGCAGGAAATTGCCCCTCCTATATAATCCTTTTTTTAAAAGTTCCCTTCGGGTTTCCCCTCTCAATTTCCCCCTCCTTGATGCTTCTTCCATCTCCAAATGGTCCAAGGGCGCAGGGCAACAAAGGGCCTTCTTTCCTTTTTTCTTATAATCTGTTTTGGCCCCCTGATCCCTATCGGAAATGAGGATCCTGGTCAATGGATTCTTCGCCTTTTTGGGAAGCGGCCTCCTCTTTTCTAGGCGGTCCGTACTTTTTTTTTCTTGTTGTTTCGTTGTCCCCCTTTCGTGACTTTCCCTCAGTCCCTTTTTTTTTTGGAAAGGTACGCATCCCGACTCTGGGGAGATAGATTCAAACCCTTTTTAGTTAGTCAGCGTGGTGTCTCATGGTTTCCCCCCCCGCGACCCCCCCTCCCACCAAGTTTTTTTTCCCCTTTGAATAGGAAAAAATATACCTGTTTCAGCCGTCTTGAGACACGCCCCCCCTTTTCCTTAATGGATTTTCCCCTTTCCCGAGTTTGACCTTTTTCTATCCGGTCCCTTCGCCAGAATTGGATCACCCTGTTGATGGAGCAGTCCCATTTGCCCTATCTCCGAATTTCTCCTTTCCGGTTCGTGTACTCCAAGCGCCCTCAGGCATAGTGAGCACAGACAGCTTTTCTTAGAATTATTGTGGGCCCCCTATCAGTTTCTTTTTTTCGGTTTTTACACGTCGCTCCCCTCCTCTGTGTAGCGCCAGCCCTCAGTCTCTTCCGTACGGCCGGTCTCAGACTGTTGGATGGCTCTCAATTTAACGGCCACTGAAAACTTTCCCAATTTTTCCTGCCGAATCCTGTCGCCTTTTTCAAGCTTTCCCCCCCCCACCTGCTATTTTTCCCTCTGGTGGATTCATCGTTCTCTCTATTTCGGTAATACCGGAAAGTCTCGGTTCCCTTAAGCGCGCCTTTGTCACCGGACTTTTTCCCCACAGCCGGCCTTCTTTCCTTGATCCTCCACCCTCTCTTTTCCATAGCGTTTTTCCCAGGAATGCCACACCCGGAAGTTTGTCGAGTCATACAACCACCCGTCTGTGACCTCCCCCCCTCACTTTTTTTTTTGCCTTCCCCCGGACCCCCCCCCCCCCACCTTCTCGAACAGCCGGAGCAACAGTCGCCAGGGTAAGCTTCCCCTCTTTTTCCTCCCCTTTTTCGTGAGTGTGTCCTTCTTTCCTCCTCCTTTTTTTGAGATGCCACTTTTCCTCCCTCGTTAGGATTTTTTTCTAGTAGAAGGATTGGACTCTGGCGACATATTTTTGAAAGGCTTCTTCTCAATTGTTTATGATGTCCTTGGTTGCGGATGGTGTCCTCCCTTTGACTTTTTTTTTGTTTTGCTCTCCCGGTTCTTCTCCATACAGTCTTATTGAATATCGTGTCCCTTTTTCTTCGCAGTTTCTTCTTTTTTTGTGCATCTCCTTCCCCCCCCCCTCTTTTGTTTTTCCGATTTCTGCGCTTTTGAAATCTACTCTTCTTAAGGTATGAACCGACTTCCTCGCGCGCTCCCATTGTACCCCTCGCTTTTCGCGGCCTCCATTCTTCCCCAATTCTTTGAATTTTCCCACACAGAGGGTTTTGGATCAAATCCTCCCCTGGTGCTTTTTTTTTCCCAACCTGCCCTTCCCCGCTTCTGTCGACGGCGTTCCCAACGGGAGATTGGCGAGGCGAATTTTCTATTTCCTCTTTTTCCCCCCACAACATCCCCCCCGGCGAGCAAAAGCATTTTTAGAATCGCTTTAGCACTTAGGTTTCCAGATGTCGTATTCCCACCTCTCCACCTCCAGACCGTGCGATATATAAATTGGAGGACTGTACTTTCCCGTACGCTACCCCTCCCCTCCAATTATCAGCTTCCGCTCCTTTTCCTCGCCCCTTCCTCTTCATCGCGGACCGGCCCCTTGAAGGGCGGCCATTCAGCATTGCAGAAGATGAGCAAGATTAAATTTTTTCTCTTTCAACTGTACCTTTTCCTTGCCCGGTTGTCTTTGCCCCACTTCTTCCCTCCGCCCCCTTTTTCTTCCCCCAAGATCCAAGTTCTTTTCCCCCTTTCCCCATGGAGCGCGCCTCCATATACGAGAGCATCTGTCGTTCCCCTTTTTCATCCTTATTGCCCCCTTTAATTGCATCATGGACCCCTTTATCGTCTTTTTTCCACCCCCTTCCCATTGCCCTTGAGAGCCTCCCGATAGCGATCGGGAACGCCCCCTGCTACGCGGTTGCATTAGCCCCTTCCTTTCCAAGGGTCAATTTTTTCACTCGCCTTCCATTTTTCCCCCTTTCCTCCTCGATCCCTTTTGATGCGAAGAAGATCCCCCTAAGTCAATGAAAAAACCCAACCAAATCCTTTTTCCCTCCCCCCCTTGCACTGCTCTTTTCTTTTTTTTCCGATAAACTTTTCCTCTTTCGCTTTTTCCCTCAACATAGAGACTCCCGCAAATGAGGGAAATTACCCCTCCCCTTGGCAAGAGTGCGCCTTGTTTAAAGAAGGCCCGATTCTTTTCCCCCATATTCTTTCCTCGTACTCATCGGATCTTATTGTCTTCTCCCTTTTTGCAACCATTGCCGCTTCCCCCTAAGAGTTTTTTTTCCCGTCCTTTCTGAGGAATATTTATCCCGACAGTTCTGGTCATGATTGCTGGTGTTCCAATTTTCCATCGCTTTTTTCTTCTTTCCCGGATCGGACTTTTTTTGGAGTTTTTTTTCTTTTTTGTGGTTCCTCTCCTCCCTGTAGGACTTGCGACCCTTTCTCCTTTGCCCCGAAGTGTGGTGGACCAAGATCGATCCCTTCGTTTTGCTTGTCCTGTTCTCCTTTCTCTTTTTTCTTCTCCCCTTTCTTTCCTTGGAACCCCCTCCCACCTCGAATTCCCCTTCTACAAAGAAAATCTAGTTCCCCCTTTTTTCCCCTGAGCTTTGGAGGCGCTCTTTTTTTTTCTATAAGCTATTTCTTTTTTTCCCCCGACAGTTTTTTTTTTAAATCCTTTTTTCTTCCCTCGATATATTGTTATAATCTATTTTGTCTTTTCTGATCTTGTAATATGGCCCCTTCTTCTTCCGTCCCCTTCCCTCCCTAACTGAGATACAATTTTTCTTCCGAACGCCCAGAGAGGCTAGATGGTCTGTCCCCTCTCTTTGCGTTTTAATTCCAATCCCTTCTTTGGGTTTTTCCCCTTTTTCCAAGAAGGGGAGAGCCCTTTTACAATAGTCCCCGGCCTCCTCAGCTTTTTCCTTTATTTGAGTCCCCCTCTTTTCAAAAGACCCTTTCTTTTTAAGCCTAAGTGAAACTTATCGACACAACACTATCTCCCTCCCTTTCCCACAAGTCCCTCACCCCTTTTTCCTTTCGATGCTTCTCATTCTTTATTACCATACATGAGGATACAGACCTGTTCTTACGCACGCTTCCCGAGTTCTCTCGGGGCACTGGGTTGCCTTCCAATAGCTTCTGTTCTCTTTTTCTGTGACAAGCAGCCTTTTCTCCCAAGATTTTTCCTTTTTTTCCCCGTTCTCACTCTGTCCCTCTCCTGGATTTGCCCGCGTTTGTAGTTCTTCTCTATTTTTAGGGTTGAGTCGTCTCTTTTTCCCAGCCCGTTTTTCTTCGAAATTCCCCTCTTTCCCCCAGAAAGGAGTGGCGGAACCTTTTTGGCATGACGTATTTTTATGACCTTCTTCCCTCCACCTTTCAGGCGTTGCCTCTAGTTTCCCTTTTCTCCTTTCCAATATGAGCCCAAAAAAGGTTCCCCTTTCTCCGGTTCCCGCTATGCACCAACCGCTTAGTTCCTTTTACGACAACTTCTCCCCCCCTCGCGTTTCCTTTTTATCTAGTAGCGCCTTTTTTGCTTCAGACTGATCATTCCCCTTTAATGATTGCCGGAAATATGTTCCGTTTAGTATGGAAGATTGAATCCCTCAGATGATCTCTTCCCTTTCCCTCAGTCTCAATTTTTTCCAGTGAAAGTTTCCCCTCCCCCCCTTTCTCTGGGAGATAGATTTTTCCCCCTAGGAGCGTTCTCTGTTGGTTTGTTTTTTTCCCCCTTTTCATGTTACCTGACTCTGACCAACCGACACCCGTAAGTTTCTTCCCCTTCCCTTCATTTTGCTTCCCCTTGAGACCAGAAAATTGCTTATTCCGCCGGCAAAGTTGGTCTTCTTTTTTTTCTTTCTTCATTTTCTGAGTTTTACGATGATTTCGTCGTTTTCAACCAACTTTTTTTTAAGACTGGATCACTTTTTTTTTCAGATTCACCCTGCAGAACAAGTGAGAGACGTTTTTTTTTTAGACCGTGGACCTTTTTACATTACTTTCCTGACTGACTTTCGTTTCTCTGATTCTCCTTTTTTCTCTTATTAGCTAGTTTTTTTAATGATATGTTTTTTACCCCCTTGGAGGGAACAATAGCTTTTCTACACGTCTTTTCCGGAAAGTCTCGCCTTTTTTTTGCTTCCTTCTTCATAGACGACCCCTTTGTTCTCTTGCTCAAATTTCGTTCGGTGCAAAAGAAACTTCACGTCTTCGGAATGCCTCCTCCCTTCTCCCTTTTTCTGGAACCCCTCCCCTCTGTTTGTGGATTTTTTCCTTCTTCTCTGCCCGATTTAGGTCATACGTTATTTAGATTTCAAAGGAAGGCCAAGTCGGAATCGTTTCCCTTCACCCGGAAACTTTGTAATTTTTCTCCCTCGAGTTTCCCCTCGCACCTTTTCTCTGAGATTCCTTCTCTGATTTCTTTTTTATGCACAGAACCGTCCGTGTTTGAGTTTAATTTTTTTTTTTTACACTTTTTGCAGGAAATCTTCTCGTAGACCCTGGTCCAAGAAGTGGGTGTTGGTTTTCGCCACTGCATTCCTCCTGCACCATATGAGACGCGAACAGCCGGGAGCAAAAATATGTCTCCTTTCCAATCCCTCCACCCCTTTCCCAGCCCTTCCCCCTTTCTTTTGCGTCCCCATTCCTTTTTTCGGAGATGAAAGGTGTGCAGCTTTCGGCTGGATGTAGCCAGCCGGTAGACGGATGGACCTTCCGAACTTTTGGCCCTTCTTTCTTTTTTCTTGGTGCCCCCTCTTTATGTCCCTGCTGGTGAAAGTGTCGATTTCTTTGAAGAACAACAGTGGTGAATTTTGCAACCCCCCCTTGGTTTTCCCGCCCTCTCTTTTTCCATCTTTTTTTTTCGACGACTTTTCTTCCTCTTCCTTAGCTGCGGTGTGCAGCCGTTTGACAAAGTGTCCGGTGGAACTTGCTTTTTCCGCTTTGCTTCATCTACGATCCGCCTTTCAATCGTTTTTTTCTTCTTTTCCCCCCTTCTAAGTGGTTCCATCCCCTTTTTTGAAGGCTTCGTAATCCAGTAGGGATGCCGGCCTGGTCCTTTTTTTCATAGGTTCGAATGCCTCTCCCCTCCACCTTTTTTTTTTTTTTCTTCCCCCCCTTTTACACATCGTCTCAGTCGACGGTGGCAGGGCGAAGCGTGTAGATCTTCTATCATGTTTTCGCCTTTTGTCAACCCCCGACTTCCTCTCTAAGCATTCTCGCTTTGGAGCAAGATTCTTTCGGCGCTGGCGTATCTCCACGACCCGGTCCCTCCCGTGCGATTTTCCCTTGGCCCTCCCCGGTCCCCTCCCTTCTTTCCACGCTCTCCTGTTTCGAGCAAGACGCTCATCGTCCGAGATCAAATTTTCCTCCTAAGTTGCCGTCTTTGGGTTACGACGGTTCAACATTTTTCTCCAACTTTCCCCCCTTTCCGCAACGGGGGCGGTTGTCGGTTTCAGGAACCATGAGTTTTTGACAAACCAAAGCTGAACGCTCTCCACGTTGATTACCTTGATCCAAGATCCTTTCCCCCAAATTTTTTTTTTTGTCCTTCCTCCAGGCATCTCGGCAAGAGGCGGCAACGGTCCACGAACAGAGTCCTCTTAATTCATGTAGACTCACTTCCTGTCTCCCTCCGTCTGCCCACCCCTTCTCATCCATTGCCTTTTTTCTTCTTTCCACTCTTTACCCTCTTTCTTTTTTCGATCGGTTCTGCCACTGACTACCGCGGGTGCATCTCTAAGGCATCTGCAACGCTCCCTTGTGGACCCCTTTTTTCCCCTGAGTTAATCGTCTCCCTCCCCATTAAGTTCCGAGTGATAGAGGTATTTGCACCCTACGTCCCCATGTCCACCGTTTCGAACGTATTATTACCTCCTGCATTTCTGCTCTTTTCGAAGATTTTTCTCTCCTTCGAACCAACCCGTCACCCAGATAGCTACAACATCTTGCACCTCAGTGCCACCGCGGCGCTTTTGTTTTTTTTTGGTCTTCTTTGGGTGGGCTTTGGTTTGTTTTTTTCTTTTTTTTTTGGGGGGGGGGGGGGGTGTTGGGGGGGGGTTTTTGTTTTTGGGGGGGGGTCTTTGTGGGGAGCTCGTGGTTGGGTTTTTTTTTTTCTTTTGGGGGGGGGGTTTTTTTTTTTTTGGGGGTTGGGGGGGAGGATTACCCCTTCCCTTCCCGAACTAGTATACCAAAACACACTTTTTGCTTTTTTTGAATTCATCGCGACGTCTTTTTTTCGGAGTTCTTTTCCCCTCGGCGTCCCCCTTCTTCATTTTGCAGATCACAATCTGCTCCCCTTTTCCCGGGACAGTTCTGGTCATTTCAATGATCGCGTGGCTGCATCTCCCCCTTTTTCCTCGATACTTGATTTTTTTTTGGAGGGATTGATTTTTTGGTGTTTTCTTTAGTCTTTTTCTCTTGTGAACCGCATTTGAAGGCAAAGATCGATCTGCGTGCTTGCTGATAGCGTTTTTTCGAGCCTTTCTTGCCCATTTTTCAAATCCCTTTTTTTTCCTTCCCCTTTTTCTCCCACGGCAAATCTGTACTCAGTTCTATGCTCGATCGCTCGCGTGCTTAACTTGAGTCAGAATGGGATCGCGCTTGAGTGGCAGCCTGTGTCAAAATTAACTTTCCCTTTCTTTCCCTGTTTTTCTCTTCCAGGACAAATTATCCAAGCCCGAACACCTCTCCTGACTCGAACGACCGTCGACCATTTTTTCCCTCTCGCGATTTTTCCCTTTTTTCTTTAGCTTTTATGACTTCCCTCCCTGTGTTTCGTTCTTTTGAATCGTTTGGCGTTTTTGTGCCAAGACCGAGTCTGTGCTCCTCCATTAAACGTCCCCGCTTTCTTTGCTTTCCCCCCCCTTGTTAACCGCCCCGGAACGAGCAAGAATCTAAACGGCTACTATCTACCCCTCTAACGCCTCCATTCCGGACTGACCCCCCCCCCTTTTCTCTGGCTTTTCATGCATTCCTGACTACCCAAGAAATAGGTCAACGTTCTTTCTTTCTCAACGCTTTTTTGGCCGCGCGTCCCCTCGCTTCACCCTAGCCTTTGGCCAAGCAG
>Ga0179591_1282156_pt1 | contig 17518 bp, 14 predicted proteins | sample CZOMad2_1_08_16f_FD_182891 | JGI IMG/M metagenome (GOLD analysis project Ga0179591, IMG submission 182891) | Vadose zone soil fungal communities from Angelo Coast Range Reserve, California, USA - CZOMad2_1_08_16fungal (PacBio error correction) | ecosystem: Environmental > Terrestrial > Soil >... | reverse complement strand
CACCCTCAGGTTTTTTACTCTTCCTTCCGGTGACGGAGACAATTGTTCTTTGGTTGTTCGTCAAGTTTGGTGATGCTTTTTTTGCCCCCAATGGGATTTCTGGTTATTTTTCTCACGCCGCACGAAACGCATAGACCAAGTTTTCAATCGTAATTAACATGGTCCTGCCACAGTTTCAATCCTGAGCTGACTTCGACTCTCCCCCAGTCTGTTTTAATCCTTGGTAGTGCGACGAAAGTAAGTGAGTGGAAGATCCCACGACGCGGGTAGCGGTACCCATAAAGTTGACCCCGAGGTTCAATTGATCTGTTATTGAACTTCCCTCCGGCAACACACAGCGACCCGCTACCGAAGGCTTTCTTTGCCCCTCCCCACCCTCCCTTGTTACGTGGCACTCACTTGTAACCCCTTAAGACTCCCAGTATACCTCCTTGACGCCCCTCGCATACCTACGCCCCCCACGTTTCCAGGTTTGACTGCAATTTGATGAGAAGCTTCAACAAATAGCGCGTGCGCGGTTGCTTTCCTGCCAATAGGGTTATTCTCCCCCCTTGTAGTAGCCTAGCCTTGCCCAGAGTCGCATGAAACTGGTAACAAAGGCCCGATATGTTCGAGCTGCGTCGAGCGCGTCCCATCTTTCGTCCGCCCACCCTGGTGGATCGACGAGGCGGTGAGACTATTCCGCCTGCGATGCTGCTACAATTCCTGGTGATCGGTTAGAGCCTCCCCCGGCTGGGTGCCAGGGCTCTAGTTAAGACTTGAAATGGTTAGTTCCGTATGCCGAAGAGCTTTTCTCTTGCAGTCGCCTATTCCGGCCCGCTTTTTGGGTTTTGTGAATGAGCCTGGATTCATCAGGACGATTTTCCCTCGCGGCTGTGGTCTGACTTCCGTCGTCCCCGTTTTAGGCGCATCGGATTGATCCGCCTTCAGGATTTCTTTTTGATGATCTCGTTTTGACTGTCGCCTGCCGCTTCTTCCCTATGTACTTTTTGAGGACTGAGTTGCCCAGAGGTCTTGTAGGCGACGTAGGCCTGATCTTCCGCTATCTGTCCATTATTCCAATTCATGTTAGTTTGAACGTGATCCAAGTAGTCCCGAATAGTGGACTTATCCCCTGGATATTTCCCCCAACTGCAGTAACCGTGCCTATCTGTAGCCTGACACTCTCCGAGAGTAACATGTGTTGTTTCCTTTGCCCATCTTTTAAGCGATTACAGGCGGCGCGGTTCCCCAACCCCCCCTTGCGCCGAGACGGAAGACACCCCGTATCCTCTGATGTTGAAGTAAGGATGATAGTACATGAGGACCGAACCAGTTAGGTGACGAATCCTGACGCGACGATGTCTAGAACGTGTCCCAGGAGCCCCCAGACCCCCGAGATATACCTTCTAAGTTGTTCTTTGGAGTGGATTCGACCCCTCCCTTTACCGACATTCGCGCTTCGAATCATGCCGATGTCCTATTGTTCCCCGATTGTCTGTAGATTGGTCTACGATCGACGGTTCTCCTTGATATTCGTCTCGTCCTTCCATTCCCGGTCCGGTTGCGTTGCGCTGACAGATCCCCTACGGGGTGACGCTTCAGTGGAAGAAAATTTCCGCATTCGGACCCACTTTTGCGGGGCCTATTGTCAGTTCCCCTGCAGCATCTCAATTCTTCGGGTGGTTTGATCTCACGCGCTGCGTCACCGGTGAGCATCATTCGAGGATTTTTGCTGTACAACACGTTTACAGGTAATGGCTACACTGCCCAATGGCCCTGGTCAGACATGTCAAGTCTCCTCGGTCACGGCGTGCCCTCGGTCGATTTTCGGCCCTGACTCGATCACTTTGCCGCGGTGACTTCGTTATTTGCAGATAGGAAGAGACTTTCGACCCGCGCCTTTTACCATTCGAACGCGACGAGTGGGGTGGCGAGCCACCCTTCATCATTCAATACTCCCCCAGACTTCCCCTACTGACCTCATCTCCCGTGCCACAGTGACACATGTCACGTTCGCCCGGCCGAGCCTCAGAGTTCCTTACCCCCCTCCCTTTGTGGTTCTTGCAAGCTTTCTCGCTTGACGCACGGAGTGTTTACAGTATCCGCGCTTGGCTTCCTTTCCGCACACGGTGCGGCCCATTTTTTTATCGTGACTGTGTGATCCGATCTTTTAGCACCGCTCGACTCAGAGTGAAATGTTTGACTCGCGGCCCGTAGAGTAATTTGATCCCGCCGATCGACGAGCGAGTTTATCCCCGGTCCTTTTGCAGCTTCCGAGTTCCTGGAGTTCTCGTCTGGGATCCGACCCCTAGATGTCAGAGGGAGACTGGTCGGCTGCGCCCCGCGTTGTCCTGAGTCGTTTTATGACGTCTCTACCCTGGTCCACCTTGGGTGAGCCCTCCCTTACAGAGGGTGGGGCGCGGTTTTTTAGGTAACGGGGCCCGCTCCCCCCAGCACGGTTCTCGGTCCTTCCTCCATTGCGACTCGCCTGTCGCCGGTTCGTCGGTAGCTCTGACGAACAGGCGGCGCGGCTTTCTGGTTATGTTTTTGAACCCCGGTGTCTATCAGCGATGACTGCGTGATCGACCATGTTTTGCCTTGTCTCCGGCTTGACTGGTTTCGTCCACGGATAGGATTACGGTTATTCCTCCCGTTTTTGAGTTACAGGACCCCGGCCCCCCGATGACTCCTGACCCACCCTGGACGTTGGTTCTCGAACCATTCCTTTGCTCTAGTCTGGTCCTGTCGCGCTCCGAATTGCGGAAATATGGTGGCCTCGCCGGTGATATCGTCAGTTCCCCTGATTGAACCTTACCCTGAGCTAGACGACTCTTGATCCGGGTCCACGATAGCCAAGTGCTCGGCCGCGGCTACCCTGAGCGAAGGCAGGACACGCCTTTGAACTCCGGTTAAAGCTCTTTTCTGCAGACCTCTACCCGATTCCTAGAATTTCGATTTTGTTAACCATAGCTAAGGCGGGATTACTGTAGTATGAGGACGTTCGCCGAGTTCCCGCTCGAAAGTCCCCTTTCCGGAATGGTATATTCATAAAGCCACGCCGAGTCCAATGTCCTAAAGGTCAATCTTTTGGTTGATGCAGTTTTTCCAATCGCCACTACAGGTTTCGATACGCTTCAATTTCTAGAGCCCTGGCCTCGTTTTCCATGGCCGAATAGACCCTTTTGAGCCCTACCCTGGCCGTATCTTGCAAACAGCGTATCATGTCATCTTTGCGCAGGTGGTGACCCAGTAATCCATGCAATGCCTCCACTCCCCTCACTTTGGGATCGTCTTTAAGCCGGGTCGTACACTTTTTAGGGTTCGGAGGCAAGGAGGGAATTCCATTATATTTTTATATCTTGTGGAGAGATGAATTACTCTTGACAAGACCCAGGTCTGGAAACTATCTGATACCGACCTGTCCCCATGGCTGATTGCAAGGAGCAGTCAAGAAGATTTGTCCCCCGAGATATAGTGCCTATCTGATGCTATCCTTGGGGGGGGGGGGGGGGGCCCGTCTCTGGGTTTTTTTTGTGCGGGGGGCGGGCCTGGAGTGCCCTATCCTACCAGCGTAATGCCTCTGAGGATTAGTCGGAACCCGCCGCGTCCGTTGTCGCACAGGCATAATATTCCTCTTTGGTCAGAGAATAGGTCCCCCCCTCCTTGGTTGTCCGGGGTTGTCTTTTACCGCCGGTATTTGCGGGGCAGAAGGGCCATTTATCGGTGTGGGCTCTAGCCGCGTCGGTCTTCTGGCGTTGCCATTACGTGAGATGTCGGCCCCCGCGGTTCAAGAACCAAAATCAGACAATCCCTACAGAAGTGTAATTCCGTGCGCAGGCTGACGGAGAGAATCACCGCCCGAAGACCCTGTAGTCGAACTGGAATGACGGTTACGCTGGCCGTGCCGAGCACGCTCCCGATCCGGTCAGCTTTCCTACCTTACTTGCCGGACTCCCCTTTTTGCGCACCGGCAAGGCCGTCCTCAGGCGCTTCAGGATCTTTCGACAGTCCTTCCATCTTTGGATGACCAGATTTGTTCGGCCAAGAGATGGTGTACCCCCAGGGTCAATGGGGTGGCCCTCATGGCTCCCTCATTCTAGGTTTTCTCATCCCCTAGCTTACTACCGCTGAAAAAATGAACCAGACGTCAGCCTTTTGTCGTCCTCTTCAAGATTAACCTTATGTTATCACTCCGGCGACGTCTCAAAGGTTTATTGACGACCTTGAGTCATCCCCTAAAGGTTGGCCGTCGTTGTGTGCGAGGTCACCGCGACAGGTCGACAGTAGCTGTGCATTTTTTATGTTGAATGCCTGTGTGTCTTGTGTTTGTTTTTCTGGTCTCGTGCAGTTCCTAGTTCTTGTTTCACCCGCGACAGCTTTCATAGAACGGTAGAAGAAACTATTGTGACCAGTGGCGGCAAAGTGTCTGCGTTTCCCTCTCCTCAGAATACTTCTCCCCTCGAGCAGCCTCTATCTCGTCCATAGGTGCCTTATCCCGAGACCAGGCCGATTCGGGCCAACTAAATCTCTCCTTTTGGCATATGACCGACAGGCCGCGTGTCCTCGTATTCGAACGAATAGTGTGCGTCCGCCACCCCTATTCAATTTGAGCGGCGTATAGATCTTTCCTCCCTCCCCTGCACCGCAAGCCCGGCCCCCCTCTCCCTGTGGATCGCCGTCTCCCCGAACCCTGTTCTGCCCCCATATAGCGCCGTTGTACCCGCTCGTGAAGCGGTGGATTCCTTTTTCCGCAAATCCAATTCCTGACGCGCTGCTCGTCCCCGATGTACCCCGGTGGTAATAGTAGTTCGACTTCGGACCAGTTGTCATATATTAATTTCGAGATCTCCAGGCCTCGGTATTCGGTCTTGGAGATTAATGTATTCCTCGCTGGATCCTACGTTATTGTATTAGAGTATTCATTCTGGTGCAGAGGGAGTACGAAGTTAGCAACTTCTTTCCCAGCATCGGTGTTTTTCAAAGAGCTTAGCCTTACTAGTCTTCTCTCTACCCCGTGCCCAATAAGGCGGATCCGCGTTGGTACGCGAGTTTCCCGTTTTGCTTTTTCCCTGTTCTGGTAGGGTTCGTGTAGGTGCGGACGTATTGCCCTCGCGCCTCATCGCCCTCAGGAACCCCAATCGCCGTTTCCTTCCCCGTGGCCTTCCCGAATTTATGACCGCTCTCACACAGTTCCTTCCGGTACCTCCTTCGGATTCGATTATTTCCTCCTTCTTTTCAGTGTTATGCGGAATGACGTCACAGCGTCAGGAGCGTCACCAGGCGGCTTACTGTCTGGCACCCCACACTGAACGCCCGACCGCTTCCCCGATCCCTCAAGGTCCTCGTTGAAGGACCTCTTTGAGCTTTCCAGAGCACTGGGATCGGTGACACCAATGACCCCTTTCCCTATGAACGTTATGGCGTCCGCGAATTCGTTCTTTTAGGGCACCCTCTATAGAGTGACTCAAGATTGCGTTGCCGATTTTGAGACGGATTTTGGGAATTCGCGTAAACCAGCTGCAGGAATGCAGCTTCTCTTGTGATAATGGAACACTTGTCGCGTTCTCGGCGAATACGGATCCGGACTACTTACCGTATTATGTGGCCCTCGTTCTTAACTTCGGTGGTTTCTCTGGAAGACGCGCCCTACGGTGACCTCCCTTTTGCAAGAATCAGGCGCCGCCCCTATCGCATGATTGTTTTATTCTCAGTGTTTTTAGATTCCTACACTCCCCGAACAGCCACCGAATTCTTTTTTGATCTTCTTTTTCAGACCTGGGGCGGTTTCAGCAGCCTCACTAGAGTTGTCGACTACTGGTAAGCGCCCCTCCCGCATTCCCTTTCTCTCCCTAACGGCCACTCGTGCAGCTCATTGGCACCAATAAATAAATAGGCGATAACAGGTTTCTCGCCTGTTGATGACCAGTTTGGTGCGTAGATTACGGCCGAGGTGCGGAAAAATCCCCTAAGAACTCGGTTCCCTTCGATATTTCCGCAGGACGTCTAAGGACGCAAGCGCGAACGTGTGGGCGGCCATGGAACCATCCTCCCATTATAAAGCAATCCCACGCCTTAGCTGAGATGAGCAGAATTTCCCCCCTGAGTTTGTTAGCTAACAAATGAAAAATTTTTCCCATCGGACAGCTGATGCTTGTTCCACTGGGATTTTTCTTTACAGATCCTCTCACCGCCCAATGATTACAGGCACTATGCGGCGCCGCCGGCTGAGCTCCACGGCGGCCCTCCCGCGTCGTTGGTATAGCCGGTGGCTTTTGACCTCGTCAGATGTTTTTTTTTCGCCTTCCCTCTCCCCCCCAGTCTCTTGAAAGCTCGGCACTTCGAGTCACCTGGCTCGCATTCGCGTACAGGCGCAAACTCCCCGCTTTCCGACATAGGTCGCGGTATCGCACATCGATGCTTTGTTGTTTCCCCGTGGACGCTCCGAAAAGTCCTGCCCCCTTTTGGTCGATTTGTTTCCGTCTCTCTTGCGCTCGGGCGCGAGGCAGTCCGGTCTCCGCACCACAAGCTCCCTTTCTTTGATTAGGCAGAAAGTACCTTTACTCCACGAATTGTTCGGGGTTGCAGGTAGCCACGGGCTTTTTGCCCCATACTTCCATTACGCCAAAAAAGGAATTTAAAGGGCCCCGAATACTGCAGATAGCCAGGTTAGCAGGATGACCTCTGCAACCCTCTTCTTAATTGGGTAGTTCCCGACATAGTAGTCGCCCTTAGAGCCTCATCATGCGCACTGGGTCGACGTTGCTACCCCTTTTACGCCTCAGCATATGATGGTTAAGGGTTTTTTCTTTTCCCGAGAGGAGTGGTTCTGAACACGAAATTCCCCTTTCTTGCCCTGCTTACCCCCCGATAACCCCAGTTCAGGTGTCCCTAACGTCCTTTTTTGAGTTCTGCGGGGAGCATGCAGGGATGTTATATTTTCGAGTTCTGGTCTCTTCTCTTGTAAGTTAAATGCGGACGGCCTTTTTCCCGCTTACCCCCCCCCTTCACTCTCTTCTTTCAGTCGTTTCCTCCCCATCTACTTTTTGTGAACAATAGTCGATTTTCTCATCCTCCGAGAGGCAAAATTGACCCTTTTTGGCCAGTCCGCCCTGTTTTTTCCTTTAAGGGCTCATTCGGACAATCCGACACACTGCTTCCCTGCGATGGTATCGGTTTTTGGTAGTTGCGCCGGACAAACATCGATCAATTCACTGGCCCCTGAAGGCTCGAGATGCACCCCCGCATTCTTCGGGCCCCACGCGCTTTCTCGCCAAGTTCAGGTTCCAGCGCCTTGTTCGTCCCGTTCCTGAAAACTATTGAGGCTAGGCTTTCTTGTTTCCCCGGACTCCGCCGTTCGCTTTTCCCTCTAGTTCAGTTTTACCGTGAGAATCCCCCGAGTAACGCGATATCGCCCAGCGACATTTTTTGGTCCCTTCCCTCGTCTTAAAGAAACAGTCTCTTTTTTTGGATACGACTCTAGGAAGGGCTTGTCCCCGGCTGCTCAAGGAGAATTCCATCTCTCTCTTTTACCCCCTTTTTATGGAATTGCTCCACACCGGGATTAAGCCTTCGATCCGACTCTCTTGGGACGTGTGTTGTCTTCCTTGACAGCGCCGGAATGTCCCCTGAAGTTTTAATAGCCTCTCTCATCGCTTTTCTCCTAGACTGTCTGGTGCCGCTCTCACTCGAGTGGCGTGACGGGTAGTCCGGTTTCGGAGGCGTTCCGGCTTAAGATTCCAGAGGTTGGATAGTCGGAGACTCCGGGTTTTCTCTGTCGGTTCCTTTCCGCTGCGTCTTTGGCGCCCTTCCCCCGGCTCTTGGTGTTTGGATATAGCGCCCCTGAAAATCTTTTGTCGGGGGCTAATAGTTTTTGTGATCTCCGAGGGAACAACGCACAGTCCATAATTGTGGCACATAAAGTGGCGTGCGCATCGGTCCTGGGGTGATTTTTTCGACCCCACGCCAGCAAGGTTCGGATCACTCAGAGGTAGCTTGGCCGGCAATCTACTCTCCCCCTGAGCAGTGGCAAGTCCAGTTTAGCACGGAACCATATTTTCTTGGACTTATCTTTTTTTTAACCCTAGTCCTCCTACACTCTCTCACAGGAGACAGGCTCATTAAGACCCCGTCCTTCGTCCAGGAATTACACCCTATCAACGTGGAACTACCCCCACTCGGCGACCGTCCCCTGGTACGGTTTGGTGTCATGAACAGGGTCAACTTTGCGAAGTGATAGGGCAAGACCTCCCCCTCCATTCTTGACGAACCCAAAAGGGACAAAGACGTCACGCCCCTCATCGTTTTTTCTAGACTGGTAATGTCACGTAGAGAATCTTTTCTGTCCTTTCCCCTGCTAAATCTTTTCTTTAACCAGTCTCGAGCCCCCTATCAGGGAGTTTAGTCCTCGGTACGAGCGAAGGCGATCTGCAGTACGTCGTCTATTTCTTCCCGGCTGCCCCTTTCTGGTACATTTGATCGACTTTTTGTACCGTGTCTAGTAGCACTGGCCGGGCTTCGTGAATAAAGCCCCCGTTTTTTGCCTGTTTACAGGGTCCTGCAGGGACTTATACGAACCCCCGGTTTTCCCCCTATTTCTGACAGCCCTTTCCTCCCATCCGAGGTAAATATTGGTCTCTGCGTGATACCTGCTGACCTTTCACTTTTGCATCCCGGGGTGTTTGCGAGCCTGCGATATGTATAATGAGCCATATGCGCCTGTCGATCCGGGCGACAAGCCCGTCCTTTTCGAAGCCGGTTCAACCCTTTTTGATTCCAACGAGTTCGTTCCGCGAGCGTTTCTCGCCCCTGGGACCCCCTTCGATGATTTCCGGAAGACACGGGTTTTTTGCCGTAGGTCTGTTCAACGTTGGATGAGCTCATCCCTTCGATGAGATTCTTTCCTTTCACCATCGCTCTAAGACCATCTTCGCCGTCCAGGAACTCAACGGTGAAGCTGCTCGTTCCGGGGGCCGCTTAGTAAGCTGCACGCACGTTAGCTAGGTGAGTTGCGTCTTTTGCTTCATCTCCTATGGTGTTGTTTCGAATTTCGTCCCAAGCTCTGAAAACTGTTAAATTAGAGTTAGCTTTTTGGGTGCGTTCAACTAAAGGGTAGTTATTTTTTTTTTTGCATAGTCACTTTCCCTAGGGCTTCCTCTGCAGATCTAAGTATCTTTTTCCAAGATGAAAGTCGTCAAATAGGTGTGGTAGAAGTAGAGGTATCAGTCTTAAGTTTGTCGGTCTTTAGGTTTTTGTTTTTTTGGTGGGTGGGGTTGGGGGCGGTGGGTGGGCGGGGGGGGGGGGGGGGGGGGGTTTTTTGGTGGGGGGGTTTTTTTGGTTGGTGGGTTTGGGGTTGGCGGTTTTTTGGCACGAGTGTTCTTGATACGTTGAGCGACTTGCCTTGCTTAATTTTTCTGCCGTGTGATTCGGTAAATTAGTTTTCCCCTCGCGTTCGTGGCGGTCTTTCCCGGGTTATACCCGTCCTTTCTGCGTAGCACTAAACAACCCGTCCCCGCGACTCGTAGCCCCCATTTCCCCCCGGACCCCCCTATGCGTTTTCGAAATGACCATGGTTCTTCCACTGGTCAGATTGTCATGGGAGGCCCTGTCGCTTTCCACGTCCCCCCCACCTGAAGACGTGACGAAACAAACAGTAGCTCCGACTCACTCTTTTGAAGTAGGGATCTTCGCGGCGCTCGCTGTTTGACGGCGCCGATTTTTAACTACTCGCTCTCTCCTTCTGCGGGTTGTAAGGACCACGAAAGTGCTGTTTGAAGAGCCCTTGGGGGGCCCATTATCTATCATCCTTTTTGTTGTGAGAGATTCGGGGCGACACGCGGAAGAAATTCACCAGGGACTTGAAACGTCTATTCCTTTAGTCTTCACAATCGTGCATGTTCTTTTCCCTGTCTTCGGTCCGCAGAGACTTCTTTTCTTCTCCCTTACCTATAGGGGAGGCTTCTGTGGGTCCAAGTTACGGCGGTTGGAAATGACAGATACAGCGCTCTCTGTTGACTCTGAACCGTGTTCGACTCATGACAATAGCGAGGTTATATCTTCGTTCGATTGTAAGTTCTCTTTGCCTCTCTTACTTCGGTGGGATTTGTCTTACCCCACTTTTTGGTCTCCCGAGGGTCGCCATCATGCAGTGGGATACAACAAGGACGAGCGCTGCTATCCCTAAACGTCCTCGGGCTCTCTCCTGGTCTTTTCAAACGTTTCTTTCCGGCTAAACTTTTTTATATCGTAGGGGTTCCACCCGGGTCCTGGAGAGAGATCGTACTTGAGTGGGCGGCCCCTGCCCCCTCTGGCAGATGGTTTCATTGACACCACGGCCTCTACGGTCGATAGCCGTGGACGTTTCCTCCTTTCTTTTGGATCTGAAGCCATTTGGCTGTTCCTCACCTCACTACGACCTCCGCCCTTTCCTGTCTTTCTTTGAATCTGAATTTTTTTCCAATTTTTTCAGCTAAACCCCACCCCACCCCGTCGCATCGGCCTGCTTTTTTTCTTTTTCCTTCCCCCTGCTTTCCTGGTGAAGAGGCTCGAGCCCGTCGCTTACGAAGCGAGTGGTATCACTACGCGCGGCGCTTAGGGCTGATGCTCAGTCCACTTCACCCTTTCCTCACCGCGTTTCCCTTCTATTTCACAGGTCGATTCGCGATGTCGTTCCATACGTGTCCCCTACTGCGTTCCGCCCCGGCTTTTCTTGTCTTTCTTCATTTCAGTTTAAAGGGCCTAGCCGGAAATTGAAGAGATGGCCAGTGCGAATAGGTTTTGATAGTCCGATTTATTGTTCCCTCGACCAGTCTGGCATATGACCTACCCCTAGAGATGGTAGGCGGAGCTTCTCTATCTTTTGTCGTGGGTCATGCCCTCGCCCCCAGGTCAATTGAGGGATAGCCAGGCTGCACGACTTCGAGTCTCTTTCCCAAGTGCATCCCCTTCCACTCCCTGGTTCCCCCTTAACCTCCAGGCTTCCCTTCTCATTCCTGAACGTCCAGCCGGGTTTGCGGCGTGATAGCCGACCCGGATGTCCCCGGCGGCGTGTGCGAAGTCGTTCTCTTCTCTACTATCCGCGTTTTCTTGTCTGTAGGAAGAACGCCCGGATGCTGTTAGAAGGATCATTGCAACCTTCTTATCTGTTAGATCTGCTGGGCGATCAGTTTGTTTTTTCGTGATATTCTTGTACGAGTGATTGTTGGTTTCACTTTTTACTTTCAGAGTTCTTCAAAAATATTTTCCCCCCTTCGCGAAAAGTTCTCTTGACGGTCCTTCGCCGATTTTGAGGTTCAGGGGGCCTTGTGCCTGGTGTCCTCTCTCTATTCCCTCTTGGCTTTTTTATTTCGACTCTCGTCCTTTCCCCACTCTTCGCAATGCGTTGAACCGACCGAGCCGCCGGGCTGATGTCTAAGCGCAGCTAATTCTTATCCACGCCTACAATCCCCCGGTTTCTTTCGGAAAGATGGGGTGCGGGCCAAGTACGATCAGACTCCTTTCTTTGCTCGAAAGGCGACCGATTCCGTTTCGTTGATTCATTTTCATTATTTGTGTCGTGAGTTCAGAATCCAGGTTGACGAACTTTTCCACACGTTCCCCCCTCGCAAAAGTCAGATCCTGGTGACGACAGACTCAACGACGAGATCTGACCCAAGACCTTTTTTCGCCTGGGCTTCTTTCTACCCCGCCGTGACTTTTATTTTCCAGTACCAACTATCTCTCTTTCTGACAACAATTCTAGAGGACTATGACTTGTGGCTCGGGAGAAAGGCGTCGAGGAGAGTCATCCTTTCGGTACCGGACGGAAAAACTCCTATCCCTTTCCAACGACTTCGCCCTGGTTCGAGTCCGGGGGTACTCTCCATGCCAGGTACCATGTCCATACGTAGCCAGACTAGCGACGGGTTAGTCCAGGCCTCACCGCGGAGGTTCGGAGGAATGTTTCCTTCTTTCCTCAGCCGTTGTGATGGACTCCCCACAACTCCGCGTTTTTCTTCTTGAAGACACGCTTTGTTTTTCTTCTCCGAGACCAGCGTTGAGGTTTTACTTTTTTATTCAGCGAGCCGTGGGAAGACCGCGTCACGCTTTTTTTCCCCCCGACATCGCGTGTTTTTGTAGCTGGCCTCTTTTTCCCGCCTCATTTTTTTTTCTCTTCTGTCGAAAGACTTAGCTTTCGCCCCACATCAGGCCTGTCCCGTGTGTAATCGTTAGGATATTTTGGAACTTTTAGCTGCCGGCCCTTCCCTTCTAATCGTCAGGTTTGCTTGCTCTTTGTGGACTTTTCTCGAACTGGTAGCAGGGTCAACGATAGTTTTTCAGGACACAAACTATTTGAGCCGTTTTCCTTTCATACACTCCCCCCTGGTTTCTAAAGCCCCCCCTGTTGCGGCGCCATCTAGTGATTTTGCCGTACAAGATTTTTCCCAGGTCTTCGGTCCTTTTCTGTCCGACCTTGTCTTTTTAAATCCTTCGTGTAGCTCCTTATGGTACCTGTCCTTTTAATACCCGACGAGGCCTACTGGCGTGGTCCCCCCTCTGGCCGGCACCTCCATTCGACTGCTAACCCCGGCCCTCAAGGTTACCTGCCAGTTAAGTCTGTTCATAATGTCGCCCATTTCTCCCGGTCACTCCCCTTTTGTTTCTTACGCTCATTTTGTGGTCAGCCCTGGTTTTTTTTTTCGCTGTGGATGCAGATTCATCCCCGTTTTCTAATCGTCATAAGGGATAAGACAGACAAACCCCCCTTCACCCCCAGATCCCCCTATTGTCCTAAGGCGTGACATGATTTCTTCTCAAACGTCTCAGTTTGGTTTTGATGACCGAAGGCTTCCTCTTTTTGCTCATTCGACGTCGCTTTCGCAGCAAGTTTCCTTTTTTTATTGCGATTGTCAAGACCAGGAGTCTGGGATTGATTTCTTTTTCCTTCCAATTGCCCGGTGGCTGAGGTGCTTTCCCGGATATGGGCAAGACTAGATCACGGGTACAGCCAAGGCACATGACGTCGTCATATCCCTAGGGTTCCCTTTTGTTTCATACAAGCCATCTGTGAACTTCGTCTGTCCGTTTTTCCGTTTTTTCCTCAGTCCTCACACGCCGGCGCGCCCTCACTTTCCGTCTCTTGTCTCGCGGTTCGATCTTCTGAGACCGTGGAGATCGCTGCAATCCCCCATAGACGACGAAGCGGACTGGCTCGACTCGGCATCGTGCGCCTTTCGATCGTCTTCCGGTTTTTCCCTTTTTTCCAACTGGATTGCGGCCCAAGCTCGTCTTTTTTCTTACAAAACGGTTCCTCGAGATTCCATCTCCCCGAACTGATCCTCACCAGAGACCGAAGGATATTTCCCGTATCAGGCTTCAAGTGACTTCTCCTCCCCAACCCCTGAGCTACAGCGCGATAGGAATTACCCCCTCGTCTGATCCCCCTTTCTAATGTTCGCCGACCTTTTCATCCGGGTTTCCATGCCCGAGGGGGTGTTCCAGGGTGGGGGGAGGACTGGTATTTGGCGTTTGTTTTTGGTTGCTGTGGCAATAGCATCCAGTGGAGATAAGGGTGCTGCAGCCATGGTCAAGTCGCTAGAGTTTGCTCCCCCGTCAGGCCTCCAATTCCCTTTTTTTTTTCGTGTTGTGACTCAGGTTAACTTGGACGCGCGGAAAGTAAGCGCCCCCCGCATTTCATGAGGTGCCGTAGAAGACCAGCCGTCGAAGAGGCTTCCTACTCTTATAACTTCCCTCCCGCCCTCCTTTGAATTTAGATATGATCTCCCCCCAGTTAGTCTTTTGCCCGGATCTGTATAGGGCTCTTTTTTCTTCTTCTGCTATGTCTGTCCAGTAGCTGATGCTGTCTTGATTCCCCCTTGAGATTGGCAGCGGCTCCCGTGTGCGTAGGTACATTTTCCTTTTTTCCCCAAGCTAGTTCCCCCGCTTTTTTTTGTCTCACCTCTGTAATAGCGAAGCCACCCACTTAGGTATCGATCGTCGATAGAGAACTGATGCCGACAGATCCCCCCTTTGATTGTTTCTGTCTGTTTATCCGTTGAGCCCCATTTCGGAGGATATCGCTTTGCACAACAGTCAGGTAAAGGGACAGCCCCAGCCCTCTCTATAATAAAGACTGTGCTACTTTCCCGTTTTATGACCTCGTTCCCAGCCCATCTCCAGATTTAGACATATGATCGGAGAGGTAATGCCGAGACCGCTGTGACCGTTCTTCTCCCCAGATCTTTCTTTCTTCTTTCCTCCTACGTTTTCTGAGAGTATAGCGTACCTACATCCAGTATTAAAGAGCATCGCCGATGTCTAGTATAGTGTAACCGCGTCTTTCCCGGTTCCTCTCCCCTGTCACCTAAGTCTATTTTCTCGTGATAGTTGATTTGGTTTTCTCTTCGTGCGGAAAGTCGATATCGCCTCGCTTGCTTTCCTCACTCCCTTTTCCGCATTTTACCGCCTCTTTGGTTAGAAGTTCACCGACTCTTCGATTTCCCCTACTAATGTTTGGGATCTTGTGCTACGGCCCCGAAGAGTTGCTTCCCCCTTTTTCCAGAGGTGGTGAGCTTCCGCTTGGGCGCACCTTACAAGACTGAATGCTCTTTTTTAGGGCCTCCGGCTACCTGAACCTTTCCCCTTCCCCCTTGTACTCCCCCTCCCCCGTAGAGATATCGGCTTTTCCCCCCACGCGGCTATACGATCTGGTTAAACGGTCCCGGGGTCTCGAGCCTTGAGACCCCTTGCTAGTCTTCCCCTTGGCTCCTTTTCTCCTGGGACTCGACTTACGGTGACATTTTCTTTCATCATTCCTTCCGAAAGATGTGGAGGGAATCGCTTTCTGGTTCTTTATCCTTTTCTGCAATTCTTCATCCACCCGCCCTGGACGCTGGGTTTGCTTTCTCTTTTCTCGACGGCCAAATATGGTTTTGGACGTGCAGCTACTTGTCATTACCACTTTTCTCATCTTCCGTGATTTTGGATGTCCCGATGGTATTTCTTTTCCTACCGGCTCGCCATATGCCACCCCTGCCCCGATTGGCAGAGTCACTATCGCTCCGTCGCTCTCTGGTCTTCCGCAGGGTTTTTCCAGGAATGTACCGGGATTAATAGTGGATGTGCGGGGACATCGCTGCGTTTGATGTTCTTCAGCCCGAACTCTCGAACATCATATTGTTGACCGCAAGAGGCATTCCCGCAGTGAAAGGGCTCGCCCAGATCTTCATTTTAGACTTGCTTGGCAACCTCTACCCATTTCGAACTGCTCAGTTCTTTTTCTGGTGCGCGACGGTTCTGGTTGGCCAAGTTTTCAGAAAAAGCTGGACGAGTTGATCCGATGGTCCCTTCGTCGAACGCGTCTGAGATTATTTTTTTGGTTCTCTGTCCATTTTTTTCCACGGTAGGCCACAATTCCCAAAGCTTGGGAGTGAGATACCCGATGTCTTCTCCATTCAGCCGGGGTTCCCGGTCCCCCCATGGCAGACTTTAGTTACAGATCCGGTCCACCATTTCCCCGTGGTTTCCCAAACTCGTCCTTTTCCCCTGCGAGAATTACTTTTTAGCTTCCGTTTAGGACCTCTCGACACGCCGGCCCATCTTGCTTTTCCTCCCGTCGTCGTCATGGCGTCCGATCATGTTTGGCCATCGCGCCTGTACTCCTCCTTTTTTTGCGTCATCTGATTAGGGCCCTCATCACGAAGGGGCGAGTTTTGTTAATGTTTTTCGTTATGTCTTACCTCTCCCCTGATTAGATTCTTTTACCCCCCCTATTCCATATTGCGCCTTTTCCCCCCAAGATTTCTGTACACCCCGGACACCAGTTCCTTTTCTTTAGCACGACGATCTCCGGTCTGCTTTCTTCCTTTTCCTCTCTGCCTTTAAGAGGATGGAGGACTCTTTTTCCTCCCTCTTTTATAGAGTCATTCTCCTGTGATTACGTCCATTGATCTAAAAAAGATTCTTCCCTTTCCCCAGTTTATCCCCGATTCTTTTTCCAGTGCCGGCCAATCCCCAGGTATCCCCTCATTTCCTGAAACCTGGAGAGGAGTACGACAGCAACTGGTCTTCCCGGTTTGTTTCTCCCTCCCCCTCCTCCTTTCTGAAAAGGCACCTTCCGGCTTAGGACGTTTTTTCAGTTTGTGTTCTTCGAATTCCGGTCCCCTCCCCCGGCGAAATCCTCTTCCCTTTAAGCAGCCGCAACTATATTAACTGGGCGAGATTCAGAAAGCAGACCGCGGATTTGTAAGACCCCTTATTTCAAGTCGCTAAACCTCCCTTCTGGCAACCTCCCCAGCTTTTTCCACGGACTATTATGCACCCGGTCAATCGGTCGAAATTCCGAGATTCCCTCCCCCCTCCTTTAATCGAGGGCGTACCTTTCCTTTCCCCCTTGATCCGCCGACAACTCCTATGATTCGTGAGTCAGGTGGAAAGGCAGATCGTCATTCAGACATCCCCAGTTCCTCAAGCGCCCCCCTTCCCCCTTTCGCCTTTATTCCCCTTCCCGATCCTGAGGGGGTTCTTCTGGACGAGACCCTTTTTCCCCCCATTTCTATTCGTTGTCGGGAGAGAGATGTAATTCCTTGCCGAACGCACACGTATCGTTCTTTCCCTCCCCTCTTCCCTCGTCGATCCTATGCCGCTCTGATTTCCCTTGTTCCTATTACGCAGTGGTACTGCCCCAAGCTCCCCGTAGGGGTGTTGTTTAGTTTGTTATACTGGGAATACCCTGTACTTCCTCTCTTTAATTCGTTTCTTTTTTTTTGACTCCTTTCCCCTGGTCCAGACCACTAATCTTTTTCGACGTTAATTCCGCGGATTTGAGTTAGTTTTCCTTTACCTAATTCCTGCGTGGCGAGAGCATGCAGTGCCTTCGCCGTTTTTCCTGTCCAGAGGGCAGCCGAGTCGTGATGGATATAGCCGCCAGATGTGGATAGTGGCGTCCTTCCCCTTTGCCTAGATGGGTGTTTTTTTTTTTGGGTTGGGTGCCAAACGTATGTTTTTCTCTTTGGGGTACGCGCCCCTACCCACCCCCAACCTCCTCAACTAATCCAGGACTTTCCCCCAGCCGTGCAGTTTTTTTTCGTGATCTCTCCTTCCCTTCTTCCATTCCGAACAGTCTAGCTGCTTCCTTTTGTTCAAGCGGTAGCCTTTTTTTCGCTAAGGAGGTCTTTTCGGGGTGCCGACCTTACCTCTCTGTTATTTTTTTTTCGAACCTTAGGACGTCCCGCCCTTTGCTTGGTATTCCCCGGGCGTCCCCTCCCTTCTGCATGCATAAAGGAGATAGGCCATTGCTACACCCTGACTTCTACCAATTCCTCCATGGAATTCTTCCGAACTGTTGCGTACCCCTCCCCCTTGAGTGTGGTCCACACCCCCCCACCTCAGGGTTGTTTCGAAGACTCATGCTCCTTTTGCCCACTAACTTCCTCGTTTTTTTATCCATCGTTCGTAGACAGACTAACCAACATCCAACCCCCCAGCCTCTCTCCTTCCCCCTGTTTTAATCGTCAGTAAACCTTTTCCTCCTAACCCAACTCCAAACATAATGAGCACAGTC
>Ga0179591_1327495_pt1 | contig 17521 bp, 22 predicted proteins | sample CZOMad2_1_08_16f_FD_182891 | JGI IMG/M metagenome (GOLD analysis project Ga0179591, IMG submission 182891) | Vadose zone soil fungal communities from Angelo Coast Range Reserve, California, USA - CZOMad2_1_08_16fungal (PacBio error correction) | ecosystem: Environmental > Terrestrial > Soil >... | reverse complement strand
GCGTGCGGCGGTTGCGTGCTTCCTCAGGGTGTTAATCGAGTCCCCGCTAGGTAAGTTATTGATATTTTTTAGATTTTTTCCTTCAACCGTCCTTTTTTCTCTCCTTTTCCCTGGAGTCGGGTTATTTACGCTCGTTTGAGCCCTAGATCCCGAGCTCTGACGTCTTGCGATCGATCCCCTTCGCGCCATCTTTTCCTTCCTCCCTGCAGGCGTTCCCCTCCTTGTTCCAAGTCGCTTACTCTTGCGGAGACCATCCTGTGGCACTCGCGCCTTGGCGTATTTGCAGTTTGGTAGTCAACCCTGGGACGACAGCAACTGACATTTTCCCTTCGTTAGCCTCGCCATCTTCATTGTTACCTCTCCTCGACTTGTCCTCCTACGACCTCCACAGAGACACGCCTAGAGTGAATCGCGTACCCTCGCGTTTTGTTACTTCGCTCTCGCCGTCGAGAATCCCATGCACTGACCTCCCTGCCTCCCTCTTTCTTTCCCCAGGTGCGTAGTTTTTGACAGCCAGGCTTGCAAACTATGTGTCATGAGGGCAAAGTTTTCCTTAAATGAATCACTCTTCCTCCTTTTTCCTCCTCTTCCATTCCTTTTCCTCATGACAGTGCCTCTTGTTGGCCAACTTTAGCCATTAGCTCTCCTAGCACCTTAGGGTTTCTTTTACATATCGACTTTGACGACGGGAGGACCTCTTGCCGCATGAGAGTTCTCTCTTCCTCGAATCTTCTCTTTTCGGGATTTAAGTTCTGACGCCGTTGCCTGCCTTTCTTGGGATAAGGCTGGTTTTTCTGGTTTGCTCTGTGTCTCTCCCCGCTGTCCCTCTCCTTTTCTTCTTCTCTGCCAACCGTGGCTGTTTCTTCTGTGGATGCGGCGGGCAGAGTCCACATCTTCCTCACAGCAATTTGAGCCCTATATTTCTCGACGGTGACGCTTCCCGGGACCCACCCACGGCGACACCGTAATTTTTTTTGCTCTGTGGTCTGTTTTCCCCCCTTATCTTCCTGTCTATCTTAACCTCCCTTGTTTGAGAGAGATTCCACGCCTTTGCCCTTCCGAGCGCAACAGACCCCTGCCCGCTTTATTTTTTCTTCTGTGTTGTCTATACGTCCGATTGTCTCCAGCCTTTTTCTGTCCCTCGCTTCCTTTTCTGATTGTTATTTCCTCTGCCTCGCCATTTCAATTGGGTATTATTCTCTCCTCCCGGCCTATGTTCCTGACCGCTTTAAGAACTTCTCAACCTTGGACAGCCGATCCCACTTTGAAGCCGGTTACTTCGCAGCGTCCCCTCGGATTTCTTCTTTCTGGCGTCTCTCCTCCTCCCACGCTGTTATGTCGTCGTTCTTACTTTGTCACTTCGAGAGCGAATCGCGTCAACGTCCATCACGTAGCGGCTATTTTTATGGTGCTAAGACGAGCCTTTTCGTCCGCATGAATTGTTCTACACCCTCCCTCTTCTCTCCCTGATGGGCCTTTTTTCGCCCTGAGTTCAATCTTTTTACTATTTTGCCTCGCGCGGCCATGGTCAACCCCGTACGTCTCGAATTTCGACAGACCTCGGCTTCGATGACCCGTTTTTTTTCGGTTTTATTCTCTCTGACTCTCTTCTCTTCCTCTCGTTCCGCGCTTTCAGCTTATTTTTTTTTTTGTGGAGCGAGTTCGGACCGTATGATCATCAATGCCTGCGCGCAGGATAATGCCGCAGCTGGTCGCCCGCCTGTGACTACCTCCCCTCTACCCCTCCCTCTGAGGCGCCCACCCCGTATGGCCTGTAGATTTGACGCGTTGGCGTTAGTCCCCGAGTCCAGGTCAGGTGCGTTATCTTCTCTTTGATCGAGGTGCTCGATGTTTCACCCCTCAATTCCCCCCCATTTCCCCCTCTTTTTGCCAGGCGGGTTTGACAAAGTTTTTTTTCTTTCGCATCTCCCCTCCAGGATGACTCTGCTTCTCTCGTCAACAGCTATATTCGGTGTCACGAATATGTACGAGGCCCTCCTATTAACGTTCCTTCCCCTCGCCGCTCTGTCTCGTTTTTTCCCGCTTATTTTTTCGGGGGGGTGGCCCCCCTGGGTGAAAAAGGAAATCCCCACCGATCAGACCTTTTTTGGGCATTGCAGTTTTTCCCCCCCCACGCCTCTCCTCGCCTCCGCAGCGGGTGTCTAGTTTGGGTTTCTTTTTTTTTGTGGATGAATCTTCGCCCGTTGCGGGACGGAGACGGTGCGAGTTTTGCCGTACACCCCAGGTGGCCAGTTTTTGCCGAAAACCTTCCGGTCCCTCTTCTTTTTTTTGGCCCTCTCCCTTGACTCCCTCGAGAATGACGGCTAAACACGCCTTGAGCTTTCTTTCTTGTCGAGATTCCGCTTTGAGGAGCGTAGAACCAAGACGGCAGGGGCGCAATGACGTTTTTTCGGCGGCGACCAAATATTGCAGCAAGCTAATCTCCCCAGTCATTTCCAAGGGTCTCCCCCTAACGTCAGTTCCTCCCGCCCGAGGCTCGTTGGATTGACTTCCCGCCCCCGCCCCCCCATTTTCCCCCTTCTAGAGCCTCCTTTCCGGATCCGCTGTCTCCGCCGGTGAAAGACACTCTGTACTTTCCTTACGTGTTGTGGTTTGTTGCTGGCCAATCTTCCCCTTGCCGATCTCCCTTCGTGACCCGTCCCCCAATACGTATTGTTCTTCTACGCGGAAAGATGAGTGCGCTAAATTCCAACGATGCAGTCGGCTTCAGGGGCTGTTCGGAGCGTTGAACATTGTTGACGTCTCCTTTTTTTCGGGCTGGCCCCCGTTCCTCTCCCTGAGTATAAAGCGCTTTTTCCCCCCCCCCAGTGCCTCCCTGATTCGCACGTTCGGTCAGTTGCGTATCGTCGTCCCTCTGGCAAGCCGATGAGGTGGTTTTGGCCCTCTGCTGGCGTCAGAGCGCCAATTCGGGCGTTCCAGTGTCATCTCCATTTTGTCGTCTCACTGCACGTGACGGCGGGCTGACCCGGCACCTTTTTCCTTCAGTCTTTCCCACATGGTCTTTTCTTCTCTGTTTACCCCGCCTAAGACTTTCCCTTTTTATCCGCTCCGGCCTTTGTTGCTCCGACGCTTTTCTTTCTTTCTTTCACCGTTTCTCCGGCAGCGATGAGCATCAGCGTTGTGTTTGCTTCATATTTTCTTCGGTAACGCTGGCTGCCCCTTCGACGGTTGGCAGGTTTTAATATTTTTCTCTACTGATTGCTATCGTTGGCCCCTCTTTTTCTAGGCCCTTTCCCCAGGTCCCGTTCAAGCTAGCTTTCCCTCTTTTGACGATTTGGAGATCGATCAACAACTTCGGCAGGAGCACCGCTCTCCCCTCACTGAAGCTCAACGTCGACGTCCCATCCCTTCCCCCCTCCTGCAATCTTTCCCCTTTTCCCTGGCTTCTCGTATTTGGTAGTACAATGTTTGAAATTCTCGGAAGATCGTTAGCGTCCCCCTCCCTGGCTCTCTCCCCCTTACTTCAGTCCTTTGTCCCCCTCCGCAGGTGCCTCGTCCCCGCGTCAGAAGCAGAGGTCCGCTCACTACACTTAAACTATACATCGAGGAAGATAGTCGGGCTGACGTGTCTTTTTTCCTTTATTCCCCCTTGGAAGCTCTTAAGAGCCCATCAAGTTGGTCTAGACATTCCTATTTTTGACCTCCCCTTCCTTTCTGCTGGTCATTCTCATAAGTTTCGTTCAGAACGGGCCGCGCGAGTTCCGCGCGGATGGAAGCTGATTTCAGACCATCGTTTTTCGTTTTTTTTTATTATCTCTTCCTCCCCCCCTTCGGCTCGGTCGTTCGACGCTGGGTCGGACTGGTGTCGCATGGTCGCCGCTTTTGCGCAGCGTGCTTCTCAGTGAAGTCGATGGCTTCTTGCTCGTCCTTCCCCGGTTTTTCTTTCTTTTCGGTGGGGGCTTTTTAGCGCCACCCAGTCCAACCCCTTTTCGGAGCAAGGGATAATGTAAGTACTGACTTCTCGATACGTTTTTCGTTTTCTTTGGGTGAAGCAAGACTGGCTCTTATCTTCTCCTTTTATCCCCTTTTTTGTTGATATATCCACCTCTTCTCTCCCATGTCTTTGGCTTCTAGAGCACATCAGGATAGATTTTTCCCCTCTTTCCAGGCTCGTCAGAGGCTCTGATCCGTTGAGTACGATGCCTTGCTCCCCTGAGCAAGTGCACATTCTCGCTCTCCTCCACACCCCCACCACCCCCCCCCCCCCCCCCCCCCCCCCCCCCCCCCCCCCCCCCCCCCCCCCCCCCCCCCCCCCCTTCGCCCCTCGGTTGCCCTGACAGGCTGCACCTGCGCTGACTCATGTTCACCTAGCTAGTCGTAGAACCTCCCTCTATCTAGGGCCTTTCCTTTTTCGCCTATAACTCTGCCTCTTTTTCTTTTTGCGCTTACGCGCCGTTTTTTTGTAGCTGTCCGCGTTTTTTCTGAACTTTTCGGCGGATGCACTATGGCCTAGCCGGGGTTCCCTTCATCCGAACTTCCCCCTTTTCCTTCTTTCCCCCCCCACCCTCTTTTCCAGCTTTTTTGACCTTTTTTTGTGGTAGTCAAATGATTTCATCATGGTGACACCTTAGTTTTTTCACCTCCCGCGGGACTGGCGGACTGTAAACTCCTCCTTTTTTCTTCTCTCCCCCCCTCTCTCTCCCTTTTTCCCCCTCTTGGGGTTCGGTTTTTTTTTGACGAGTGAGCGCTTTCCGCCTCGACGCTGGATCCCTCAGGAGACGGTCGCGAGACATAAATGTTTGATGCTGAGGCGCTTCTGCAGGTTCGACCGGTGGTCCCACCCTCCCTCGCCGGGCGTGCTGCAGTGATTTTTTTTTTTTTTTTTTTCCCCGCATTTGTTAGTAGACTGGGAAGCAGGTCTCTGCCCGTATATGTTACCGGTGCTCGTTTCGCGTGGTGATAATCCACGCCTTGAGATTCTTTTGATGCCTCTTTTTCGCGTTTTCCCCCGGTCCGCCCCGGTTTTTTTTTATGGTCTCTGGCGAGAGCCTGTAGACTTTCCCGCGGAATATGCATACAATCGGTAAAGAGGGGATATTGAACCTTCCGCCTTTCAAACTCCTCTTCCTCCCCGACGTCTCTCATCCGAGTTTTATCTTTTTTCATTGAAATCACGATCAGAGAGAACTGAGTCGGAGAACCCCAATCCCTTCACCGGATAGAGCAGCTTCCCCTCTTAGGTTGTAGTTTTCCTACCCCCCTCTCTCCCTCCCCCCCGTAACTCTTGATGCAGCCCCCGCTGCCCAGTGAAGTGAAGAACCGACGAAAAGTTCTTGCGCTGCTTCACAGACCTCCTCTTCTTCTTGTCCCTTCACCCCTCCTATTAGCTTCGTCCGCCGCCACGAGGAGCGGGGCCCGTTTATTTTAAGTAAACGATGGTTTGTAGCAGAAACGGCAGGGTCGCCTTTCTCTGGCGCTTTCGTTCTTCCAATCACTCTTTCCTCTTCCCTCCTCTTCCCAATCTGCGTGTTACCCTTTTCCCTTCCGACCAGCTCCAAAAAGAAGACACTTGACTGATAGTAGAGCGAGGCAGCACTGACCCAAGGTCCCGAACCCCCCCTCTGCCTGCATCTTTGATAGAAGCTGGACTTGGTGGGTCGTTGTTGAAAGACATAATAATATGTTGTCTTTTTTTTCTTAGAGATGCAAGCCGTCCAAAGCCCCTCTCTTCTTTTTTGTGTTTTCCCCAATTAAGGATTTTTTTTTTTTTACCTGAGGGTCTTCTCTGGCTGTGCCGCCCCATTGCGAGCGGTAGGCCCAGGTGTCGTTCCCCGGAGGCGGGTCCACGCTTTGCTGTTGGGCTGGGACGGCGGCCAGTGGAGTGGCCCTCTTTCCCTCGCCCGTCCCTTTCCCCCTTCCGGTTTTGAATCATCCAGATTTCTCCTTCGCCTCGTTTGCCGCCGAGTCGGGCTGCTTTTAGAGGATTCGGAAGGGCGTTCTCCGCGCGTCGCATTTTGTTGCCCCCTTGCCCTGGCTCTGACGTCCCCTCCGTCGCCCGGCTTTTTTTTGCCGAAGGTCGACGATTTTTACAACCAAGGTCGGGCTGAGACACGTTGACGTCAGCCCTCCTTTCCCCCCCCCACTTTGCCGTTTTTCTCTTCCCTCCGGGTGCTTGCTGCACTGACTCCTGTGGATGTGTATTTTCACATTTAGGATCTTTCCGGCCGCCTGCGCCTTTTTGGCGTGTTTTCTTTCTTTCCCTTTTCCCATTTTTCTCTCTTTCCCCTGCTTCCCCTTGATTCATATCGGGCAGGACCGAATGCATAAGCCTTCGGCCGAGGGTTTTGCGGGCCTATAGAGCGGCCTTTTTCATGATTTCCTCCTCCCCCCCGTCCCCTCCTTCCCTTTTACCGCTATTCCTCTCGACACCAGATCTGGAAGGCGCATTTTCAGCCCGGCAGGGAAATCATTGAGTCAGTCCAATGTCTCTCCCTCCCCCCCCGCATTGCCTCTTCCCATCGGTAGTGGCTTTTTTTTTAGTTAGTGTTTCGTTAAAATTTTGACTGACCAGCAGCTTTAGACTCTTCTTTCTTCCCTTCTGATTTCTCTCTCCCCTCGTCCCTTCGCGCACTGTCCGAGGACCTTGCGCGATTCTCTGCCGTGATACCCCGAACTTTTCTAAGAACATCGAGCTTTCGCGGTGCAGGTGCTCTTCCCCTTTTTTTTATTTTCAACCGTGGCCCTCTCGTGCCGCTTCCCCCCCATGTCATCCCACAATCACCCTGTCACGTTCAAGGATGTTCCATAAATGATTTCCTAAGACTGATTCGTACCAACAACGAGGTATTCGTCCTCGGCGACCCCCCTCCTTCCTTCTGGTTCCTTTTTTCGTCGCCTTGAATCCCGCTGGCCTCTTAGATGCTCCCGCATGAGGTTTTATCCCTGTACAAGTAGATTTTGCTCTTTGGCGACAGATGCGACCGATAGTCTTCCCCCCTGAGGTCTCCCGCTTCGTCTGGCGGCTGTTGCTTTAACTTAGCACCCGCTGAGTTCCCTGTTGTCTCGGACTCGCCACTCGGCTCACCGCAAGCGTCTCCGCGATACGCATCTGGTCCTCTTTCTTTTTCGTCCGGCGTCCCCCCCCCTTTTTTTTTCTCCTCTGGTCTTAGTTTCTCTCTCCCTCAGTGTGTGAGAGAGCTTAGTAGAACGGCCAAGGCCCCGCTTTACCACAGCCCTTACGACCGGATAGTTTGCCTCGGAGAGCCAGCTTTCTTTTCGATTGCCTGTGACTCTCTGTTTCTTTTCCCTTCGCAGCACATCCGATACCCATTTTGAATGTTCTTACATACCACCCCCTTTCTTTATTTTCCCCCCCCAATCTTCTCCCCCAAGGACATCTACCTTTCCCGTTTCGATCTCCCCCCCTCCCTTCCAAGTCCTTTTCCCGACTGTTTTCTTCCTCCATCGTTTCTTAACTAGTGAAACCGTAGCAGGAGGACCTGCCGACCACTCCCGTTACGTCGAGTCACCGTGAGAATTTTTTGGTGACGAGTGCCTGTATATACCTCCCTCGGGTTCCCCCCCGTTTTCTCCAGCCGCTACCAGTCCCTCCCCGAGCGCGCGGTATGGCTATGACCGGTTCGTTCGTAAGATGAGGGTCATTAGTCAACCCTGTATGTCTTCCTTCTTTCTTTCTTTCCTCCGGTTCCCTTCTTCCCCCTTTTATTTTTGATCGATTTTGAAGCTTTTTTTTCATGGTCTGAAGACGGGGCAGACCCTCAGCTTCTTTTTCCGGGAATGTACGGGTGATCGACGCCAGAAGGAGCTTCTTCCTGATTGCTCCCCTCGCCCTTCTTCCGTCTTTCTGCGATTTTTTCGTCGAATCTTTTTTCCTGAGGCTACGCTGCCGAAGTTTCACGTCCTTACCACCTCCACTCTGAGGCGCACTTGCCCCTGGAGGTCTCAGAGTCTTTGATTTTGTCGTCCTTTAGTTTGTTGTACGGTTTAAGGTTCTCGTTTGGTTTACGAAGGTTATGTTGTCTGCGGGATGACGGCACACCCACGGACGGGACTTTTTCCCTTTTCCCCCTATTGGCTTTCCCCCTCCCGAGCGGATGTTTTCCGCGTCATGATAAACTTCCCCAAAGTCTTGGGACAGCAGCGCCGTCCCCTTTATGATTTCAGCTCCTTCCCTTCCCTCTTTCTCGGTGGAGATCATCGCTGAATTCTTTTTGCTTGCACGTGGCAATACCCAAAGCTCTCCACCTGCCGCGCTTTTGCAGCCGGCCATTGTCTTGCGTGTGGCGTTTTTTTCCCCATTGCTCCTTCCCTCCCCCTTTTTTTTAAAGAACTGATCGTGCTGCATTTTTTCCCCTTATGCCGGACGCGTGATCCCGTTTTTGTAGAAAACCCGGTGCGATTTTTGTTGCTCTCCCCTTTCCCTTAGCCCTGCCATTCCCCTGAGCGCCCAGTAGACTCCTGACAACCCCGAGTATTTTCTTTTTCTTTTCTCAACTGAAGGGACCCGCATCATAAGCCTTCTCCTCAGCCCTGTTCCCCCCCCTTCCTCAAGGCCCAAAGCCGTTCTTTTCCTTTCTAGATGCGGGACGAACCGGCCTGTCTTCCCACGAAGTACAAGTCCCAGCGCGACGGATTTGGCGCGGTAGAAGCTGGATTTCGCGTTTTGTTCCTTCTATTTCCCCGCCCTCTTTTCTCCTCCGTGTCTTCTAAGATGTGGGGGTAAACCCTTCGATCTTACATTAGTCGTCGGTAATGCCGTCTGTATGGTGTATGGTAAGGTGGACATTTGCTCTTTCTTTTTTCCTCTGTCATCGTCGCTTTTCCAGGGGGGCTGTCGTCGGAGCGGGGTATGCCCCCCCGGCAAGAAGGGTTTTTCCCCGAAGGGCCATCGCCGCTTTTTTTCCTCCCTTTTAACTCGCTTCTTTTCTTCCCCGCTCCTCTTGCCACGCCTCCCCCGAGCGTTGCGTCCCCCCCCCCCCCATCGTCCTCCTTAGGGCGAGGAGGTCGGGCGGCTGTGGTTTAGTGCTGAATTTTTTTTTTCCCACCATCCCTTCCCCCCCCTTTGATTGGCCCATCTTGCGGGTTCATCGATAGCCGCAGCCTTGTTCCGGACCGGGGGCGCCGCAGTTCCCCCCCCTTTTTGCTTGTCCCGTCACCGCAATTTTCGGCTCGACAGTGCGAGGTTCATGCGCGCTAATTCGCTTTTTGTGGGATTCTTTACGTTTTGCTTTCCGCTGAGCATCCCGCCTTTCTCTTTTTTGGCTTGTCCCCCTTCGGGAACTGTTCATCGAGTCCCCGCCCTGAATGCACATTTCCGGACACAGACTATGTCATACTGACTGTCGGACCCTCTGCCCATCGGCACTCCTTCGTAGGGAGTAGAAGCCCTTTTCACGCGCTTGACTTAGAGATCCCGAATCCCGAGTGCTTCTCCTCTGCGTCAGCCCCCCTGCAGTTTAAAGTGCCTCCCTCCCCTCACCTCGTGGCATCCTTGGTGCCATTTCTCGGTTTTTTTTTTTAGTCCCCACCTGTTCAGTCTGAAGCGCGAGCCTCGCGCAGCCCCTGATGATCTTGGACGAGTCTCTACCTTTCCCCTCCCCTGAGCCCTGGCGTTTTTTCCCTCGCCAGTGTCTAGCCGTCGATACCCGACCACACGGACGAATCATCGTTGCGCGACGTCCCCCCTTTTCTTTTTTGTTTCCCATTTTTTTTCTTACCGTCCTCGCTTTTGAACTTTTCATGAATGCACTCCTGATAATGTCTCCGCTGTCCTAAGAAAGTTGCTACTGAAAGGGGCCCGATTTCCAAATTTTTGCCCCCCCCCGTCTAGTCTCATCCCCCGCGCGCGTTCAGCAAATCGGCCTTTTAAGATTCGCCCTAGGGCTGTAAGACTCACAGCATCAGAGTCGGCTTGTCGTTAGGATCTTTTTCTCTCTTCTCCCTTCCCTCTGTGTCCCCCCCTTTTCAACGTACCCGCGTCCGGGTGGCTCGGCCCTGGTCGCTTAGCTGGATTCCTTCAACGCTATTTGTAGGCGTTGGCTGCCTGAATACCTGGGTTATCTTCCGTTTCCTTTCTTTCTGTCGCCCTTTTTTTCTCACAGCCGGCTTCCCTGTATAGCACTTTCTTTCATTCCGTTGACGTATTCAGGTGACAAGGTAGGCGATATGGGGGTTGGGTCCCGACATCGACTTGGCCACGTCCTACTTTCGTGTCTTCCTCCGGTGGTTGTTCCTCTCCACTCCTCCCTTCCTCCATTCTGATTCCGGCCCTCTCCGACCGGAGGTTTTGGTTTCCTAATAAGTTCCAGGATGGCGAGCCCGGAGCTTTATCGGGTTTAGTGCTGTGTCCGATGTGGACGCTTGCCCGCCACTCGCGCCACGAGTCACGGTGCAGGTATTCGAGCACTCTTCGCCACCCTTCCTTTTTTTCTCTGACTTTTTCCCCTGATCCCTTCCTCGCTCCCCGGCCGGCCAGGCCTCTTGCTTTTAAGTTTCGCGTGCCTCGCATCCCCCGATCCGCTACGCACTTTGGTGCAGCGGCAGTACGCCCGGTTTCCCCTCCTTTCGTCTTTGAGTCCCGTCCCTCACCCTGTAGCGTGGCTGGTAAGACTTGCTACCGGCTTGTGTACACTCGCCGGCCCACAATAATTTCTTTCAGCGTGGAGATGTGAACCCCGTGCTTAGTTCCCTTCTTTTTTTTTCTTTCTGCTCAATCCCGGCGTTTTTTAACTTTCTACAGTGACGACGACACCACCTCGGCTTTTTAATTGGCCTGGGGGTGTGGTGAGTTTTGCAAGCTGATTTTTTTTCTTCCTCGTTACTGCTCTCTCTCCCCTCTTTCTTCGGGGATGATACGTTGAGAATGAGACTGCTGGGCTAACGTCTGTGACAGTTCCACGGACAGTGGCATCACTAAAGACGAAGCCCGCCATTGCTTGATAGCCTCTTTTAGTCTTTCTTTTCTTCCTGTTCCTTCACGGTTTCCTTGGGATGCAAGAGGTGTCGAGCGTGGTGATCGTTCGTCAAATAGTCGCCTGCGAGGGCTGGGAAACCTGCGTTCCGTCCGCAGGTCCTCCTTTTCCGTTCTTTTCTGTTTCTCCCCCGTCAGCCCCTTTTCGGATCTCCCTAGTTAACCCTGTTACCGTGGTCGATGAACCCCGTGCCTGGGGAACGCCGCGACCCCCCCCTCCGACTGGATGCTGCGCGCTCCCCCCTCTGCGTGAAAATCCCACACGACTTTTTTATTTCGCGTCGTCAGCCCCCCCCCCCACCGCACTTCCGACGCTTTGCCATCCGGGAGTGTGGGTTACAAGTGTATTCCAAGACCTGTAAAACTGATCCGCCCCCTTTTTCCTGGTCGGCCTTCCTCTTCAACGGTCCTCCTCCACCTCGCTGACTCTATTTGTGCAAGCCAGTCCGTAAACTTCAGAGCCTCCGACTCGCTTAGCCCGAACTGTCGACGCCGTCACCCGCTTCGGCTAGGCGCGAACCTTTCCTCTTCCTTACCTCCCCTTTTTTCCTTCTTCTCCTGGTCGGCAGCCCCCGCGCGAGTCCCAATGCCCCCCCAACCGACGAAATGACAGACACTGGGCACTGACTCTTGGAAGTATCTCCTCCAGAACCTGACAGAAACCAGGTCGGTATTCTCTTTTTTTTGATTGTCCTCCCTATTGACACTGCTGTCTTATTATTTGAGTCGTTGCCCGCTCTCTTTTTTGCGTCATGTGGCGGGCAACGAGCTGCAGATTGGAGCTCCCCTCTTTCCCCCCTTCGGGGCAGTTCTTGCTTCTCCGGGTTTAGATGGCAGGTGGTTCCAACGAGCTCGGCTTGGTGTCGTTCGGAGGGCGGGTTTTCATTTCAACTTTTTTTCCCTTTTTTCTTATGAATCTTCTTAATAGCCGCCTCGTGCCGCCAGGCTGTGCTCTTTTCCACCTTGCAGTTTCGGGATTTCTTTATGTCGTAGTCACTGCTATTTTCTAGGGATCTGGACATGTCGGCTTTCAGTTTGTCTTCTTTTCTTCTTTTCCCCCCCCCCAGGACTTTTTTCTTTTCGTTTGAAGTAGTATCGGATCCGAACGGGGGGCGATCCCTTTTCTTACCTGAGGAACCGGGTCCCCGACCGCTCCCCTTTTCCCGGTTTTTTCCGTTCTCCTTTCCTTCCCTGATTTTTTGGATTTTTGAAAGGTCTTAGTTCTGATTTTTGAAGCAGCCTGATTCCCATCTGCGTCATCGGAGGGCGGGTCGCGGCTTTCCCCTTCTTGCACGGTCTTTCCCTCTCCGTTTCCCCCCTCTGCTATGTACTCTTCAGGATAAATTATTGCGTCGCGGCCTCGTAGCCTTTGGGACGATGGGCGACGGTGTCTGGTTTTCCGCAGCCCCTCGTCGCAGCGCTTTCCCGACGCCCACCCCCCCCATCAGGCACACACCAGACTCAGCCGGGCTTTTCTATAGCGGGAACTACGCGAACGTTCTCACCAGAAATCGCTCCCGCCCTCCATCTTGCAAGTTCCCAGCCGTTCCTTGTTGTAGTCCATACAGACTGAGGCGAGTAGCGACTCAGGAAATCCTTGTATCTCGACGATTTCCCTTCCTTCCCACTACCCCCCACTTCTCTTTCGAAGATAGCATTTTTCTTCTCTCTTAGTGCCATTTTCCACCCACCCATTAACAGCGCTGACCCGATTGGGGAGGTTTCTTTTTTCCTCCCGTTTTCCTTTTGACCAGGGAGCAAGCTTGCGAGAGTTTGTGTTTTCCCCAAAATGAATTGAGCCTTTTTGTTCCTTCCCTCTTCCCCCTTTCCTCAGCCATGCCTTTTTTCTCATTCGGTTAGTGTCAGACATGCATTTAGGCCATACCTATTTCAGAACTGGTTTTTTTCGCATCGATGCCCGGGCTGCTGGGTTTTTCTAGTCCCGACCTCTTTGTTTTCTCCCTTTTTCTCTCTCTTACGGCAATTCTAGGCACTTGAAGCGGTAGGATCCCTGGTTATTTTTTCAGAGAACGTCGGTAGGAGTGGCTGCTGCTAGAGCACCGTTTTCTGTCGGTGTCTGTGGCGGCGGAAGGGCAGGTCCACATCCGGCCACAGCAATCGGCCTCTAGCCCCCTTTTTTTTTTTTTGCTCATCTTCTTTCACTTCCCCCCCCCTTCCACCACTCGGTTCTTTTCTGTTGGCGCCCTACTTTCCCCTGTATCTCTTCCGTTGTTTTTAGAGAGTCTGCCCCATACTTTCCTTTGCCGCACCCGATTTTTTATGATTCCCTTTCACGGCGAGTTCTCATCGTGTTCGTTTTTTTTTTTGACCCCCGGCTCTTGCCCTCCCCCCCTCCAGTCGCATTTTTCGTTATTCGCAAGCTTGTCCAGCCTACTGCAACACTGCGTTTGACCAACATTCTTGCGCACCCGAGACGGCTCCAGTCCCACGCTTTTTTCGTTCCTTTCGTCTACCTTTCCCCTCCCCTGCGTACTTTGCCCGACCTTAGAAACTTTCGCGTGCCCGATTCGTCCCAGCAGTGATGATCTCAATTGCGATCCAACTAAACGAGGTGTGCTCGGCGGAGTGGGGCTCGTTTTTCTTTACTGGGTCTTGTTGCTCCTCTCGCCCCGTCGTGCTGATGACCTTGTCTTTCAAGCCCGTGACAGGTCTCTATGACCCTTTTTGCGCGTCGGCCCTTGTCAATACGCGACAAGCGTTCCTTTTTTTTTTCTCGATTCCTTTTCCTTTTTTTTTAGGGTGATCCCTGTTGAGCGCTGCTTCTCTCCGCAGGAGGTGTGGAGACGTCTGATCCTAACTTTGCTGCGGAGGAACCGCTGGCCATCACATCCCCTTTTCACTACCCCCCCTACCCCCTCTCCCCCCGCGCCGGCCAAAGTATTTTAATCTTGATGGAGCGTTCTACGTGAGTACGCGGCCGCTCGTGATGTTTTATTTTACCTTACGAGTTAGCGGTTGTGCCTCTCTTTTTTCCCACTACGTTTCTGAGCTCGGTCCCCTTTTTTTTCTTTTTTGCCGGTATGTTCCCCGCATCCTACGTGGCTTCTGAGTGCCGCCGATGGCGCACTCAGATGACATTGTCCCCGCGGAATACTATGGCCTCTCTTTTTTGATCCCCGCTACACATTTCCCTTCCCGCCGGAGCCGGCCCCCCCAGCTTCCGATAGGCACGTAAAGGCCTCCCCATCGCGCGCTTTGTTGCGATGGCAACTACCCACCGTCATAGCAACTTCCACGTCCCTTTTTTTAGTTCCTGCCCTTGGCTTCCTCCCCTTCCGTCTTCGCGTGCTCCGGGTCTTCGTGGTTTTGAATCCCTTTCTTTTTCCTTTTCCCCCGCTTCAGCCTCCGTGCGACTGTGAACGTTCCCGATTGGCTGCGCATAAACGGCAGCGCCGCTTATGTTTTCCACTCTGCGGTACCCCTCGAGTCCCATTCAGTCGTGCCCCGGTCGAACGTGTATTTTCCCGACTAGAAACCCCGGCAGGAGTCTGCCTTTCTTTTTCCCTCCACTCGGCGATGTTTTACAGCCCTCCCCTCCTCCCTGTTAGACCAGCATTACGGGCCGAGGCCGTTGGCACGGCAGCGCTTTTAAGAACTCTACGGTCTACTTAAACTCTTCCCTTTCTCCGATTTTTCCTCTTCCCTCCCTTCTGAACCTTCTCTCTTCCTAGATGATTGGTTTTCCCACCATACCGCATCTTTTCTCGACCGCGTATTTTTTGACGTCCCTTCCATCAGGCGATGTGGGTCGGCGGAAGGTTGTGGACGGCCCCCTAGGGAGATGGACGGGACCTTCGTTCCCCAGGCTTTTTTTTTTTTTCCTTTTGGCCCTACTGGGTTTTTTCCCGGAAGCCGGAGTCCCACTTTCTATTGGCTCAGCCCTGTCCCGGCGGCCCGTCCTTCTTTTTTTTACAGAGCCCCCGCCAAATGTTCCCCCGGTGACCTTCCCCTTTCGACCCTTTTCCCCTCTCAGCTTTAGCGGATAGGTATTAAGTTTCCGGAGGCCACCCATCAGGAATGCCCCTCTGGGTGTGATTCGGAGAACTGCGAAATCTTTAATTTATTCAATGAAACGTACACGTTAGAGGTACAGGCATTTGTCGTAAGAAAGTTTCCCACGGCTTTTTTGAGCACTGTTTTTCCCCCCAGGAAGTTCCAGCTGCGACATCAGTGAGTTATGCTTTTGCTGCACGTTTTGCTCCTCTTTCTCGTTTGTTTTCCCCCCTCCCTTTCTGATCTTTTTCCTGGATCGCAGCTTCGGGCGGCTTTTTCCCAGTCTGCAAGTTCATCGGTTCCGAAGTTTAAGTACGAGGAACTTTCTTATTTGTGCTGACAGGGTATGGCCAGACGCCCCCCAGATATTGTCTCCCGGTTTTCCGCAGAGTCTCGTTTGCCCTCTCTTCTTTACACGACTTCCCTGCTCACTGAGCCGGACATCCTTGCCGCGTACCCGACCCGCCATCCTGCTACGTCCTCCTGGTGGCAAGTGGGCCTCGGCTGCCTTTTCTTTCGTTCCCCCCCCCAACTTTTCGTCATTCGGTTTCGGGCCCCAGGCTTTGCTGCGACTGAAGGTGTACGGATTTCCTCCTTAGTTCCTCTAGCATGGCTCTAAAGTTGTCTCGCGCGCAACCGTCCCCCCCCACCCACGATTTTCTCAGCGTTTTCTTGGGTGGCTTTATCCTGACCTTCCACCCTGCATACAGCGAGTGCACCCCTCTGTTCCTTGAGCCAAAAACACCTTTTCCGTTCCCTTAGCCTTCCAGCATCCTTCCCTCCTCCTTGCCGGGGCTTCGGGTATATCAAGAGCGCTCCTTTCTGCACCCCTCTTTGTTCGCGATTCGTTCATTCTGACGAGGTGCGCTGCCTTAGTCTGCCGTCCTTTATTGTCTGGTTTCGTTTTACTTTCTTTCCCCATCGTCGATTCTCTCCGTTTTTTCCCTTGGGGGAAGTCCTGTTGCAGCTGTTCCAAAAAGCTTGAGCACCGTCGTTATGGTGGCCTGCCGCATCCGGGCACGTTCGTTGATTCTTTTTTTTTCCTTTGCCCCCCTCTTCCACCTCTCCCCCCTGCTTATTCGGCAACACCTGGTTTTACACCCTAGATGCGGCTCTGGGGTGGGTGCAATCGTCCCGTCACTAGTCTTTTCTCTTCCTTTTCTCCCTCTTGGTAGAGAGAACACGAGATTTCCCTCTTTCTTCACAGACCCCTCTTATTCTCCCTTCCCCCTTTTGTGCAATCGTCCCTGTCTATTGCTATCGCTCCGTTTACGTGCCAGTGCTCGCGATCCCGTCCATTTTGCGCCACGCCTCGAAGGCGCGGAACCTCACATCTTTTTTCTAGACGACCTTCCTTCCCAGTCTTCCCCTTTACGTAAATCGGACGAAAGCTTCCTGAAATCACGTGTCTGCGCAGAGCCCCTTGCCCTCCCCCGTTCTTGACTACTTCGCGAACGCCCCGAGTGTTTCCGTGCTTGCGGAGGCTCTGATCTCCCCTACCCTTGAGGTGCGCCGGCACCCTTTTTGTATGATGAAGATTTAATGTAAGCCCGTCCAGTCTTCTTTTTGCTCTTGAAGATGTTGCCATAGAGGGCGGCGGCGGTCAATCCCCGACGCTTTTGACTCTCTCCCCCACCACAACCAATTCCCTGAGCTCGAGAATCGTCCTGGTTTTTGGTACTTGCCGTTAGGTTTCTCCGCTGCTCTGTCTTCGCCCCCCCCCCTTCCTCCTCGAGCTTCCCCCGGCTGGTGATTATTTCCCGTAGTGAACGGTGATTCTAACGCGTTTTCTGTGCCTCCCCGACAGCGGGCCTACCCCTCCCCCGCCTCGCTTCGTTTTTTTCCATTGCCCCCTGTCTTCCGCGACCCATTTAAGGATTGTCCCGGATGCGGTCTGCGCCTGTGCTGCTATCGATCTGCGAATTTCCCCCTCGTCTTCGGAGGCGGTGCGGTCCCTCGCTTTTTTCACGGTTCCGCTTCTTTTTTCTTTCGCGAGTTCACGCATTACGGTCATTTTTATTTCATACCGGGGCCTCTTCCCAGTGCCGAGGGGCCGCCGACTCTATAGCTTCGATGCCCATTTCTCTGGCCTTCCACTCCGGGAAATACAGGAGGATAGTCCTTTCCCACAGTTGCCCTTTAATACCCGCTCGCATGACTTGATGTCCTTTTCATCTTGTCTCGCGTCGCACAAGTGGCTACTTTCCCCGTTGACACCCTTTCTTCCTCCCGAGCAGCCGATGGCTGAGTTTGAACGTCCTTTTCCCTTTTTGACGCGCACCCGGCGCACGGATGGTCCCAAGACTCCGGGACACTTCTAGAGCATCCTAACTCCCTTCCCCTTTCGTACGATCCTGGCGCGTATCCGTTCCAATGACGTCCCAAGACTCCCCGGCCTCGATTGCCATCATACTGGTGCATTGGAATCCAATCCACCTAAAATCCCAGTTCGAGTGGCCCTCACCGTACAGATACCAGCCTTCCCCCCGTCTTCCTCTGATGGGGACGGTCCTCGCTCCCGTCCCTATTTTGGTGAGTGCTCGTTGTCGTCAAACC
>Ga0179591_1301592_pt1 | contig 17521 bp, 20 predicted proteins | sample CZOMad2_1_08_16f_FD_182891 | JGI IMG/M metagenome (GOLD analysis project Ga0179591, IMG submission 182891) | Vadose zone soil fungal communities from Angelo Coast Range Reserve, California, USA - CZOMad2_1_08_16fungal (PacBio error correction) | ecosystem: Environmental > Terrestrial > Soil >... | reverse complement strand
TGCTCCTTGCCAGACTTCTTTTGCTTGGTCTTCTTCTTCTTTTCTTTGATTTGTCCTTCTTTAAACATAATCTTCCTTTCCCGTGATTAGAATTCTCCCCTCCTTCCCCGCTTTCTGCACTTTTTTTAGTCTGGTTTTTTTGTTTCCAGTTCTTTTTTTTACCTTTCTCCTTTATAATCCTCTTGTTTTTTGCTCTGTTACGCCGGCATCGGGATGCTTCTTTCCTTTAGTTGCGAGTGCCTTCCTTTTCTTTTCGGTAGAGATGCTTTTGTCCCCCTTCGCCCGTTACGATGATTTTTTCCCCTCGTTTTTTTCCTGAGTCCTCATATTTCAGATTCCTCCTCTTAGATGTTTTCTTCCTTTCAAGGCTTTTTTTGCGTCTTTTTTGCCATTTGCTTTGTTTTTTGTCCTAGGTCTAGTCCCCCGGTCACCTATTCTCCCGCACTTCTGTTTTCCCTTTTTGGCCTTTTCGGCTTGTTTTTCTCTCTCGTCCCAAGAAGTTTTCTTTCTTTTTTATTGTATCCTTTCTTTTTTGCTATGGGAAAGTGTTATTTTCCGTTCCCTTGACCTGTAGGTTTTTCCCCTGGACAAGACTGTCTTTCTCCTAGCTTCTAACCCATTCCTCCCCTTTGCTTCTTTTGTTTCTTCTAGGGGACAATCTCTGAGTTGGAGGGGTCCACCCTCTCAGAGAGTTCAGGGTCACGAATCTTTCTCTTGACCTTGGTCCCGTGGATTCTTTCGATCCCCTGTCCCTGTCCTCTTCCCCCCTTTTTCAATCCTTTCTCTCTCTTTTCTCAGTTTCCAAGGACCATCCCCCCTCGCAAGGGACGTCTTAAAATTTCCTCCTTTCCCTCGGTTTGTGAAATTGCGTCCCCCAAGCCGACCTTTTCTTCGTTTTTCTCCTCGGTTTAGAGAACGCGGCTTCCAAACCCTTCCCCTCTCCTCTCGTCTTGTGGACTCGATACTTGTTTGTCTTCGGACTTCTTTCCAGCCACCCTCCTTTCCCCCTGAGAAAGTTGCGATCAATCTGGCGGGTTCTCTTTGGCATCATCCTCTGTTTTATCAGTCCCTCCTCTAGTCCTTTCCCATGAAGGATTGATGATTCCGTATACGTTTACCCCCCCCCCTTTTTCTCAAATGATGCCCGGCCCACTTTTCCTTTTTTTTACCTTTACCTGCCATTTTTAGTCCTTGGATATGCTTTCTTTAAGAAGAAGTCTGCCCCCCCCCTGAGAAGATTTCTCTATTTTTTCCACTTGGTTCTCTATTCCTCTTTCCCTTCCATTGTTGGGCAGGCGTTTTCTGACCCTCTTTCTTTTTTTTGATCTGAGCTCTTTTCTTGGACAGGACCCGACGTTAAGAAACCCCTCTGTCGGTCCCTCCCCTGAAACTGAAGTCTTTTCCCCCTCTGCCTTGTGTGAATTCTTTTCCTTCGTGGAATGGGATCTTTCATTTTTGGTAGTCTTTCCCAGATATTCTCTCGGGGTGTCTTTTTCCTATTACCGTTTTTTTTTCCCCCCACTTGAAATTGGACGGTCCGCCCTCCCTCTAATACCCCCTTCCCTTGACTCCCCCTCCCCGGTGACGTTCTTCTTTTTTTTGAGGCCTCAGTTCCCTGTTTCCCCGAAACCCTCTCCCCTCTTCTTCACCAACAGAACCCCCGCGGCCCCTCTTTTTTAAAACCCCTTTTTCTCAAACCCTTCGGTTTGAAGCTGGAATCTGGCCCTTTTTCCGCACTTTTTGTCTGACCTTCAGCGTTCTTTCTTTTGAAGTGTCCTTCTTTCAGGTAGGATTTTTTTGATACTCTTTCACGTCCTTCCCCAGGGCTACTGCAGTTTTCTTGCCCAACCCCCGGTTGAAGGTGTTGTTTCTACTACCTCCCTCTCAAAATTTCTCCCATTTTTACCAGTTTCCCATGGGAGGTTTTCGATAGAGTGCGACTTTTCAACCTTAATTACCCCTGGAGGCCCCAGTCTACTCATATGTTTTTCTCTCAAACAACCCATCCGCCCCCCTACACTTTTCCCCCCAAGCCTACCGAGTCCCCTCTTCTCCTGTACATCTCTTCTCTGTCTCCTAGCTGCCCCCCCTCTTTATCTTACAAGTCAAGCCTCCCTCTTTCAGAACCTTTCCCGCTCTTTTTTTCTCCCCTCTTGTGACTCTTTAAGAATTTTTTTTCCTTGGTCCTGTCGATGACCCTGGTATCCCTAACCCTTTTTCCTACCTTCCTTTCCCCTCCCCCGTTCCCGATTTATCCTACTAAATATGTTTAGTCGTAACTCCCCTGCGCGTACCTGGCCTCTCTTTCCTCGATGTTGTTTCCTGCCCCCCCTGTTATCTTCTTCTCCTTAGTTTATCACTCCCCCCCCAGCGGTCTGCTTCAGACTTTTTTCCTACAATTCCTCCCCCCGGTTTTTTTTTGTCCCACGCGAGTAGCCGTTTTTCTCAGCACGGTGTCTTTAATTTCGAGTTCTTCTTAGAGCCTGCTCCTTCCCCCCGGTGTGGACTTTTTTCCCTGCGGCCCCCTTTTTGTCCCTCCTTCAGTGAGGTTTTTTCCCTTTCTTGTATCTGCCCTTATATTCTTCCTTCCCACGGACCTGTCCCTGTCCCCCTCAACCGTCTCTTTCCCCTAACTCCGAGGTTTTTGGTTTTGCCTCTGTCCTGCTTCCTCGAATCCTCGCACCCTCTATTGGTTCCCCCATCCGAAGGAACCCTCCCTGATCGCTTCTAGGTTTCCGTACAGGCGCGCGGTACATTTTGGGTCTTCTTTTTAGTCCGTGACTCCAGAGTCCTTCTCCCCGGCCTCTCCTCAAGTATCTTTCCCCCCCCGTGACTACTTTCTCTGTGATTTTCAGAGTCCCCATCTCCCCCTCTTCCTTCTTTTTTCTCCAAAAGTCTTTCTTTCCTCCCTCCCTCGAAGGAACGTGATTCCGAAATAAGTCGTAGGTCACCCTTGACGACCCCTTTAGCCTTTCCTCAGCCTTAAGGCAGTCCCCTCATTCAGTGTCTTCCCTCCCCTTTTTCTAGTTAAGATGCCTCTTCCTAGTGGTTCCAAGTCCTTTTCCTCAGTTTTTAGTTCTGAGGCGTAGACCCCATTTATTTCCCCATTCGATCCCAGTTTTTCCCCTCCTCCTTCTTTTCTTTGTGTTGGGCTCTCTTTCCTCAAAGGAGTTCTTTCCTACCGAAAGTCAACCGTTCTTTACACCTTTTTTTCCTCCCCAGAAAGCCCCCCTCATCCCACTGACAGTCTCGTAGAGTTTCCAAGTGGTTCCATGCTCCTCTACTAGTCCCTGATTGCCTTCCCCCTCTGATTCCATAATAATGAGATATTCCCCACCCCCTTTTAGATTTCTGAGACCCAAACTTTGAATGGCTTGTTGTAGCCTCCGTGTCTCCCTGATATTGCCCTTTTCTTCCCCCCCTTTTGTCTCTCTTTGATCCCCATGGGTTTTGAACCAGAGCTTCTTCTTAGGCCTAGTGCCCTTCGATTATCTCTCCCCCCCGTGCTCTTTTTGACGGCCTTTACCTTTGATTTTTTCTTCGATCATCTCCCTCCTTTCGCCCCTGATCAACGGGAGCTACTCCCCCCCCTTATGTGGTAACCCCCCCGCATAGCGTCCGGCCTTAGCGTTCCCCCGATTCTCAAGGCGATTCCCCAACCTTATTCCGGTTCCTGTAACTAGTAGACTTTCCCCTTTCGACTTTTTAACGTCTCGCCCCAATTTCTCTATGTCCTTCCCACCGTCTAGGATTTCCCTCCCCCCCCTTAAACAAGGCCTTGCAAGTTCCCCCTTCCATTCCCCCTTTTGAAATGGGTCCCGTCTTTGCCCCCCGGAAATAGCAGGCTTAAAACGCCGTGGATGATTTTGCAAGTCCTTCTGATCCCTTGTATTTTTGAGGCGTTTTTTTCACCCGCTTCCAACCCGTTCCTCCCGAGCCAAATGCTGACTAAGAACCAGTTCCCTTCCCCCCCCTTGTTCCCCTCTCCATCAAACCTCTTTTTCCCCACGAAGAAATTTTCTTTTAGGCACGCCCCTTCCTCTCTGTCCGATATCCCTTTTTTTCACTTTTGCTTGCCTCTTCTAGTCCTCGCCCCTCTCAAGTCGGACTTTAGACCTCTACCCGTTCGCCTGCGTACTCCCCTTCTACTCCCCCCGGTCCCTCCTTCGCAACTACTAGATGAGTCTATCTAGGATTTCGTGGATTTCCCGTCTTTACCTTTTGTGTCCCCCCCCCATTTTTTTTTTTTTTTTTCCAACCCGTTATCCCCCTTCGCAAGCCTGGTTTCTTTTTTCCCTTCTTCCTCTCTCGGTTTGACGACTCCCCCATCGGGAGCTTTCTTTGTTTCTGTTTTTCCTTAATTTCTTGATGTCTCCCCGCTTAGGCCCCAAGAATTTTTTAGCCCTCCATGCACCCCCCTGTGTTGATTTAGTTGAACAACTCGTTACCCATTTGTCTGTTTGAAGTTTCTTTTCAACGGATTATCAGGGTTATGGGGGCTCCTGAGATAGTTTTTAGCATTTTAGTATTCCCCCCTATTCCCCCCCTCTCCCCCAGCCCTCCCCCCTCCCTGGAAGGAACCATTCCCCCTCCCCTCCCTCTTAGCCCTTCCCAATAAGACGCTGTTTCTAGCTCCCCCCCTCCCCTTGCTTTTCCTATACTTCCATGGCCCTTGTTGGGCGTTGGTTCCTTCCTAAAATCTTGGTTTTTGGTTGAGGTCCCCTTTTCTCTTGGCCCCCTTTCCGATGCTTCCCCTCTTTTTGAGCACCTTTTAAGTATGCTCTTACGGTCATTTGGGGTTCCCTTCCCCTAACTACATTTCTTTAACCCACAAAACCTTTTGAATTGCTTATCTCCCCAAAGTCGAAGAATCAAGCCCCCAGTTCCTTGCACTAGTAGAGTATATTTCCCATTTTCCGTTACCCCAATCCTACAAAGTCTTTTCTTCCCTCCCCCCTGAACGTTCCCCATTATTTGAAGCCGAAGCGGGTTTTATTTATTCAACCCCTTTACCCTCGTCCTCCCCCTCCATAACGAAACCTTTAAACAAATAATTTTCCCTTTTCCCCTGCTAATGGTCTTCTTTTTACCTCAGGACTGATCGAAATTTTTGGTTCACATGTCCCCTCCTCTTTTCCCCCTTCTTTTTTGTGTGCCCCTCCTATCCCCTAAATGACAGCTTTCCCTTTACTCAGATTTCGCACCAAGTCCCCTCGGTTCCTCTTGTTTCCCCCCTTCTTTTTCTCTCACTTTTTCTGATACGGTCCCTGGCCTCCTGGCAAGTTTTTTCTGATTCCCGTCTGTCATCTTTTCCTTTTTCTCCCCCCCCACCCCTTTAGATTGAGGCAATGACTTTTCTAATCCTTCTCTTTTTTAAAGGTTCCTCCAGTACTCGTTTCTTTTACCTCATTGCCTCCCCCACCCCTCAGGATCCCGTCGACCCCCCAGAGTATCGCCCTCATCCCTTCAGGTGTGCTATACTTTCTCGTTCGAGAATTCCACCGTCCCTACTCCCCCCCCTGCCACTGCTATGTTTCTTTTCTCCCCGAGGAAAGGTCCTCGCCCTTTCCCCTTATTTCCCCTCGTCCGTTTTTGGCTGGACCCCCTTTTCCTCTTTTCAGTGTAACGTTGGTTGTTCTTTCTAATCAACTGTTTGATGTCACACAGCTTGGAAATGTTTTCTTATGTGAGGTCTGGCGTCTTTTAAATGCCCCTTTCCCTGGCAAGCTCTGAGGTGTACCCGTTTCCCCCCCCCCGTGCCCCAATTCCCCCCCTCCATTAGGTCTTTTTAAGTTCTTTCTCGACCTCTTTCCTTTTGCCCCTCCCTTGAGATGGTCTCCCCCCTTTTTCATCCGCTTTTTTTCTGTCAGATGACAACTGGGAACTTTTATATCCCTCTTTCAAAATAGTTGAACCCCCCTTTTCAGATCTCCAAGAACTTCGCTTCATTCTTGTGGACTGTGTCCATACACACCCTCTGAATCTGAAGTATTCCCCCCCTCTTCTTAACTCTCCTTTCCTTCAATAGGGTTGATCTTCGCCTTTTGTCCACCCTTTGCCTGAGGCAAATCTGCCCCTCCGGATTTCACCCTTGAACCGTCCCCATCCCCCGCCTTTTCTTTTTTGTTCCTTCCGTCCCAGTGAAAGACTGCCCCCTTCTTTCTTCAAATAATCTTCTTCCTTGAGTTTTTCCGCCTATATCCTCGAACGGACCTAAGGGGAACTCTTCAGCGGTTTTTTTCTGACGACTTCCCTTTTTTCCTTCCCCGCGATGCTTTACTCCTTCTTCCCTTCCTTCTATTTGTTTTTTTCTCGTCGTCGGTACGACGGCATAGTGTCTTTTAGGGATTGCGTAAGCTCCCAGCCTTTTCCAGTTATGTCTATTCCTTCTCTGGACCGTTGACTTTTTCCTCTTTTTTTCCTCTTTCCTTTCCGTACTACCTCGAACTCTGTTCAGATTGAACCCTTTCTTTAAGTTGAGTAGAGGTTTTCTTCTTTTTCAATGCTCTTTCCTCCTTTCCTTCTTTCAATCTGTCCTCTTGGGTGAAATAGGCTTCTTTTAAAAGCCTGATCCCCTCCCCTTTCAGGTTTCTCCTTTTATTCATATAGGTTGGTTTTCCTGTCCGATCCCCCAGTCCTTCCTCCCCTTGGTTTTTAGTCTTCCTTCTCTTTTCTGCCCGGTTCTACAGTATTTTCCAAGCTTGCTTTCGTGACACAATGGTCCCCCGGTTTTGGGAAACACTAGGGCGCTCCTCTTTATGACTCCCTTTTCTTCCCTAGTGCCCTCGTCTCTTTCTTTATTGAACCGTCCCAGGATTTTCGGAATTCACTCTAATGCCCTTGTTTCTACCGCTTTGAATGGCACATCGCCAGTCTGCTGGGGCCATACGCCAATTTCCACTTTCCTTGTCAACTCCCCCCAAGACTTTTCCCATCTTTTCTCTCCCCAGACTGAAAATTCCCCTCTTTCAAAAAGTTCTTCACTCCCTACTACTTTTCCCTCGCCCCGGGACTTGGTCCCATTGACACTGTGTTCCCCCCCTTCCCGCTTCCTATTGGTGTTGTCGTGTTCATACTCCTCCCATTTCGACCCCCAATCCAGTGCCTTCGGATGCTTTTTAGATCCATTGTGGCGGCTTCCGGGCCACACGTCGTTTTCCTCCCTTTCCCCCCCTTGGCCGGTCTTTTTCTACCGACGGTTTTTTTAACCAGAGACCAGCGTAATATTCTTCTTCCCCTGAATTAGGTTTCATTTTTTCGCCCTCCCAATCTATCTCCCCTTTGCTCTTAAATACCCCCTGGTTTTTCCAATGGGAGCGCAAGGTCTGAAGGTAGAGATTTTTTCCCACTGAAGACGCTCTGTGGTCCTCGGGTTTCAGAGTCTTTTACCTTTTTCTTTTCGTTTGGATGTCCCTTTCCTCTAGGATTCTTGTTTCCCCGTTCTTTTTGTGATGAAGAGGCCTTCATGACTTAGCCTTCCCCCTCCCCTCCCTAGAGTTAACTTTAACTTTTCCCCTTGAAGAGTTCTATGATGTTGACCTGCCGGGGTATTCCTTCCTCCCTTTTAGATTCTCAACCTCCCTCCTTTACTGGTCATCTTGACCTTGATAGGTTTTTTTCGCCCCTCCTCTTCCCCAGCTTTTGGGGTATGACCTTGTCGGCTTTCCCCTACCTCACAAAATCCCTCAGTCTTCTTCGTGTTGACGAGCCCTTCTTTTCCTTCTATGCTTTCTTCTGCAAGGCCCCGTCCCTCCCCCTTTTCACCTACTTTGCTCCCCCCAACGCCCCCCCCCCCCTTTGTCCGTTGCTTAGGCTGGTGTCTTTTTTCGTTCACAACTTTCTTCTTTCAAGATTCCCTTCCTCCCGCTTTTTGTGTCGAACGTTTTTTCTTGCGGGTTCCTCCGTGAGTGTCGCGTGTTAATTTTCTTTTGATTTCCCCTGTCTTCTTCTTCCCCTTCCTTACTGACCGGTAATAAACCAGAGTTATTGGTTGTCAGCGCGATCCCCTTCTGTACTTGGTTCACAATTTTCGTTTTTCCTAGCGTGCATGAACGGCTTCGACTGGAGGCCCACTAAAGACGTCTCTTGGCCTATCCAAAGTGTTTCCCTTTTCCCATATGAACCCCCCTTCCCCCCCCAACCTGAGGACGGTTCCTTTTTTGGCCCACTTTTTTTTTTTCCCTTTTGTTTCCTCTTCCCCCTGCTTTCCCCACGAAGTTCATTCCTTTAAGCCTCCCTGTCTTTTAGACCGTAGAGGACGTTTTCTCTCCGGCGCCCATTCGTGGCCCTCCCTGGATCCTGCGGCGGTTCTCCATTCTCTTCCATGGCCTTCCCTGCACCGCTATTCCTCCCTTCCAGGATCCCTCCCCCCCTTAAACTCTTCATCCATCGACACTCGTGATTTTCGACCATCCCTTTTTTCTGCCTTGTAAGACTCTTGATGCCCTCCCAAAAGGTTCTTACTTCTTAGTCCCCTTTTTACATTCTCTCAAAGAGTTTTGATCTTTATCACTTGCCCTTTCACCCTTTTTATCTATCAGATCACTGCTTCTCCATCAGTCAGGTTGTGTATTTTAGTTCATTTCTTTTTTCTCTTTTCCTTTAACCTTTCTAAGGAGACAATTGCCCCTTTTCTTTTATTTGTTTTGAAAGGCAGGGTTATTCTTTTATAATCCCCTTTTCGGAGTTCCTCCAACTCTCACTGCTTCTCCGTGATTTTTCAGCTCTTGATAGGTGTAAAGCTCGTCGATTCTTTAGTGGTTTCCTTTTCATGACCTTTTTTTTTCAGCCGTTAGCAGCGAGCTTCTTGCTGAAGGCTCTCCTTTCCCTTTGGTATCTCCTAAAGGTTGTCCCCTGAGACCTCTGAATAGTCCAGACGCCGAAATAAGCTCCCCCCCTACCTGTTTATCCCTCTCTTTAGGAGACTGACCTCTATCAAGCACGCACCTGTTTTTGTTAGACCAACTTATTACGGTTTCTCCTCCTCTCCGGACACTTCTCTCCTCCCCTCTCTTAGGTTCCTTGAGGTAGTTTTGAATCCGAAGGATGACCCCTCAGCCGTACCCGGTGTCGCTCTCTTGTCCGACCTCCTTTTTGGTCGCCCCGCCCCTGGACTTTTTTTCCTTATTCCTATTTTTTCGATATAGTTCTCCCTCCCGTTGTGGTTGTTTGCGGTCGCTGAACTCCTTCCCGATTCCGCAGACACCTTTCTTCCAACTTTTCGGTTTATCCATTCCTCTTGATTCTCTCTCCCTCCAGACCTGGTAATATGGATGTGACTTTATTTCTTCTGCCATACCCGAGGCCGGTCTTCCTCCTCCCTTCCAGTATTTTTTTTCTTCCCATTTTAGACCCCGTTGATAAAAATTGCCTGGCTGTTTTTCCTCCTCTTCGATGATGTTCCTTTCGATGACCTTTTCTACCCTATCTCTCTAATGGGTTCCCTCTATGGAGGTTCTGCTTTTTTTCTCTTCTCCTGTTGCGGCGTTCCGTACCCGAGCATTCCTTCAAGCACGCCCTCCCCCTATTTTTCACCTGAGAAGCCTTGTTCCTTAAGCTTACTCCGATAACGGCTTTTTCTTTTTAGTGATGAAACCCCCCTCTTGCTTTTTCCAGGTTGCTTTCCCCTTCTTTCCGACGGTGCAATTGTCCCTTCAGCAGTAGATGTTTTGTTGACACTCCCCGTTCGTCATGTTCTCCTTCTTCTATGAAGGGACACCCCCTCTCAAGAAAAGGTTTTACTTTACACCCTTCAATAGGTCAAGGTCTTCCCTTGATCTTTTTCCTTTACTTTACCTTTCTGTACTTTTCCACCTCCCAAGTTGCTGTCTTATCCTTTTTTTCCTATATTCCTTATCCATTTTTGGAAGTTTCAGGTTTACTCCCCCCTGACACCCCTCTTTTTCGAGACCCACTTCTTTCCTCTTTGTCGGCCACCCTGCTCCTTTCCTTTTTTCAACCTAGGTTCCTTTCAGACATGTTTTTTATCCCCTGACCCAGTGAAAGATGTCTGTTATAAGCTTTTCCCTTGGGTTTTGTCTCAATCGGTCTTTTTTACCCTCTCGTCGTCCCTTTCCCGGGCCATTTCCCCCCATTTCTTTACCCCCCCGCACGCTCCTTCGTCAGAGATCTCTGGTCTAGTCAATTCCTTTATGGTCTTTTTCGTGAGGTCAGTCCTGCCGTGGTTCCCCTGAGATCGTCCCCAGATAAAGTTTTCCTTTAGACTGTCGGCTTTTCTTTCTTTTTTTCTAATTTTTCTCTTTTTCTGTGGTGAGGCGCCCTCCTCCTTTATTCTTTTGGGCCCTTTTCAGCTATTTCATTTGGCCAGCTCTTCTTTGAATCTACCCCCCCCCTTTTCTGACCACTTCCACTGGGTTCTTCCTGTTCTCCCCCCAGTCCCCCTTTTGAGGGTGAATATTGACTTTCTAGGTTTTATTCGCGAGTTATCTAATCCTCTCCCGACCACAGAACTTTTTCCAAGTCCCCTCGCACATCTTGCAATTTTACACAAGTTTCCTTTTTTTCCGACCCTCCCTCTCCCATTCTGACCCCTTCCCTTCTTTCCCCCCCTCCACCGGAGGTTTACTAGACACGGAATGTTATGTGGTCCAATACTTTTCTTCTGCCAGTCCTTGTCCCCCCCTTTTTAGGAGCATAAATAGACCTCCCCCCACTCTTGCTCTGTATTTCTCCCCCGAGGGCCGTTTCTTCTCTTTAAGGGGGGACTTTTCCCCCGCGTAAGGGAAAAACTTTTTCCAGTATTGCGAACCACCTCTTCCTTACCTCAAATGTTCCATTCGACTATTTTTCTCCCCCCCTTGAAACCCTTCCTTTCCCCCAAATTTTCCTTCATCTCTCTGAAAGTTCTGTCCATGGATGAGCAGGCGGTCTTCGGTTTATTATAAATGTTTCCCAACCCCCCCCCTCCATCGTCATCCCCTCCCCCCCCTCTGAACCCTCCCGGTCTCCTGATAAGGTGGAGTGTCCCACGACGGCGCTCCCTCCACCCAGTTTTTTCCCTGCCCAATCCTTCTCGTTGGCCGTCTTTCTTGACCTCCTGATTAGCAGCCCTTTGTCGCTTGCCCCCAATTTTCTGATTCCTCCTTCTTCTTTTGGGAGAGCAATTTTTCTCTTAATGCAAGAATCTCCCCCATTCAGGGTGCGTCTTTGACTACCCCCCCTATGCTATTTCGGTCTTTGAGTTCACCTCATCCAACGTTTGCGGAGATTCCCTGTCCTAACCCGTCCCCGCTTTGGGACTCCTTTAGAGTTACCTCTTGGGGCTTCATTTTAGACCCCTTTCATTTAGCTCCCCCTCTTTAGAATTTTTCTTTTTCTGACTCTGGATAGTGTAGCCAGAGCTCTCCAACCGCACCCTTTTTCCCTGCTTTTGGATTAGGCCCCTGGAAGAGTCTTAAAGGGGATGTTGCTCTCCTTAAAGGTTCAGACTGGTTTTTTCAGGTTTCTTCTTTTTTCGGACTCCTCTTTCTTGGTCCCCCCCCCGCCTTTTTAACCCCCGGTTTTTTCATTGGACGTTCTTATCTCCCCCCCACTTGTCCTTTCCCATCTCTCTGTCAAATTTTCCCCTTAGGAAAACTTCCGCACTGCTTCCCCTTATGTGTAACTATCCTTGATAACCCCGCACCGTCCCCGCCTTTGCGATCCTTTCTTTGCGAAAGCTAGCAAGACCAGTAGTGGCTCTCTTGACTCCCCTCCAAGGGTCAAGTACCTTCCTTTCTTTCCCCCACTTCCCACTTTCAAAAGATCCCCCCCCCCCCAACCCCCAACCTTGTTACCCCCATTTTGTTGTTTTTTTTCCCCAACCCCCCCCGCAAGAACCCTATTCCTACCTACTACGGTCTCCTCTGGTGCTTTGACTCATAGGTTTCTTCAAATCCCCGATTCTGGGAAACACCTTCAATGGACTCCCCCTAGTCCCACTATCCCGCGCAGTGAAAGAAAGATCCTTCCCCGACCGCTAATTTCCCTTATAGGTCTTCTGGGCCTTAGCCCGTCCCTCGTAATCAGAGACTGAGCCCTTCTCTTCCATCCCTCATTTCCAGTCCAAGGTTTCCTTTAAGAATATATTTCCTCTACCCTCACCTGACACCCGTCCCTTCTTGCGGGTCTTCTCAAGGAAATTTTTCCTCCTGACATTAGATGCTTCTAATCTCTTTTTTTCCACTTCCCTTCTTTGTTGGGGTGATCTTTTCCCAGTTCCGAGTTTCTCCCCTGATCTGCTTGAAGGCAGCCTCTCTGTTCGGAAAGTTTTTTTTTTTCTGAGTTCTCTTTTTCCTCTCCTTGGAGATTTTTCCCCCTTGTGATGGTTCCTCTTTGTATTATCCCCCCGTTCGAATACTATCCTACTTTTGGTCAACTTATCCTGCCTTCAGGGATTTAGGCCATCGTCTTTTTAATTGCCTTTCTTTCCCCTTCTCCTTTCTCATTTCTTATCTCCCATTTTGCGAGTGTGGGGTCCCCTCTTCACTATTTTTCACCCCCCCTTCGCCTCCCCTCAAGTGCCCCTTGAGGAATTCGGATTTTGTTAATAGTTTGTCTGGTTTTTTTTCTGCTTTTTTCCGGACCCGACTGACTCCTAAGTGTTTGTTCCCTTTTCTCCTGTCCATTTTTCATGCCGGATTTTACCCCTTGTCCTTTTTCTTTTAGGCACGTTCCGCATTTTAGCTTAATTCCAGTTTTCCCTTCCCAATCTTCCACCGCTTGTCCGGAGGTGTCTAGTCGCTGGAAACGCGCAATGAGGCTCCTTTCGGCCGTTCCCTAGACGATGGAATTTGTCCTCACTCTAGTCTTGTACAGTGCGAGCGCTGTACCGCGCCAGTCAAAATGAAAGCGCACATTTTCCAAATCTTGGACCGAACGCACGGTTCGTCCGCCACAAGTGAAACGTCACACAGCAAATGTGCGGTACGATACCCCGTCAAAGACTGGTCATGTTGCATGACCCAGCTTTGCCCTTCCCCCGCTTCCTTACGTTATATCCGGGCCTTCAAGACTTTAGTCTTTCCCAACATTCCCCGGATTTTCCATGAGGCCGTTCCCCTATCCTCCCATTTTCCTTCCTCCCTTTAGACACTCGTGATCCCTTGAAGCACATTTTTCCGGTCTTAATCTCAGAGATGGTTTTTCTCCCCATTGCAACCTTTTTGACTCTGCTTTATCCCCCCCCCCTTTTTGTCTTCGTGGCTCTCGGAACCCCTTCTTTCTAAAAAATTTCTACGGCCTCTCCCTCCCTCTCTTTCCAGGGCTCGCCCAGGTCTTCCAGGCATCTCAGTCTTCTCTCCAGTCTCCACAATTCTCCCTCCTTCTTGAATTTTTTCTCCCCCCATTGTTGTATATGAAGCTTACCTCCCCTGAGACTGATTCCTGCTTTCTTTTGCCGTCGTTTTCTGCTCAGTTCTTCAACCTTTTGCTCAGACGACCCCTTTCGGTACAAGTATGTCACTTGCGAGTTCTCTATTGGCTCTATCATTCCATTTGGAAATTGTTTTCTTTCTTTCCCCCCGTGCATTGGTGGTAGACCAGGACTTAGGGTTCAGGAGAATATTCCTTTTGGGGGGACTTCCCTTCTTTTTCGTTCAACGCTTTCTTTTTTCCCTTTTAACTTTTCTCCTTCTCATAGGAAAAAGTTTCAGAACCGTTTTTTATGTCGTAGCTTATGATGCACTCATTCCCAGTCGACAACCTGGACTCTTGTTACAACTACCCCTTCTTAGTTTCAATCCCTTTTTTTCGTCCCCCTTAGTTTTTTAATAGGGAAGGACCCACAGGCTATTCGTGTCGTCCCATTTTTCCCCTGGTTTCTTCCTTCTTTTTCTTAGAGGAATTTTGGAGGACGCTTGATCTCCTTTTTCGCGCCAGGTACCTTGCTTCTCTTTGACTGGGTCTTCCTCCAAAGGTTCCTTGGTTGTTACGCCATCCCCGTGCCTTTGCCCGTTAAATGTTGCTTTTTTTTTTTCCTTTGTTTTCTCATGAACGGGCATTCCTCATCCGTCCACCGATCCGTATCATTTCTATCCCCCATCGCTTTCACACTTCTCCCCCAAGAGCCCTTCTCTCATCCTTCCTTTCTTTTTTTTTTTCTTTTTCCCTTTAAACCCTTTCAAGGATGTCCATTACACGAAGCCGCGCGTTCGACCCGCTCGTTTCAGCCCCTTCCCGTTGTGAACTACCTTCTTGTGGGTGCAGCGGCGAGGTTTTCTTTTCTTTATTCTTTCCCCTGAACACGTCCAGACCTGCCCTCGTCCAATTCTCGGGACTCTTTAAAGGACTGGCTCTGACGGGCCCGGAGAGGTTGAGGTAAATTCCCGGTTTCAGGTCTTCTGCTCATAAGGTATCATATGAATCGGCTTTAGAGTCCAGAAACCTCTTTCCTTCACCTTTTTTTCTCCCATTAGATGATAAGTTCTCTCTAGAAGTTTGTTTGTTCCCTCCTTTCGAGTTTTTATTAACCCATTTCCCCCGGTGAGACCCTTTTATTTTTCTCTTGTAAAAGTTCGGGCTATCTCGTTTTACCCCTTTATTTCCTGTGGCCCCATTTCTAAAATAGATGAGCGACGACGTCCCCTAGGTTGCCGCCCTCTTTCCAATTTTCCAACTGCCTTTTCTTCCATCAGCTTTTTTTTTTGGTAATAAGAGCCCCACATCTCTCCCCAAATTTATCGCGGGAAGCAAACCAGTAGCCATGAGCGCTTCCCATCTAAGTTTTTCTCGCTCAGCACGTTTTCTTCTCTTGACCTCTCCCTCCTGCACTTGTATCCTTTTTTACCAGGGATAGGGCTAGGTCCGCGAGCCATATGCTCCTGGGCGACCGACTCATGTTTCCTATCCCTCCATAAATGGACCTTCTCTTCTCAGCGGCGTCCGCCGCGGCGTTAGTCATGGCAAGCCGTGTGCCACAGCCATTCCCTTTCTTCTCCTTTTCCCTCGTTTTTCTTCTTTTCCAGAATGGGAAGAGGTACTTTTTCTTCAGTCTCACAGTGCGGTCTCTTCTCTGTCTCCCAGTTTTGCCCAGTATGGATACTTCTCTCCCCTTTTTAAGAAGCCCCCGTCTTTAAAAGGATTTTCTAAACTATCCATTCGTCTGCCCTTTTCAGACCCACGTTTATTCCTTGATTTTTTCCTCTTCCTGTTGTTTTTTTTTTTTCCCCCTCTTCCTGTTCCCGAATACTGAGGTCCGCTGACTCAAGTTCCCGTTCGCTGTTCTCAACGGTCTGTTTCCTCTGAATCTTATCTATAGGTTCTCGACCGGCTCTCACCTCTTGGTGAGAATAGATGAGTAGGATGCCGACGTGCTAAGATTCTCATAGATATTTCCTAATCAGGCTTTCCCCTTTTCTCCAGTTTCTGCTGCTACTTCCTCTTTCAGCGACTGTTTTTGTTTCCTTCGCTGCGGTCCACAACGTCGATTTCTAAGTCTCGTTTCATGCTTTTTTTTTTTTTCCGACAGTTGTTTCCGTCCTCGATCTCTGTACGGCAGCGGCTAGAATAAGGCAGTTATCTAACCTCCGATCCGTTTTCCTTTCCCTCAAGTTACATTCCCCCTTGAATGTTTTCTCCCCCTTACCTGGGACTATAGGCACTAGAATTCCACCTCCGCATGCCACCCGACCTGATCCTTTTTTCCCCCCTCTTGGTTTTTTCCCCCTTTTCGTATTCCCCTCTCCCCACGCGTCTTAACCCTCATCCTCAGTTGACAACACTTTTCCTTTCTCAACCTTCGGTCCCCTCTGCAGCCAGCCTTACCCGGTGAGTCCTCGTTGGAAGTGGTGGGACTTCCCCTCTGCCAGCGATCTTGCCGCAGTCCCTCTACCTTGCCCTCCGTCTTTTTTCCTTCTGTTTAAAAGTCGAGAACTTCAGATTGTTGAAAGAGGATTTCTTTGAAGTTGATTGTTTTGACCATTTCAGATATAGCCTTATTTACATGCGTACGACTATGGCGACGGGGGGTTAACTGTTGTTCTCGTTCGGTTTTTATTCCATTCTTTTTTTTTCCTTCTTCCTGATGACGGAAGTGCAGAGAGGAGTCACACCGCGCCTGAGCCACCCTGGGCAAGCATCAAGTTATTCTTTTTCCCCACCCTTACCCCCCCCCTTTTTTTTTTCTGCATACCGCTCACCTTCTTAGGGTTATCTGCATAGATCTAGAAAGCCTCTCAGAACCTCCTCACGTCCCTTTCGTCCCAACCCACTTCCGGCATTCACAACCGCTTTACTCTATACGTATTAATATCCCTAAGACTGTTGTGGCTAAGGTGTGTTGTCAACAAGATTCCTTCCCATATTTTTTTTTTTTTTCCCTTTTATTCTTTTTCCCTGTTTTAGGAGAATAAATAGCGTACTAACCAGGCTATGAGCACACCTGGGTTTTCTGCTTTTTGCTCCTCCCTGACCTCAAGAGGGCCAAACGGTACTCGAGAACCGCAGCGCCGCACGGACAGCTGTATGAGCTGTGTTCACTTCCACCTGCAAAAGGATTATCCCCAAGTTCCCCGTGGCTCGAGAGGATGCTCAAGGGAAAGGATGGATACTCCTCGGCTCTTCGTACACTACGAGTAACTTCCCTTTCCACCTTTTTTTCTAGATCGTTGCCCAGAGGCGGGGGGCCAATCACTCTTGCATTTTCACTTCGTCTTCATTAATCTCCTTCACCTGTGCGCCCTTGGTCCCTTTCTTTTTTAATGTATTGTTTTTTGCCTTTTTTTCTCGCTACTTTGCAAGATTTAACAGGTGCAGTTTGAGAAGCAGATGATCTTTTCGAGTGTCGCCCACCGTCGCGTCTGCCAAGCCAAGATATAGGGTCGGGCCCGGTGGTGTTTCCATGACTCCGCCAAGGCTTGATCGCTCACAAGTCGCTGTTCCCCTCCCTGGATTTGCGTTCGGTAGCGCAAGAAGCCCCTCTTCCCTACTTAGCCCTTAAGGTCAGAGCTGTGAAATGGTTTCGCTTCCCTGAGCGACTAAGGTCGCTGTCCAGTGTGCGGTCGGACGTCCCCTGCGGAGGCCGTCGGGTACGCTCCTTCATGTCACGGCGTGCAGCAAACTCCTTGCCCGGAAAGATGCGGACCCGCCTCTGAAAACGGCCTGCTGACGCTGGGGTGCCCGCGACCCCTCGGACAATCGTCAGATCCGGATGCGCCCACTCGTAGGGGGGGCTCCCCAGAAACGCCCGGGCCCGGACCGGCCTCCTTTCCTCGGCCACCGGCCATATTGCAAAGACCCACCTTCGGCTTCTGTGTGTACACCGAACTTGCCGGACTTCCCGGGCGACCCGCCGGTGCGGTCATCGGGGTGACCGACGCTGCCGATGGTGCAAGAACGGACTTCCTGAGTCTTTTTGCGGACATCCCGCGCCCGACATAGCAATGGGGAGGATGGTGGAACGTGTAACTCTGCGCCGAGCCGGAGGACGCGTGCCCCTCATCTCTTGGTCTTGACCGTAATGTAGACTCTTACCAGTCCTGCCTCTCTTTGAGGTGACGCAGCTCGCGATCCGCGAGGACACGGT
>Ga0179591_1285793_pt1 | contig 17524 bp, 23 predicted proteins | sample CZOMad2_1_08_16f_FD_182891 | JGI IMG/M metagenome (GOLD analysis project Ga0179591, IMG submission 182891) | Vadose zone soil fungal communities from Angelo Coast Range Reserve, California, USA - CZOMad2_1_08_16fungal (PacBio error correction) | ecosystem: Environmental > Terrestrial > Soil >... | reverse complement strand
AAGCCTTTTTACGCCGGCCGCCAGCATGCTTGTCCACAAGTCCGTCTGCCCCAAAACCCAGTCTTTTTTCAAGTCAAGCTCCCCCTTTGCGTCCCGTTCAATGTTACCATCCTGGATCTCCAATTTCTTCCCCATTTAACTCATTCTCGTCTTGTACTTTTGATAGACCCCCTACATTTTCTTTACTCCGATTATTTTCATTCTCCCCTTTGGCAGCGTCCCTCGTGCCCCCCACCCCAAAGGCGTCCCCCCCCTGGTATATACCTGTTCCCCTCTTCCCCAATGGATAGAAACCGTCACTAGGAAAAAAACCAACACTTTTACGCGTTTCTTCACTGGTTACTACAATTTATGCAATGAGTTTCCATTCCGCTGTTGTCTCCCGGACTGTCCCCCCCTTAGGATCCGGTTTTTTTTAACGGCGGTCGTTAACGTTTCTCATTCAGCTTCGATTGCTCCAAAGCCGTCGCCACGTTGTTCCGCAGATTCCTCGTGGGATTTTTTTCTGTCGTACACAACCTTGTGCTTTGCCCGATGTATGTGCCGCACGTTCTTCTCCCCCACGATGTAAACTTCCTTTCGTTGTCCGGCCTTTTTAACCCTCCCCCTCGAACACAACACCAAATTGCTTCAAGCTTTCCTTCCCTGCAAGTCATCTTTGCCATTTTTTCCCTGTGTACGATTTGATCTCTCTCCGTACCTAATTAAGGTTGGTGTGTTGAGTCTGTTTATCCTTTGTAAGGGTCTTATATCTTCTTTTTGACCTCCCTCTTCTCAGTTACTCTAGTTTGCGTTTCCCGAGGGCGTCTTTGATTCGTGTGGTGCAGGGGAACCGCATCGTTTTTTTTTTCTCCGCCATTCTTCCCGACATTTTCATCGTGATCATCCCCTTGGTGTGTTTCGACCGTAGCACAATCTCGTTTTCATCGCTGCCGCCACACTTTCTCGTCCTTTTTTTTGGGCTTGCTCAATTCCTTATGCTTCCCCTCGTGAACTCTCTCGTCTTGAACAACACCAGACTTGGCGTTCACGTTGGGGTTGACACACCGTGAATTTCAACCTCATTTAGGCGTGTAGTTCCCCCTAGGAAGCTAACTCCAGTAGGTTGTTGTGGAGTCATATTGATGTTTGTCTCTTATTTTTCCCTGCTTTTTCTGGTTTTTGGAACATTCTTTTCTCCAATCTTTTTGCTTGTTCTTTGGTTCCCTCGCTTTCCCCGAGCAGTTTTGATACCCACCCCTCTGTTTATTCTTGTCGGATTTGGTCTCTCCCCTGGCCGCCTTCCTTTGAAAATCTATGTTTGACGCCCGTAGCTGGCGTTCTTTGCCCAAGTAATCTTTTTGTTCGGCGCCCTTTTATGTTCCTACAAGTTTTTCTTTTCTTTGATTTTTTTCGTCTTCGCCGTCCGATTCCGCCAATCGTTCCTTAGTGTTTTATGTATTTTGCCTGATATGTTTCGCGTTTAATTCTTGTGCTTCGATTCTTGTTTAACCGTGAGAAGTTTCTCTCACGGCTTATTGGATGATTCTTGCTTTTTCACGCTTTAGGGCATTCCAATTTGTTTCCTTGAAAGGCGTTTATGTTTGCCCTCCCGCTCCCCCCGGGCTCTGTGCGCCTTTGGCTTTGTACCTGAGTCAAGGGGGTGCGGGGCTTTCGGTCTAATATGATCTTTTTTTAGTCCTGTCTTTTTTTAGCTTGGCTTATCCAGCTAACTCCGAATCAACTGTTTCTCAAAAGTTTACCCTTTTTCTCCATGTACCGCAATTCCCGGAGCACCCCCCTTTTTGTTTTATAAATGCTTGAGGGATTCTTTTTTTATGTGATTGCCTCCGTCTTTTGTACTTTTCTTTCTTCCCCCGATTTCGTTTGTTTTTTTTTTCGCTAGCGATGCTCCCTCCGACCATTAAACTCAAATTCGGTTAAAGTTCAGTTCCCAGCCTCCCCCGGGGTGTTGCCTATTTTTCAGCAATTTTGGGTGCTGTGTATTTCTGCGGAGTTTATTACTGTTTTCTCCCTCCGATCAGGGATGTCCTGTCTGACTGTTGAGATAGTTCCGTTTTCATCCTGGGCCTCTTTTTGCTCAGATTGTGTTCCGCTTGACCCGGTGATCCCCCCTTTTTCCGTTAACTTTACCCACTTTTTTCGACGTTGGGCCTCTCTGTGGGCCTGGCCGAAGATAGTTGTGTTTACTTTTCACAGCCATACTACTTTTCCCCCCCGTGACTTTGTTGCCCAAGAAGGTCCTTTGCCACGTCCCCCTCCTACGGTATTCTTACATGCTCGTTTTTTTTTTTTTGGCAACGTGATCTTTCCAAGAACTGTTTCTTTCATAAAATTTCTCCAATTTCCCACCGTTTTTTCTTTTTTGTCGGTCAAAGCCCATAATGCCCCGTACAGTGATCTGCCCCTTTCATCGGCTCCGGTTCCCTTCTTGATTGCCCTGTCCACCCGTTAACGATGCTAAGGGAATCACCCCCTATTTCTTTATTTTTGGAGTTTCCCAGTACCCATTTCATGCTTTCCCCCCAATCCGTTTTTTCCTTTTCCCCTCAGTACTTCCGCCGACGGGACCCGAGGACCAACTCGTGCATAGTACTGTGCGTTTCAGTTTGGCAGCCTTTTAAGTTTGCTTTCCTCTCCCAAGCATCTGCAGGTGGCTGATGACTTTCATTTTTCTTTTTTTACTTTAGTTATAATGCGTATTACAAAAAAAAGTGTGGGGACGAGATTAACCATTTTGACCACCTTTGCTAGTAACTCTTGATCCCCACAATAGTCGTCTCTGAGAATATTTTGGTTTTTTAGTCAACTCCCCGTAAACAGACCCCCCGGTCCAGGTACCTTGGGCACCCCTTTCCCAATGTCGTTTCTTGTTGCGTTTGAAACTGGCTTCTTTTAACAAATAACTGGATGGTAATCTTGACTTTTACCATTCCTGTGCTCGTGCCCGCGGTGACCTCTCGTTTTCCCCCAACGTAATATCCTGCTTTCCAAGATCTTTATCCAACGCCCACTGCTTGTGTTGGGCGCTTCTTTTTACCCTTTTTTCACCTAGGAGAGCGATAGGCGGATCTCCCTCTATATTCTATATGTACCTCAATCTCTCTAGTGATCTCCTTCTATAGTACTATCCCTTCCAGCGGCGTGGAGGTCGTTTCTCTATCCCTCCTTTCTGTTTCCCACTTTTGTTTTGGCGGGTTATTTTCTGTTCCGCAATAAGTATGAGAGCATTATGGCTGCTGGGGTATCTTTGTCCGATCTCCTCTGGGTCCTTTTTTCCTTTCGGATGCTTTGCCTGTTTTCTCTTTTCAGCTTTCCCTACGCACCATTAATACATGAGGTCGCGTTCCCCCTCTCCCATGTGAACCCCTCGGTCTATTCGACCATAGTCCGGGCCGGTGCCTTCCTATTATTCGGACCGCCCCTCCTCCCGTCCCAAAGAATTGATGGATCGACTCTTGCCGTGTTTTGAATAAGCAAGTTTTTCCGTGGGTTTTCTTTCTTTTCCCTCCCTTCTCTATGTTAATCCCCCTATCTCTTTGTTTTTTTTTCTTCTCTTAAAAGCGAGGACCCGCGGCCACTCTTCGCTCTCTTTTTCTACAATGCGCGCGATTGTCCCTCTCCCTTTCTTTGCCGTTAGCGTGGCGGTCCGCGCGCTGTGATTGAATTTCGCCTCAGTTTCCCCGATGCCGCTCGCCTGTCTTCGTTTCCCTGAGAGTTTTCCCCGCCTGTCTGGTCCTTTGGTCGGCGGGTGAGCTAAAAATGCCTCTCTACACACCTTACCAGTCTTTGATCGAAAAGGTTCGTCCCAGCTTTCCTACTTTGATAGTTTTTGTTTTTGACTATTCTTGCCCGAAATTGTCCACCCCTTTTTTTTTCTCGCGCCTCCAAGGACCGCCTCCTGGCTTTATGAGTATCTTATCTATTTTTCGTCCTATATGCTTATCTCCTATCTATTCTATAGATCTACGAGTGCGATGTTCATTTCCGCCACAAATACCCAGAGTTTGGCTTACCTTCCAAGTTTTCCGAAGTCTATTACTCGGTCCCCAAGAACTTTACCCCCTCTTTACCCCCCCCTTAATGAAAAAGTTCCTTTTTCGTTTTCTTAATTATTTGTGTAGATTGACGTTTGTCGCCCACCCGACATTGGATTTTGAGTACCTTCCTTGCTTCTTTTGCGTTTTCTTTCTTGTCCGCGCGGCTAACCCCCCAAACCCAGCGGCGCATTCCTCTATCAAGTATCGGTGGTTCTTGTTCCCTCCCCCCCGCTGCAATTTTGCGGCATTACGATTTCCCCTACACCACCGTTCAAACCAGTTCTCAACGCGGCACTCCTTCGGTAATTGTTTAGACGTTAGGACACGTCCCTCGCCACATACGTTCTTTTTCTTGCTTTGCGTTTTGGTCGGTCCTTTCTGTCTCGACCCCCATTGGCTTTTTGCACCCCTTTTGATGACTTCTCCGGGCTCCATACGGTCCTCGTTTTGGAGTCCGTCCTTCGTTTGCCCCGGGTTTTCCCTTTTCCCCCCCCAATAAGGGTCTCCACACACGAATTTTCTAACAGTCTGGTCCTCCTGCGGCTTTTTTGACAAAAGAGAAGTTCTCTGTTCTCTGTTCTTCCCCCAATTCATCCCCTTTCTTTTAACACCAGTCCCCTTTCCCAGACCAGATCGGCGCAGTTCAGTTACTGACGAATAGTATTCTTTTCCAACTCGTCCGTCCCTATGCCTAGTATTGGCTAGGCCCCTCTTTCCACCCCCTCGGATCATGATAACCAGTCCCAGGCTTATCACAACTGACCGCTTTCCCCAATTTCTCAGAGTTTCGGGAAAACCTTTTTGTGTGTCATCTCCCCATTTTATTTGGCATTTACCTCTTCCCCCTATCGCACCCCGAGCTCAATTCGAGCCAGAGCACCCCTTCGGGAGGTATTTTTTACCCAGACGACGCACGCAATACCCAACCCATTTGCTTGCATCCCCTGTCAACCACGGGCGTCGGTGAATCTCTCTTGATTTTTTTAGTTGCCGTTTTTCTCAAAGTTTGGATGGAGTGCGGTGCCGCTCTCATCACACCCCCCCCACCCCGTCTGGTCTAAAGCACCTTTTCCCCCCCACAGTTTAAACTCCCCCTCCTCGTCTCCGCAAAACCAGTTCCCCGCCGTTATGGCGTTTTCACCCATTTTCCTGGTTTTTTTTCTTCTTGATTTCGCATTCTTGATTCGCCCGGCCAAAGATCCCCATAGTACTTTTCTTTTCAGCTGACAAGCCCTGTTTCCTTCTCGGTCCCCCTTCACCTTTCCCCCCTCCCCGAATCCCTGTCGCTGCCCTTGCAAACATCTGGCCCAAATGCAGTGCCCCGAATTCTTGTTTAAAAGCATAAGAAACACACCTCCCCCGTGACCCCATTTTTTTTTTGGGTTTTTTTTTTTTTTTTTTTTTTGTTTTGTGTTTTGGGTCTTTGTTGCCGTTTTTTTTTTTTTTTTTTATTTCACGTGGTGCCTCATCCTCGCTTCCCCCAATGATTAACGCTGCGTTGCTGCAGTAACAACCTACGGGCACTTTTTTTTCCCCGGCCGCTTTTCATTTGCCAACAGTCTTCCGGTTCTGGAGCTTTCACCCTCCCCCCTTAGTGGCCATCTTTCACACTCTTTGTTTCTCAGACACGTTAGACTTTGCACAAGTACAAGCGTCCCGGGGGGCTCGTTTTTTTTCAATCCGAATCAGATAGTTTATTTTCCATCCCTTTGGCTTAATTCGCAACCGCAAAACTGTTCCCTCTCCACAAATGTTGTTCTGTTTTCCACCGCCCGCGACATATTCCGATCCCACCTCTTCCTGTAGTGCAAGAAGTAAAACCCCCCCCCTTGCCGCTTTTTTTCCTAGTTACTACAGGAAATGTTCTCCCTTTGTTTAAGACTTGATTGCCAATTCTCGTGGTGTCAAGATTGGTCTACCTTTCTCATAAGAACTGCAGGCGCCCACTTCCGAGCAAGTGTTTCTGAGTCTTTTTCCCTCGGTATTTTCTCTTTTTCTTCCCACTTCTTTGCGCCGCTTGCCCGCTTTCGGTTTGCCGACTTGTGTTACCTGACAATCCGGGTTCTTTTAAAGCTTTCTCTTAACTCCTTTGTACTCCCCTGCTTCAAAGTCCTTTCTGTTTTCCTCAGCTTCTTTTCGACTGTTGACGCTTATCTCCTTTTCAGCAGCCTCAGTGTTGTGTGTGAGCGCGCTCATTGAAGGGCTGCAGAATATCTTTTTCCCCCCTTGCGTCTCTGAAGAAGTTTTCTTTATTGTTTCTTTTTCCCGCGGGCCCCGCTCCGCTTTTAATTGCTTTGAGACGCCCCCCTTTGGACCTCTTGGTCCCCTAGGATACGCTTTTCCCTACTCGTGTCCAAAACCATTTCCCTCTTTCCTAGCTGCGAACATTTTTTCTTTACCTTTGGGCGCTTCACACAGATCTTCTTTCCCTGTTCATTTTTTTTCCCCCCAACACTTTTATACTTTGAGTCAGTGACACCCCCCGGAACTTAAAATTCCGGCCTTTGTCTGCACTACCCAGAAAACCCTGTTTTTTTGTTCTGTGATTCCACTCTGACCTGTGGCTCGCATTCGCGTCATTGGCCCTTCCTACCCCATTTTGAAGGTGCCTTGTTCTTTCTCGGGCCCCAAAGGGCGATACCTCCTCTTTCTTCGTCTTTTTTTTACCCCTGGTCCCCTTATTGGCAACTGCTCCCTGTCCTGATCCTCGTCTGTGTAACTCTGCCTTCCTGGGAGCTTTCTGCCCTACTTTGTCCTTTTATTTCTTTTTTCCCTTTCGTCGCGTGATCTCCACCCAGAGGTCAAGGAGTGGTTTTATGTATCTTCTGTTCTATTCTGCTTATTGGGGTTTGATTATGCCTCTAGTGTCTCTCACTTGATTTTCTTCTCTTTTTTTTCCTTTTTCTGCACTTGGGGCCCTTCCCTTTTTAATGATTCAGCGCCGGCGCTTTTTGGCAAGTAGTGGAGCCGTAGCCTTTCCGTCCGGGATTGCGCTTTATCGCTTCGTCTGTTTTGTAATTTCCCAGACCTCCTTATTCCACGGAGAAAGACCTGAGCCCCGGTATCTCCCCCCGCCATGTTTTTCTCTTTTTTTTTTTCTGAACTTTTTCTGTGGCTATTGGTGCTCTCTACTTTGTACAGTGGTTTGCTTTAGAAATTTCGATAGTTGTGATGGCGTTCCCCTGAGGACCCCTCACCTTCGCCATCTAAAAAGAGTCCCCTTCCGTATTCGATACATCTCCCCCATTGGTGTTCCATTTGCAGCACTGGGGGTTTTCCTGGTAGTTGTGGAGGTCCTTTTTTCCGCCAGAGAGGGATCTCTTTTCCGGATTTTTCGCTAGGGTTATTTTTTCCCTGGCCCCCCCTTTTTTGCCCTACGCATTGGGGCCTTTTTTGAAGTCTCCATTTTCAGTGCCTTCTCAATTTGTTTCAGCCTGTCTCCCTCCTTGTCTTTTTCCAAAGGAGTTTTGCTTTTCGTCCCCCTTAGCAATACTCCCCCTTTCCTTTACAGCGGTTTGTTTAGTTTTTCGAAGGAAATTGAAGCTACGGCCTTCTCCGTCTCTCCCTGTTGGCGCAACTTCCTGCTTCAGCCCGGGGATTGTATTCACTTCTAAAAACGCGTCTCTTTTTTCTGGCCTACAGACCAGTCCCTTTCAATATGACCATTGTAGTGTCTTTCCTATTTCGAGTCCGTCCAAACACGTGTCTCCTCTTCGCCGGAGAAACGTTGCCGGTGCGCCTTTCTTCCGATCCTCGTACGTTCCCCCCCTCACGGTTCGTCAGGACCTCCCCTTTTTCCCTCCTCCCCTCTCAGAGAACTATGCGGAGTTGTGTGCTTGCCTTTTTGCCGTTTCCCAATGATCGGAGGTTTCGATTTTTTCTAATGTCCACTTTTCTTCCGGTCCTCCTGCGTCTGCTCAAATTGTGGCGTTTATTTTCCCACCCTTTTACCAGTAATCTTGCGAACACCCCTCGTCGTGCATTTGGGTTTTACGCTAGACAGCCTCGTGCACCGTAAACTGAACGGCCCTTTTGGGGAACCTTCCTCCCCCACTTTCGTGGAGGGTCTCCCCCACTTCTGGATCTTCTTATCACAGGAAACTTTTTTTTTCTTCTGTTTTTTCCTGTTCTCCGTTGCGTTTCCCAGTAATAAATGCCTTAGATCTTCTCCCCCCACTGTAGCCGCTTTATTGGTGGCCCTGATGCTTGTAACTTCGCCCTTATATTGACGAGTTCTCGCCTAGTATATACTCTCTAGTCGGTCCTGCTACGTAGAGAATTCGGTTACTCCTTCCCCATCGGCTTTCCGCGAGTCTTATTTTTTGGCTACCCTTTTTTCTTTGGTGCTCTTTTTTTGCAATCGCTCCGTAATATGATCCCATTATGGCTGCTTGTGGTCTGTTCAGACCCATGGGAAGTTCATGCCACCTCCCCGATGTTTCCTTTTATTTGTCAGCTTCACCCCCGTTCAGACCAAGGCTACATTGCTTTTTTCAGACGACAACCTTTCTTTCCAATCGACGAGGACTCCCTCTTTTCCTTTTTTATCGCTTTGTAAGCCCCTCTTTTCATTCCCCCTCGAACGCCTGCGTCTCGCATCGCCGCAGTTGTAGTGCAGATGACCAAGGCCTTTGTCTGCTGTTTTTTGCGTTACAGTCATCTTTTATCCTCCTTTTCTTTTTGTTTGTGATTTCTGTACAAGCGAGACCCCCCCTGTGCCCGGGAAGGGATTCTTTTTTTCTGCACCTGCCAATCTTCGCGCGGCGATGCGATCTTTCGTGCGAGTGCGCGTTTTTTTTCGGTATCTGCCTGCTACCCCAATTGCAGAAGCCCGGAACCCTCTTCTCCGCCTTCCTCGTTATTGGATAGAGTTCAGTTTCGCTCTACTCCTTGTATTCTTGGTGGACGTAAATTGCCTACCAAATTCCCCCTATCTTCCCTGACTTCGTTCTCTACCCCGCTAAGACCAGTCCAACTCATAGCATTCGTTCGCCGCTGCCGATCTCAAATTTAACCCTGTAGCAGCTTTCCCTTCCCGTCCCGCCGCTGGGGTAGTTCTTTATAGTCTTCTTACTAAGAGGTATTACTTTTTCACTTCTATAGATTTCCCTCATCAGAATTTCTAATATAGAGTCGAGGGTTGACATCATTCTCCCCCCAACACTTTTCTTTTCATCCTGATACCTGCTCTTCAATTAGGTTTTCCCCAGCAACGGCCACAGCTGACCCACTCTTAACCACGGGCCGTCTATATTTCTCTTTTTTAGAGGTGATGCCCCCCCCCCCCTCCCCCCCTGGAGGAAGGTCCAAGTTTGATTGCCTGCCGTGCGGTGTGCCGGGCTTTCGCTGTCCCTCCAACCAACCTTCGGTTATCTGTAGTTGTATTCAAGTTTCCCTCTTGTCTCTGTGACTCGCGCCCACTTTTTGCGGTCTCCTCCTTCCTCTTCCCCCCAAGTGGACATTCCCGTATCCACCTTCCACCCCATCCCTACTTTTTTTTGAGGAGCTAGGAACCATTGCTTCCCCCCTGCCTTTTTTCCTTTCGTGCGGTTTTCTGGGTCCCCTTTTCTTTTCCCTTTCTGGAACGCTCCCATTGGATTTGGCCCCTTCCCAGGGTTACCTTCCGTGCCATATGCAACGTTTTGGATTCTTTCTATCGCTACGACGTTTTCTTTTCCCCCTCCTTCCCTCAGTGCCAAATAAAAAGGGTTTTTTCGCTTCACCATGTACTGGTCTCTTAGGTTCTTTACCCCACAAGAGCCAGGCCGCTTGGTCTCAGGTTCTTTTACATCAGCCGTCTTGACCTTCCCCCTTGCACACCATTTCGTTTTTTCATGTAACCTCTCCCTCATGTAGGCATTCATTCCGCTTAAACTCCACGCCTGTCACGGAAGTTAGCGGGCTCTGTCCCCCCCTCTAGCAAATCCGGCCTTGTACCCCACTGACCAGGGTCACATTATTTTTCTTTTTCCCCCATGTGAGCCGCATTGAGGGAAACAGGGGGGCCTTCAGCAGCCCCCTTGAGTAGTTGTCAAAGTCCTCTTCCCCTTATGTTTTCAAACTTTATTCCCCCTTCCTCGCAGAGATCCTGAAGTTCGGGGGCCGACCGTACTTTTTTTTTTCCTACGCCAGGCACCTCCCCTCCCCCCCCATTCCCTTCCCAGTTTTGTTCTTTTCTTCTCCCCGTCTTCTTGACTCTGGAGTGGCAGTTGTCTTGACTTTTAGAGTCGCTATCTGCTTCCCCTAACAAAAGTCTGTGACCCATGCAACCAGTGTACAAGCTAGATACCCCCCCCCCTCTCCCCCCGCTCCAGTTCTCCCGACCCCATTCCCTTTATTGGCGGTTACCATTGTCGTCTTCTTTCTTCTTTCGCATTTGAAGCCTTAACCCCCCTACCTTCACCATCTCTCTTTTAGCGCAGGCTCTGGCCACGGCTCGGTCCGTACCAGGGCCCAAAGTCACAGGTGTGTCGCTGCATCACTTTCACTGTCCCACCGCCGTTCCCCCTCCTCTCCCCCAAGCATAAGATTTACCCTCCTTTAGAGAACGGTCCTTTTTCATCGTCCCCTTTTCCATATTCCTCTCTCTGCGGCGACTTTGAACCAAACACTACGGGACTTCGCGCCGCTTGCTTCCTGATGGAAAACATTAAGGCCCCCTCTCTTCGCGAAAAGCCAGTTTAAGTTGGTCCCCCTTGCCCACTCTAGGGCTTCCATGACCCGGGAGAACCTGTACTTTAAAAGGCGTTTCCTTTTATAGACACAACCGACCTTGATAGTCAGTTATTTTTCTCAGTTAACGACTGCAAACAGCACCATTGCTTCAAAATTTGGATAGAGAAGGTTTCACGCCTCGACTTTTCCTCAGTAGACCAACTTATTTATGACCCCTCCCACCCCCCCCCCACCTGCGACGCTTTTTGTGCCTGTTTCCCCTCCCCAAATGTACGTAAATGCTTTCCCCGTAGCCTTTTTTTCCACCGATCTCGTTTGGCAAGCGTTTTCGTGTTTTGACCAAACAAACTCCCAGCCCCCTCCCTTGTATGCAGGCCGCCTCAGTCGGCAGTTTTTCTCTTTCTTTTTCCTATTTTCCCATGTTTTTGCTCGGTCGGACCCTTTATGCCGCTGCTTAGTCGGTTTTCCCCACTTGCCATCTTTGCGTCCTTCAGCGGGTGAGTCCCGCGCCTGTAAGCCACTCGCCCCCTTTCAGAGCCAGACCCTTCCGATTCGGTACCTTCGCTGATTCCCCTTCGTTGTAGATTCTGTGGTTGGGGGTTTCCGAGACGCAGAGTGTGTCGCTGCAGTAAGCTGATTGGACCTGAAATTAGGGAGGTTACCTCGGGGTAGAGTGGGGAGTCCCTCGGCGGGAAAGTTTGAATTCTCATCGATGGAGATCCAGTTCGTTTTTTCCCTTTATTGGGGCAAGGGTATCATATGTGTTAACGACCCTAGTCCCCCCAAAACCTCGATCGTCCAGTACACCACTTTTTTTATAGGTCGTGCCTGCATTACCGATTCTAATTTTGACCTCACCTCTGTCCCCCCCCCACCCAGATCCTATTTTCAGTACCCAGGTTACTCCCCCAACGGCACATTTACCCCTTTCCTGATGTGTAGTCCCCTAGTCTCCCCCCCTCTTACATGTGGGTTTTTTTGTTGCCCCTGTTTTCCTGTTGGTCTCTCATTATGTTTCGGGGGTGGTACCTCTTCTTACCCCAATGGGGACGGGTAAAACTTTTTCTGTTGCCCGTCTCATTTGAGCTGCCAAATGCTGATCCTCGTGTCTTGTACCCCCTTTTACCCTCCTTGTCAATTGAGGACAACTGTCCTTCTGATTGAGGTTCCTCTTTCCCCCTTCCGAGGGGAAGCCCAGTTTTTTTTTTTCCATCTTTCTTGCGAGCTCCCCTCTTACTTGGTGTTTCTCCTCCTTTCTGCATTGTACTCGGGCCCTGCTCAGGCTTGTCAGAAGTCTCAATGTCTTCTTTTTCTTTCTTTTTAACGTTTTATGCCTTCCTTTCCACTGCGTTTACAGGGAGTTCAGTACTGCTCTTCTTTATTCTCGTTGGGACGGACAGTGGCCGTCAGCTTGCTTGCTCCCCTCTTATTAATAGAGTCTGTGTCTATTTGTGCTTCCCGCCCTCCCTAGACTCAGGCACCCTCCTCTTTTTACTTGTAACGCCATGACTCTCCTTTTTTGGAGAAATGATTTCTGGGGCTCTGGTTTATATTCCCTGGTTTCTTCTCTGATGAGTGGGTTGCTAGCCTTAGCGACTTTCCTTTTAGCCCACTGCACTCCCAAGTATAGCTTTATCCCAGTTTGCTCCCAGTGGTTGATTTTCTTGCCGCCTTGATGGGTTTTCTTTATTGGGCGTTTTTGAGTCCTTTTCTGTCCCTCCGCCGAGGAGGTTGGGTTTTTTTGGCCCCCCAGGGGTGGCCGGGGTTTGATTTCCTTGGTTAGCTTTTTTTGCTCCCTTTTTTTGAGAGTGGGTACGCTACCCCCTTTTTCCTTACCTTTTTCTAGGTTGTGCGTCATTTTTTCTTCCCTTGGCATTGTTACATATGCATGTGATGTTCGATCGCACTTCCTACTACCTCTGCGGTACAGCGGGAGTTGACGCAGGTCCTCCCAGTCTATCGTTCCTCTTTCTTTTTACGCTGGTTTTGGCCCTTTACTCTTTTTCAAGCACGGATATTCAACCTTGATCCCCTCTGTGCGTTCTCTTTTTTTTCGTCCACTTTGCTCATATGACAAGCATGTCTTTCCTTTTTTCTTTGGCTCGGCCGGATTTGGCGGCAACCTTTTTCCCCTTTTTTCCGCTTGAGCCCGGACCAACCGATTGCAGGTATGCCGGACGTCCCGTACTGTCCCCACCTTGCCCTGGGAGTTTCCAAGGCCGACCTGCCCGCTCCCCATCTGCTCCCCCACTCTTTCGGGTTAGTTTTGATGGCATTCATTTCCTTGATAGATTCCTAGCGACTTCTTCTTTCTTTGCCTTAGTTTGATGTTCTGCCCTTTCTTTCTACTGAGGTAGGCGCCACCCTTGCGTTCCTCTCGTTCCCCCGAGTCCCCCCCCTGCTGCAATCTTGGCCCCTGTGTCTTGAGCAGCTTTCGTTTTTTCGGCCCCGATTTCACCGTCAAACGGTCACGCACTCGGTGATTTATGTAGTGATGCTCACATCCTTTCCCCCCATAGGGGGACTCGTTCCCAGGACTGGTTTATTTATGGAGTCCTTTTTCTTTTCTCAACTATTTCAAATCCTTTCCCACAGCTCCTATTCCCCATGTTATAACACGGGTTATTTGTTAGGCATGAGTACCCCCTTCGCCCTAGAGGAGATCCTTCTCTCTCTTTTCATACCTTCTATTCTTCTATGTATCTCTATTGATCCTCTCTAAGTCGCTCTCCAAGCCAGTCGTTTAAGTTAGTGTTGAGCGCTGCTCCGTTGGTGGTTAGGCCTCTTCTTCCTCTTCTCTCTTCGGCTGGCTGGGTCTTCCTTGTTCTGATCCAGCTGCCTGTTTTTTTCATTGCGTATGCTGGCCGTTTAGGGCCTCTTTCCTGTCCTCCCCAAGTGAAAGGAGTTGGATGCACCCTCTATGCAAACGAGGAGCTAAAATTCTTTTTCTTTCTTCGCACCCTTGAAAGGCGAGCGGTTTTCACTACCCTCCCACTTCTGTTTCGCTAGCAGAGAGGCTTTTGTCAGCAAGAAGTGCCATTTTTGTCCTGCAGGGGTTACTCTTTTAATCACTCCTCTGTTTTTTTTCTCAGAGCAGCCGAGTACACATCCCCTTTCCCGCTTTTTTCTGTCTTGCAAGGACTCGTACCATTCCTCTCCCATTTCTTCGCGCGTGGCTCACAACCCCCCACCCCCCACCCAATTTTCTCTTTTTGTCTAAAAATGGGTGCAGCCGCGGTCCTCTGTTGTTTCCATCGTAGAGGCTTTATGCCAGTTTCCCGCGAGCCCCTTGTAGGCTTCCTTCGTTTTCCCATTCCATCCTTCCAGTCTACTCATTACCAGTGAATAGCCCCGGTCTCCCCCCCCCCATGAAGCATAATGATAGCAGATGTCGATGACTCCCCTCTCCCCCGCCACACTGTAGGCCTATAGATTCTCTGCGTACCCTTTTGAGAGTCTCTACTTAGTCGAGATCTCCTCTCCTCTCTCGCCTAGAGTACTATACTAGTTTTACTCTCTCTTTCCTGCTGGTCCCGCAGCGCCCCCCATCCCCCAGAGCGTTGTAGTTTTCTCCATCCCATATTTGGCGGCAGTATACCGTTGTGCCCCCTCCACACCGGTCCCCTCTGACCAAAATAAAGACACTCTGTCTTCCTCCTCTTCTTTCTTATTTGTGTAGAAAGTTGCTCCCCCCCCTCCCATTGGATTACTTCAGCTTCTTTCCTTTTTTTGGGTGGACGGCTGCTTATCCTTTCACACCAAAGTTCTAATTTCAGTTGCCCTCTTCCTCTTTGTCTCTGGTTGCGAGTTCGCCCCCCCCTTTCTTTTCTCCGCATTAGTACCTACAGTACCCCCCCCATCCGCTCCTTAAAGTTCTCAACGCTGATTCCTTTGATTTGTCTCGTGAGCTAGGAGTTCCCTTTTCCCCCCCTTCCCTATTTCGTTCGATTGTCGGGGGTTTTGTCCTTCCTTAGGACCTTCGACTTGGCTTGTTTTTCATAACAGGATCGGCCCGATACTGCGTCCCTCTGTTTTTGTTCCGGGCTCATCCCTCTCTTCACGGTTTTTCCCGGTCTCAAATCGCCTGTCGCCACCCCTTCTTTTTCGATTAACCCCATTTTGGTCATATGAGTTTTGTTCCGACCAGTCTCCCGTTTTTCTCGTTTTTCTCTTTCTTCCACTCCAGCTTGACAGCCTTTTCCCCCCCCGCCCTTTTCGTGTAACTCTTTCCTGTTCCTTAATACTCCTCTACGGCGTCTTTTCGTTGCTTCTTCCCTATCGCACATCCACTCGCTCTTCCCGGCCAAAGCGAGTAAAATTCCTTCCCCCCCTGTGAGACTTTTGCCGGAAAAAAATGGTGATCGTAGCAGACCCCCTGCTTTATTTAAAAAACCGAAAGAGGCTATAGCCCCCCCTCCTCACCAGAGCATGTGGTTCCCTCTTTTTTCCTCGCCAGTCAAAACCATCACCCTTCTTCCCTCTTCCCAACCACTGGGCGTCTGGATCCGTACCATATCTCCCTTGACTTATTCTTTTCCTTGTAGAAGGGCTCTTCTCTTCTCGGCATCACACTCTTCTTGTTCTCCTACCCCGAGTAGAAGAATGCCAGCCCTTCGACCCACAGGGCTCCGGTTCCTTTCCGGTTATTTTCGGCTTTTTTCCCCCCGTTGTCTTAGATTTTATATTTCTGTTAGCCCACTCTCCCCCCTCCCCCCGCTAAATAGCTTGCTTAGGCACTGCTCGGTCCCCCTCTCTACCAATGGCAAAGATGACGCTCTCTGCCCACTCACTCTGTCCCCCCTTTTCCCCTTTTTTCCATTGAGTACCTCCTGTTCCCCTCTCCTCGAAAAATAATGGCCAATTTCTCGCCTTTTTTGCCTATCGCGTTCATCGAACCCGCTGACTCTTCTTCGCTTATACCTCCCAACCCCATTCCGTGGACAGTTCCTCTCTTCCTCCCGACGCCGCTGCGAAAAGAATGCCTTCCCCCCCCCACTAGGAGATTCCAGTTTCCTTTCCTTTTCCCCTTCTCAGACAAGGAGACACTTTTACCCCTTTTCGGGTCCCGGTTCAGCCCACTCCGCCCTTTCCAAGATAGGACCCTTGGCAGCGTACCTCCTGACTGCCAAAAGAAAAAGTGGCGTTCCCCCCCTTTTCGAGACGTCTCCACAAGCTTTTGACTCCCTGCGCTCCACACATTATCACTATGGACCAGACCAAAACCCCCCTTCCCCCAGATTTTGATACTAGTCACTCCCCTTTCCTTCATGGTGTAAAGCCGGTTTTTGTCCCTCTTCCTCCACCGTTGCCCACCTTTTAGTCACGTTTTTTGATTTCAGTCGTTTCCCTTCTCCCATTCGTGAGGAAAGTGTCGCCCCTCGATTTTCGTATTTTTTCGGGATTCCACCCCTTTTGCGCACGCTTGTTTCCCTCTGTCGGTTTTTTCGAATTTCCGTTCCCCTCTTCTCAATTAGTTTCCTTTTCCCCGATAAATACCACTTTCCCCTGCTCGAAGTTACCTCCCCCGTTTCCTCGTCAAGCCCTTCCGCTTGCTCTTCTCTCTTTTACTCAGCCTCCTTGTTGTTTTTTTTTCTTATAGTCAGGTCAAGTGATCTTTTTTTGTTCCCATCGGGATTTTAAGCCATTGGTCTGGGGGCGTTCCTTAGAGCGTGCATTCCCTGTTTTTCGCCTTTTTCCTCCTCCCTTCGACCGTAGCTTTCCATCTTCCGCCAGGTGTTAGTTTACCGAGACAAAAACTTCGACTCCCCCTCGTTCCCTGAGCGGACTTTTTCTTCTCTTTTTTCCCTGCTTAGCTTTACACCCGTTTGCCCCCCCCCAACAACCTTCACCTTGGCCTTCCGGCTTTGAAACACCGGCAGGTTTCCCCTTCATTTTGAATTTGTAGGATAGTAATCACCTTTCCAGGTGGGTTTGTCTGGTGCCTGTGGTACTTTTGGTCTCTCATGATGGCTCGCTGCTTGGGACCCTTTCCCTCCTTACCAAACATTTTTCTTTGCCCACTTTGTTTGTTTTAGCTTTCCCCCGCTTCCCAGGGGCCTTTATACACTCGTGAGTTCTTCTTTTCTCCCCTTTCAACATTAATTGTTTCACCGTTTTTATGAGCACGCGTTGTTCGATTTACTTTTTTTAACGTTCTGCCTATCAGTTTTTTTCCTATTAGCGCCGTCTCTCTCCCCCGTCCTATTGGTTGTATGCATCCAATTCTCATTTTAATATTTTCATCCGCGAAGGTCACCGAGCCTTTCCCATTTACTCCCACTGGCCATCTTTTTTTTGCAGATTGGGCACTTGCAAGTGCCTGGACCTGGTTTCCATTGTGTCTCCCTTTGCAGCAAGGGTCTTTCTTGGCTGACGTTGTCCCCGACGTTTCCCCCGTCTCTTCTTCCCTAATTATCGAGTACTGCATGGTTTTTTCTTTTTTTTTTCATCCCTTTAAATGCGAACTTGAGACCCTCGTGAAGAAGACGTTAGTAATCTCCTTTACCCATGACCGGCGCCTTTTTTTTCGTCTCCCTTATTTGCTTGGTTTTTTGTTGATTAGCTACGCGTTGTACCTTTTTTTTTCCTCCCAGACGATGTTTTTGTTGGGGATTTTCTACTCTTCTCCGGTCGACCTCCTTTTTCACTGCCACTCCAGTTTACTTCTCTTTATTCGTTTTCAGGCCCCCCTTTTTTTCTCTTTTTTTTATGCACTGTGTTTATGTTACTTTTTTTTCGTGCGAACGGTTTGGTCAGCCGCCCTGAGCAGGGATGTCTGGCGCAGTTGTGCTTTGTTGATGATAATGGGT
>Ga0179591_1337360_pt1 | contig 17528 bp, 15 predicted proteins | sample CZOMad2_1_08_16f_FD_182891 | JGI IMG/M metagenome (GOLD analysis project Ga0179591, IMG submission 182891) | Vadose zone soil fungal communities from Angelo Coast Range Reserve, California, USA - CZOMad2_1_08_16fungal (PacBio error correction) | ecosystem: Environmental > Terrestrial > Soil >... | reverse complement strand
TTCGGAGATGTTTTTTCTTTCCCGGGTTTTTCCTTTTTTCTTTGACCGAACAGTGGCTTTTTTTGACGCCTGAGATTAGAGCTACAGACCCCTCCGATCCTTTGCTCCCGATCTGCCGCGGCAGGACTTGGCTTCTTGCCCGTTTGGTTTGCCTGCCTGCCGCTTAGCCCCGCCGAATGTACTTAGCTTTTTGTACTCAACTAGTTAGACCCCCTCCCCCGCCGTCTCCGGTCGTTAACGTTTAAATCCTTCCCGCGTGCCGATCTTTCAAAGTCCCAACAGCGCGTATCGCTTTGCCTGCGAACCGGAAGGCTCCCCAAGAACCGCATGTAGCTTTTTTCCCCCCTTTCCCAACCCGTCCCCTTTTAAGATACCGGATTCCTGGGAAGAATGTTTTCAGCCAGGACTTGTAACTTCATGAGTCTTTCCCGGTTTTGACGCGGGGGCTGCAGTGGCCACCAATTTTATCTGTTTTTCGATATGACAGTTTTAACCGTCCAGCCGCAATGAGCTTTTTAGAGACTTTCTTTCCCCCTTCCTCCCCGGTGGAATCAGAATCGAATACTAGGCCAAGAGTTCGGTTTTTTCTGCTTTTTTTATAGTACGGCGGCCCTTCCCCCTTTTCATAGAGCGTGGCGATATCTGTGGTACAGTTACACCGTCTCGGGCACACTAGCAGCCTCAGCAGATAGAGGCCTTCCTAAGCTTTTGAGACGCGACCCTGACCTCTCCAGTCCCCTTACCCCTTCTTTCCCTTTTGAAATCCCCGTAAGGTAAACCTGGTGTCGAGCGCTCTTTTGCTCGATGTCGCCTTGAAAGTCTCTTCGCGGGGACCGGTTGAGGATGCTCCCAGGAACTTTTCAGTTCTGTGCCATCCCTTCTCTAGAATGCCTTCGAGAACGTGGATTCGTTTTTGTCCGGCCGGCAGAATGAAGAGAACGCATGTCTTGACACCCCCCCCTTTTTACATCACCAGGAGGGAAGTACCAGGAATTTCAGACACAGGTGATTCCCCTTTTCCCTCCACGGATCTTGAGTGGAATTGCCCCGCCGTTTGCCTGGCCCCGACAAGGCACGCCCACGTGTTTTTCCCTGAACACGACGGAGAAAATCGTCCAGAGTCCCCTGCCGCTTCAAATTTTAGACGTGTGAGCCAGTTGCCGGTGAACTGACGCAGTTCTGCGTTCTGTTGGAATAGGTTCTGACTACTTCCCCCCGCCCAAAGTCGACCTGCCGCGTTTTCTCTGTTTGACGAAGTGTTACTGAAGCTTCTCCAGTCGTTCACCCCTTATTCCCTCGACGTGCCAGTGCAGTCCATACATTGGACAACTGGAACTTTTTTTCTTTCCCCGGCTTCGTTCCCTGTCTGAACCTTTCCAATGGCAGTAAGCAGCAATTTATCCGAGCCAGGCGATTTCCCTCCCCCCCCCTTCCCCTCTGTCTGCGAGGTGCAAAGCAGACGACGCTGATCCTTCACCCCCCTTGTTCCCTCCGGCGATGAGGCCGAATTGGCTGACGTTGTTACTTAAGGAGGAAGCTTTCTGAACCGTCCCCCCCTCTTTTTTCCGGTGAGGTCGGAGGTTGTCCAGGGTTTTTCCCTCCGCTCTGGTATTCACCCAGCCGAGCCCGCTACTGAGACTGGTTTTGATGATCTCCAGGTCCTCTTTTCGAAATATTCCCCTCTTCCGGGTTTTGAGGTGGACGATGGCCCCTTCACTTCTCGCTTTCGTCCTTGGCCGCTTCGATCCCCCTTCCATTCTTCCCCGAGTCGATGAGATTTTAGTGTTGAGACGCCCGGGGTTTTTGCGTGATCTGTTTTTGACTTCCTTGTTGTGCGCGGCTGCAGTCGCGTTTTGACACTCTTGGTGGTCGGAGTTTTCCGGGGCGCGAGTCCAAGGTTGCCCAGCTAGGTGTTTTCGGGTTTCTTTTTTTATGACGACCTCTAGTTCTCATCCCCAGAGAAGCGGGTTTGTTAAAGATGCCGACGACATCGCTTTTCTTCGACGCCCGAAGAAAGCTTGTCTTTGCGACTTTCCCGCCTCTGGGTCGTCATGGTACTCGGTGATCCGAGACAACTTCTCCTGTTTTTTCATTATCCAGTTTCCTTGCCATTTTATTCTTCTCTCTTGCGTTTGGGTCTTGTTTAAGGGATTGTACCGTTTCTTTACTTGAACAGCGTTCTTCCCCGAAATCCCGCGCTGTTCTGGAGTTTTCTTCTTCCTTCTTCTGCGTCCTGTCCGCCTTCTTCCCGGCAATTCCGCCGTGCGGGAACTTTACTTTTTTTAACCATCGTACCTGCCCGCCCCTCGCATTTCGTAATTAGGTCCCTTTTTCACCTGTAACAAGATCTTTTTTTTCCAATTGATATATATTTCCCCTGTCTTTTCCCCCCGTGGCGGGGGATTCAGGATAACCCTTGTTCTCCAGCCGCCTTCCCCTCCTTCCCCCCCCCTGGTGCCCTCCTTTCTTTTCCCCCCTGGTTGTGAAAGTTAGTGAGTTTAAAGTTTTTTTGAGAAGAATCTCCTTCCTCCAACTCCGCCGCCGTGGCGACCAGCCAGTTATAGGATGGTCCAGCGTCACCATTTCTTCTCTCCCGGTCCCACCGCGTGACGAAAATTTAATAGAGAATCGTGGCAGTATACTTTTGTGCGAGAGGCTGAAGCGTCCTAGATCTCCTTTCTCTGAGCTCGTACTGCGGTGGAGCCGGGCTCCGATCCTTTCTTTGGAAGGCAGGGTTGATCATCGTTCGTGAGCATCTTCCCACTCGCACGGGGCAGTGAATGCCCCCCGGCGCTCTTTCCATTTATTATTACAGGCTTGGGGTCAAATCTCTCCTTTTCACGCTTCCCGAAAAAAGAGTGAATGGCCCGCCTTTTAACCCGTCCTCGGCATCCCGAGAAGAATCTACTGTTATCTCCGGATAGGCAAATCGCCCCATAGCGAACAATCTCTATTTTTTCCTCTTTTTTTTTTTTTCTTCTTTTTCGTTTGGCGGACGGTACCTAGGAACCAGTGTCGGTTGTGCCCCCGTCCTCTTACGTTTTTTCCCGCGTTGATACTTAACGGCACGCGTTTTTTGCCTCGTTGAGGACGTGAGACCAGGAAATCCTTCCGCGCCCCTTCCTATAAGGGAGTTTCCTCCTTTGTTGCATTTTCGAGCTGGATAGCGAGAGATAGAAACTCCTGTCCTTCCCATTCCCAATGCCTTCTTCTATCGTTAGTTCTCACACCGCCTTTTTTCCTCAGGCGAGTGGATTTTTTGGTGAACCGCCGACGTGAGCTTCTTTCCTCTGTCAGATTGTGTGAGAACGAGGTGACGATCTCCTAACCTTGTTTCTTCTTCCCCTTCCCAGAGGTGACCACTCGCCAGTAGATGTTAGTTTTTTTTTGCGCGATGGAGCAATTATCCTGCTCAGCTGGGAACAGTCACCTTTTCCCCCCCTTCCATCCCGTCACCGACGTAGAGAGCAAAAGCGGTGATCGCTTCTTCTCCCTCCTTCTTCTTAGTACACAGACCGGGACAGCGAGCTCACTGAAGATCACTTCGCTGACAGGGGCATCGACTGCGGTTGGACGCACATGGCCCCGTCTTTTTCGTTTTTTTCTGGTTGCCATGCGACGGCATCCGGTGCTCTTTTCTGATCATTTACTCGCTCCTGTGCCGAGCTAAAATGCCAGACGGCGTATCCCGAGAGAGGGATTCTCTATTCCTCGAGCTTTCAGGGTCTCCGGTCGAACTTCTTTCCCCCCCTGACCCCGGCACCCCTCAGCGAGCTCTCATGGCACCGGTGCGATGGGCAGACAGCCCTCACAACTCATCCCCTACTCTTTTCTTTCCCTTCTCAGCCCTGGCTGCGGATACGAGCGGTTCGTTCAGTGGATGGACGACGCTGATTCCCTTTCCTCCTCCCTTTCTCCTTTATACACCCTACCCTCTTCTCACTCCCTTGTAAGGTCATCCTTTTCTATTAGGACGCCAACGGTCGTCCTTTTTCTTTCTCTCATCTGACCCGCGTTCACCACGACGCGCTATTCTGGTGAGTTCCCCCCCCCCCTCCGGAAGTCGCCTGCAGGGAGCCGTCCACCGGGAGTTCTTCCCCACTTTCCTTTCCCGTTCTTTTTGATTGATGTCCAGTTTTTGACTACGAGGGATTTTCTTGTTCCATGCATCGGCCCGGAGGCCGCCTCCCTTCTCGCTTCCCTTCTCTACTTGCATACCCCCTGACAAAGGATGCGGGGAGCGGAGTATAAAGGATGTTAGAACATTCTCGTTCCCAGGTTCCCAATCCATTTACTAACAATAACATTATCCCAACCCTCCTTCCCTCTACCCCGTTTCATCCGCTTCCGACGTGAAGTAGTTCCAGGAGCGATGGCCTTTGGGTGGGAGCTCATAGTTGAATTTGGAGCTCCTATAGTCTCTTCCTTGTCCTGTCAGGACTCCAAGCGGCGCCCCTTTTTTCGCCGATACCCTTGATCCTCCCCGCCATTGGATTGATTTCTTTTTCTACGAGAACGTGCGTGCCTTTTTAAGGAGGAATTACCTGGTCACCCCTGCTTCTCCATTTGAAGCAGATTTGAGGTCCTCTTCCGTTCCCAACCGACCAGCGCAGCTGTGGTTTGAATTTCTTCATCTGAACTTAACGAGGAAAAAGGCACGCCGCATTCTTTTGTGGGCCGACGTGCAATGGGGCTCTCACTGAGCGGCTCGTGATCTCTATGAGTGGGCTCGATCTTGTTCCGGTTTCACCACCCCCTCTGAAACGGTGCCGGTGAAACAGAGGGCCAGTATCCCTTTCTTTTCCCCTTACACTCATTTCCTCGAAGAAACTAGGCGTCCCGTGCCTCCTTTCCTGGTTCAGACCCTTCGACCCCTGTTATCGTTCGGGCGACTTTTTTATTAATGTTCGGTGTTTCCTTTATACGGGAAACCCCTGTTAGGAGGCCCCTTTCCTCCGTGCCGGTTGGATGTCCCTCCAGGTCTTCAGAACAGTGGCCTGGTAGATGCAGAACTGCAATGCGCCTCTTCCCTCTAATCGAGAACTGCTGAGCGGTTCACCTCTTTCGGCTGGGCCGACGTTGTCATTTATTCTTTTCGCGTTCGCTGTGAGATTACTCCTCCCTTTTGATGAGTTGGACGCTGGTCCGTGGTGCCTCGACTTTTCCTTGTCCAACGGTATAGTCCCACGCTCGCGTTGGCGCATAGGTCCCGGGAAATGTGAATCCTAAAGATCCCCCCCTCTCTTAGCGTTGATCGAATTCCTCGTCCCCCTCTTAGTTACCGCTGATTCATCGGGTAAAAGAGTGGAGGCCTTGGTTTCGCGTTTTTTTTCCCTTACCCGTACTAGACCCCCTCTTTAAATGGGACCGTCAAGGCTCTTCCTTTTTTGCCTTCTCCCGTTTTATGTAGGTTGAGAATCCCTGGTTGAGGGAATCCATGATAAACTTCAATTGATATCCCTTTCTTTTCCCGGTTCAACAGCTAAATGTGATTTGCTAGGAATGATGGGAGTTGGGCACTGAATCTATCCCTTCGTTTCTGACTCTCCCTGCAGGTGTCTTAAGAGGAAGTGTTGCCGTGACCAGTTGTGGGGCCCCCCGGTTTTTTCGCATTTTTTTCTCTTTCACACCCCGGCTCGCTTGGGACGCTCGGTCTTACTTCCCCTGCCTGCGCAATTCAGCTTCCGAGGATCCGAGGGAGACTGTCAGGCGCGGGGCGAGCTTCGAATGTCGACAGCACCCGTTCGGTTCCCCCCCCCGTTGAACGCGCAGACTGCTCGGATCTCTCTCTTTTCCTACCTCTTCCCCTTTTTTTTTTTCTATCGATCGGCATGGCTTTCGGCACTCCTGTTGAGGAACGTTTGGGGATGCGTGACGCGTTTCAAAAGACTTCACAATTGTCTTCTTTCGCCCCTCCTCCCGAGCGCGTCGCGATCTCCGCAGGAAGGTGACTCGCGATGTTCCCTTCCTCTCCGCTTTCGCCCACCTCTTACCTACCGGACCGAGGAGTGTGACTTTCCACGAAATTTCGAGCTACCAGAGCCTAGACCAGAACTGGAATTTCCTCCCGGCTCCGGCCATGAACAAGGGAGTCCCTCCCCTCGGTCTCCTCTTTGCACGTTGTCCCCTCAAAACTTCAGAAGTAGAGCAAGAGCAAGCAAGGTATTTTCCCAATTTTTAACCTCAAAGGTAAGATCAAGGTCCTGGGGTCTCTTTTTTCTTCATAATTAGACCGAGATGGGCCCCGCCCTCCTTTCGCTGACCGGGGCAACACCACCTTATAGCGGGTGGTTCCCTAGGTCGTCACGTTCTTAACCAGAGAAAGGCCTCCCCTCCGTTTTACAAGCTGAATAGCAGACAGTATTTTCCCAGCTAGCAGATATCCGAGGCATTCGAGCTAGGTTGTCTTGCCCCTTTTGAGCTTTAATGGAGGGCTTTTTCCGATTTCGCGCAGATGTGCGAATCGGTGTTCCAATTCACCGGGCAAAGTACCCAAAAGCCCGGACCCCTCTATATTGTGTACCCTCCTCGTTCTCCTTCCCCCCCGAACTCGTACTTTCCAGGACCCCAAGTATGAAAAGGAAGACGGTTCCCCCCTCGCCGAGCCCTTTGCTCGATTTTTTCTGTTTCCCCACGTCTTTTTGCCGGAATTTATCTTTTTGAATACGCGTGAGCTAGAGAACCAATTACCCCTCTTTCGAGACCAGGCGACACTGAGATCGGAATGCCGCCTCTCCCCCTTCTTCCCGATCCAGGAACCCGTGACCCATTAAGTCCTTCCCCCGAGGCATACACGAAGACCCAGGGTCACGTCTTTTCCTTCCTGACGTCAACGACCCCCCTTGTGAGTTAGGGGCGGAAGTCAGAAGATTGTCTTGGAATTTTATCCGACCGTGGCTTGGTCATCTGAAGGTCACCCCCCCCCTTTCCGTGGTTTAAGCTCTTTTTCCCCACGGGTACAACGATCGAGCCACAATAGATCGCGACCTTTTTTTTGAGTCAACGCAGTTTTTCCCATGCCTGTGGATGACCCCAGCGAAGCGGCCTTTTTCCCGCGTGATTCGAATCCACCCGCAGTAGAACTGTTTTTTCCCGCAGGGACGACAAAGTCCTGAGCCAGTGTGCGTCATTCATTTTTAGACTCCCGTGCCTTTTTTTTGAATAAGTGAAATACCGGGACCCGGCCTTTTTGTAGTACGGAGGACTCAATTTTCCCGGTCGTCCAGACGAACGGTTTTTTCTCCAAGTTTCCGAGCGGTTTCTCGTTTAGCTGGAAGTGCAGACTCCTCCCCTCTCTTTCTCGCCCTTTCTTGTCAATGCCGGAGTGAGCAGAAGTTTTCAAACCCTAGACCGTCCGGACAGTCCGCGTAGTCTTACCTTAGTATTTTTTCCCTCCCGTTTTTCTTTATTCCCTGAAGGTCCGGTTAGTCTACGGTTCTTTCGTTGAGGGGCGACGAGAATTCTTTCTCACAGCCGGAACAGATCTGGACTCTCGCCGGTTGGTCATGTTGCTACTTTTCCTCTTTCCTAGCCGACAATAAAGGTTTTCGGAAGTAAGAAGGCGTGAATTGAGAATTGGCGATTCCGACCAGTTCTTTTCTTTCCGGGTCCGCGTCGAACACGGGAAGAAGTTTCTCTAGTTTTCCTCCCCTCCTTGTGTCCCTTGATCTGCCTGGCGACCCCCCCCTTATGTTTCACTCTTTAAGCAGGTGTGGTTGTCAAAGGAGTTTTTTTGAGTCTCAGCATACTACTTTTTTTTTCTGGGGCGCGTCCAGCCGCGAGGAGACGAGGTATTCTTCGCTCCCCTCTCCTGACCCCTGACCTTCTTTCTCTTTTCTTCAAACTTTCGGACAGAAACTGCTAGTAGGGTCCAGCGAGGTAGGAATGTATTTCTTTCTTTCCACTCAGGGAAGCGGTTAGAACAGAGAGTCCCTTTCCATTTGATTTTTGATTTCCCTTCGTTTTCCTTTTTCCAGTATCTCTGGTAAAGGGAGACTTGAGCGTTTTTACCACTTCTCCTTTTACTAGTTTGTTCGATCGATTTATGGGTTGGCGATATTCCATGGATCTGCTTCTGACGCGTATGCTCCAACGATTGAAAGTCCGAACCCCTCCCCGTCCCCTCAAGTTCGCCCCTCTAAGGGCGGTCAGTAGCAGTTCCGTTCCAATTCCTTCATTGCTCTCAATTTCATTCGCTCTGACTTAACGCCGGCAGAGGACGTTCTCCAAGTGATCTGCTTTTCCTTCCTCGGTAAGACTTGTTCCCCCTTTGTTCTTTTCTCTTGCCCATCGAGATAGGATCTAACGGGAAGATCATTGCGAGCTCCGTTTTCTAGTCACCTGCGGCGCGCATTCCTCCGAGGCGGTTTCCCTCTCCCCCGCAGTAATACGCGATAGCCGGGCTTCGTCTTCGGGTGACTTCCAGCTCTCGCATTCTGGTAGAATCCCTTTTTCGCGATGCCTGGGCAGGATCCAGGCCTTTCTAATTCCCCTTTCTTTTTCCTGATTGCTTCTTCGAGAAGCGGCGGTTTGTTTGAGCTTCCAACTCTGCCCAGTTCGCTTCGAGGCAAGTGCTCTTCCATAGAGTCAGCTTGCCTTTTCTTCAACCTGAGCAACCACCTTGCTGTATCCCAGCCGGCCGTCCGCCGGTGCCTTTTTTTTAAGACAAGTTACTCTTTTCAAGCCTGGCGAACACCTTCTATCTATTTCTCCCCTGTTTTTTTTTTTCTCTCTTTTTGTTCTCTCTTTTGTTCATTTCCGGTCGTTACACGCTTTCGTAAAAAGTGAGACGGTTGCTCCGCGGCGTCGTACGTGTTGACCCCAGCGACGGAACGCGGGTTTTTCCCTATTTGCTCTAGTTGAGTCGAAGCTGCGCGAACTTTATCTATTTTGAACTTTCCTTTTTTTTCCTCTTGCCTCATGGACCACTTCCCTTTTGATAGAATCGGCTCGCTTGATTTTGGCCATTACCCCTGAAATGAATACGCTCCTCTGGCCAGATTCCGCCTTTCGGCGACTAATAGTAAGGCTTGTGCCCCTTCTCCTCTCCCTCTTCGTCTCCCTTCTATGCGATTCCTTTGGAGAACGCGGGAGATAGAGTTCATGTGTGCGCCGCGAATGTCCATCTTTAAACGAACTGATTAGCTGGCACTTCTACCTTTCTTCCTCCTATTCATTCACTCTTTTCACACCGGAACCATGATGTCAGAGTGGAGTGGCCACGCTATGATCCGGATTCCGGCCAGCCCTCAGTTTAGTAAAAGACTTGGCCTCTGTCCCTTGCATCTCACTTCCGCTCTTAGGTTCACGGAAGATAGACTTTGAAAGCCCGGTAGTTTGCTCAGAGTTCGGGTTAAGTGCACGTTCTAGGCGTGAGGGAACGACTCCTTCCCTCCGCGCCTGTTCCGATCCCACCCCCACAGGAAAAGAGGTATTATTGATCGAGTTGAGGCTAGACTCTTGTCCGTTTTTTCTTTTTTCTTGTTCCCTTTGATGACGAGCCTTCAACCCTCTCTCTGCTCCCTTTCTGGTCCTTACTTTGCGATGACTTCTATCGGCCTTGTGGTAAGAGGACCCTCTTTCCAGGCGTTGCTGATTTTTCGCCAATAAGGTGTTCCGGGCGGAGGTTTCCTTTTAAGGTACGAGAGTAGTCCTCCCGGTACTTCCCTCCACCCTCCCTCTTTCCTCATCGGTTATTCCCCTTCCTCACCCAACACATTTTTTCAATGTCGTTTTTTCGCGTCTAATCCTACTCTTTCAACACGACGTTTCTCTGGCCCCCCCCTTTTTCCCCCCTGTTCACCCACTCAATGAAGTAGACAGTCAAGGAGCCCCCGGTCTTTTAACCCTGCATCTTTACCTCAGGTATTCTTCTTTTTCCTTGACTACATCGCAGCACGGGCGGATCATATCCCCAACTTCTCTTTTCCTCCTTATTCTTGCCCGCCGTTTCCGTGGGTTCTTCCGAGGACCTCAGAAGGCATCCCCCACTCCCCTTCAAGATCGTTCTGAGCGTGTCTTTCCCCCCTTTTTATTCTACTGTTAGCAAGCACGAAGACTGAGCGACCCCCTCCCCCCTTCCTTTTTCTCCCCCAGCGTTCCCTCTCGTTCCGAAGATGCAGGAATTCGACCGATGATTTTATCGCCGGTCCTGAAAAAAATGTTTTTTTTTATTTGTCTTTAGTTGGCATGGCCCAACTTTCGAGTCCTATTCTCCTTTTTCCTCCGAGACTTTTTGATGCCTTTTTACCGAATGGATGTCCACGATTTGAACACTGATGTAAAGATTTGTGGGCAGAGTTTCCGCCCCCCTACGTTGAAGTTAGGCCACCCGTTTTCTGCTGTTCGTTCCCATTAGGACACCGAGAAAAGAGCCACGTTCTTCTGGGGGTTTCTTTTCCTAGTCCCTTCCTTCCACAACGGGCACCCGAATTTGGATGAAGCGAATACCTTGCAGATAGAAACTGGTTTTTTTCTTTACGGTTTTTTAGTTGAGGTTTTTCTAGACCCTTTCCCCCCTTTTTCCCCCTCGATACCCCGTTCGAGGTGGGCTATGCCAGACTTACGCCCGGTCCGAGTTGTTCCATCAGACGGTTTTGAGAGGCCTCCAGTTCTTGCAGTAGTCCGTTCCTTCCCTCCTGTTTGACCTGCTCTGCTGGGTCTTTTTCGTTGGAAGGATGGAACGTTTCTCTTCATGTTTCTGTTACTGCCGGAAGCGTAAGCCGTTTTTCCTCCTCGCCTTTCGAGAGCGGGGGATGGCTGCATTTAATCCTCCACCAGTGTCGGCCCTTTCTCGGTCTCAAGAGAAAACCGCAAGACGTGAAACTCCTACATTCTCACTTCTCGCCTGCGACGAATTTTTTGGGAAATAGTGTCGTGACAGCAGTTTTACTTGCCCATTTGTCTCCTTCCATCTTCGTGCCTTGATGGGGCCGAGGGCTTTTGTGCCTTCCTTTTTACCCTTTCCCTCTCGCGCAACCGAAGCTTTTGTTTCTCAAGGGGACCGCGGCACGTGAATTTCCTACTCAAAGGATAAGCACCCGTCCCCTTCGTTACTTCTATTTCCCCCTTCGAGGTCCCACGCGGTGGGGGAACATTTTTTTTTACCTTCCTTTTTAACCCCCGCCGGGCGGCCTTGTTGCTTTATTGAATCCGCAAAAGTGCTAGAATTGTGGGTGGCTTTTCCTGAGGCTGATCGCCCGGTAGTGGGCGACTTTCCGGGTCAGGACGGAACACGATGCTTAACTTTTCCTTTATCTCCATTTTTTTTGAAGCCCGGTTCAACCTGCCCCCGTGACTGTTGATTTTTTTCTTTTGGCTCTCGACAGCGATAGGAGGTGTTGGCTCCAGACCTCTTTCTCCGGCCTAGGAATGTAAAGACAGGTCCCCCTTAGAGCCTCCGAGGCCTTCGCCATTAGTTTAACCGCCTTTGCTTCTTTCCTTCTGTGCGATCTGTAGAAGTCCGGTGAACCTCCGGTCAAGCCAGACCCGCGCTTTTGCATGATTTTTTGAGCCGACGTCGCCCTTGTTCCCGTCGCTCGCCCCTGATGAATTAGGCAACGGTATCAATTATAGCCGTTCATTTTTTTTCAAACACGCCCTCCCTCCTGCCTATATCTCTCCTTTCAAAATTCCTTCAATAAGTTTTCTTTTGGATTCAGAGACTTATGGGAGGTCGCTTTTGTTTTTCTTTCCTGGGCTGGCGTTACGTTTTTTCCCTTTTCTTGCCGACATTCCAGCCGTTAGCGAAGAAACGCCTCGCGCTCCCGACTGACGCCGTTCTGGGCTGATGAGATTCTTTCCTTACGGCTCCCGTAGAACCGAAGCCCCTGAAGCCTAAGTGTTTGTAATCATCCATAGCTAGAACATTTCCAATCTCCAACTCACTGTCCCTTGTAAGTCACCGCGCCCGAAGTTATTCCTCAGTTCGCTCCTACCCCTCCGTTCTCTCTTCCCTACGTGCCGTCGCCAGTTTTAGGACGTCTACCCCCGGCACCTGTATATGTGAACAGGACCTGTGACTCTTTTCCCAGGGAGACTGTGTAGCCCTCCCTTTTCCTTCACCATTCCCTCTACTGTTTCTCCCAAGAGACACCGGCCCGGAAAGCCCTCGTTGGCTTTCACACAACATTCCCTCCTTTTTTGCGATTATGCACGTTCGAAAACCGCCCCTCCCCCCCCTTTCCCGCCCCTTTCTTTTTAACCCGATGAACTAAGCACATCAGTTTTCCCATACCCCTCCTTCTAGCAAGTACAGAGCGTCGATTTTCTCAGTCCATGGGTAGGCAGGCCCTTTGCTCCGTCATCTAGTGTTAGATACAGTTTTGGACAATGACCCCAGTACCCTGCACCATTCACCTAGGCCATATCATGACCTCCGGGACTCCTCCCCGTCCTTTCTCCTTTGCCTTGGGGAAAAACCCCCCCCACCAAGACCGATTAAGTCAAGGAAAATATTTCTGAAGAAAGAGTTACAACCCGAAGCTCGCACAGTTCTCCGATGTTGTCGCGTTGCCTTTTTCTTTCGTAGGTTCCTCTCGGTTTATGCTGAGAAGAAACCCAATCCTGGTCCTGCCTTACCAGGGATCCCTGTTTTTCTACGTCGACATTGGATTTACTCCGGATAAGTCAAGAACGTCAAATGACCTTCCCATGGTTAACATACCAAGGAACGGGTACCAGGAGGCTTATTCTCAGGCCCTCCCCCTTTGAGTTTCTTGCTGCAAGTCAGGCCTCTTATTGGTGTCCTTTTAAGCCACGCGGATTTTTTTGCCTTTTTTTTCCAGGTCTTTTTTCAGGATCATCGAGGGTTTGTTACCCGTTTCCCCTTCTGATCCACAAATCTTGACCCTTAGCTCCCATTAAGCGCCGGTTTGAGCCCAGGCCCGTTTTTTTTGACGGTAAGGTTTGCTTTCCCGGTTTTCTCTCTTTCGATTTCCTTCATCCCCCCGCACGAATGCGCTGGGTACTTTTTCAGGGCCACTTTTTCCCTTTTTAGATTCCAGTTTTTTTTGCCCCCTTCCATTCGCCTCGTGCAAGTGAAGTCTCTTGAAAAATCGTTTCCATTTATCTTTTAGGTGGTTACGTTCTCCTCCATTTTGCCCGTTATTCCCTCCAGCCCCGCTCTTCGACCAAGGATGCCCGTAGGTAGAGGGCATATTTTGCCCAAGTCATCATCCTTATAAGCGCCCAGTATTTTCCCTTTTGCGATTCGTTATTCGCCGGTGACGAAGTCGCGCTCTTACAGCCTTCGCTATTTCTCAGGAATGTCGTTTCTGGTAAGAGAGTTCGTGTTGCTGCCACTGGAAGACTGTCTTCGACTTTTGTCGGCCCTCTCGATTTTTGGGTTGATCGAGCATGTTCTTCTCCCTCCCTCCCCTTGCCCTTTGCCCATTCCGGCGTGACCTCCGAGTTGTAGGAGATGAACGCATTTTTCTGTGCTTGCCGAGTAGTAACTTTCCCTCGTTCCTCCCTCCCTTTGGACCAGTCGATGAGTTTGGCCTTCTTTTGCGCCTCGCGACTCCTGTTTTTCTCCCCAGATCCCTCCTCCCTCTTGCGCTCGTCTGGTGAACCGGTTTAGGTGTTAGATAGGAGAGGAACTGACGTTGTCCCCTCGGTGGCGTCACGTTTTTTTGGATGTAACTCTTTTTCCTTGTTTTCCGGATGAAGCTTTCTTTTTCGTACTTTTTTTTTTTCTCCGACGTCCTTTTTTTCGGCTTGTCGGGAAGAGCTTGAACCGCTTCCGGTCTTTGTCGTCCCCGCCTGTCAGTCGTTTTCGGGATCTCGCGACCTCCTTACAGGTCTCCTTCCCCTTTCCTCCCATTTCCGTCCACTGGCTTGATGATATACGTTTGAGCGGTTACCTGTTTCTAAGGTTGCCCGTGGTTGAAGGAACGTTAATTGCTCTTTCCTCCTGCAGTCCCTCTTTTTTTGGCAGTTTAGTTTATAGACGGAACGGTGATCTTTTTTTCCTGCTGAACCCCCCCGAACGTCTGACGATTCCTGCCCCTTCCCTTGCCCGCAAGGGCAGGGCCTTCTTGCCCCTCCTTCCTTTCCCCTGGACAGCTATGACTTCTTCTGCATTTCATCTCTCTGTACTGTCTTCCTTCAACGGCGTTTGAACTGCGATCACTTTGTGTTCATCGCTTACCCCCCTCCCCCCCTCTCCCGTACCGCCATGTGAGTTAAGGTGTGAGAGCTTTCCAATAGATCTCAGGATTTGTCTGCGCAGTCGAGAGTTTTTTTTACCTCGACGAGTTCCCGGTTACTGTTCCCGGCGCACCAGTCGGCTAGGCGGTCCCCCTCTTTCCACCAGAAGTAATCCTGTCCCGGTCTCCTGTAATAGTTCGCGCGTCGCGTTCCCCGTCCTCTCCTTCGTAGCCCCCGGGGTCGCTAGGATGGTGGAGGCGCTGTCCCGAGGTCTCTTTCCTTTCCTTTGCCTTTTTCCGGCCCGTTGAAAGCGATGAGAATCTGAGAGAAGAGGTCCCGGCCCCTGCGCAACTCTATCAGTCCGCATGTTAAACTGCGCGTACAGCGCCTCCCCTCTGTTACTCCCCCTTCCTCACCTTCCTCTTTCACCCCCGCGTGCCGTTTATAAAGGGACCTTCCGCGCCCTATAGTCCGAAATGTTTCTAAGCTTCCTTGCCCCAATACGAAACCTCTTATCTCCCCTCCTCCGTTTGTTTTTTTTTCTCTTCTCTTTTCTTGGGTCTCATCCCGGCGTTACCCGACTCGGACCCCGGTGAGATGACTCGCAGCGTACTTGTAGAAAGTGGTTCCTCCCTGCCTTGTAGTTGACTAGCCTTGCGCGGACGTGCGCAGCGGATCCGCTGTACCCTCCCCCTTTTTATTCCCTACCTTCTTTCCCCCCACTTCTCTTTGCACGAATTGCGTCGGAAAGGAGCACGCTGCCGAGGAGTTAGAATCTTCTCCCCTCCGGCTTCAACTGTTACTGATTCCTGCGTTCCCGAGGATCCCCCCTCCCTTTTTCGCTACGCCCTCTTGATACAATAACATAGTCTAGCTATGGTAGCAGCGTCCCGCCGGTCTACCCCGTTGATTACCTTGTTCGAACGCTTTTTCCCTCATGACCGCGTCGTCCAAGTTTCCCCCATAGCCTTCTTTTGCGTGCGCTCTTTCTTCACCTCCTTCTCGCCCGATTTTCGATTCACTAGTAAGCCCTAGACTTCCCCGTCTTCTTGTCGTGTTCCTAATCACGGGGATTCCCGCCTGCTTGCCGCCTTTAGTACACAGATTGTCCTCCCTTTGCCGCTTCCTTCCCCGATCCGTGCCGCTCACCCGTCCCTCGGGGCTGACTGGTCGGTTAAGCATCTCCTCCGGATTTCGTGCGCCGGAGAAGGAGTCGCAGCCTTGCGGATAACTGTCATCCCCAGGCTGCTGACGATTCTTATCTGAGATGGCCGTCACCAAGATTTACCTGCGTTCCCTTGAATGAGGATCTTACAATGACTGAGACGGATCCACTGCGGCAGTCTTTTGTTTTTTCACTTCCCCCCCCCCATTTCACCCTTAGTTTTCCTCCTTATCTACCCTATCCATGACTCCCTCGGAGGATTCAAGGTAGATACGATAGAGTCAGTTTTTCCCCCCGAACGATACGAGTTCAAGTTCCGCGCCCCAGTGCGTAACTCCCCTGTGATCTCCTTTGCCTTCATACAATGAGCCCCTTCGTTCCCCGGAGTGGACACCGTGGAGAGCTATATAAATCAGACCCCTCCCCTTTTCCCCCCACAGCTCTTGCTTCTCGTAACCAGTTCTCTTCTCAACGCAGTTACACCCGGGCGTTCTTCCACGTGTTTTTCTCCGACTCTTCCTGCCTGGACTTACGACTCGGCCCTTCAATAATACCCAGACCTCCCCCCGGTGCGTTCACCGCCCCCCCCATGTCCGGTTTCCCGTTGAGGACGTCCGCTTTTCTTAGGCCCTGTTCGAAGGTCACTCCCATCCCCCCTGACGAGGTGGCTTTTCTCCCCTTTTTTTTCTCTACCTGCTCGTCCAGGTTCCCAACTCACCCTGACGAACGAGAGACTGGACCCTCCATACCTTCTGATCACCCAGGCATCCGGCACAGCTCTTCTTTTTCTTCACCGGCGCGATCCCTGCTGCTTTCCGCCCTGTACCTGTCCGACGGAGAGTTGGCCCTGGACCTTCACTCCTTGTGATGGCGCGTTTTCATTTTTTAGCGGGCTTTCCGCCCGTGGTTTTTTCCCTTTCCTCCTTCGGCATTATGGACCGTGGGTAAGGAGGATCACTGGTTTACATTCGTCCTAACCTAAGGGACTGACTTTGAAGGATTGATTATTTTTGGCCCCCCGACCAGCGCAGTCTCGCCTGTGTTTTTTTTCAGTCTGTCATCTCCCTCTCAGCCAACGGAACGCTCGGAATGGTTACCCCCCCTTTGGGCCCGCACCTTGTTCCTACGGTTGCTTCGTTTTTTGCTCGAGCGTGTTCCTGTCTCTATGACCCCCGGTTTGTGACTTGGTCCAGAGCCAAAGCCGTCCCTAGGTTAAAAGTTCCACTTCCCTCGGCTGACTTTTACGATCCTCCATTAAGTACGAGCCGGGAGCAGCTCCCTCGGCCCCTAGTGGCATTTTCAGGGAAGGAATACTGTGTCTGAATTCCCTTGACGTGGAAGGACGGTAGTCTTTCAGCCTAGCGGCAGGGGTTGTGCCCTGAATTTTTCTTTGACCGTTTGCTTTTTTTCTCTCTTGAATCGAGATCACTGCAGAATTTGAACCAGATACTACCCTGCTGCTTTTTCCTGGTGGAGTGATGGAGGTGGCATTCATTTGTCTGTCCCTTCTCGGTGCGTTGCTTCGCCCAACCCACTTGGAGAGCTCCGCTTTTCTTGCGGGGTTTTTTTGCTTCTCCCGAGAACCGGTTGTAAGTCAAAGATGTTACCCCATAGCTTGCTTAGCATCCTGGGACAGTGATTCGACGGACCTTCACCTTCTCCCCCGCGCTCGCCGGACTTAGTACTTCCTGATCCCTTTCGATGTCCAGTCGAACGTGTGTTCTTAACACGCCTTTGGATTCCTTGGCAGATTTTTGGTCCCGCCCCCTTTACCTTTTGACCCTGTTTTCCTCTCCCCCCTTCGTATTGAGCTTTCTTTTTTTTCGAGGGCTCACGTAAGCGGTTTGAGAAGGATGATCATTTCCTGCTCCCCCCCTTGTCCTTTGCCAGCTTGTCCAAGGCGCTTGCTGAAGGCCTTGGATAGTTCGTCACGTCGCTCTGACTTTCCGGCGTTTTCCCGGAGGTTCCCAGATGTGCCTTGCCCTTCCTTTATTTGCCAGTTTTTGGCGGGCACGGTCCCTTCGTGAATCTTTTGGACCTGTCAAGGCCGGCTCTGGGCTTTCGGCGCGTCCTGGCCCATCAGGCGCACGCATTTCCTTCCGTCTCTCGTTTAGCCGCGCTTTCCAGGTTATGACAGCGCCTCTGCATGTAGTAACGGACCGTGTTTTCCGTTCACACGGCGCCGTTCCCAGCAAAAAGCCACAGCCTGCTCGAG
>Ga0179591_1184294_pt1 | contig 17528 bp, 18 predicted proteins | sample CZOMad2_1_08_16f_FD_182891 | JGI IMG/M metagenome (GOLD analysis project Ga0179591, IMG submission 182891) | Vadose zone soil fungal communities from Angelo Coast Range Reserve, California, USA - CZOMad2_1_08_16fungal (PacBio error correction) | ecosystem: Environmental > Terrestrial > Soil >... | reverse complement strand
CACTATTAGACATCGTCTCTTCAGGCCCTCCATGCGCGTAAGGTCTTTCTTGGCCTGACCCCTCCAAAAGGAAGATTTCTTGTTGCAAAAGCTCTGACCGTCTAGACCTCTGATCACTTTACCTTCCTCGACTCTGAGGGCCGACAGAGTCCAGGTTTTTTGACTCCTGCGTTCCGATCCAACCGACAGTGGATTTTTAAACCTTTTACAAGTCTGGCCCTTTTTTCCCCCCCCTCCGATATTCCGAGGATATTTGCCTTCAGCGCCTAGTTTCGCGGTGCTCCTTGATCTTTTGGTTCCCTTCTGAGGACCCTACCGATCCTAATCACTTTCAGTTTTCTGGAATTGCCCATCACTCGGGCTATCTCAAGGGAACATCCTTATTGACCCGTGGGGTTTATCGGTCACGACCTGTTACCTTGCTATCTCCTCTTCCTCCCCCCCCCCCCGATTTTTCAGACTTCTCCTTCCCCTCTCTGCTCTTCGTCACCTGTCACCCGAGGCTATCGCCATTAACACCCTGAGCTGTTTCCGCGCGCCGGTCTTTTCTTCGCTCTGTGATCCTTCGAAGGAGGCTGTTTTTTTTGGTAGCAACCCTACGGCTTCCCCGCCCGTGCTGAGATTTTTTCTTCTATTATCTTCTTTTTCCACGCCTTGAGTGCTGCTCCTTTTTTTTTAGTGGGCCGCTCCCCGCTCCGGAAGCCGCCCCAATAGAGACTGAATTCTTACTGCTCCTTAACCGGAAGGATTGTTGTCTATGATGACATCGTCCCCTCTTGTTCGTTCTCTCCCCCTTCCTCTTTTCGTCTTCTATTCCTCAATGCCGGTCGATGCGCTGGAGCCGCGCCGACATTTTAGAGTCCCCCCATTACGGTAACATTTTCCCCCCCCTATCGCCCCTTAGAAGTCTCCTTCGATTTGCCGCCGAGAGCCCGATCCCCCAGAACCCTTATTACTACTGATCGATCCCCCCCCTCCTCCTCTCTTTGTCGCGTTCCCTAAGCGCTCGATACGCTTCCCCTTTCTGCCCGCGCCTACTTCTTTGGGACCCAGATTTCTTTTTTTTTCCAACCATCTTATTTGCCAATTTTATGGCCTCCCGGGTAGATTTTTCTACCATGCCACCTCTCTGAGGCTTTGTTCTCACCTTGTGCTCCTCTACGGTCCGTTCTCCATCGTTGGCTCGACGTTTCATTCTCCGCCCCCGTCCCCTAGGCTGCATACCATTACTGTCTTCTTCAGACTCTCTTCCGGGATGTGAACCTTTTTTCAATTCCTTCTGTCGTCTTTTCCCCCTAATCTCCCCCATTTTTCTATTCTGTTTGATCGCCCGTCGCTTTCCAGACCGATGGTCCTCTCCCGCTCTGAGTTTCCCCTCGCCCGACTTTTTCCACACCGATCCCCGCAACTCTTTCTAAACAGCCTCCCCCTTCCCTTTCCCGACTGTCAATTTGCACATGACCCAGTTCTTTCCCCTTAGAGGTCACTTGGCCCCCCCGAAGATTTTATATCGAGCCTGTGTGACTAGCCCTTTATGCATCGAGCCCCCCCCCTCTTTCGCATCTTTTTCTTTTGTCTTTTTCTTGTCCCTTGTCCAGATGCCTTTTTGGCCGTACCCTTCTCCCCTGCAGACCTTTTCCAACCGCCAGCCCTCGGATGTCCAGTTTCTTCTCTCCCGAGGCTTTTCTCTTATTGATTCTTTATCAATCACTCTTCTGGTTTCGCGATCAAAGCTACTTTCCAGGGACTCCAATATTGAGCTGACCTTTGTTTTTTTGTTGCGAAAAACTTTGCGGTTTTTCTACCTCAGCATAGTAGCGTGATCTCCCTTCCCCTTTCACTCTTCTCGTTACCTTCTTTCTCGGCTTGAGGAACATCCCGTTAAACTACTAATCCTTTTGTCATTAAGGCATCCCCGGAGGGCCTTTCCTCTTATTCCCCTTCACCGACATTTCTCATATTGCCCTCCCCTTTCCTTTCCGCCTTCCCCGGTCAACTGTTTCTTGACTGAGCTAACCACTTCAGCGCCTCCCACCTCTGAACACTTCTTTTCCGCCCTCCTCCTCGAACACATAAGACGGCTTTTCCAGAAGGTTAAGCTCGCCTTTTGATCGCTTTTCACCCGCTCTTTGTTGACGTCCTGACCTTTCCTGGATCTCCCTCCTCTTCCCTTGTTTGTTTTTTCTGACTCTCCCTACGGGCCCTTGCTTCGTCCAATCCCATTCATCGTGGAAAGTTCCTTTTAGCAAGGCCCTTCTACGGCTGGGCAAGACTTTTCGGGGGGTCGTCACGGAGGTTTTAAGAGCCTCCTTTTTTCCTCCTTTTTCGCGGCTGATCTTTTCCCCTCTTAACCCTCAGGGTCCCCTCCTTTCGGCCAACTGCTGCCTTTAGGCTTCAGACTCCTCCCGCTTCGTATCCCCCGCAGCACGATTCCTTACATAATCCTTTCCAAGTGTCTTTTAATTTATCCCTTTTACGTAAGTGGCCTCTCCCTCCTCTTCTCCCCGTCCTTGACGGTTTTCTCGTCAGCACGAGCCCTTTTGACGTTTCGTTAGTTCGACCCCCCCATCCCAACGGAAAAGGTTTTTTGCATCTTGTTTTCTACTGAGGATTTTTACTTTCCCTTCCCCCAAATCTTTTTTATTTATCATGTTCCTCGCCCTTCCCCCCCTCATTTTTTTTGACCACTGACCTTTTAGGAGAACCGTCTTAGTTTTGTTTTCTTTCCCGATTTCTTTTGGGAAAGGTCGTCCCCACAGCACCGGCCCCAGCCTCCTAACAAAATACTCTCCTTTCGATTTTTCCGCCTTTCTACCAGGTTCTTTCACGTCTCGATCGGTAATATAGGTTGCCTTTTTTTCCGAAGCTTTTGTCCTCGCATATCCCTTGGAGGAAAATTAGATCGGCGAGTTCAGATGTTGCCAATTTTTTGATCCCCCTGAATTGCCCTTCCTATTGTTGTCATGCAATGCGACGGGAGAATTGGCCTTAGTTTATAGCCCCAGCGGGCCTCTCTGGCCGAGAAGGTCCACCTCGACTCCGAATGGTGGCCCTCCCTCCCCTTAGGCCTGCCCTCCATAAGTCTTTCAAAATTTCTACCTTGGCAAGATCTTATGGAATTTATTGTCCGCTGGTTCCATTGGGAAGGATGGCGCCTCGATCTTTTCCGGTATTCCCTTCCCTTGGAGTTGCCCTTTCTCGTTCGACTCGTATCACCCCGTTTTCGTACCCAGGTTTTAGTTCATCCCTTTCATAACGTTTTCTTTCGAACCGGTTGTTCCCCCTGTGTTAGCCCTTCTTTGCGACGTTTCTCGCTACTGTTTCGACAGGAGGACTTTCCCCAGATCCCCCAGCCCGCTTGTCGCGCTGCAACCTTTTTCATTTCTATCCCTTCGGATGGTCTAGGAGAGCTCTTCTCCAGTGGATCTTAGCTTTTCGAGCTCTTAGCCTCTCTGGGTATTGTTATTCCGGGGCTAGATGACACCTCGCAGGTTCCTTTTATCCTCGCGAACTTTTTCCTGTTCCTTTCAAATGCCGCGAAGCCTTCTCTGCGCGCTCGCACTCCAGTTTTTCTTCTCCTTCCGACTTCGTCGTCTTCCTCCTCTCCCTTTAGTTGAAAGATTATCCCCGTCGATCACTCCTTTCTTCCAGGGTCCCCTAGAAGTCATCTTAAGATCTTTCGTAGGTGCCCGTTCGCGCACTACTCCCCCAAGATTCTTTTTTCTTCTTCCGATCCCTGCTAGGAATGGATACATCCTCCTACGGTCGGTTTTCGCGCTTTTGGCGACCTCGTACTGCCTGAGACCTACTTCTCTTTCATAACCCTTTCGAGCGACATCTGGCACCCTTCCCCCCCCCCCTTTTTTCGACGGAAGCCGTTTTCTCCTTCCCCTTGGGCGATAGTGATCGATGCCGTGCCTCTTCTCTAATTTTCCTCTCCAGGCGACCCATCGTGTAGTCCTCAATGATTTATTTTTTCGGCACTTGATTGACAGTTCTTCTCGCCTCCGCCTAGGGCCTTGCACTAGAGCGGGCTTGGCCATTTCATAGCTTCTTTCCTGTGACTCATTTCTATTTCCCCGCTCCTTCAAATCCCCCCCCTTGCCTTGAGCCGATCGTTCTCGGACGCTGACCCCTAATCGGACTCTTTCTTCGGTCTCCGGAAAGCGGCTTTATCCGTTTTCCCCATACCCTGAGCCATAGGAGTTTTCGCGGACTCAAGGGACTTGCAACCTGTTACTTGCTCCTTTTTTTCGATTTCTGGTAGAATTCTCAGTTGTCGATCCGTGATTGGACCCCCTTTCTCACTTTTCTTGCCCCTTTCAACCTTTAAGATCCATTGCTTTTGCCCCTCATGATCGCTGATCTCTTTTTTCCCTTTTTTTTTTTTTTGAGAGTGTATAATTTCTCGCTTGATTGCCCTCTTTCCCCATGAGCTGAAGGCTTTTCCTTGACCCCCCCCTTTGTTCCCATGTTTCAAAATCTGCGTAACCCTACAAGCTGTCCCTGAACCCCCCTCCCTCCGATGTTCCCCTTGGAGAGAAGCGTACCAGGTTGCGACAGGCCGCTTTAGAAACTCTCTTCCGGTCTTTCAACGAGTTCCTCCGATGTTTTTAGTACTTTCATTCTCTTCTCTTCTTGGTCCTTTCTACCTCCCCCTTATTTCCTTGTTCTCTACTCCTCTTGATCCTTATCAGAGACCCTTCCGATTCATTTTTTAATCACCTCCCCTCCCGGCCTTCAACTGCCGAGGGTATCGCCACCCTGCCTCTTGATGGGATTCCCTCCGGTTTTTCCAAGCTGCCTCTTCCCATCAGCTCTCCGATTGGTTTGCTTCCCATTTTTCTTCACTTTTCGAATCTTCGGATTTTTCACGGCATCTCGGACGAACCTTCCCTCGAATGATTTTCGAGGTATGTCCGTCCGATTCTCTGGTTCTAGGAGAACTCTCCGGGCGGGCGCTCCTGCCCCGCGGCGTCCTCCGAGGATGATGATTGAGCCCTATTACTGACTTCTTCTGCTTTTTTTACCCCCCCTTTTTTTGAGGTAGTGGCGTCCCCCCTGCTTTTTTAGACAAAGTCTCTTGTTCGCTCTTTGAAGGACCTGAATTAGTTTTCCTTTCCGACGAGATCGTGCCCGCTTTGGTTTCCCTCTCAGCCCAAGCGGGATGTCTTAGACCCTCGTTCCACATTTTGGAACTGCGATCTCCTCCCAAGTCCATCTCCTGCCTTTCCTGGTGGAGTGTCACGTCCAGCGGCGAGAATTCCTTTTCGATTTCCTGAGCCCCGCCCTTCCCGAAGCCACCCCTCTACTCTCTTCCTTCGCCCTCCTAATTCCCGCTCCCTCCCCGTCGCCGCGCGTCCTTCCTCTGCTCCCACGCTTGCGACTTGTTTTCCACCTTCGAAGTGTTTTGGACATTCTTCTCGAACCCAGTCTCCCTAGGACTTAGCCAATGATTGCCAACTCCCTTTGACTGCACCTCTTTTACTCGTCTTTCTTTCTTGAGACGTCTCCGGTTTTTTAAATCCCTCAGGCGAGACCCCCGATTTCACGTCTCTTCCTAAATCATGCCCCACTTCTTTTTTATCTTGTAAGAAGATCTGTCCGTGGCTTTAGCATCGGGTTTTTTGGAGTTCTTTTTTCCGGCGGCGCGTTTCTTAGCCAAACATGCCCCTTCTTCGGCTTTTGAGATAGAATTTACCTCCCCTCTTCCAATTTTCTAGCCCCGCAGTCTTCCATTCCACCTTCCCTGGAAAGATTTGCCATATCGCCCCACCACTCTCAAAAGAGGACCCCCTATGTTTTTTTGCCGATCCTTTGGACGCTTTCTCTGACGAACAGACCTTTCCCTTTTCCCCCCCTAATATTCGATCGAAGCTTTGGACCGCCTTCCCCATTTAGGTATCCCCCTCGTTTAGAAGATTCTACTTTTTTTTTTTTACTATTTGGTCTCCCTGAGAAAAATTCACTCTTCCCACCCCCCTTTTCAAAGTCCAAAAGAGTTCCCCTCCCTTCCCTCTTCTGTTTCACTTTGCTTGTTTCGCTCCCTCAGTGATACCCTCCCTCGAGATTTCAAATTTTCATAACATTTCCTTCCTGTCTTTTTTTTTTCCCACACTCTGGCATCTAAACTTTGCCTGTTGGGTCTTTCTGTTTTGGAACACCTTTTTTCCGGTCGGTCCTCCTTTTTGCCTCCGCTATAAGGGAACGCTGTTCTCAATTTCCCTGAGTGGCTAGGCCCTTCCCCTTGAACCGCCGTAACGGACCGTCCTAATGACCTGTTCTTCAGATGTATCTTCTTTTTACCTTATAGACTTCCACAACCGGCTTTCCTTCGAATATGAACCTCAATTCCCACCTTTCAGGCTGTCCTTTTCTTGTTTACGCTACCTCTTTATAGCCTTAGCAAACCACTTTCAGTCCTCGGATCCTCCCCATCCGCCGGCTTGACCTTTTCCAAGCTGAATTTTCTTCTTTTTTTTCCCTAGATGTCCTTTTCCTGGTTCCCAGTCGGGCAATCTTGGATCTCTCCCTCCGTTTTGTGTTGCTTGTAGTCTAAAAGAAGGGCACGTTAGTAGCCCTCTTCCTTTGCCTTGACCGTCTTCCCTTTTCTTATCTGGTTCAGAGAGGATTGGCTGATGTCTGGCTTACCCCGGAGCGTTGTTCACTTCTGATTTTGAATTGTTCGCCCCCTCCCTCTTGACCCGCATGCCAGTCCCCCTCCGGTGAGGTCAGAGGCGTTTTCCCTGTCTGACTTTTCCCACCGAGAAGCCCCCCTTCGGTCATCCTTTATTTTGACCTTCCCCTCCCTTTAGTTAAAGGTTTCCTTCAAGGGGCCTCTTTTTTCGTCTCCTCAGCTTGTGCTTTTACGGAGAAGAAAGCGCCTCTTTACTAAGCGGGCCGGAGTTCCTTCCCCGTCCATCCCGGCCCCCTTGGGTAGAGATATTGCTGCGCTATTTTTATCTGTGAAGATGTGTCACCCCCCCTTTATCCGGGGGATACCCCCTTTTTTTCCCGCCCCTTTCATTGTTCCCCATGACTATTGATGAGAACTTTCCCGTTGGGTTTTTTGACATTCATTTTTTTGTTGGTCTAAGGGAGGTAACAAATTCATCTTTTTTTTCCAGTTTGCCGTAAATCCCCCCTTCCCCCTCTATGCTCCTCGGTTTTCTCTGCCCCCTGGATCTAACGTCTCGATCGTGTCTATTTTTGACCATTTTAGGTTTTTTATAGACTTTTCGGTCCCCCCTGCGCCTCTGCTCTCCATCCTTGGCCGCTGTTGCCTGCTTCCTTCCGTTTGCAGGAAGCTGTTTTTTGCGCCTTTGGCCTTCTCGCTTTCTATAGGGAACATAGTATGTACGGTATCAACGGGTCGCCATCTTGCCCCGTATTCCTTTTCTTGTGGTTCTCAGACATTCATTCTCCCCTCCGACTTTTCACGCTTCTCATTCTTTTCCCCCCGATATTCTGTCCGAACGATTTGATTTACCTTTGGACCCCATTTTTGCGCGCCTCTTTCGTCGGCGCTTGCCTTTTGTACTTCTCGATCGCCTCCCCGTATACGTTTTCCCTTTCCCCCAGTTTTTTAGACTGAATTTCAGTAGGGCCTTGGATTCCTTCTTCCCTTGGTACTCCCAGTTCACGAAGTAATATCCTAGTGTCGTCTGTCGGCACCGATTTCCACCCCTTCTTCGAGAGGAACTGCCGTTTTTGAGCGATGTCCTTCTCCCATTATGGATTCCGGGGGATTTCTCTTGCATTCATTCTCTATTTTATTAGATGCTTGGTTTGATTGCCGGTGCGCGTTGCCTTCAGTATTTCTCCCCTTTAGAATGACTTGAACTTTTGCATGCGCCTTTTTTTCCTATGCGCGTCTTGCATCGCCGGCATTTTCCCCTCGCCACTCCCTCGTATATTGGTCGCCTGCCGAACGGCCTTTCCACGATTTCCTATCCTCCTTTGATCTTCTTTTCCTGCGCCGGACAGTTTTTCCCTTTTTGTTTTTTGTTTACGTCCTTTTTCTCCACATCCGACCCCCCCATTTGCGGCGCCCTCCTCAGTCTTGTTTTTCCGAGTCTAAGTGAATGCCCATCATCCGCCCTCGGTGGTCTCAGGCGCTGGATCTTCCGCAACTTTTTCCTTCGTTCTAACATCTTCCCCCCTTATTGCACCCCCTCCGCCGGAAGCATTTCCCGGACCCTTCGACGCCTCGGATGTCCTTGCTCCTCCGCATCCCGTTCCAGGCGACATTTTTTACTCCTATGCTCGGTCTGGAAAAGGTAGCATTCTTCCTCCCCCCCTTGGCTTGCCTCGTTTGCCATGTTCCTCCAATCTTGTCTTGATCGGTGTAGGTAGGGCGCGTCATGTTTCCCAGCACGATCTCGCTCCCTCGGAAGCGTTTCGCGCGTGAACAAGCGATTAGAAATAAAGCACGCGCGGTCGCACCACTCAGCGTGACCCCGCGTCCCCCATGTCCCTGCGAGTGTCACTTACATTGAAATTAGCCCGCAACACCACTGGGTTGGCAAGCTGCACGAGGTCCCCCTTCCCCCCCAGTATTTCTTTTTGTTACAACGGACTCCCTTTCTTCCCCAGCCGACATTCGTCTCCTTTTTTCTACGTATGGTTCCCTTACTTGTCGAGGACGAGGTTGTTTTGAAACTTCACTTCTTTTTCTGTCCGTTTTGGAAACATGTTTCATTTCTATTACTTAAAGTCTCTGATCGAATCGCCTTCCTTTTTATCCCTTTTTTTTGCTGAAGATTCTCCGCTATCCTTCTCTCAAGTCCCTTCCATTATGAAAGGTCATTTTTTTTGGGACGTTTCAACTGTCCTATGCTGTTCCCAAGAGAGCGGACTACCCTTATATTCCTCTGATCCCAATTCCAGCCTAGATCTGCCCTTTTTTCCTCCTCAAGGTTGCGCGCACATCCCCTTGCTGCCTCTCACCAACCCCTTTCAGTTCGTTCTTTAACCGATTTACCAGTTGCCTGCCCCCGTTGACCGCCTCTTTGATGGATCTTCTCTTTTGTAAGCTGCATTCGCCCGCTTCGCTTTTTCGCTCCTTTTAATTTTCCAGTAGCTCCGCCACCTTTAAAGATCACAGTCATCAGTCCCAACAGGACTTTCCAAGCCCCCGTTTCTTGCTATCGTTCCCTTTCCTTTTCTTGAGGAAGACTGGCCCGACCCGGTAAAAGTTTTTATCAGCTTAGTCGCACCTATGTTGGGTTTTTACGCCAGTTCCTGTATGGAGCTTATCCCCCGTCCTCTTCCGCTGTCCTAGACCCTTTGACTTTTCTATTCTTCCTTCGTTCGATGTTCTCTTGACACGCCTCCTTTTTATAGGAAGAGCCTTCCCCCTGCTTTTCCTTTTTAGCCTTTCTTGAGAAAGTTTGGCTTTCTTTTCTCACCTTTCCTCCTTGAGCACGCTGCGTTGGTTCTCCACATCTTGTGGGCTTCTTTTTTTAGGACTTTAAGCCGCCCTTTTTTCTGTGACGTTTTTTTTCAGGACCTCCTTGACTGGCAGTTCATAGTCTCGTGAAATCGTGCTAGCGAGTTGTAACCTCCCACTAAAGGCGTTCTTCCTCTCGCCAATGATCGATGCGCTGGAGGTCCTCCACAGGCGCGTCTTTTATTGCCATCGGTAAATGCTTTTGCTCCTTCCCCCCAGCGGTTTCCTCCCCTCTTTACCGGCAGCCATAATCCACAGTCGCTAAGAATCTCTAATCTGACGCCTCTCAACGCGTCCTTTGCGCTCCTCTCCCCATGCGGAGCCCCCATACTTTGAACTTTTTTCCCCCAAGACGATTCCGCTTTTGCTTTCCCCTCGAAGGATACTGTCTACACCCTATATCGCCTAGAAACTGCCTGCGCCTGGTCTTTTTCCTTTCATACCTGCCTCTAGTTCTTTTTTGTTTTCTTTCCCCTTTCCCTCTCAATTAACTTTTCTTTTCTCCTTCCGTCGTGGAACCTCTTTCTCTCCTCAAGAAAATATCGCCGCAATCTTCCCTTTCCATTCATCTTCCTTCAGACTAGAGGCCCGGCTGGCAACGAGGGTGAAGGCGATTTTCACTTCGTTCTTCCTCTGATCATGTTCGAGGTATGCTGGGAATTATTGCGACCTTCGAATTAAAGAGAATTTCATTCTACCCCCGTTTTGAGTCCCCTCCCTCCTTTTGACCTCCTGGAATGACCAAACGCCTTCCTCCACTTTTTAAATGCTGACCCACATTTTCTCATAAGGTAGCCTTTCTCTTTCCCCCTATCCGACCCCTCTTCGCCCCTGGGCACCGCATATTTCCGATATTAGATGTGGCCTCCGGTATTCAGTCTTGCCCATTTTCGCAGATTTTAGTTTCTTTCCATTTTTCCCCCTGATTGATGTTCCGACCCTTCTGACCCCCCCGACGACATCTTACCACATCAGAAAGTCCAATTATTTTTACATTTCCCCTCCTGTGTCCTGTTGCCACTTCGCGTTTCTTCTCCTTTTCCCATTCGATCGGGTTCCCCAAGTTGATTCTCATCCCAAGTTTTTCGCTCCCATCTCTTTCCTCTCCCGTGCAGGGGGATTGTTGTTCCCCCCCACCCTGAGTTCGTTTTCCCTCCTATGAGATATCTGCAGATTTTTCCTTCTGCGACTCAGGCTTTCTAGGTTCCTACCCCTTCCCGTTAACTTCCCATTCATGACCGGGTCATTCCCAAGGATTATCCCTTGACTTTACGCATTCGTCGCCTTCTCATGACCTCAACTTCCCCCTGCCGCACCCCTTTCCGGTTTCGTTTTATGTCGCCCCCCCTTCCTTAACACCCTTTGGCCCCCTTTAGTTCCCGTCACCCTCCTGACAGGTCCCCCTGCCCCTTCTGAAGACCTCATTAGCCCTTTGATCGAAAGCTGCAATAGATGTCGATTGTTCCCGTCCAGACGGTCCCCGTTATCTATTCCCTCGTTGTTGTTTCAGAGATCCCCGAAGGGCAGGATCCGTCAATTTTCCCCCTTCTCCCCACCTCTTTTCCTTTTCACGGTCGAGCCAGGCTCGAACGGATGCGTCAGAGATTCTTTTGGACTTTTTTTGGGCTCGGAGAGACCTTTTTTCTGTAGTGCTACTTATGAAGTTTCCCTCTCCAAGATTACACGAATAGGCCGTTGAGTCGGCCTTTTATTCGCTTTTTTTCCTCTTTTTTTACGTCGATTCCCAAGAGCCCAGACAGTTTTTCCTGAATTCTCCGGTAGGTCCCAGGCTGGTCCTCCTTTTTGTCATCAGCCCTCGTTTTGAAGAAGCTTTTTCGGTGATGTTTTTTTTCTCTCATTGGACCCTCTCCTCTGGAACTTCAGTTTCTCCCCCCTTCTCCCCTTCACTTTTCGTCTTGCTATGTGGATTCAGTCCCCTGCTTTTTTCTCCTTCCACTCGTTTCTTATAAATGAGGTTCTAATCGCAAGTCTGGCGACCCCATGAAGGAAGGAGACCGCGGTCCTGGTTCTTTCGTAGTTTTTCCCCGCTCGTCTTCTTTTGCCCTTTAGTCCCCCAAGCATCTTTTCCATTTCCAAGACCTTACAACCTCCCGTTTTTCTGAACAAGCGGGTTGCGACTATGCACCGTTTAGTCCAGTCTCGTATGCTATGGATTTGAACAAGTCCTTCGGGGTCTTCTCCCTGGTCCTCCCCTTCGATTGTCTAGCATCTGTGGCCTCTTTCTTCAGGAATGGCCGCCCTGGGCGGCCGCCCGGCGGGTCTCTTGGCCTTTTCTATCTTTCCCCCTCTTTTTAGTCTCCTTTCCTCCCTTCTTCTGTTTCATCTAGGAACTTTTGGCGCAGCCCTTACGTCCGCCGCCGACACCCGGCTCACCCGCTTTTTCCCCCGGGGTCCGTCTTCTCTTGGCCCCTCCCCCTAGTCGTATGTCCCCTTTGCATTGTTTCCCCATAAGATTTTTCTTCGTTCCTCTTTTCTCGCCCCTCGATTGCTTCAACCCCCCCCCCAGAGGCTCACCTGCCCTTCCTCCGTCTCTCGTTAAGGGTCTCCCGTTCTCGTTTCTCTTTGTTTTCCGAATTGTCGCCTTACTAGTTTTTTTCTCCCTTAGTGCCTTCTCCTGTCACACATGCCCGTCGTCGCGTGGCTGCCCTATCTTTTATTTTGAGCCGATGATTGCTTTTCGAAGTTTCTGGTGAGGCCGTGCGAGTGACCAGGATCTATCTAGATAGATGAGGTTGTTCATGGTTTTTTTTTATCTTTTCCGGGCCCAATTCTTGATTTGATTCTTGTCCCTCTGTTGACTTCCTGCTTAGTCCCTTGCCTAGACGTGCTGCAGCGCTCCGTGCCAGCTTTTTTGCCTATTTTTTTTCTCATCGCTTAGTCGATTTTTTAGCCCCTCCTGATTCGTTCCTTTATCTTCTCTCACAGCCCAGTTCGTTAGGTCCTGACGCCGTTCCCCCCAATTCACTCGTCTTCGGGTTCTTTCGCGTCCCCCCCCCTCCCAAGCTGGCGGTCAGAAATTCAGGCTCGATAAAAGACCGTAATTTTCTTGAATTCTCCCCCGTCTTGTATTTCCCCTTCTCTGGCTACTCGCAGCCAGAGCAGACTTCCCTTTCGATCACCAGAGCGAATCTTCTCTCCTCGGCATACTTCCTTCATTTTCTCTCGCCTATTTTGAGCAGTCCCTTGTTAATATTTCTCATTCCCCCCTTTTCAGGCCTCTTCCATCTTGTTCGGACGACTTTTCCTTCTTCCCTCTTGGAACCTTCGGCCTTGTAATCCTCCCTCTAGGTTTTTGCGACCCAAGGTCTTTTTCCATTCCCTTCAATATGAATTCGCGGGTTTGGGAATCGGTACTTGCTCCTATCCCCCATTTCAAGAACGATGCATTTCGCTGAGCGCCCTTTTCCTGTGGCGCTCCGCGGCCCCCATTAGAAAATGATCCTCGACTTCTCTCCTGCTAGATGGTGGTTGGCATCCGACTTTAACTTTAACCCAGCCGGCGACATCTCGTTTGTGGATTCCGGAATGTCTGTTTTTCTCCCCCTGCACCAGTTCAGCCTAGTCTGTAGCTTGATCAGCTTTTTCCGTAGCCTGGCTATCCGTGTGTCCCCTCCTCGTGACAGTTGATGTAAGTCCTGAAATCTCTGATCCTTCAGTTCCTTCAACCTCTCTCTTCATCGGCTTATCTATTTCTTTCATCCCCTCTTGTGTTTTTTTTTAGATTTCTATAAGTCTCATCGTCGCCTTAAGTCCCCGCGAAATGAGCTCCTGCATCTTAATTTTTCGACCTAAACCTTTCGATTTCATGTTTTTTGTTCACACTCTTATCCCGTCTAGACCCCCCTCTTAAAGGGACCCCTAGCCCTTCGTGGTAAGAAGGCCATTTGCTCCCTCAATATTTCTCTTTCCCAACGACCTATGTCGCAGTGTTCTTTTTCACCGAATTAAATCCATTTTTGCGGACCGCTTCCCCTCTTTTCTTTGCGATGGTTCCCCAGACGGCATAGAACCTTCAGTCCTCCCTCGTGAGCTGAAATTATCTCGGCCCCTATAACCCCCCGATCTGCCCCAAGTCCCCATATTTCATTCCCACTCCTTTGTGACTAGATCCCGGGCGGATGATCCTCTGTGGCCCGCCCCCCTTTAGCTCTCGATAATCAGCTCTTTCGCCCCGAGTGGGTTCCTTGAATTCCCTTTCCTATTCTTTTCCCCCAGGGCCTCAGAGGTCTTCCCATGAATGGGCCTGCTCCTCTTTCTTTTTTTTCCGATTGACTCCTTATATGTTTTTTGCTCGTTCCTCCCTTTACATCTTGCGGATGATGGAGAACCCTTTCCACGCTTTTGCTCATGACAATCTTGTCTTTCTTTTCCCTCTACTAAACGCTCCGTTAATCTCCGCGTTGCGTCCTCCGCCTATTCCGATTTTGCGCGGCGTGATCCCCCGCGAGATCGTTTTCCCGAGAAGTTGTCTTCCCGCCATTTTGACCAGCGTTTCGGTCTTCTCCAAATTGCACGTTTTACAGCTTCTTCCCCCGACTCGAGACCCAGATTCTTTCTTTATTCCTTTCAGTCGGTAAAGGCATCTGCCATTTTTTTAATTCCCCCCGATGTGGGTCCCCCGAGTCTCCTGCCCCTAACTCCCCCAGGCTATAATAAGCCCCCGCTATTTCCTTAGTCTCTCCGTCGTAAGATCCGATTCTACAAGCTTCTCCTCCGATTTTCAGACCCTTTTCCCTCCTTTCATACTAGTTTTCTTACCCCCTTGCATCATTTCTGTGACCACAAAGAAATTATGCCCTCCCCCCCATGCCTGTGCTCTTGGGGATCCTGCCGGTCGATTCCAGTCCCTTCTTTCTTCTTCTCACTTTTTTCGAGACCGTTCTTTAAGGTTCGCAATCGGTTTCCGCGTTTTGTCAAGTTCTCGCATAAATCTTTCCAGGAGCTCTGTTTCACAGTCCTTTCGGCCCGACGATTCCTGTTCTTTATGCCCCCCCCCAGATGGTTATTCCTCTTGTCGGTTAGACGATTTTTTTCCCAGTGCTCGCTGGGCCTGCTTTCTCAGTCGCACTTCCCTCCTCTTTGGTCAAGCGTCCCGTTAGTCCCCCGCCCCGTTTCCTCCCCCTTTCGGCCCCACTTGCCGCCACACTGATCAAACCTCTATCTGGCTACTCCCCCCTTCGAATGTGTTCGAAAAGTTCTCTCCCCCCCCCCTTGCGCCCTGTCAAAGTCAGATCCCTATCGTCTCTTTTTCTCGTTCCTTTTCCCTTTCCCCCCACTGATGTTGCGAAGATAGTATTTTTGTTTGCCCTGTTCCCCTCCTGTTACGAAGTTTTAACTTGACATCTCCCCCCTCCTTTCCCGCTTTCTCTACATCTTTCCTTTGTCGTCCCCAAGGATTTTTTGATGGCGCTCTTCCTCCCACAGGATTCCTTACCCGAGAAGATGGTGGAACGTGCAGACATCAGGTATTTAAATTTTTATTTTCTTTCTTCCTCTTTGCCGTTTGGCTCTTTTGCCCCAACTTTCCGGCCTGGCTTTAGTTTCTCATATGCGTTTTTTTCTATTTCAATTTCTCTGCTAGCTGTTAGGGCTTCCCGGAACTGGACTCTCACGTTCGTTTATCTGGTCATCCTTCTATCCCCCCTTTGGTGCGATTTACTCGACTTAATCCCTTTTCCCTTCCCCTCCCCCTATGACCTCCCGGAACCTTTCCGTAGTTTTCAACGGTTTAGATCGAACCATCAAGACTTTCCCCCCTCCCCTTTCGGACCCCACGTCTTCCGTAACCCTCACTTCCTCGCCCCGCAGCGATTGTCAAAGCAGTCCTCTCCTCCCCTCTCGTGATTTCCTCCCTCTTCTCTTCAATTCGCAGGCCCGCGCCTCTTCCCGACTCATCCCTTTTTTTGTTTGGCTAGAGATAACTTTTTTTTTTTCCCAGTCACTATCCTCGGCCAGGATTGTTTGAGTTGCTTCGAGACTTCGGATTTTCCCAAGGAGGAGGGGTGATGTATGTAAGGAGTTTCTTACTTACTCTCAATTTTTTTCAGGGCTGACTTTCTTGCCCTCTTTAGACGCCTCCCCTGAAGGTGCCCTATGCGTGCCAAGGTTGCCTGTTTCCCGTTTTCAGAGTCTGAACTCTTTCTTTGACGTCAGACCCGTCTCCCTGTCTACTGAATGACAAGGTTTTTCATTGTTTTACCCTTTTGTCCTTTGGCCTGAGCCCCTTCTTCTGCAGTCAGATTTCCGGATAGCCTTAGTTTCCCAATTTCGAGCGCCTTGACGGCCTTTTGCAGCACCCCCCCGAAAAGGTGGTTCGCTTGTTCAGAGGGGATGCCGTCTTAGTTGATCGAAGTTCCCCCTCACATCTTCTCGGGAGGGATTCACCTGATACGTCTCCCCTACCTCATTGTTACCAATGACTTACGCCTTAGGTTTGGCTTTTTTGACGATCTGGCGGGTTTTCTCTTAGTAAACCGCATGGCCCTTTCCAAGTCCCTCCCAACCCTTTCTGCTGCCCCGTTTTTTTTGGAGACTATCCTCCATGGGTATATCACACCTTAGATCCCCCCTTCATGGAGGTTTTCCTGGATAAGGAGGTGTTTTTCTCTCTCGGCCCTTCTCCGTCGGTTTTTTCCAAGATGTTCCCCAGCTTTTGACATAATTGGCCCGCACGGTGGTATTTTACGGTTTCTTTCATTATAGAGTCCCCCTTCAGGGCCTGAATGCGACCGGTTCCCCCTTTCAGGTCAGCCTCGCCCTTTTTTAGTCCAGCTTCTTCGCAGACGACCCAGGAATTCCAAGATTTGCCCCAGACCGGGCCATCTCTTATGTCCTCCGCGCGTCCTTTGAAATTGGGTCTTCTTCCGACTTTTCCTCTTTTAGTTGGTCTCTTGAATTACCCTTCCTGATCCTTATGGTGCTCCGATTCTTTAAGATCTTACCCCCCTGGTTCGAGATAAGACTCTCGTGTCAGTGGATTTTCGTATCCTCCCATTGGTCCACATTTTGGACCTCAGTATGCTCTTGGTGTTTCCTCCAGTAGGCCCGCTGCACACTGCTCGTCTTTTGGCGTCACCTTTCCCTCCTTTATGTCTCCTCTTGATGGATTTGCGGCGCGGGTTTTCATGAGCCTGTCATTTTCAGATGCTTCTTAGATCTTTTTTCTTCTGTGCCTTTGCTATCACATCGCCGGTTTCCTCCTTTCATTCCCCTGGACCTTTGGAAAGGAACTTTCTCCCGCAGTATTTTTCTCGAGCGCCCACCCCCCCCGATTCCCTGCCCTTCATTTTTGGCTGACTCCCATTTTTCTCGTCAGGGAGCAGAAGAAGGCTCGGTTCAAGAATTCTCGTTCCTTGATCCCCACGCCCACTCTCCTTTTTCCTTTCCTGTTATAGCTTTTTTAGCTTTCCCGTTCCCGCCACACTGATGAAGGTTTTCAGACCTCATTATTCTCCGGACCTTTCATCACCCATCATAAGAAAGGCTGCTTCTATTTTTCACCAGTCCTCCCTCGCCCGCCTTCGAAGCGCCAGTTTCAGATAATAGGCCCCCCATCTAGCGGCAGCAGGGTTCCAATTATGTCTTCTTGATGCCGTGCTCCTCGCTTTCCCCCTTGACGAAGGAGCTCTGTGCTAGCTGACTCCCCTGATCTGTCCCTTCCCCAGCTTAACCTGTTCCTTCATCACGTGCTTCCTTGATCTATCCATCTGGTATTGGAAAACCCATTTCAGTTGACCTTTTATTCGTTCCCTCTCGTGCCTCGCTCCTTGAAAGAAATATGAAGTTCCTCCGGAACTTGGCTCTTCCGGTTGTCCTCAATATTTAATAGATTCAAGTTTCGCCCTCTCGTGAATATTTTTTTCAAAAGAAGGAGACCTTCAGGCTTGTTCTCTTCCTCAGTTGATGGTCTCAAACTTGCCTTTTTGTTAAGAAAAGTTACCTCTGGCTCTTTCTCTTTGATTCCGCTTTCGATAAGTGTCGCTTGTAAATATTTTTTCTCTTTAATTCCCGGCAAATGCTTTCCTCTCCTTGATTTTCCTTCAAGCTCGATGTGATT
>Ga0179591_1262282_pt1 | contig 17529 bp, 10 predicted proteins | sample CZOMad2_1_08_16f_FD_182891 | JGI IMG/M metagenome (GOLD analysis project Ga0179591, IMG submission 182891) | Vadose zone soil fungal communities from Angelo Coast Range Reserve, California, USA - CZOMad2_1_08_16fungal (PacBio error correction) | ecosystem: Environmental > Terrestrial > Soil >... | reverse complement strand
ATGTGATAGCGATTCCCCCCCCCCCCTACCTATCTTTCTAGCCCTTGCTATGGCTTTCTTGAGGTGAACGATCTTTTCACGGAGCTCGTTTCTGATAACCGAAGTAAAGTTGGGGCACCTCTCTTTTCTTTCGTTTGTTTCGACGGTCGGGCTTCTCCCTCTGGTGCCGTGCTACTCCTAGAACTCAGAACCCCCCAGGACACATGTCTTTTAACTGACCAGTCCGGCACAGGCCTTTTGAAAATCGTCTTCATCAGTGGCACTAATCATTCAGGTGCATATTAGCTTAGTTGAACTAAACATCTGTACTTGGTTCTGGTCTCAGCCCACAATGTCCCAGGCATGGCTTCCACCCAAGGGTCGATAATTACCAGACGTGTAAAAGACCCCCGTTCCTTTCTTTGTGGGTTCCAACTAATTGGATGAATCTCTTTTCTTCCGATGTTTGGGGAATCCCCCTAAAGTCTCTCTCAAAATTGCTCTCCCAGCCAGTTGATTCATTCTCTGAGCTGAAGAGAATTTATCCCCTCTGAATTGGTTGACAACCCTTTTTTCTTCGCCCAATCTTTTTTTCTGTGTCAATCATGAGCGGTCTTCATTGTTACTTCTCTTTTCCCGCTCTTTTCTCCGGATTTTGCAGACTCTTCCCTCCCTTAGTTTGGGCTGATATGTAGTATCCCCCCCGTCTGCGCAGGTTTGGAACATCCTTCCCCCCCCCTGCGCAGCTACACACCGTCCTATTTTGTCGTCCTCCTCCCACTTGTGCGTTAAGTTACGGTCCCTGACCGACTCTTTTAGAGTGTGCTGTCTTCCGTCCTTTGTATTGGTTTCCCCCGACTGTTTGGAGTGTGCTTAGGGGGGAATTTCTTCAATTGTAGTTGCCCCCTTCCAGTCCACTTGCCTTCCCTTTCCTTTTTTTTCCTTTGATTCGGGACGGACTGTGGTGGGTCCCCTGAACATAAGACAACCCAAATCGTTTTTTCAAAGCGGTTTGACCTTTCGTTCGGTAGCGTCCGCCCTTTTTCACCAACGACCTTTCTTCCTCTTGAGTTTTTAGGGCAAAGGCGTTAATTATGCCATTTCACTGCTCACGTCTTGTGCTTTTGTCCCGGTAACTATTGCCTTTGTGCTCGTGCCTTTTGCCGGTTTTCCACGTGTATCTAAATTTCTGTGCATTCTATCAACTGATAGTTTTATTTTTTTGCTTTTCCGGGCCGATGTGCGGGTGAGTACGGGATGTTCGGGATTTGCTTTTTCACCTGTTTTCCTTAGGGTTGGAGAATTTTCGTCGCCCCCACTCCGCCAATCTGGTTGGCTTTCCTCCTTGGGGTCCACGGAACATTTGACTCTTCTTCCTAGGTTGTCGCTTTTGGTGCCGTTCCCCCCCGTTAGTTCAATCGCCACTTGACATATTGGTTGACTTCCTTTGGGGCTAATACCTGCTTTGTCAAATTTCAGTTTCTTTTGTTCGAAGCGGCTTAGTTTGCATACTTTTTTTTTGCCCCTTATTCGCGACTAGGTTACTATGGCCAGCTTGACAATCCAGCGTGCGCATTGGTTCTTTTTGACCGAAGGCCGCGATGCGTTTACACCAATCCCCCCTGGCGGACCCTCCGGCAGGGTCTTGCATTCTGTTTGAAACATGTTTTTTAACCTTGTTGAATCCTCGAATGTGCTAAACCTAGAGTGGGTTATATCGCCCCCCTTCCTGAACCTTTTGATTTTCCCTCTGATAAGTGATTCAAGATTTGTGCTTGCTCTGAGACGAACGAGAGGGGCTCAATCACCCGTGCACGCTACCCAAACTTTGCTTCTGATTCCCCTTGCCTAATCATCTGAGTAGGACGATCGCTGCCCCTCTCCCCCGTTAGAGTTATGGGGACCCCCGCTAAGATGGTCAAGGCCGCTTTTTCTCCCGCAGCGTAATTTTCACCTGAGACGGAATGGCCGCCGCCCCACACGTGCAGATAACATCGCCGCGCCTGTCCAGTGAGCACCAATACGGACGTGTTTATGCGCCTTCACGGAAACAGCCGTTTCACTACCTCCCCTAACCTCCCCCCTAAACTAGAACTTTGCTTGCGTGGGCCGACCTGTTCCTGCAGTTTTTTTACGGCAAACTTGCACCCCCCCCCCTGTCGGATTGTTACGTTACGAACCTTGCTGGAAAGTCATTTTCCAGATAAAGGTGGCCTCTCTGCCAGAACCCGTGTCGAGTGACGTTCCCATTTTCCTGGATTCTATATATCCCCAGCCCCACAACTTCCACTTCTCGCGGGTTGCTTTTCTCTTGGCCAGACTGATCCCGAATCGTGTTGTTCCATTACGTGACAGCCGCGTCTCTTACATCTTCTTAAGAACCTGATGAGCCTATGTTAGTACCCCAATCGAGTTTGGTTTTCTAAAGGCTTTTTTGCTTGCTCTGTTTCTGTTCCAACTACCCGTGATCTTATGCTCTCCCCTTTATGCATTCCAGATTGTTGTCAGTTGAAGCCAAGCAGTGGAATGGTGCTTGAGTCATCCCCATGTTCGAATAAAGTTGACCCGGCTATGGCATATTTTTCGAGTTTGACCCTCCCCCCTTGCCGTTATGCTCCCGACGTCTGCTTTGTAGTATTCGCTTACTGAGCACCTGAGAAAACTTCCCCCCCGAAAGTTCCTCTCACCCCGCGATCGGTTATTACGGATTGAAAGCATATTTTTTTCAACCGTACGTTTTTGTCTTCTGTTCCAGACACCCCACTCTTTGACGTTTTTCTGGATCCCCTTGGCCGGTTTTCACCAATTATCTTCTTGAGTTTACCGCCTCCTCAAAGTTCCCTATTGAAGTTTATTTTCTTTTCCAGCTTCCCTCCCGCTCTAAGCCCTTACCATCTATCTCTGCCCCCGTATCTTTGCTATTTAGCTCGATACAGAGGCTGCCCTTCCGATCTCAAGAATTGACAGTTCCGCCCCCTCTCCCCCTGTTCTTCCCCTGTGGTCACCTCCCCTTTCAACTTTTGCCTGGATTATGAGAAACTCGCCCAACGTTCCATAATCCGATTTCGCCAATTTCTACATTACCTGCTCCCGCGCTTTGATGCCTGAGTGACAGTTTTGCAGTGGGCCGACTCCCTGCCCCCCCCCCACGCCTTTTCTTTTTCTTTTTTTCGGAAGTGTCTTTTTTTTTTTTTTTTTTGCAGGACAACTTCTTTTTTTTTTTAGAAGGTCTAGATGTGGAGTTCCACTCGCTGGTTAGTGATGTAAATGATCCCTCCTGTCGGTTCCGGACGTTTACTTATTGCTTTCTGGCAGGACTTCTTTCTAGTCAAAGAAACCCCCCCCCCTCCATCAACTGGACCCATGCTCCTTGGGTCTTTCAGGCGTTAAGCCATGGGGCTCGCCATTACACATTTCGTTTTCTTTTTCTCCCGATACATTTTTCCCCCCGCTACCCTTTTACCCTGGAGACTTCAATCTATGGTACCGAGAAATTATTTCTCTCCTCTTTTACCCAACGCCCCTTACTTGGGCCTGTCATCTCTTTAATATCCTGTGTTTGAGTTGAGATGGGAAAAAAATTTGCCCTTTTGGGCGTTTTCTAGCTATTCTAAGGCCCTTTCTCGCTTCCCATAGATCCGTCTCACAGTTTGAGGACCGTTTTTGTGACGCGGGGGGTAAAAATGGGTTACCCGAGGCCTACCCTACTTTTCTGATTCTGACCCCTCGGACCGGTTCGATCCCCTCCATGGAAGGCCGAGGTTTCCCAGTTTATGGATGTTGTCGTTGATCCTCAACCCGCCCTTTCCAACAGAATGCTTGGGTTTCTCCCTTTCTGTTAAGACGGACCATGTCGGGATCAAAGGTGTAAACATCCAGTGATTTAGTCTTCACCTGGCTATCGGATCCTGTGACAACAAGATTTTTTTCGCCCGTGAGAAATTCCGCTACAGCCTGCCCTCTACTCTTTTTTTTTGGTGCGGAGTTAAAAATAAGAGGGCAGAATGGAGGTGAGCATTTCGCATCTCAGTTTCTACCTAGGTATTAATCTTTTGCTTTCTGCCCCACCCACACATCCTCCAGGCTGAGGGTTGAACCCCCGTGGGCTTCTTTGTTTTTTTTACAGAAAGCTATTCTGTTTTTCCCCTTGTATCTCTCTGCTTTCCAATCTAAATTTTTCCGCATTATGACCTTGGGACGGGCTCTTCTTCCTCTAGAGGAATAGGGAGGGAGGTGTCCCTTTTTGACTGTGGAATCGGCGTCACGCATGGGTTGAAGGCCGGACATTTCAACTCCTGCCTCTGTGGACCTTTCAATGGCGCCGTCGCCCGCTTAAAGCAGGTTGCAGACTCATAGGCGTCAGCACGAAACTTAATGCTACGTGCGCATGTTGGATTTTTACGGTTCTCTGCTTGGTGCGAAAGGTCCTTTTCTGGTATAAACCCCGGTCCGTACTGCGTTTATTAATTTCCCTTGCCAACAAGTGCGTGCTCTCATTAAGCGCCTCAATTTTCCATAGACGGCCCCTTGCTTTTAACCTTGTGCGGCTGGAATGCCCGTAAATTGTATTTAGGCTCATTCCCCCCCCGCTTTTTTCCTCAAAGATTCTTCTGCGATGAATGGTTGGCCTCCAACATTTCGCCGGCCGCCAGATGATCGGCCTGCGTTCTCCCCGCGTTTTTTACGCCTCTCGTTCTTTCTCTTTCTGTGGAAATGGTATTTTAGGAGGGTTGGCATGTCCTCCCGCCTGAACCCTTTCCTTAGAGAATTCTCGCCGAGCTCCCCCGCGACGATCCCTTTTTCAGGGTGCTGTTGAGCTCTCTTCTCGGAATACCGGCATTGACCTTTTTCAACTGTAATTCTTCCATGTTTCCGCTTTTATTTTTCCCTCCGTTTCTTCCAACTTCCTCGCCCACGGCTTTTTTGTCCCATTGATTTAGACTACCGGTCGCAGGAGTCGTGGCACCGGCCCCATCACCACTTCGGCGTTTTTTTTTGGCCGTGGGATTGCCGGGAGGTATGTTTACGTCTTGAAGGTTTTGTTACGCGTTAAAGGACGCGAACGTCTTCTTTTCTTCATGGAATATAGGAGCTTTTTTCATTTCGGTTTTATTGCTTCCAGCTCTTAACGTTTAAAATTTTTTCAAATCTGGTCGAGATTTCCTCTGCTTGACAAGGATCATTACCTCCGTTTTCGCGATAGTGAAAAGCTGCGTGAAACTCCTCGTTTATTCGATTTGTAGGCCCATTGCTTGAGCCCTCTGTCTTAGTTTCGTCCCTCCTCACCACATGTCTTTTTAGAAATGTCATTATCGGGTGAGGCCTACACGCGGTTTTGGTTGTCTCACTTCCCCAACTCACCTTCTCTTTTTATCTCTAATTCGTTGCCCTTTCCATTCAACCCCACTTCGTTTTTCCCTTTTTTAATTTTCTCCCCAGGCTTCAGCGGCTGCTTGCTGTTTAGCCATTTGGCGTTTGCAACTTCCCCCCACTAGATTGATTCCTTAAATTTTAGCCCCGTGAGGGGTGATTGACTGCTTTTCGATCACGCAATAGTATTTTTGGCCTCGGAGCGTCCAATCGGCCACCCCCGCCAAATCTTTTGTTACAACCACCCCATGGAGGTCCCTGCCAAATCATTTGATAATACGCCAAATTAGGCCCCCACCTAACCAAACAAACCGTATTTGTCGGATTAGATTCAGACCCTTCCCCAAAAAGACTCCCATCGTCAGCTATGAATTCCGGCAGGTTCCGCGCTCCCTCCCCTTTCTTGTTTTGCTGGGAATTTTTTATCCATTTAACCATGTTTCATAAGCAGTTCTACCACTTGCGCGGCCTTAGCAAGTTCACCCCTCCTCATTCGGCCCTGCTCAGCCCCCAACCCCCTCAAATCCCTTTTAGGCTATTTAGTGCCGCCTTGTCGGAACTGTACCATGGACAACGGCTGCGGAGCGTCCGTTGCCAATCGTTTTTCCAGTGGCAAAATACCCTTTACGGAGGTTCCTTCGTCCATCCCCTTTTTCCTCTCACCACCTTCCTACACTCTCCCTTTTTTTTTCACCCCTCTGGTCACGCAGCTACGACTTCCATCTCTCGCCTGATGCCAAGTGTCCCACTCCGTACTCTGTCTTGGGTCAAACAGTCGTCGCCCTTCTCCTGCACCCCGATTTTTTTTCTTTCTCGGTTCGCCCCCCTTAATTGAAAAACATTGGCAAACCAAATATCCGACTTTCTCTCTAGTTCGTCTCCCTTCCTCATACTAAACTATCAGTCTCCAATCTCTTTTTCCCCGTATTTGAGCCTCCTGTTTTGAAGACCCTTAAATTCGTGGGATCGCTGCTTTTGGTTTTTTCTGGTGGTCCTCGAAATCTCCGGGGCTTTCTCCCTCATCTTCAGACCTTAAGTTTTCTTCCTTACGAAGATTGGGATCCCGGTGCAACTCGAACCAAATTCCTTCTTTTTCGCGATCTTAACTGGCATGATGTATTGTGCAGGCCATACCGCACAGTTGCCTTGTGGACCGCTCGATCAAATCTGTTATCGGAAATGATCCCTTTGGTCCTCGGGAGCGACCGGGGGTGGGACCAAACCCCCCCGTTCAGAAGCAGCACAACACATTGCTTCCTTCACACCCCTTAATTCCCCTTTTCATTTACTTTATTCCCTTAAGACCCGATCAATGGCTTTTCATGCCATTTGGAAGCTGCTGTCGAAACCAACCTCAAGTTGATTACGCAAGTTATTTCCCCAAATATCCTCTTTGGAACTGAATATTCAAACCAATGGATTCTCCATTTCGGGGCTTGATACCAGCGCGTCCCTAATGTTTCTCCTCTTCTAGATACAGGACTGTTTTATAGCCTCCCCCTCGATTTCCAACAACAACAAAACCCTCGAGAGGTCTTTTCCCCCCTTACTAAAACTTCTTCTTTGACCCCATTACACGGTAGCCGCATGAAAGGCTCATGCACATCCTTCCCCGCTTCCCCTTTTAGATCCAGACATATCTGTGGGATCGCCCCCCCTTCTCCTCGTTTTCCTACTACTTTTGTGTCTATAATGTGCGATCCCCCGTTTTTTACCTGCGTGTCTTCTCAAGTTATAGGCTATTTGAGGACCCTGAGAGTCTTTTTTCCGGTGGTAGAGTTTTACCGAAGAATTTTCGTCGGTCCCCTTTGGGTAGAGTGTATCTCCGTTCGGTGCGATCGAGGCCTTGATCCGCTAGAACCCTCCCAGACCAGCTTTTAAAAAAGGGGGACTTCGCATTCTCCCCCCGCCACCACATTAGTCGTTGACATTTTTCATATAATTAATTGGGGTTGGGGGTCCCTATCTTTATTTCTGCTTAAAAAATAACAGGTCCGCACTTTTTTGAGGTGTCAGCCCCAAACACGCCTGGGCCAGCCTTGATTCAAATCGTTCCGGTCATTATTCCCTGACTTTGCAGTGGAGGGGTGTCTTCATCACATTAACAAAGATAAATCGTCTCGTTCTCTTTTTCAGCACCCGAACGTTCTACGTCCTCCACAGCTGACACAGGTTTGCTCATGGGCTCGCCCTCTAATCTTGAATACCCCGGATAGGTATCCACATTTATCAGTAATCACTTCCCTTTAATCCCGGAGTCATTCTAATCCCTGATGTTCACCGCTTCTCACCCTGAACTTCGGAAATTGACCCATTTCCGTTGTCTGATCTTGGGGATGAATTCTCGTATGCTATGTCTTTCCTTCCCGACCCCTAATCAACCACTACTTTTTCTCCCCCACATCTTCCGTCGACGTGTCCAGGAACGTTCTCCTTATAGCTGGAGATATACGCTTGTTACTCCAGTTTTTTTTTTTTCCCCGATAGGGAAGTAGTTAGATCTTTTCCCCAGTTCGAAAAGTTTAGGGTGCGCCCAAGCCGCTGAAAAAACGGCCACTTCTTTTGTCTTGAACGTCGTAAACTTTGGGTCTTGGACAAGACGTACCATTTTTGGACCCTTTAGGGGTCGCAGTTGCGTGGTTAGCGCTTCCACGGTTCCCCTTCGAGTCCGTGGCGTCCGTTTAGTGATGGGAATTTTTTTCCTCGCTGACGGGCCTGTGGAGTTTACGTTAAAGATTCCCCGTTTTCCCTGCGTTTTCGGTTCCTTGGCCTTTGAACCGGCTTTGCAGACGACTTCGAAAATTGCTTTTCTTTTGTTTTGTTGTCGTGCAATGGCGGTTTGGCGGGTTCCCGGCCGGCGTTGCCCGTCGTCGTGTTCTTCCCTGCTGATCCAAATGGGGTTGTTGGAACTATGGTACCGTCCCTCCCCCTGCATAATTTCTGTACTGGCCGCTTTTTTGCCAACACCTCCCATTTTTGCGCCGCGTCTTGATAAGTCTTTTGTCTCTTTTTGTTGTTCTTCACGCGCACGCGCATTTTCAGCCCCCCCTGTTGAACTCTGTTTTTTTTTCCGGGTACGACGTGGCTTTCTTAATTCACACATTTGGCACTATGGCGGCTTTTTTTGTTGCACCGAGATGTAGAGTTCTTTTGGTTAATTCGACCCTCCCGCATTTTTTTTTCCCCGTGTTCCCCCTGAAGATTGTGACTCACTCGTCTCCAGATGGGATATATCAGTCCCCTTTTGCTTTCTTTGCCACGCACGGCTACATCCAAGCGCGTGGCGAAAATCTGGGACCCATCTGATCCGTTGACTCACTGTCAGAGTCGGAGTGTTTTTTGGGGGGTTTTTTTTGGTTTGTGGGGGTGCTCCCAAGTCGAGACGCGTTGTTTTTTCTTCGCCCCAAATGCACACGTTTTCGTTTTCATCCGTGCCCACCCCTTTTGAGTTCCGCGACCGGCTTTCTGCAAAGCACGTTTTGCCCCACTCGTCTGCGCTCTTTTCAAACGCCTCTTCGGCTGACTATCCTCTTCATGCCAAGCGTAGCTTTATTGACCACTCGTAAAGAGCGCCACTGCGCCCCCGACCCTGCTTGGACCTGCTTCTTCTTAATCCCGCTCCCCCCGAATTTCGAACCTTCCTTGCCGAGAGTTCACGTTCTCAATAGAAGGGGTTCGGCTTTCAACTATAAACCCTGGCAGCCCTGCCAGCACGTCCCCCCGAATTCACACCGTGCCTGTTTATTGCTGCCTCCCCCCTCGGGAGTTGGGCGCCAAATCCCCCTGTTGCGCGACGTTAAGTCCAGCTTGGAATTCCTCCCTTTTTCAGGATCTGCACGAAATTTCTCTAGGTTAAGTTCACCTGCAGGATGGCTCGACTATCTAAACCAGCACTTCCCCTTTTCTTGGGCGCGTAGGGAGAATGGCCCGAGTTAGTGAAATGATTGTGTTAAGAGGACCGGGGTCTAATACCAGGACATGTTCTCCATAGCCAGTCGAACCCCTCGAAGAGGAGAGATGCGTCAAATGCTGGGTCTTGCTTGATTCGGGATCAGGGGGGAGGTCTCTTGCCTGGCGGTTTTTAGTTCAGCCCCGCCAAGTTTCTCGAAACGTCGGTTTCCCGTCCCTACTTGTTGATTTCAGTACGAAATCACTTGCCGGTTTGAGGGAGCTCTACCAATGCAGACCGGTCGTTGGCTTATTTCAATGAGGTGGGCCTGGATCTGAATTTGGCCGGAAGGCTCACATATGTGGTGCTTTTACCGCCGGTCCGTCCCCAGGCTCTGACACCATAGGCCATTCCATCTCAAAAAGCTTATATGGGCCTCTTCTGTTTCAAGCCTATTTCGGGATTCCCAAAAGGCTACTCTTTCTGAATTTTAAGTACAATCACCAGTAGGCGGCTTTTTTTGCCCCCCCTTTTTCTCCCCAAATTATTTGGACGCCACCAAGCCCCTTAAAGGCAATTTTCTTTCCATAGCAGGCTCGCGTCGCTCTCATGAGAAGATTGGCCTTGAGTGCACTATTAAATTTTTTTCCCGGTCACAGACACAGCCTTTAGCCCGCGTCAAGGGTTCGACCCTTGTTCAAACTCCCCAAAGTATTCTTGGAACCGGCAATCTCTACAGTTTTAGCTCGGTTAAAAGGCGATGTCCACTATGCTCCCTCCTTTGGATGCCTTTCCCTTTTCTTGAAGAGGACCTCTTCTCCCCCAACAAAAATCAGTTAAGCGCGCGTTTTTGCGCGGAATGACTGGGCAGTTCCCGTTGGTTGTTTCGGCAGGATAAGACCTTCGGCGGGTTGGAACGCGTTTCCCTTGAGTCACCCCCTTTTCTCCATCTTCGGTAACGAGTCGCACACAGGGGCTGGTGGTTTTTTCTTGGTTCCGATAACGACCCCCAAAATAGAACCCTGGGCCAGCACGGAATTTCCGGCCTATGTGGGGCTCTCGCCTAAAAACATGGGCAGTCCCGCCGTGAAAATTTACCCAGCTTGCAACCCGGTAATAACCTGAGGATAAGGCGCTCTTTCTCGAGACATTCTGAGTCTCCGCTTTCTCCAAACGCCCCGTAAATCGGTCTGCACATTCTCTCCTTTCACTAATCATCCGTGTTTGTTTGATCCGATCTTACTAAAATTCTGGGCGTGAGGAGTCGACCCTAAAAGTGTTCACTGGCTCATCTCCCAGGATCCGTCCTCCTTTTCTTTACTTTTGGGTTTGCTATCTCCAACCTTCGCGGGACTGACCCGATGTGATGAGTCCGAGCCCCGGGTTGTCGCCATTTCCTACCCTGGAAGTCTGGTTAATGTTTTTTTTTGCTTTTTTTGGTCGTTGATGCCAATCCAGTCCCACCCACCTCTGAGGTTTAGCCGTATTAGCCTTTCATGTTGTAATCCGGTTGAAATCACCCGTGCATCCTCCGTCCACCGCCTTGATGATTGACTTTCGCACCCCACCACACCCCCCCCACGATTTCTTGACCCAGTCCCTCGTTCCCCTCCCCCGGAGAGTGAATCGTTCTGTTTTGTTTGAGGCAGATTTTTACTTTTCTTCAAGAAAGCGGTCGAATGCATCAGATGATGAGCATTTCTGGTAAGCATTGCGACACCGGACTTCCTTCCATTTGGCCCGCTTTCTGCCACAATCCCCAAGTTCATGCTTTCTTGGACCGCGGTGAGCCTGAGGCAGGCTTTTTACCGAAATGCGTTCTCCGTCTGAGACCTTTCTTTCCCCTCTAATACCCCTCTCTACTCCCCCGACGTCTTCGAGCTCTCTTGAGCATGGATGCGAGCTTGTTAAGCTGCCTCTTGGGTTTTCTGCTTTGAAATACTAAGGACCCTTAGGCTTCCATTTCTTCCCAGTAAGGGTAATGTGATTGTTCAGGAACCGGTCTTTAAGAGTAAAGCCGGTAAGCCCGCTCTACCTTTTCCCGGTGACATAACTCTCCCTTTTGAATCTTTCGATCTTATTGTTCTCGGTTGTGGACGTCACTTCCTTTATGCTCCACAGACCTCTAGGAGCAAGCCTGCACAGGGAACTCCATAGCGACATATGTCCATTATGACCTTTTCCTTTTCTGGCCCCTGTGCGTGAGAATGCCGGCCTTTCTTAGTTTTTCTAGCCACCCAGCGTTCTTGCAATCCTTTGCTCTTTTCATCTCGGGTTGTCCCCCGACAAATAACACACGGTAGCCCGCCCCCCCCTTGATCGTCAAGCGTCGGACCAGATTAAGTGTCCGCTTGGTCGCGGGTTAGCGTTCGTCACCTTCGCCTTGATCGGTTGCTGTCTTTCTCCTCCAAAACCGCCTTTTCCCCGGCCTAGTAAAATACGCCGCGCAACAAAAGTCGTGGACGTGTTGTGGCTGCCTCCTGTTTCTCCTGCATCCCGTCATGGTCCTAGTGTAGGTGCTGCCCGCTCTAGTAACTCCTTCGCGGTTGACTTCAAGTATTTTCGGCCAAGTCCTCTACCCAATTTGTGCCACTTTTCCCCTGAAGCACAGCCACGCGCCCGGGCGTTTTTTCCGGCCCGACTTGGCACACTTTGTCGCTTAAGGGGGGGCTTGTTAATTTCCGTCATGAAGGTTTTAGCTTGCTGCTCCCACCATTTTCTATTTTTCCTCCACTGGCCTTTCCTCCGATTTAGTTTATCTAGGGGCTGCGTATTAACCTCTCACCTCCCCTTACCAGTTTGGGTATCATTTTTTTTAGGAACTTGCGCGTACGCGGTATCCCAAATCTTAAAGCTTTAGCTTCTATCTTTCCCTCGCATTGTTCTTTCTTGCTCGCACGTCGCTTTTGGTTGCCGTGCCTTGCGCAGCTTGCAGTTCGATCGTGGAAATTTGAAAACTCCTTGCGACTTGACATTATCGGGATATTTCAAATTCACTGTGTTCATTATTCCTAAGAACACCACAACCCTTTCGTTTCTTTTTTTCCTTCGCCTTGTGTGCAGTTGATTTCCCCATGTCGCAGATGTTTTTTAAATCGAATTCAGCCCCCGCTGCTTTCCTTGAGCCCCCCTTTTTGGGGTCCCCCGGTTCCAATATTGAGTTGGCCTTCTTGAGCCAATGATCTACAGCTGCGCCGGGTGATTGTCACCGTTCGACTTTTTCCTCCCTCTTCGGGCGCGTTAGCCCCCACCAGATGCCAGCAGCGCTTCGCATGCCACCCACCAACTTGCATTGACATCTTTCCCCCCCCCCCCCATTTTTATACTCCCTCCCCCTTTAGTCAAACGAAAAACCAACCTAGTAATTGTGCGGATTGGATTCAGCGTTTTGCCAAAAGAGACAGCTCTCAGCCGGTACTGTCGTTTTTTGCAAGTATCCCCCCCCTCCACTTCGTTTGCTTTTTCCTCTGGCTTTCATCTCACACCTCCCTTTTTACCAGTGCATCAGAAAGGGACATCACGAGCTAGGCGACCGTCCCTCAGGACACCCTTCTACATCCACATGTTGCATCAACTCAAGCCTTGTTTCTCAGTCGATATCCTTCCTCGTCGCGCGGTTACCACGACCCCTTCCACTGCATGGCTTTGATGGGGGCACCTCTTGAAATCTACAATACGGCCTTCCTTGATTTGGGTTCTCAATAAGAGTAACGGCTCCACGGCTGATTCAGGTTTTGAGCCGTTTTTTCCCGCGCTTTTCCGAAAAGTCTTCGCGTCCCTCTTCCCTTTTTCCCCCACCCAGAATGCGTACTTCTTCCTCTGGTCACCGGTTTCGATTCTCCAAACTGAGTTGCCTTTGCGTTGTCATCGGTTCGCTCCCCCCTAATCCTACTCACCTCTCAAATCCAATGTTGGAAATTCCTCTCACTTCCCCCTTTCCTCCTCCTCCCCCTGTCAGACGGGCCTATTTACTGGCTCCTTCTCCAGGACTTTCGTTTCTTAAAGTTAGGGCCTCCCCTTTTTCTGCGGTTTGGAAGTTTTTCCATCGGGTTTTGGTTTGGATCCCTCTCTTTGGGTCATTTCGGGTTTCCTCTTTGCCCGTAAGCCGGGTTCGATCCACTCTCCCTTTCCCCGCCCGGGCCTTGGCCCGGTCAGATTTTCCCCCCGTTATTTCATGTTTGACCATGGTTCCAACCTCGAAATTTCCCTGATCTCATCACTTATTTATTGCTATTGGAAAGTGTTTGCTTTGTTGCTCTCGAGTTATCACCCCTCTGCTGTCTCTCTCGGGTTAATGTCAAAATGCTGGTATCGTGAGTTAAACGGTGGCGTGGGACTTCCCCAATCGCAGGAACATCCCCCCTATTTAGTATGAGATTTCCCCCCACAACGTACCCCCCCGTTTTAACGTATTTTACCTTCGCATAGAAGTTCCTCTTGCCCCTGCAAGCAAGTGCTGGCCCGCTTGTGGTCTTTAGAACCACCCCTCCACAAGTGTGGGGCTCAGATTTATTTCACTCTAGACTCCTTCATCGAGCCAACCGTAATATATTCCCCCCTGCTTTTCCTTACCACTTGTCTGCGCCTTGCCTCACTGGGTCTTTTCCGGTCCGAGTTATTCTCGCTGATTTTTAACGGGCTCGTTCTGCAACCGACTTCGACTCTCCCCCCCCACCTCTAGAAAAGATTTTTACACTACGAAACTTTATTTTTTTCTACCATGACCGTGACCGTTGAGGCGCTCTTTCCTTTTCATTAACCTCCGATCACGTGCGATAAACCAGGTGGGGCTCGCTATTCCATTATCTCTATCTTTACTAATCCTTTGTTGGTTGTTGCTTTTTTTTCTATGTGGTGCCTCAGCGATCACCCTCAACGATCCCCCTCTTTCAAGGATTCGGCGGGTTTACCAGGAAAGGTGCGCCTTAAGGGGCTCGGTGTAGTTGAGGAAACCAGTCCAGAAAGTTTCGTAGGTCCCCCCCACTCTGGGCTTTTTTTTTTTGCTCGAAGGTTCCTTTTGAGCGACCGCGGTCCCTTTAGCGCGAATTAACAAGAACCCTGGCAAAAGGGAGGCCAGCACACCCTGAAGTATTCGGCTTTTTGAATACATTCCAGGTTTTTGCAATCGGTTTATGGGTAGCTTTCCCATGAACCCTTTGTCTGTTTTCGACAGCCCCTAGGCCAGCCTGGACCTTTTTTCCTAAGTTTCTAGGCTAAATGTTTTGCCCTTTTTTCCCCATGCCGGGGAAGTACTTTTTTGGTACGATTTCCGCCTATTCTGGATGCTGCTGCGGGGTCAGTCCACGCCCTATCGATACAACTCTCCCCCCATTGCCCTTTAGATAGCCTGTTTTACTTTTCCCCCCTCGCTCGTCAAATCATCTCAGCCCTGTTTGACTTTACCTATGATCTTTTTTTCATCCTACCTTTCGTGTGCACGCGGTCCCCTTTACCTTCCTGAAGACCTTCCTCAACCTGCTTTCTTGCTGCTATTGGAGGCTGACCCCTCGCTTCGCGCTTCTTGTACACCTTTTTTTTCCCCCACCAAAGTCTCTCCAACACGAAATTTCGGTCCACCTTTGGAGTTTGGCACCGTACTTTTCCGCCTCCATGAGAGGTTGCTACTATGGTTTCCCTTCCGTTGGGACCTTCCCGGAGTTTCCAGTTAGGAGCCGTTGCCCATTGATTTTTTTTTTTCCAGTGGCGAACCTACGATTCAACCTTTCTTCCTTTTTGTCCTTGGTGAGCTTACGCCGTTTTAAATAACAGACGTACCCCCCACAAATTTTACCTTACGGGGCGGGCGCGATCGCGTACGTGTTTAGCGCGTTGACCCCCACCTTGTGATAACATTACTTTTAGTCTTTTCTCTGTTATTGTTCGGTACTTTGACCTCCCCCCCCCCCTGATACGGCGGGATTTGGAAAGGAACTTCTGCGCGTCCTTTAGCTTGCAGGTTTACTTGTTCCTCTCTGGGAGGGGGTGTTTGGGGGGGGTTGGTTTGTGGGGGTTTTTCAATGCCTGGCTCGTCTATCGTCGCCCAGATTGAGGTGTGATTAGCCCCCATGTTGGTTCGGTCCAAGGCGGTGCGCCTTAGAGCTTTTTCTCCCTTTCGGATTGACCTGGAGGGGGGTTTCTTTATTTATTCCCCCTATTCCAGTCAGCACCTTCCTTGTTCTGTTGCTGGAGACGGTTACCCCACCCGACCTTTTCGCTCACGGCTTCTTGGGCGCATTTGTTTACTTCCTTGACCAGGAACCTTCCGCCCACTGTGTACCTAGTTTTTTTTCCTTGTCAACGACCTGTGCGGCCATTCCCAATTGATTTGGTCAGAGTCCCTGTCCTTTGTTTTTTTTTTCAGCCTTATGGAGTGTCCCTCTTTTTTTTGTGAGACGGCGCCCCCTGAGGACCGATTCGGCTTCGGCTTTTACAATTTAAAGCCCTGGCCCCCGTTGCTTTTCTCTCTGTAGAAGGCCATCATTGGCTTTTCCCCCCCTCCAAATTTTCCCGCCACGTAGTGTGATGATCTTTCTTCGAACAATGTCTTCGACTTGTGAATACTCCCTCCTACCTAGATCACACGCTAGCTTCGTTTTTGGGTGTATGAGCCCACATAAACCTAGCGCTCCCCGAAATGTCGAATTGCAAACGCGGTGATTGTTCTGAGGCTCCTCCTCGTGTAGTGATACGGCAGTCCTTCGACAAACGAGCCTGCTCCCCGAATCTGGGGGCTGACTCTCGAGAAGCTCACCTCTTGTCTTTAGGTTTAAAGAGGAAAGTTGCTCCCTCAATTGCGACTCCTACCCCTGCACACGGATTTTGAAGTGAAGAGCTTGCCGCCCGCCACTTTGGCCACCGAAGATACACTCCTCTCCATCTTACTTTCCTCCCCAATACGATGTGGTTAGCCCTCCTCGAAAAGCCCTTTCCCGCACCCTTCCCCATCCCAACTGACAAGACGTTGGGGATCGTTGTTTGTTTCCCGACCCCTCCGCTCGGATTTCAAAATTGCCCCCCCCCCAAGCTTTGTCTGCGGACGTACCGTCAATTCTGGAAGTCCCCTGACAGTGGAAGAGCTTTCAGCCCAGTGGAGAGATTATTTTCACACTGCCTTTCGAGAACAAATCGCCCCTCAACCCCCTACCACCTCCCACGTTCTTCGCGCATGGGGGCGATGTTTTTCCTGATCGTTGTATAGCTTTACGGTCTCATTTCCCTCCTCTCCCTCTCATCGACCGCTACGAGAGAGAATTGTTCCAAACTTTTGAGGGTTCGCAGCTGTCCCTCTCGTTTGTTGGTTCTCTTCTGTACCTTCCCGTCTTCTCCTTTAGGTTAGCACCTTTTTTTTTTCATCCCATCTATTTGCTTGTGACTGAAACAGGACTTTCCGGTGGCCTTGACAGCCTCCCACTTGCTCATTTTTGCATGGACATATGTCCTCAGATGATGCCCTTTCCTGTCGGGCTCCGCCTGGTGCTTTTTCTTCTTTTCTCGTTACGCCCGGGGCTTTAACTCCTTCAAAACGATACCAAAAGATACGGCTCTGGCCGATGCACGACATGCGGGAGCAACCGCTTTACTCTTGGGAGGTAAGGATTACGGCCCCCCAATCCCAGAGTCAGGATGTGAACTTGACCTTTTCCATTTCTTCTGGATCTCGCACCCCCAAGTACCCGGAAGATTTCGCCTCCCTCTCTCTGCTCCCCCCGAATCCTTCCGCGTCTCCTCTCTCTCTTTCTATTGAGAATTTCAAATTTCTCCGGTACCGAAGAAACGTTGCTGTCCCCTCCTTCAGGTCTCCCTTGTTGTCAAAGGACATCCAAGGCGGCTTATTGCAAGACTCCCAGTTTTTCCTTTTGCATTTCCCTTTCTCCAATGAAAACTGCTCCGACGGGGATGCATTCGACCCCTTTTTGTACAATTTCCCCAAAAAAACGACATCTGGAGACTCTTTCTCTTCCTGCGTGAAGAAAAATGGTTTTTTTCCTCCTTCTCCGATCTCGGAGGGCCCTCTCTAGTACACCTTTGATCCCGACCTGGTCGTCTTACCTCCGTTCGCCCCCTCCCTTGAGGGAGAAGGTTTTGACAACCTCCCCCCACCCTCCCGTGAACCTTTTTCCGATTGTCCTTTTTCACTGTAAGTTTTGAGACCCGCCATGGGTCTCGCTCATAAAAGTGTCGTTCCCCGTGGGAGGCCCAAATTCAACCCACCCGGTCCTTCACGGATGGAGGACGATATGTCTCTTTGTTAGTCAATTTAGATTACTCTCTACCGCCCTTCCGCTGGATAC
>Ga0179591_1278286_pt1 | contig 17531 bp, 15 predicted proteins | sample CZOMad2_1_08_16f_FD_182891 | JGI IMG/M metagenome (GOLD analysis project Ga0179591, IMG submission 182891) | Vadose zone soil fungal communities from Angelo Coast Range Reserve, California, USA - CZOMad2_1_08_16fungal (PacBio error correction) | ecosystem: Environmental > Terrestrial > Soil >... | reverse complement strand
TTTGTGGCTCTGCCAAATGCATCCTCGATGGTCAAGAAACACCCTCTTTGAACGCTGACGAGATCTGAAAACGAGTTTTTTAATTGAGGTAAGTTTTTTTCCTTCCCTCTGTGGATGCTCTTCTGTTTCAAGGTCAATTGTCATCCTTCCCCCCCTTTTGATATCCATGAGTATTAGTTTCATCGGTCCCTGTTGCATTGACGCTTTCTGGTTTTATCATTACGGTGTTCCTCTTTCTATTATGCTCCTTTTTGACCGAATTGTTTGTTGTTTCCCAAAAAAAACCGTCCATTTGAGGCTTGAGGACCAACCACCTGAAACTTTGTGCTTGTTTGTTTTTTGAAACTACGGGGAAAGACACAACAATTCTCCCCCCGCCAGATTCACGTCTGATGCTCAGTAATGATTCGCGGCGGGTAGTTTTCACCAACAACCCCCCCTTCCGGAACTTTTTCGGTCGACACTGTGGGCCCTCCCAACCAAACATTTTGTTTTCGATCCGGTGTGGGTCAGCTCTTTGTGGGCAACAGTTCTTTTTAATCGGTAAGGGAGATGCTGCCTGCGGCTTCAAAAATCGCAAGACCACACCTTTTTCCAAACCAAATGATTAGAAAACCACCAACTCTGGTGTTGGGGCCTGTAGGCCTTTATTAGGAGAATTACCACCCCAGTAACTCCTGGAACGGATGCTTTTCAGAAAAAACATTCGGGCCCCAGTTTTCCACCCCCCAATGGTTTCTGGTCTTCCGTGCCTCCTATGTCTGTGCCAAGGCTGCTAGTTTTTCCGTGAGCTTTTTTCCCAGTTCCCCTGAAACGTTGCATGAGCTTGTGGTCCTCTTTCTGAGAGAAGGGAAGTGCCGAGTAGTGAGTTAGCCTCCCCTGTGCAGTTGCCCTGTTCCCGGCCTCAAGGGTGACGGCCATCACCCCCACACGCCGTGCACTCTGACAAAACGTTCACCCCCACTATCACCGGCTGAAGTTTGTGCCTGCTTAGTTTTCAAAGCTGTTGGGCCCCGTTCTTCCCAAAACACAAAGTTCAGCCCGTTTGTATGTGCCCTCCCGTTGACTGTTCAAGTCCTTGTGGCCTCCTGTTTTGCACCCGTTTTGGAGTTTTGTCACCATGACCCGGATCTACCCGAGCTGCCTCGAACTCTTGCTTGGGGCGATCCTGCCAGTTTTTAATTTCCCCCGCTTTGGGTCCCAGAACCCCCCCACGTTTTGCTGTTATCAGGGCTCTTACGTTTTTTGCCTTCCTGAGGGTTGTTCGGGATTGAGTCTTAGGTAGTGTTCGTTTTTATACCTTATACGTCTTGAGTCTGTTCACTACGGACTCTTAGCATCCTTGTTCTTCTTAATAAACAACCTTTTTTGGCTGGACCTGTCCCAAGTATGTGGTCTGGCGTCAATCGAAACTTCGGACTGTTCACAGTTCGGGTTCTACATCTTTTTTTTTTCACTCTTTCATCTTTTTCCCCTCGGTCAAATCCACTGGCCCCCAGTTGCCCGCGTGATTTTCAGGGCCTCCCAACCTGACCCGTATCGATAATTTTTTTGACTTTTCCCCCCCGCTCATAGACTGCGATGTTTAGTACGGTTGTAAATCATTTTGACGTGCTTGTGTAATTGTAAAGTGGGGTCCCTTCATTCCCCTTTTTACCGTAACACTTCATCCCAATCTATGGACCCTCGTGTAGCCCGCACCTTTGGAACCAACTTGGACCTGTGTTTTGAATTCTTTTCCTCCTGCGCCCCTGAACGCTGCTTTCTCGTAGATACTGTGGGCGGTTTGAGGAAGAGCTCCGATTTCCGTCCCTTTTCAACGGAGCTGCACCCCGAGAGTCACGACGCTTGGCATCCTAGTCGTAGAGATCGGGGGCCCCCCCTCGGATATAGTCTTCCCCTACCGATCTCTTAAGACCCTAACTCTCGTCTCTTCCCCCAGGCGGGCCTCTAATGAAATCTTGCATGCCCCCTAGCATGTCAAAACACGCCTTAAAGCAGTCGCTTGTTTGTTTGAAATTACGTGAGCCGTGGTGCTTCTTCCCAGTTGATGGGCTTGGCATTGTCCCGGGAGCACCACCGACGTCACACGATTTGTATCGTTTTCTGTTTCTTGCCTTTCCCCCCTCGTTGATTCATGCGCAAGCGGGGTGTGAAAGTAATTTTCGATCGGCATTAGCTCATCTTGCCGTTTTTGGTTCCCACATGCCGCTGGCTGAGCTTCCAGCTAACCCAGTCTGGTAACACGCACTCCCCCCCCCCCTTTGCCGGGTCAACAGTTTGCCCCTCTCAATGAATCAGCGATGTTGGTTTCGCTCTTTAGTTTAATTTACTCGCCTTCCCAATCGTTTCTTCCCTTTTTGACCTTTTTGAAAATTCCGTCCAGATTGAGCCTTTTTTTTGGGGGGTTGGCGTTGGCTTTTTGCCGGCGTTTTGGCTCTGTCTTTCATTTGGAAGAAGCTGGTTCCCAAAGGTCCCGTAGTTGTCACGATGAGGAATTCCTTCGGGGGAAGAAGACCAAAGGAACGGGTTGAAAACTAGTCCAACTTCATGCGGCTTTTCAGAGTCTTTTTTTCTCCCGCACCCTTTTCACCGGATGGCCTGGAACAACATACTGGATAGGCCTTTGCTCGTCATTTTGAGTACGTAAACACTCTTTTATGGGTTTTGAACCTTCGGAAAGTTATTTCTGACTCCAGTCGCTGTACCTTTTCCGCGGCGAGACCCGGCCTTTCTAATCCCTTTTTTCTTCGGATTTACCTACCTGTTGGCGATTCCTTTTCGTCTCCCACCCACCGTTTTTCTCATAGGGCTTACCTGTTTCAGTAGTGAGCTGCACCCCTAGAGCCGGAAACCATTCCACCTTACGGTTTCTACTCTTAGTTTATTTTTTTTTTCAGAAGAAAATTCGCCATGAACAACCAGTTCGTTTCCAATCTTCATTGGGGTGTTGGGGTTCCAAACACTGGTTTCGTTAAAAGAAAGGGTCAGTTAGCTTACTGTTTCCATTAAAAGTAGGATCTCCCCTGCGCCTTGCGGCACACATGATGTCGTGGTGGTGCAGACCTTCAACGATCTGTATGAAATCTTCCCCCCCACATTTTCGTTTGCGAGTCCCCCCCGCATTGTTGCATCCATTTATTCAGTTTCTTGGGGAGGCGTTCCTTTCGTTAATAACGCCTTCCCCGACGGGAAGTTTCGTTAAAAACGTGTGAATTTTTTTTTATTCGGGCTTGCCGGGTGTGGGGACCTAACTCCCACCCGTCCGGCGGGACGCGATAGAATGCGTTGAGCTTGGTTAACGGAATTAGCACGTTGATACAACCCTTTTTGATTGTCGATCCCTCCTGTTCCACGGTTCCCCACCCTTCACCGCCTACACTCCGACTGTTTACAACCCTGCCTAAATTTTGCGAATGTCGCGCGTCACTTTTCCCAGAGTTGCATCAGATGTTAAACCTTTTTTTTGGGAGGTTGTTTCTTTTTTATTTTCCCGGGTTTTTCGCTCCCACACTCCAATTTTGCGATTCTTCGGGTTGTCTTCCGTTTTCCCCTCCGTATCCTGTGACTACGTACGCTCCCAAACGTCATTTCTCGTCTCCGGGAAATCTGCTTCGCGTACTTTGCAGGCCTTTTTTTCGGGAGCGGTTTCCCCTCCGCCACGTCCCTTCCCCCGAGAGGTAGGGCGGCACCTTCGTTTCTGAGAAGATATTTTCCCTTGAACCGGCAAGGTTCATTCATGCCTTACTCCATTTTTTTTCTGAAAGGGGCTTTCCCTTTTCCCTCCCGTGACAGCGTTGCTCGGTCCCGCGGATGCGACTCAAATTTTACCGGCGGGCGTCAAAGTCCTCTCAAGCATTTGCCCATGTGATTCCATCCGTAAGGGCTCAACTGGTGCTGGACACATTGCCCTCAAGAGCACGGAGTCGCTTCTCTGCTGCCCACCCGGCCCCTTTTCTGACCAATACCCCCCCCTCACCGTGCCATTCGGAGCCATAGCCTAATTATTCGCCGTTTGCGCCCAGAAGAGATTCCCTTGGCTTTAGGTTCCCCCGTTTCTTTAGCCCATGTCTTGGCTGGTATGTAAACGCGCTTGCTCACCCAACTCTTTTATTTTTTTTTTCCTCGGCATTTCGAGGTGGTGCCCTTGGCCCCCATGGCCTACGTTTCGCCATCCGTGTCTTCCCAGTGCTTTCTTGCCCCACTTTCAGTGTTTCATTTGTTATCTCCGCGAACGGCGACTTTTCAAATGCCCAGTTAGCGGCTTTACTGTTTCATTTTGAGTCATTTCTCTCTTCTCTCCCCCTCTTGTTGTTGAGATCCAAGAAAACAACCGATTCTCCCAAGGGGGCGCCAGTTTTGGGAAACCCAACGTTTTCCGTTTTTTTACCGGGTGTACTTTCGTCTCTCAAACCGAAAACCTCCCCATCCAAGGAAAAGGACTTCAATTGTTCCGCGGCTGAAGGGATTGCCGCAGTCACTGTGACCCTCCAGTCGGTCAAAAACCCAAGAACCGTCTTGTGGCTAGCGTCCGAACCTTTCCCAGGTGCCCTTCCACCTTGGGCTACCAGGGGAATTTTTCTCGTATATTGAGGTGACCAAAACCTTGCCTTATTCCTGGATATGTCCTTGAATGGGGCACCCCCGTTTTTATTACCTTTAAAGGGGCGTTTCTGAGAACATGAGGGCCCTCAGTACTTCCCTTGCTGCTCCCCCCCCCTTCTGCGCTTTTTTCAGACGTGTATGATCCACACTTCCTTGGGTCGCTCCTTTTCCCGCCGCTTAAAATTGAGCATCCGAACACCCCCCTCCCACCTCAACCTTTGGCCCAATTTTCCAGTCTTTTTCCTCAACAAACCCACGTGGAGTTCCATGGACCATGCCCCTTTAATTCCTTTCGTCGACTTTTTTAGGGCATTTCATTCGTACTCGGTGTTTCTTGGCTGTTCGTCGCTCTACCGGTACCCTCTGCCTTCACCAAGTAAGAAGGTTACTCTTCTTTCCAGCTGCATTCCTGTTTTCGGCTTTTTTTGTAATAAAGGTCGGAGGTCAATCTACACTTTTCTGCACGTTTCCCCTTTGCTTGGGATATTTTTCCCCCCCTTCCCGTGTGCCCCACTACCAACGCTAACCTTCTCGTTGAAGATGATGCGCAACTTGTTTATTGACGAGCGGGTATCTGCCTGGACGGGTGTTATTTCACTTCCTTGTTTATTACGTTAGTCCCCCTCCTTCTCGTCTATAACAATCTTGACAGTTTGTATCCGGTGGGCAGCTTTCCACAAAGCTCCCAAGGACTACTACTCCCGGCGTACGGCCTTGTTGGTCTTACTCCCCCCCCCCAACTTCACTCTTTAGGGGCGCACGATCACCCCCCCCGTTTCCCGGACGGCGTTTCTTGAACTTTTCTTTATTCCCCCGCTACAAACACTCCCTTGATGCAACCCCCTGTCCTCTCTCTGCTGGTGGTGAAATTCCCTCCCCCCCTTTTTTCTGCTTGTTGCACATCACCCCTCTGCATGGTGTCGCAGGTCGCAAGCTTTGTCTCCATACGTTATGGGCTGCTTACCTTCGTTTGCTGCTACTAATCTCTTGTGGTTGCCTCGACCCCGGAGAGGTCCGAACTTTGGAAGTCGCAGGTTGCGTTGTTGCTTACCCCCCCTCCTGGAGAACAGTTACTTTCGTTCTTCGCACTTCGTTGTTTCCCCTGACCGTGATTTTTTGCAGCTTTTTTCTTTTTTTCCTCTTGAACACCCAACCGTTCTCTGACGGATCCTCTTTGATCTTTTGCCGACAGCCCGCTCGCACCTTTAGCGTTGAGCATCCTGCCTCTTTCCCCTCCCTAGATTGCGAATTTGGTGAAGCTACCGGAACCCACTGTTCCATCGGGACTGGTTATCAGAAACCCTTCCGCTTTCCCCCACATGTTTACCAATCATTTTGTTCAGCAAGGAGATCAAAACCGATGTTCGCTGGGAAATTGGTTTCAGTTCAATAGAAGCTTTTAGTTGAATTCGACTTCGCTGCTCTTTTTTCCCGGTGAACTCCTCCCAAACACGGTCAGAACCACTTTGGGCCTTCGCCGCTTCTCACCCCTTTTTCATAGCTGCCGCTCACGCAACCAGCCCCCCCGGTCAAGCACCACAAAAATCCATGCTCCAATTTTCTCCTATTCCAAATTAAAGCCCTTCAGGTCGTGCTCCCCACCCCACTTTTGTAGTTGCCCAGCGCTGAAGTTCATTGAATGCCGATTATGTTGACACCCCCCCCTGGCAAAAATGGCCCAGGTTCGACTGTTTTCCGCGCTTCATGATCCTCTTTTGATCCTCCTTTGCTTTTTCCCAGGCAACCCTGCCCAGTTCCTGCGATTTCACCCCGAAAAGCAACCGACTTCACCAATTCTCCCGTTTTTCTCACGAGTGGCCTTTTCCATGACTTGTGCCCTGACCTGCATAATCTTTGAGTGGCGAAGTTTTTCTCATGAAACCGGCACAATTCCTTTCATTTTAATCCCGCTTCCGTCCACTTAACCCTTTTCTTCTACGCGTCTCCCTTGTCCTCGTTTCAAGGGTAGTCATGCTGCAAGCTCTTGACAAGATATTGTTAATGGCTTCTAGAGCTATTTGACCCCCTGTGATCGGACCGCGGCTCTTCCCATACTCTTGATTCGTCTCTCTTGTCCCCCCTGGTTCGCTCCGGGCCCTGCCAAAGGTTTACCTAGTTTCATGCGTCTCCAACAATGGGCGCACCCCTTATTCTACGGAGGCTCTGAGTGGCTGCATGGCAATTTTCTCCCCTCCAACCCAGGGCCAACCGTCCCCCTTGTCATTTGCTACCCTCCGGCAGCTTTGATTTTCTTTCCTTGGGATCGGATACTATGGAGTTGAAAACCTGTTGTTCTGTTCCGTTTCTTCCCGCTTTCCCCCGACTCCTTCATCGCTAATCTACTAGTTTCTCAAAAACTTGAAATGATCGTGTCCGTTTTGACCCTCACCACCTTTCCCCCCTTTCCTTTGTTTCCGCTGTTCCAGTGCTTTTTTCCGTCGAAACGTGGACCCCAGAGTGACTTTTTCTCCAGCCCCGCATTTTTGGCCACACACTTTTCGCATTTTGTCACGGTGTTTTCGCCCGCTCCCCTCTCTCCCCAAATTTTTTTTTGATCGGCTTGAGACTGACCTGCTGGGATTATGGTCTTGTGGGGCAAACGTTTCTCTCCCAATACGATTTCCGTATACCCGTCACATACATGCAATCCCTTTCAAGGCTCAAAACCGTATTCCCGCTTTTTTTCACAATGTTTCTCCCAAAGGGGAAGCGCCAAGGTTCCCTGATCCCCTTGCTCTTCGTGAGGGCAAGTTCGGTTAGAATTTGAAACGCGCGATGTGACCTGCAAAGTTCACCTTTCCCCCCACTTCGTAAGCCATTGTCCCACGTTCCTAGGGCTTTTCCCTTTTTACTACAACGCTTCCGCCCAAGCATGACTGCATTTGGGCGTGGTTTTCCCCTGTCAGTGTCCGGATTTGTCTGTTTTTCATCTGCGTTAGTCTTGCATCTTCGTACTCTCCCCTTTTTCTTCCTCCGGCGGGCCACACAAGGATCGGAGCTGTATCGGGATTCCACTGAAACGGTTTCACCGTTTTGTACAGCAGCTTTTGTCAACCATGGAACACGTGGGCTCGTCCAGACAAATAACCCCCCCCGATTTGAACGTGGTGACCTCGGATTCCCTCAAGGTGCACCTGTCTTTTGGGGATTCCCCTTTTTTTTTTAGGCCATTTACTTGCCAAGTAAAATTTGTCGTACTGTTTTTTGTTGGTTCATTTGTTTCCCCCCCTCCCCATTCAGCATTGAACTAGGTCAACCTGAACTTTTTTTTTACCTGTATGCCCCCTTCTGTCTCGAACCCACTTTAGTTGTGCCCTTGACCCCCCAGTGGCTTCTCGCCCCAACCGAAAGGTCCCATTGGTTGAAAACATACCCGCAGCCGATCCTGTTTTTTGAATTACTTCTTTTTGTGTCGAGGATGTTGTTCTTGTCGTTGCCCAGCCCAACAGCCAAGCCCCAGTTTTTTGTGCCCCCCATGTCATTGTTGTCCTCCCTCACTTGGTACCGGTTTTTTTCATCCCACTTTCCCGAACTCGATACTTGCCAGACGTGACCACACCGGACCGTCAACCCAGTCAGCGGCATCCTTCTAGACCAATCAAAGTCGAGGACCTCTCTTGAGTATCAATTCTGTTCATATAGCTTGCCGCCAGAAGGCACCCGGTTTTTCTTTTAGTCTTACTCTTTTTTTTCTCATCTCGTGTCTGATGGGTCTTTTTCCCATCGGAATCTTTAATTTGGCTGCTCTTTTTCCTTTTTCCCTTTTTTTCCCTCCTAACTTGGTGTTGTTGAATCTTAGAGAAGGTTCTATGAGCTTGCCAACTTGCCATTACGATGGTCTAAGACTTGCCCCGTGACGTCGTCAGTGACCTGAGCAACTCTGACTACCCCTCCCATCCCTGGTCGGCCTCGTTTATTGCGACTATGTATCATGTACCCCTTCCTCTTTCGAGTTCGGTTACCTTGCATGGTTCCGTTATTTTCCGTGACCCTGGTTATCATTCGTTTGCCTTCTTTGTCAATCTGACAGGTCCTTGCCGGGTGATGGCCACAACCCCGTTACCCAACGGTGCGATTTGAGAACAACCCTGCGTTACTTTGTCCGTGTTGTGGTCCCATACAGCCAGAACCAAAATAAAATTTCGCCAGACTTCCCAGGATTGCTTCCCCCCACGATTCGTCCGGCTAGGTGGTCAACCCAAAAACGGAGTTTCCGGTTTTCCTGATGCCCCTTGCCGCCCCCTGTAATGGAAAATATTTTTTCGTTGTCTTTTCCCGATTTTTTCTGCGCAGGGCAATAGTGCAATTAGTTCAGTTTGGAATCGGCCCGGTTTCCCAACAATATGCCCCCACACCCCCCAAACCATCACCCACTGCCTGATGAAAAAGTACGGACCAGGTTTTGCAACATTTCTAGTCCTCCCCAAGGTTTGCCATTAGATTCCGACCACCAGATCCCTTTGGCATTAGGAGAAAAAGACCCATAGGTGATATTCTTGACGTGGGGCTCCCAATTCCCCGGTCCCCTGTTTGCCCAAGCTTTTGTTTATGTAGGTTTTTACGTGGAATCAGACAGTTCACCTCCAGTCTGTGCCCCCCTTGGCCCCCGTCTACCCTGGGTCAGGAGTTTTGGAGAAGCTCCTCCAACCTAAATGTGCCTCAGGAAACCCGCTAAGGACTTGCAAGCCCCCCCATGCCCTTTTCACGTTTTGCCAAGTTAAACTACATACAACGGGTTTTTAGTTCATGCTTGCTTCAGGCGGAGCGGTGAGGCTTCCCATTAAAAAAAGCAGCCCCCTTCTCAACTGTGCAAATGCTACATTGTTTTCCAACATTGCGGTTCCTCTGTTGTTCCACCACCCCCCCCCCGGGCCTTTTAAATGAATCTTCCTAAACCTATGAAGTCGTCATTGGGGTATTTTCCCTTCTTCCCCCCCCTCTGGGCACAAAAAATTCCCCCAGGCGGCTTTGTGAGAGGAAGAAGAGAAAGTTTTGTCGAGGCCACCTCTCCTCTTACGGTTTGCTGAATGATGGATTGAGTTTTTACTTTTTTAGGTATGTAGTGCGACCTGTCTCCGGTTGCTGATCCGGTTTTCCCTCAACGGACTTTTCCTTGTATTTCCATCCTGTTGTTTCTTTTGGCATACCACACAAAGTTGGTGAATGCTTTTTTTGGGTGTTTCTTTTCCCTTCCAACTTCTGCCCCCCGGAACTTGCCCAGTTTCGGGTCTTGAAAGACCTTTAACTTTCCATTCTTCCGGCCTCCCCCCCTTTCCCCCCCCCCCCCCCCTCGGCCCCCCGCGTTGTTTTTCCGGGGGAGTTTCACAACGACGCTATCGATTTTCAAAGAGTTTGGAGCGCCCCGAAGAGCGTCCGACTATAAGAGTTAAACTCACCTAGTTACAGTTGGACCCCTAAGGGTGTGGGCTGGTTTTTTTTCCGTCTTTACAACATGTTTTCATTCCTTTTGTAGATTCCGATCACCAGTTTGTTTAATCATTCTGGCCCCCCTCAGTTGTAACAGTCAAGTTCCAATGACACTTTGGCCCAATGTCTTTTCGTCTTCTGCCTGAGTTTTTGATGGGAAACGGCTCCCCGCCCCTGGGCTCCGACTCCATTACCTTGTGCTTTTACTTTTTGTCGACTTTGAGTAAGGTATCCGGAGGGAACCAGTCCGTCAATGGCCTCGAGTCTTTGGAATCTCCTCCATCGGTCCGCATTTCCCTGTCAAAACGTTAGTGTTAATTCCTGCAATTCTTCGTTTCTTTTCAACAGCGTCTTTCTCTCATGACCTCCCCCCTTTGCCTTCAGCCTAGTCATGTTCTACTTCCAACGCGAGTACGGAGTGTGCTGCTGTTTTTCACGAGCCCTCTTGGTTCTCTGAAACTGGTGCATTATTGAATGGTTCGCCTTGTATCGAGGGAGCTTCACAACTCGCTTTTTCCCACGCCTTGTAATCGTCCTGGTTCATCTTTGACAATTTACCTGTGGTCCAGGCGAATCGGGTTGTGACTCGTTTCATTTCGTGTGGTTGGCCAGTTTTCTATGGCTTGCTTTTGGGTACAGAGCTATCCGGTTTCGAAGTCAGGCTCGCCACCCAGTATTGCACTTGGCCATTGTGTGTCCCACCCCTTGTTTTTTTCCTAGTCTCCACTGAACCCTTCGCGTTGGGCCGCTCCCGTTGAATCAGAGAAGATTTCCTGGGACTGTCTTGAATCCTTCGGCAGATTTCTCAGTTTAGTTTTTGTTTGTGTGTGTGGCCTTTCGTTGGCTTTCTCCTTCCTTCGGGCGGCGCCCAAATTACGTGGAAAGCGTGCGCCCCCCCTCGTTTTCCCCCCAGAGTTTTTTTTTTTTGACTTTTGCAGTCGCGTCTTCGGAGAAAAAATTGGGGTTGAAGACAGGAACCAACCTTTTTTGGGCGCAGTGCTTTTTCCAGTCCCCCTCTTAGCGCTGAGGGTTATTAGTCTTGAAACCTGGATGTGCCGACACCTTGTTGGAATCCTCTCTTGCTATTAGTTTCCCCGTTACACCCACTCCCGTCGTCTTTTTGAACACCTAGGAGTTCTGTAACCAGTCTATATTGAAAAACCTTCCGGGCGCTCGTTCAGGCCTCTTAGACTTTCCCTTCCGAATACACCCATTCTTTATCGTTGCGAGTTTATCGCCATCTGCTTATGGATGATTTTTAGGATTATTCCCTTTATCAAATGTGCGTTAAGCTCTTTTTTTTTCGTCCCAAACGATCTTCTCGCATTATGCCTGGTGGTTTTTTTTCGGTTACCGGGAGGAACAAGACAGTTTCTTCGAGGGGACGCAAACCCTTTTGGACATTCCAATTAAGGTTCCCTGTTTTTTTTTTCTCCATCGTTTTTCCCTGTGCCTAACCCTTCCCCTGCTCAGTCCAAAAGGTACGTTACCCCGTTTTTGGTTCATGTCTTTGTGTCAAACCTCTGTCTTTTTCGGTTTTTTTTGTTTCCCCAACGAAAGGTCTTCTGCCGGCGTTGACACTGGAAAATTATCTGTGTAGCTCCCAGTTTTCCCGTACCCTTTTTTTGCTCCCCGGTTCGTGTTTTTTTGCAAGATTTCTTAAACGAGGGATGAAGTCCTAGGGTTCACGCCCCCTCCCGTAGTTGAACCATATTTTTCTGTGCCATCCTCCGGTTGCTTTTTTGCGTCGTCTTTTCGTAGAACGACGAGGACCGGCCGTAGGGGTGTTTTCCCACAACTTCCCCTGTGCATGGTGCGCCTCGGCGTTTTTTGGTTGATTCTCCAAGGAAACCTCGCGGGATTTGATTCCGTCAAATACCTGTTGACGTTCCTTTGTTGGAACGACCTTGTTTTTTCCGGTGATTTCATACCCCAATTTTCACATTTTCTTTTGTTAAGTGAGAGATGCCGTCTTCCCCCCCCTCAACTCCCCCTTCCTCAGGGAAACCCCTTTATTACCAACGCCATAGGTCAGGCTTTTCCTGTCGCCGTTCCGTACACTCAAAGTTTTTGGCAATTGTTCAGATCTGTCCAACCAGATACTTTTTTTTTACTGAGTTTGTTTCCGTGTTCTTTCTTTCCTGTGTTGATTGAAGCCAAGCCCATGAGTATGTTGCTTCCCCCGGATTCTTTCTTCCCTCTGCCCCTGCAACCCACCCTTCAATGTACCCAACTCCCAGTTCTACAACGATGACAGCGTTCCTGATTTTGAAAATTTCATTGCTTTGGCCTGCCCTGCTTGCCTTTTCTCTCTCGCTACCTTCCGACCCAGAAATAAACTCTGCGGGGGGGGTTTGGGGGGGGTGGTGTTTAAATGAGGGCCCCCCGGACTCCTGGGTCCCTCCAGTGGTCACCCTTCCTCAGCCCTCCCCCCCTTTTTTTTCTGAAAAGGGGCTTGGAATTGCCCTTGAAAGGAGAAATGAATTTCTCCCTTGTCGGGTGGCTTTATACCTTTTCCCTACTGAGTGGCTGGACAAACATCCCGACCCAAGCTTTGCTTTTAGATCATCGCGAAGGGCTAACTTTTGTCGGACAATTTTTTCTGACTGCTCGACTCTATTTCACCTTCTTTTAACTTCTTTTGGTCAACGTTCTGAAATAAACCTAACCCTTCTGGGACCCATCGAAGATCCTCATGAATATCGTCCCTTTTTTGAAAACACAGACCCCCTGCTATTGTCAAGAGAAAACCCCCAAAAAAACAAGGTCCCGTTCAGGTCCTCACCTTGGAATTGGCTTGTAACCTTTTCCCTCCGGTGTCTTTCTCCTTCCACCCCCTGCTTTTCCCTTTTTTTCGTTTACAGGTTATTAGGAAATGGATTTTGTTTGAAAATCGCGGGATGGATTATTGCCTCCAATTGTTCTTTTCCTTCTTTGTTTTCTTTCCCCTCTCCCGTTCGGTCCTTTCGATGTTTTTCCACTTAAGTTAGCGGGCGGTTCTCTGGGGCCATTTTAGTCATATATATCTTTTCTCCTTTTTTTTTTTCTGTGAGAGAATGACTACTCCCCCCCCGATATCAGGCCGCCTCGTTGCCTTTGGAAAACTTTTCCTCGCCGTTTCCCGCGGAGCTAAAGATGAAAATTCCCCAGGCTTCCCTAAAGCCCCAAACCTTTCCGCTGTCTTGGCCGACCCCTTGCCTTGCCTCCCTTCCACTCCCCGAAGGCAGCGGACAACAAAATGAAAAACAGGTGTGAGGCTAAGTTTGTTGATTTTTTACAGCAGCCCTGGTTCTCTCCCTTTCTCCCTTTTTTTTTTCTTTTCTCTGTTGTTGCCAAAACCCCAACGGCGAATTTTTCCTGAGATGCTCTTCGCAGGAAACTCGTTTGTAGTTTGGTTCCACCTCCCACCCTTACGTCGCCAGAACATGCAAGTCCCTTTTCCCCCTCGAACTTCGGTGGCGACTCTCAATTTTGGAAGGATCCAGTTAAGCCCTTCATGGATGCTCTAAAATAACTGCTTGGTGCGAACTTTGCGCCCGTAGTTTTTCCCCATCTTTGTTAATTCAGGTAACCTTCCCCAATTATGCCCTCACCTTCTCTTCGGATTGTCCCAGCCAGTTTCTTTTTTTCCCCGAACCCCCCCCCCCCGTGTTGTGAAGGCCGACATGCCCTACCGTTTTTCATTTCTCTACGTATGTCCCTCCTTTTCTGACTGTTTCGGTCATTGCGGAATTCCAGTTCTCGTTTTGAAGATGCCGCCGTTCACGTTCTTCATCACCGCAATTTGTTTTGGCCCTTCACATTAGGACGCGCATCGTTTCGCCCTGCAACCTATGTTACGTTTCCTGCGTCGTCCAGATTTTCCCCCTTATCATCGGCTCTTGTCTTGGCTCGCCCCCCCCCCAAAGCCTTCCAACCGAAACAAACTGTGCTAACCGGATTAGTTTGAATTTTATCTGCTGCGTGCAACGGATTTTCCCGTTTCGACAATTTCTGTTGCCTGTTAGGGTTTTTTGTAATTTTTAAGTTCCGGAGTAGTTTTTGATGGTGGTTTGTTGGCCTCCGTCTCGCTTACAAATCCTTTTCCACCCTTGTCTTCCCTTTGGCGATGTTCCCCAAAGCTATTTTAACTACTACATCCGGTCCTCGTTTGATCCGAACCTTTCTGCGAAGGGTGTTCTGACCCTCTTCCGTTTCCCGACGTCGTCTTGCGGAAAGTAGTTCTACCCCTCCCCGGAACCCTCCACACCACCCCTGAAATGGATTTTACACTAACTCTTTACTCGACTCTTTGTGGTTTTGGTGAACACGAACCTCTCGTTTGTTCTTCTGAAAAACACTCCCCCTTGTGCGCAAAATGTCTCAAAGCTTGCGCTCCCTACGTCACTCCCCCCCTCTCTACGACATTCGTTTGACTAATAGTTTTCACCTCTCACCAGGTGCTGAAACCTTGATTTGTTGCACTGCGCTGAGTTGCGTTGTTTTTTTACCCCCGACTGCTGATCACCACGAAGGTTACTTCTGCAACTTTCGGGCTCGACCTGGGCCTTTTAAGCTTTCTATGTTTCCTTTTTAACACCTACCCCCCTTGAATATGTGGCCTTCTACTCGGATCTTTTTTTTTTGACCCAAAGCTCGCAACCCTTGAGTGAGCATCCCGGGGCTAATTCCCCCCGTCAGGATTCCTGAAGTTCCCGCTGCCTTTGCGTGCAAACTTTTTCATTCACCCCCCCCTTTTTTATTACTAATACATTCAAAAACCCGACATTTTGGAGTGTACACTGATTCTGCTGCCCCATCCGCGATTCCTTATGGTGTCGGCTCCCTGTTTTTTAATGGCCCAAGTCCCACTGAAGCCCTTTGTCTCGTACACGACTTAATGCGTCCGAGTTAACTCCTTCCACTCTGCACCCCCGGGTCACTTTTTTGCGTTCTCAACAATTCATCCCACCTTCCTCTCCGCCGGCGCCCTTTCAGAAATGCCACGCGGCCCCACCCCAAAAGGAACAAACTGCCCATCTTCGTCTGCATTTCAATCCAATGTCCATCAAGACGCTTCCCTCTTGAGTCCCCACTTTTCTCCCCTGCAAATCCTCTTCCTTTCATTGAGCATATGAGTCACCGCAAATTTCGAGGGGTGTTCCTATGCTTTCATTACGGAGATGACTTGATAACCCTTCTACCGTCGTGCCTTGAAAAACGCAAAACTCCCCAGTGTTCATGAGATCCCCGTTTGGTGAACTGACCCCAGTTTGACTTTTTTTTTCCCCCCAAACCCCGCTCGTCTGATCAAAGAGGGCCGGACCAATGGGGTCCCTCTCCACTTTTGGACGGCGACCTGTAGACATCTTCTCTTCCCCCACCAGGTCCCCTGCCTTTCCCCTGATTCAGACTCCCGTGCTCGTTCCACATTTCCTTTTCCCTCTTATTCTAGGGGTTTGACCTGCTACCTTTTTGCGAGGCTTTCGTAACTCCGAGTTTGAATATTAGATTTACCTCCTCTCTTTAGTCCTTCTCCGCTCCTATTTTCTCTCCCCTACTCTGGTCTGTCCCCTTGCCTCAGTTGCCAATGGTTCCATCTTCCTTTAAGGGAAAATTGTCCTAGAAGGCTCCCCCCCACCATTGCGTCCACCCCTATCTTTCACGACAGCCAGGCGTCCGGCGGTAAGTTCCTCATGGGGCATTCCCTCTTTGAGACAAACGCAAGACACTTGTCCTTGCGTCTAACCTTTCCCTTTTCCACGAGGATTTGTGTATTTCCCCTGGTTTCATTCCTGCTACTAATTGGACGGCCCCAACATGTTGTTTCACAGAGGTTCCACTCACGTCGCACCCTTTGGAGTGGTCGCCCACCAACGGTAACTGCTTTTTCCTCCTATCCTTAGCGTTTTCTCCAAAACTTTGACAACCCCTCAGTTGTTGTCGTTTGTGGAACCCTTCAACGACACCCCGGTCCCGCGGGCCTGTTCTTGTCAACGGTCCTTTGAACAGCTTCCCCCCAGTCTTCAAGAGTTTAAGATGGCTCAGTTTCAGAACTGTTGCCCACAGTTTGAATTTTCGAGTGGTCCTCCATGATAAACTATTTCGTTTCATTCCACATTGTTGTTCTTCTCTCGACAAGATTGCTACAGTGAATTTGTAGGGAAACCCAGTGATTCTTTCAATAAGGTAGTTCTGTTTATACCGTCATCTGCACCCCCTCCCCCTCCCCTTTCCCTTCCCCAGCCATATCCCTTGTGCAAACCGTAAGAGCCTTTCTCCAACGTTTTACAACAAACCTTTATTTTGGGAACGTTTGTCTCCCTTGACCGATCCCCACACCCCCTCTGAGTTGTTCTGGCTCGGTAGACTATTAATTTCAGTCCTGCTCCTTTTGGCACCCTGTCCATCAACTTGAAAACAATCTTTTCCTTGGACAGTCACCCCGGTTGAAATTTTTTACTTCTCAACTCTTTCCGGCCCTTCATGTTCCTTTTAAGTTTTTTGTGCGTTGTTAATGGCAAGATTTACTGTTTGGTCTTTTTTTCTGTTTCCACTTATCACGATTTCCCGAAGCTTCCCTTTTCCTTTTTTTATACCCGTTTTTTTTTTTCACCTCTCGGCCCCTGACAATTTGCCGGATTAACCCCGTTGATTCTGTCTTTCCCTTACCGCGCTACTTTGAGCTACCGCGTTTGGGTCCCCCCCCAACCCCTGTGAATTTTTAGGAGGGGTCTTTTTCTCCCCCCCCCCCTTCCCGTACCTCCTTGAAGTGGGTCCCCTCTTGTGGTCGGAAGCTCCCGTTCCCCCAACGTTTTTTGGGGTAGTCCTCTCGCCCATTTGATACTTCCCCCCCATCTTTGTTTCGTTCGTTCAGTTGGTTGTATTTTGTTTGGTCTTTTCCTATTTTTAAACCCCTCCTATTCATTTAATAGCCCTTTAACCCTAGGTCCCCCAACACTGTTTGGCCCCCTTATGGCTGCCCCCCTTTTTTTTAGCCCGGTCCCCTATTTTGAATGCAAAGTGGTTCTCCCAAAGCCCCGCCTTGCCCAATAGTTTTTTTTGTTTCCCCCGACCTTTCGCCTCACCCCTGCCGTTGTGAAGCATTTTTTTTCTTCGTGACTTTTTATCGGATGATTGTGTATTTGGTCGTACATTTGAAACAGTTCCAAACAGCCCACCCTTCGTCAGTTCCTTGTTCCCTTTCTCCCCCCTCCCTTGGTAACAGTGTGTCCTCAACACCTTTTAAAGGCCTTTACGGTTACCTACCATGACATCCCCAACCGACCTGATCAAACACCCTTTTTTACGTGCAAACTCAACGTCTAGGACACTCCAGACTTTAGTCTCCCTAGGTTGGTAGTATACAATGCCCTTCTCAATATTCCCTCTTTGCACCCCACGCAAGTTCGTCTCACGTTTATTTTCTTAGTTTTAATATTTCTTTTTTTTCCTTCATCTCTTTTTTTTCAGCGGTCGTCGGTGCTGTTTCTTGTACCCCTGGATATGTGCTGCAAGCT
>Ga0179591_1283494_pt1 | contig 17533 bp, 11 predicted proteins | sample CZOMad2_1_08_16f_FD_182891 | JGI IMG/M metagenome (GOLD analysis project Ga0179591, IMG submission 182891) | Vadose zone soil fungal communities from Angelo Coast Range Reserve, California, USA - CZOMad2_1_08_16fungal (PacBio error correction) | ecosystem: Environmental > Terrestrial > Soil >... | reverse complement strand
TTCCATTTCGGATTCCCCCCCCTGTTGACACGCCTTTAATGGCATAAGAAGGTTTATTTGCCTTGGCCAAGAGTACTCGGATCCCAACCACCTCGATTCTCTTAACCATCCTCCAAATCGAAAATGATATAACCCTTTCGTTAATTCCAAGGTCTAGATAGGAGTCACCCTAAAAACATTATACGGGATCATGTTCTTGTTTGATCACTCCCTATCCTTTGAGACTGTTGCTTTTCCCAATAGTAGGGAATACAGCGGGGGTGTTGTGTTATACTCCGCGATACGGTGAGAGCGTTCTAACATCTAAAAATACGCCCAGCTGTTTAGTTTTTGTGTTTGCACCGGACCTTGAACTACACGGTCATATACCTTAACCCCCCAGACGGATACGCCACCCCGCATTGATTGTCATTCCTTCACGACACAAAGATACTGATCACTGGCTGGCTTTCGTTTAGAATTTAACACTTCCACCCGCTCCTCTACGTGCGTTTCTTAGAATCTTTCTTAGGGGATCCCATTGCTTCTAGGCACATGCCGTAGATTTACCCTGGAACCTGCCCCCAACCTCAAAATTGAGAATTAATCTAGTATGTGAATTCGTGAAGATTGACGGGTGGTGAAAGGGCCTTAAGATGGCCCTTCCGGCCCCCCCCGGCCCTCACGCTGTGATATGCTTCCCTCTCAAACGGTTAGGTATGATCCTTGCCAGCACTCGAGAGCTTTGCCTTTGAGAAGGAAAGTCCACTCAGTGCGTGGATTTCTCCTTAAGTTTTTAATTACTGGAGAATTTCTCACCGGCTATGGCTTTCTTCTCCCCTCAACTTCTAATTTTCAACACAACTCCAACTCCAGGAAGTCTTTCAGATAAAGACACAGTATTTTCCGAGTATGGTTCTTCCACTCCCCATTAAAGTGACAGCTCCATTCTATGGGACCTTTCCGGACCCGTGCTTTTCAAACTTCCAGTGTTGATCAGTGGCTTTCTTTTGCCCTGATGTTAGGCCCAATCGCAAAGATTTGCCGTTTTTCCCTATGGATGTTGTAAGTGGCCAAGAGAGGCTCTCTGCCCAAAGCCTATCTTTCTTATGGACCTAAGCGGTTTCCCAGTTGGCCGGAGTTACGACTTTCCTAACTATTCCCCCGTTCAAAGGTTATGGACACCCTTTTTTCAACCCCCCGAGGGGAAAGTAAACAACTAGGACTAGACCCCACCCTCTCCGATGCCCTTTCCTGATTTGATTTTTTTCCTATTCACTAGCAATCGGTTCTCATCACCCCCTGTTTTGACCCCCCCGTTTTTTAACAATTTCCTTCCCTTCACATTTGTGAGGTGGTGCACCTTGAGTTCTAGCAAGAATTTAGGCAAGAATTCCCCCTGTAAGACCAGACCTTATTGAACGGGAGTAGCAAATTTTATTCCTTGAGGCTTCTGTTTTTAGAAGGCACCTCTCCTCTCCGAGTTCGAATAGTTCTGTACTTTTTTCTGAGGCTCCCCTTTCTCTGGTTTATGCACTAAACTGCCTCATTGGCCCTCGGAAATCGGGTCCCAGTTGATTCATCCTGCCCGCAGCTGACTGTCCTTTTTTCCTCCCTCCCCAATCTTTCCGAATAAACGCTCCCCCACACGTTTCGGTCATCGACTGGCCCCCTACAGAATCAGCCTCAAGTTTGAGAAGTATGCTCATCTAACCAGCGACAAACAAAGATCTGCCGTCACCCCCTCCTTGCTTCCCTGACCTCTTTATGAATGATGCTTTTCCTTTAAGTGAATGGTGAGCGTATCCGGATCTTTCTCGACCGGAATCCTTTTAGTCCGTCCTTCCCTGATTATTGGAAGAACCCCCGTCCCCCCTTGGCTTCACAAGGTAAAATATTTGACCCCGGCGAAGGTTTCGCCCCACCGATTTATACTTACCTCGAGTCATAAGAGTACTCAGGCAACGCCTCTCTGGTCGTCTTTTTGTCGACACCAGGAAACCCCACCTCCCCCCCCAAACGAAAACCACACAACCCCCCCCCCCCCACCCCCCCTCCCCCACAAAAAACACCCACCCCAACCAAAACACCACCCCCCCCCCCCACCCCCCCCCCCCCCCCCCCCAACCCCCCCACACAACCACACACCTGCAAATCCGTTCGCCCCTTTCGGCTTTAAGTTTTCGCCCCGTCTCCCCAGTGTGCTTCCCCCCCCCGCTAGGGCTCACCCCCTTTGGGCTCGGGGTGAGGTCTTAAGCGGCGGCTGCCACTTGTTCAATCCCTGCCGGGCAAACCTCCGGCCCTTGGTACCCGGTGCACCTTTATGGAAGCCACAAGACAAAACATACATCTCCCGGAGTTTTTCCCTGAGTCTTTCAGCCTAAAGGAGTTCCTTGGTATTCTTTTTTTTTTTGCTTGAGAGTCCTCAGCTAGAAACGCCTCGCCCCTGGACCATCCGCGGAACTGAATAGCCACTCTCCCGTTTTTCCACCTTTCCCCCGAATTTTCAAAAAATTGTGAAGATAAAGGTTTTCTCCCCATTATTCCACTCTTCCCTCAGCTCCCCCAGCAGAAGAGCCCTCCTAAATCATTTCCTGGAATTAAAAAGTCATGCGTTGAATAGGCTGAATATTTCCCAAGCCCTGGTATTGCTTCCAGATATTGATTAGAACATACTTGCCTCACCCCCCATAATCAGAAACATAGGTTCTCCACCCGGGCTTGGTCCCCCCCCCCGTCCCCCCCAAATCAGGTTCCCCCAGAGACTTTGCGTGACAACGCGCCCGAGCCCCTTTCATGGACCTCCCCCAAGGCATTGCTGGATACAGATTTTTCCCGATTGTGGCTGGCGTGGCAGTTGGTTCTCTCCCCCCACCCCTATAAAAGTGTTCCTTGGCCCCGTCCCAACCTCTGAATTCCTTTCTTTTTGATTTGCTACGGGGATTGAAATTCTTCCCCCCTCTTGCATACTCGTGTATGAACCAGGTTCTCCGGTTCGGGAGTTGAAGTCTGCCTCCCGGTGTCGAACGTTGCAAGTTGCCAGTTTTCAATTCACTCTACGCGTGCCCCCCACTCCCTTCCCGTTCAGTAAATTTTTTTCCAAATCAAAGTCCCCGTTTGCCCGGGCCGATGTGACCGTACTTTCCCACCTTGCTCGCGGATTGAGCAACCGACCGCTTATGGCGTCCTTGTTAAAAACTTATGTACTCCCCCCCCTGGACTATAGGCAGTTCGACGTATTGCCTTACCCTTTGAATAATAAAGCAGTCCCCCCCCCCCCCTCGCCTTACCCGCCCGATCTCTCTTTCCGTCAGTTTCTCATCGTAAAGTTTTTTTGGCAATGAGTGCCTTTGTTTTCGTTCGCCTCCGTTCCCTTTTTGCCCTCGACGTGTTTTTTACAGGCGAAAAAGCTTTTTTTTTTTTCTCCCCCAGACCTCGTCACGCATGTTTTAGGACACATTTTTTTTACGTCCACGTAGACACGCTCCCTTCCCTCCAAGGATAGGATCCCAGATGCCATGATAGTCATCTTCCCCTGGGGTCAGCAGAAATTCCCTTCTCATGTAGCATTCCTTTTCCTCATCTGACTTCAGGTTTATGTAAGGTAACCGTTTTTTTTTCGTTTTCTTTTTTTTTTTTTCAGTGTTTCCCTGTCGTGACTATGTTACCGGGTCCCGATGGCAGCCAAAGGTCTTAGTCGCTCCTTCCCCTCCCTTCCCCCCACCGTAGAATCCCTACACTCCTTCTTCTATCGCCCGTCTCGTAATCGTGAAGGTTTGTTTAAGGCCGAATTAAGGGGCAGCTTGGTTCGCTTTCAAGTTTTGAACGTGATGCCTTTTTTCCCCGGACCTTTATATTGTTAACGTTTCCTCCCCGTTCTTCCCCTAGCATATTCTTTCATCCCTACTTTTTTTGTTGAGAGATCCGATTATAAGTGGAGACGCTGTCCGAGTTCCCCCCTACGGTATTTTTTCGTCTTTAGTCAGCCAGCCAGGCTTCACGGCCCCGGAGAACCCCTGAATTGTCCTCTTCCTTCTGAAAACCTTTCCTTGATAAGGGCAAGATCTGTATTTTTCTGGCGCGGAGAGGGCGAAGTCCGGTGCCCCCCCCTTTGGCTTCTACCTGTCCGTCACTAACTTCCCTCCAACTTTTTTTAAGCAACCAAACGTTTCTTTTTCTCCACCGCAGCGGTCACGTAAAATTCGATTCCCATCTTTCTTAAGTTCGGTTTTAAAGCCTTAAAGATACAGGGCCCGCTTGGATCTGGCTTTCTTAGCCTTGACTGGAACGTCGACGTCCGGTGCCCCATTTTTGTCTACCCCTTTACCTTTTTTTTACGCATGATCCTACAAGTTGACGCCCCCCCCCAACGACTACCCGGCGTCAGGCACGTTTTCACTTGATCAACGCGCCCTCCCCCAATGCTAAGTGCAAACATTCCATTTTTCCTTCCCCCTATCTGATTGGCCTGTATGGAGAGACGTACACTGACTGGCGCTCCCAGTTTCCTTAAGGAAAGATTCCCGCTTTCTATACCTTTCCATGGCGCCACACTGGTTCGTACCCCCCCTGCCAACAGACGGCGTTAGTACGGCCGCTCCCCTTCACCTTCCCTTGAGCACATTCCTCCCAGTAAACTTTAGTTCCTCTGCCCTCCCACCCACCTATATGTCAAACCTTGGTTTTTTCGTTAACTTTGAACTTTAATTTCCCCTGAAAAGGTCCTTTTCCCCCCCTCCAATCCGGGTATATTTCGTTCCTCGTGTCTTTTTTTCAGACCCAGTTACCCCCCTAGCCCCCTTGGTACTCCATAAGCGTTGAGCCTCCCCCACACTTCATGTTCGGGATAAACTCACACACTTTTGCAGGGGGTCTGCTTGAGCCCCCCCCTAATAGTTCCACAATGTAACCCATCGCCAGCACTGCCTGTGTTATAGCCCGCTCGGTTGTCCTTTTTCCATTGGTTGAACGGATTTTCCCCTTTAACTTGAGGTTCTCCTCCCTCTTATTTTATTGAGTGTTGACGGCCCACTCATCCCCCTCGGTCACCTTTACATCCCCTTTCCCTTATTCATCCCACGTTTAAGCTCTGGTAATGCCTCTCTTTTTAGTTCTTAGTTTTTTTTGAATATTTGCAGTCGTGTGCCGGAATGAGTTTCTCCTTGACAGGTTGTCTGAGTAAAGCAGCCCCAATTTCTTCACGGCTTTCATTCCGATGTTTTTTTCCCCATTCTGAGGTATTTTTCTCTCTTCCTTTGAGGGTCCAATCGCGTTCGCCTGCGCGACCAAATCAACCCATTATGATTTTTTTTCGTTTTTGCAATTAAAATTTATTTCTGACCATTTTCAGAGTTTGCAGAGCCCCTTTTTTCGCCCCCCCAGAGATTCCGTAGAACTTTCAAGTACAACCCCCCCCTGTCCCAGTTTTTCTAAATAACTTCGCCGCCTGATATCGGTCATGCAGTCCTCCCTACTATAATAGGTCCCGTCGTTCTTTTTAGATGCTGACCACACAGAAATATATGGCGTTCTCTCTCTTCTTACTCCCCCTCAAGCTTAGTTATCGTTTTTATCTCATCGACGGTTGAGTCAATATTTTTGTCCCCATCTCAACCACTCCAAGGGGGACTCTTGTTCCCCCCCCCTCCGCTTTTAAGTCATCGGATCTCCTGCGCCCCCCTCCCATAATCCACGCGAACATGAGTGGACCCGGCCATACCACCTTCCGCCCGTTCTGTCATTGAGGCCGACTGGCCGTTTTTGCCGTGATCCTCTTTTTCTTGTAGCTTTCCTTCTCCAGCCGATGTCACCGACCCCCCCCCTTTCTCTAGTGCGATCGAATGCTGTCTGCTGAACGGTCCCTCTTTTCTTTTATCGGGGCCGATTCCCTGACACTGCGAAAAGGTGGTTTTCGCTTTTTTGGGGCGACGACCTCGCTTCCCCCTCCTCAGCTACCTTATCTTATAAATATTTCGACGCGAGGTCTTAACCCCGCAAAGAGAAGAATTCCTACCTGATGAAATAAGTCATCTTCTCCCCTGTAAGGCCGGTTCTTAGTGTCATAACCCGAGTGATCTCCCCCCCCTTTCCAAACTCCCCCTTCTTTCCTTTTATGATTTTGCTTGGCCGAAGAAACCGTCTTAGTGCTTTCCTACACGCTTATCCGTGCTATACAGCCCATTCCTTTTACGGTGGTGGCCGCCCTGACGAGTCCTGGTTGTCCGTCACGGGAAGCGTGGTGGTAATTTTTGAATCCCCGTCCAAAAGGGAACAACCCTTTGACAGTGGAATTCAATTAGTCTGCCCTGTTTAGGATTTAATCTAACCCTTCTTCGTTGAAATATGCTTTCCCCCCCGGCCAGAAACGTGGCATTCCCGGTCTCCCTTACCCCTAAAACTTCCTTTTCGCGTCCCACACTCAGTTGGCTTGCCCAATGGCCCTCCCCAAGTCTTCCACCCCCGCTTCAGTGCTCCTCCCCTCCATGTTGGTCCGTATTAACTCTAGTCACTCCAATCCCGTTGTCTTTGAACATCTCTTTATTCCCGAATTCGTTTCTATCTTAACGGCCCCGTATCTTCCTGATTCTTTCTTTTAATCCCACATTTTTTAAGGTATTCCGATCACCTTCTTTTACGAGGATGACCAGCCACGAACTTCTTCTTGGACAACCCCTCTCACTAATTTCCTCGGTGCCAAGATAAACTCTCGACCCTCTTTTCCAGTCTGCAAATCGCGTTAATGCATCTCGCCTGGTGTCACCCTCCCGAAAATAAGGACCTGTTCCACCAGTTTTCCCTTTTTCCTGCGTAACCCCGAATGTCCCCCCTCTCTTTATTCATTTTTCTTTAAAGCCTTACGAAGGGTTGCTTACCCCGACTCACCCCCCCCCCTCTTGCTCCAGCGAGATTCTCTTGTCGGTTCCTGGCAATTCACCCCCCCTCAAGTGATAAGTATCCAATGAATTTTCTCCATACTCCTTCTTATTCAGGCGGTTGGCCCCAGATTCCTGAAGACACTTTGGCAATATGGTCCCCTTTACCCCCAAATATAAGTTTACCCTTATCTTCTCCGATGCGGCCCTCGCTCATTAAAGAACAACAGCGTAATTCCCCGGAATCAGGTGCCCCCAACAAACATGAGAAACCCCTTATTAGCTCATTGAAAGAAAGTGGAACCTTCGTGGTGCAGCTCCCTCCCGTAGCTACACTCCCTTGTCTGTTTTGATGAGGGGACTCTTCTTTTTCCCCCTTGTTTGAATCTCCCCCTGAGCAATTTGACCCCTTTCAAATGTAGTCTTACAGGATCAGGCCCGGGCACATCCCCTTCTGGGGACATATCCTTTTTCTTTTTAATCATAGTAAGTTGGTTTGTTTGAGTTAGTATGGATCGGTCCCCATTCTACTCTTTCCTGAGATTCAAGGTTGGGGGGGACGGTTCCGGGGCTCTTTCCCACACATTGAACCGAGCGATTGTGACCCCCCCACAGACTTTGAAAAATCCCTTTTAGGACCTCCCCCCCGGTCGTTCTTCTTTACCGTCCGCACAAAGCCCCATTCGAAATCTCGTTCTTCTTCGTCCCTCCATGTATGCTGCTTGCTTCCTGGTGTCCGAGAAATACTCTTTTGGTATTCCTGCTCTCTTCTTCCATGTAAAATACGGCCCAGCTTGCGATTTTTTGGTGATTCCACTGACCAGGTGCACCTTTTACAACCTTCCGTTTTAGATTCAACAGCCCCCGTTTTTCTGATCTTTCATCTTAGCCCTTGCAAAACTCGAAGATCCGAGTGGCAGGATGGGTAGAGTCATGTTTTTCCTAAGAGTCTCCTCTTCATTACTTTTTATATCCTTCCCCCCCTGCTTCCCTATGTTGAAAGAGCACCACCACCCAAGGGTCAGTTTCATCATCAGAAGGTGAAATTCGTTCCGTTCTTGGGGATCTCGTTCCCTTCTCTGGAGTAGATATTTTTCACCATTCTTTGAATACCTAGCATGTAGCGAAGCGCCCCCCTCAGAGGTGTTCGCGTTCCTTTTCTGTTCCCCCTCGAACGTTCTTTCTATTTTCGGTTAGCACCGAACGTCCCCCTTTGTTGGAGCATCCTCTCTTAACGTTTGAACTCCCTCCTTTCTTGGATGGAATAATTTTCTCCATCGAACACTTCCGGGATCTGACCCTCCAACGTACACTTCTTTGTTTACGAGATGTCCCCTCCTTACTTTTCATTAATATGGAACGCGATTCTTTTTTAGACCACCTTCTGGGTGATCCGTTCCTTTTTTCTGCTTGTTTTTTTTTCAAGAGCAACGATTTTTTGCGCTTTGCCAGTATAGGATCGAGGGAAGTTTTTCCCTCGCGCGTTCCAAGGAGGGCCGAGTAGCCATGACCCGACAGTCTGGTCCTTGCGTTCAGACGACCTTTAATCACTCTGCCCCATGTTGCTCGGTTAATTTATATTCTATTCCACCCCAGCTTTTTTTTTCCCCCCTGTAACAGTCAAAAACCTTCATTCCTCGTCGCGCAACCTTAGAAGGAGTTTTAGAAGATGTTTCTTCTCCCCGTTGAAAAGACCCTTTCTTTTACCCCCATCAGAACCCCCCGTTGACGGCCAAGTCAAAGTAGCACTTCCGTTGGCTGGTTCATGATTTTGGGAGAGTAATAAGGTTACTTCCCCAGTTTAAGTCCTTTGAGAACCGGCGGACATGGCGCCGAGGCGGCAGCAAGTTTTCCCTCTGAGTATTTCCCCTTCTTTTTTTATCTGGAATCTTTCAAGAGAAGTTCCGAGTTATATGTTGCTGACCCCCGATTTAATTTATTCATCACCCCCTTTTCCATTTGGGAGATATGTTCTCTGTCCTCTACAGTCCTCTGCACGCCCTTGAATTACATCGAGACCAAAAATTCCTTCTAAACTACAAACACAAAGGTTTCCTTCCCCCCATCATCTTTCAGAATTACCGACTCCCTTCCCCATGCTATTAATCACCTAGCACCCCAAAGCTCATGGACTCCCCAATTTGATCCCTTTGAGATGTAATGTCGTTCTGCCTGGAAGAGATGGTCTGAGCGTGATTGACTCTCTTCGCAATCCGGAAGTCCTTCCCTTTCTTTTCCCAGACACTCTGCACAATGGACTCCTTTCCTTTCCCAGAACGTCGACAGGAGGGATTCCGCGTATCGCTTCTTCTCCTCCTCGAATTCAGGCAACACCCACTTATATGGATGATTTTTTTGTCCTCAACAACCTGTCCCGATATGACCCTATGGATGAGTTCGGATTATTCCTTTCATGAAATTAATCGGACTTTCTCACCCCACAACTTGGACCGTCTTTATTTTTCCTCTCTCCTATACCTTGACGAGCCCCCCCCTTCCAGATTAACAAACTCCCTTTTCTCCCCCCTGTGGTGAAGCCACACTCACAAGTCTAGGTCCCCTTAGGGTCGTCTATTTCTCTTCCCCCTTTGTTCCCGCTTATGCATTTCTTGGTCGAGAGAAGACTCGACAAAAGCGTCAAATCATGGTCCATAATCCGTAACCTCTCCCCTCTAGTTGGAACCACTTCTTTTTCAGCAAACTTTTTCGCCGATAACGGGTTCCCGTTCTGCCTCCCGTCGCAAGCATAAATCATAGAGGAATTACCATCGATTCCCGCCTATGAGTAAAGTATCCTTTATCCCTTTCTGCCCCCTTGTGCTTTCCCCCCCCCCAAGTCCTAAAGAAGTCACTACGCTCTTCGAACTCGGCAAGCCACTCCTGTTCCAACAATTGAGAGATTTGTTACACATGAAATACGAGAGACAACTGTCTTTCATGGCCCTTCCCTCATGGAATGGCGACTCTTTTGACATTTCTTTCGGTGTTCTTTTCCTCCACCCCAGCAGCCCCACTACCCTTGCTGATGACGTTTACTCACGTTACCCCCACTGACCTTCTTCCCTTTTGATTCCTTGACCCCTGGATTTGATCCGGTTCCCTGTGTCACAATCCTCCGGGTCCTTTATCGCCCCCTCTCATGTAAATGCACAGTCGCCTTTGCCTTTCCCTTCACTCCTACTCGACAAGACCCATACTGTCCGTTTTAACCAGTTTTTTCCCCAGACCCACCTAAAGTTTGTTCCTGTTGCTCTTAACGCCCTGGATCGCGGCTAAGATGACGCTTAGTAGGTCTTTTTTTCCCCCCCCTTTGTACGCTTGAAAGTCCCTACCCCTTCTTTTTAAGTAAAGTTGGTACTTCCCTCTGACGATCCAGTCAGTTTAGGCCTCTCTCCATCCTAGCTCGTGCCGTTTACCATTTTTTCCACTTAGATACTTTTTTTCTCTTCTTAGTAAGAATGACTCTCGGTATACCCCCACCGAACGTTTTAACCGTTTTTAGGAGTTTAGAACGCATGTCCCCAGGTTTCCTCCACCCCTTTTTACGTAGACCGTCGACGTTCAAGCTCCACCCGGACCCCCTTATCGTTCCTTTAACCGTGAATTTCTGTCCCGAATGAAGTTTGTTTCTTAGCCCTCTTTTGACCGTTTTTGTGTAATCCTGAAACAGTTTTTGGTCTTTTTTTTGCCCCCTTTTCTTTGTTCGTTATACACTGAAGTACACGTCTCCCCTAGACTCCCCCTTCCGTCTCCCCCCACTGACCCTCCTTCCCATGCAGTTCGTAATAGTGAAGTTTTTGTCCCGGACGAACTTACTTCACTTTTTCTCTAAGTTTGACTTGACTGCCTTGCGTAAAGACCCTTGTAGGGGTGTCCCGTTCCTAACGTCCCCTTCTCCTCCTTCTCTCATTCCCTCCTACGTTGTTGTTGTGGTCTCGCGCTTCTCCTTTCCCGAACGCCCCCGACAGTCTGGATTCGTCCCTCCCAGCCAGCTTCACGCGGCGAAATGCCAACTTCTTTCGGTTCAACCTTCCCTCTACTCACCTTGTCAGGAGGGTATGATAGCTACTTTCCCGATGCTTTTGATCGACGCCAACCTTACTGCCCCGGTGTTTTCCTACCTAAGGAGTAAAGAAAGTGTTCCTACACGTTTCTCACCCTTTTTCCTCATACACCTGGCAAGTAAGGCTCCGCCCCTACCTCTCCAGATCCCTACAAGTCCCTTCTTGTAAATCCCCACGATTACCGTCTCTGGCGTAAGGAGAGACGTGAGATTCTTTTGGAATACTCTCACTTTTTTACCTTTTCCACCTATGGTGTCTCCCCCCATTTTCCTTAACTTCCCCCCCCCCCTGTGACCAAAAAAACCCCTTTTCGCAATAAGAAGGAGAATTTTCCCTAGGTTTCCCTCCCAGGAGGAAAAACCCCACCCCCCCACACCCCCCCCCCAATCCCGGCCCAATAGCTCAGTCAACATTTCTACTCAGTGGTCTCTTGGATGATTTGCGCGTAACACTGCTGTTTCCGCAAACTTCCCCCACTTTACTGCGCTCAGGACGGGGTTTATACTTTCTGTCGTTTCGGACCCCCCCCCTTTTTTCCAGCCTCCTTTCAACTCTTTATCCAAGAGAGACAGGACAGTGCCAGTCCCTTAGCCTCACAGCCAAATTTATCGGCCAATTCTCTGACCTGGGCCCCCTTGTATTTGGCTTTGTATGGATTCCTTTTTCATTTACTTTTTCCACGGGATAAGTTCCACCCCCCTTCCGGGGCTATCCTTAAACCCGTTTTGAAGGCATGTTTAATCCCCTCCACCTTCTCCCCTCCCGGGCTCCCGGGCCCAATCAACGCTACTAAGGGACTCGAAACCCCTTCTCTTTTGGGATGGGGTGGATTTCCAGTCCCCCCCTCAAAGCACAGTCCACCCCCCCCCTGTCAAATCTTTACATGTTCCCGGTTTCCAAACCTTTTCACCTCCCTTCGTCCGTTGTCTACCCCTTCATTTGGATTTAAGAAACGGATTTTTCGCGACCGCCGCTCGTTTCCTTTTTTTGAGCAAAAATAGGTCTCCCCCCAACGCTATTACCAAAGAACTGCACATTCATGTATTGCATTTAATTGCAGATTCAGGTCAGCCGCCTCGAATGATTTCTTTCTTTTTTACTTCCGTCGGTATTTTCTTCACATCTTTTGGAAGCTGAGCCCTTTCTCGGCTTTTTTCTGCCCAGCAGTGTTCCCAAACGTCTCTGACCTCCCTTCCGTTAGAGCGGTTGAAATGATTGCGCCCTTCTTTTCTCATCTTAGCACCTACTGAATCTCGAGTAACGCTTGCTTTCGTCCCATTCCCCCGACTTTCCAATGTAGGATGTTGTTGCGGCATTTCACACAAAGCTTGTCTGTACACACGTTTTCCCCTTTCTGTGGATTTCAAAGGTTAGACGTCGCAGATTAAAGAACAAACCCTCTCCCCCTTGCCATATCCGCCTCCGGCACTCGCCTTTTTTTCTCACTCCTCAAACTCATAGGTTATCACTCTATGATTTTCTTTCCTGTGGCCCATCATACATCTTTCTTGTTTACTGTCTAAGGAGGCTTTTTCAGCTTTTCTAGTCTCTTCTTGTTGATCCCCTCCTACCCCCCCCCCCCCCCCCCCCCCCCCCCCCCCCCCCGTTCATATTGTTTAAACTAAAGCATGCCATTGTGCCTTGCGTGCCCTTTTTTCCCTCCTTCTTAGCCGTGAAAAGACGTTGACTCCTCCCAAAATTCCCGGCTCTCCCATCATATCTCAGGCATCCAAATATGAGCCCCGAGATGCTAGATTTTTTTTAATTTCGATGATATCTTAGTCGCCGGGCGGGCTATATTTTAAGTAGCACTGATATCCCCGACCCCTTTGCCATTGTTCCTACCTTCTCCAATTTGATGTAGATCATAAATTTCGGGTTCCGCCTGGCGATTTTCTGCGTACCCCTAGAGAAATGTATTCAGTAATCAAACATGCCCAGATAATCGCAAGCAAACTCCCTAGACCCTTCTTCTCGGTTCCCTAGTTCCAATGAGTGACCACAATTTCTTCTGGCCATCCTCCCCCCAGATTGTCAATCCCCAATTAAGGAGTTCCTCCGTGTACTTTGTCACCAGGAGTAGAAACCACACTTTCATTTTACCCCAGAAAAAGCCCCCCTTTCTGTCTTCCCGATCCCCACTGTATTAGTTATTACTTTCGATGTAACTGAGGGCCCTCTCCTACCAAACATCCTCCTGCGACTTCATCCCGTTGTTTCTCTCTCCCTCTGTTCCCTTCTGTTTGATCATCCCTTAGCAACAGGCATAGTTCACAAGGTCTCCCACACGTTAAAACACTCGTACGGTGCGGCGGCCCTACCTTTTTGCCTCTCTAATTAAAGTACCCCGAAATCCCTAGACTGCGTACCGTCCGCCACAAATCGTTGGCGCTCTACAGAACCACCCCCATAACCAGGAACCAAGTTTCGAAATCACTTCCACTTTTCCATTTATCTGCAGTCCTGTCAAATTAAGGTTTCTTCTGAAACCCTCTTCCTAGTCCCCAAGCATGTTTTTGCGATCTAAAGTTTTCTATTGTTGAAGGTTTATTATCCCCCCCTTCGGAAGATTTCACTTGTCGGCACTAACCTCCCTTAGTGAATTTTCTTGTCCGACCGCTCTTAGGCCCCTCCTATACAAGACCACTCGTTTTCTTCCCTCCTCTAATGCGCCCCTTTCCGTGAAAAACCTACGGTCTTTTTCCACCGCCATTCGTCACGACTTCCGATTCTCTCCTCCCCCCTGGGTTTTTTTTTGAGTCCCCAGTTCTATTTCTTTTTAAGAGGACCCAACGATACAGCACAAGTAATTAAGCTTCTTTTCGAGGAGCTGTGGCCGGCACTAAAATCTCTCCCCTCAGTGATAAGTTTGTAAATGGAACCTCTTGACCCTCTATTCTGGATAGGATTTTCCTCTTATAAAAGGACAGTTTAGAATTTAACTCTTAACAACCCCCCCAATCTGATGGTCTCTCTAACCCTTTTATACTACTAAGGTCCCACCCGCAACCCCAGAGTCTTTCCGGGCAAAGGTAACGCCATGCCCAAGGCCTGTTTTTTCTTAGAACCCTCAAGCGGAGAAATTGTGCATTTTCTATCTGATTTTATCCCCAACGACTATTGATTTCTACGTGTTATGATGGGGTCAATATTGTTCACCTGTGGTAACCTGAGTACTTTTCCCCCACCGGTCCCCCCCATAAAAAGTGCCTCACTTCCTTTTGGGATAGAGTAAAGGGTTTGACACATAATAGATCTCCTTTCCTCCCCGTTGTTCGATGTCTCATGACCCTTTTCAAAACCCTCATATTCCCGAATTCCTTTTTTTGACGTGGGCCTGGTCCGGCATGGTTCTACCCAAAGGGACCTATTCACACCCCCAGGGAAATGCGAATCAGACGTTAGGCAGCAGTATAGGCAACCACGCCCCCCCCACGGCCCTCTTACTTACCTCTAGTTCCTTTTTCGTGAGTTTGAACTTAGAGTCAGTACGCTGTGGGGCGGGTTGCGAACATTTATTTTTCCCTCTACCCCTCGTAAATCGCCCCCCTTTTTTGTTTCCACGGACCTTCCCGTTATCCCTTTGACGAGGCAAAACAAGACTTCCCTGCAATAGTTAAGAATACCTATTTGGACAAAGTTTCTACTGTTTCTTTTTATTCATTTCCCCAGCCTTTTTCGAACTGATTGAGCAGATTAGTACGTTTTTGATCTCGCCCTTCAACACTGCTTATGGGAACCCCCCTACTCTCATAACTTTATATACCCTTCCCCTTCTTAGAAGCTGTTTCCCCACAGGGAAAGCGCCATTTAGCTGGTTCTCTTGTTTTTTAACATTCAAGATGAGAATACTCTTCTGTAAGCGCCTCGCTTTAAGGTTGATAGATTTTCCCACGTTCTGTAATCTCTGTAGTTTAGCCATAACCTCCTGGAGGCCCCCTCCCCTTCTCCCATGCTAACTTTCGATTTTGATGGAATACCCCATTCAACCCCATCCCCACTTCCTGACCTTTTTTTTTAGTCTCCAACAACACGACCCTTTCTTTGTATTACGAGATTTCAAAACTCCCCTCCCCTGCTACTTTCCCTTATGGACCCCCGAGTTGAGTTTCTTTCGTTCCAAGATTTTGATCCAGTTTCGTCTTCCATTGATCGGGCAATCGCACATTTTTGGTGTTTCGTTTCTCTTATTTAGTTTGGTAGTGGAAGTGCACTTTCGTTCGACGTGCCCAATTTTGTGACTATTCCCCCCGATGTAAACGACGAGTGGTTTTTTCCATGACGGTTTCAGTCCCTTAAGAAAGATCACATGTGCTAACAGCGGTACAAAATCAACCAATTTTTTTTGCCTCGATTTTTAAAGAAAAAATTTCCTCGATCGTAGCGCACCTTCTTGGCTGACCTCTGTTGGCTTTGCGCAATTCCCTCCCTCTCCACAAAAGAAATTTGTTCAAGCCCCCTCAGACATTCCAGTTTTGTTTTTCCACATGATTTCTATCTTCCCCCCCATAATGTCGCAATTCCCTTGCCGAGAAAGCATGATTGAACTGCGCTCGCGGCGGTTGGCCGACGGGGAAATAGATGCAGCGGAGCCCTTTAGTTGTGTATCTTGCGATATTTGTCGTTGTCCCAGTCCCTCAATTGGAGCATTCCCAAGAGGTTTAACTTCCCTGAGACAAGTACCTGCGAGTTCATTCATTACTCTGACAGCAAATTCGATCTACAAACCTGAGCACGTTTAGTTGCATCAGACTGGCGCTCCAACCTCCGAAATACTCAGAGATCCCTCAACGCTAACCCAGCTTATCTGTGTGAGATGGTTGAACGGAGGATTTAATCTAATTCTCCTTTCGGAGTCCTAAAAGCATCTGAGACTTATCGAGTCATGAAGGCGCCCCCCTTCCCCCGAACGCGTCCAGTTTTCTGCCACCGGAAATGGCCTTATCTTTCCCCCCCCCCCCAGGACCAATATTTTACCCCCGACGTTATTACACCCACTAGAGACGCTAAGCTTCTCGAGCTCCGCTAAGGACCACGCATGCCGTATCTTTCTACCGCCCCAATTTTTCACAAGCATCAGTCTGAGACCTATGTGATGAGGTAGCTACCCCTCCCCTTAAAGATCTGACAGGCCTGTCCGTCTTTAAACCTCGCTTATTTAGTGAAGCGTATACGCTACTTTTTCAAATTCTTTTCAGATTAACCCAATTTACCCGTCCCTCCTTGGTTAAAATTACTGACCCGAAAAACACAGTCCCATGGTACGTCTATTTCTGGAGATGCGCGGAGGAGCTTGACCCTTATTATGCCTCTTGAAATACGCTCACCGAAGTAGCCATAATCGACCCATTCAGACTTTAAGACCAAGAGCTTTGTGCCCCCCTTTTCACCCACCTTGCTAAGCTGGTATAACACCCAAGCTGAAAGAAGCAGAGCCCTCAGCCCCTAGCTACAAGCTAATGCCGTTGCTAGTGAGCTGATAGGTGAAGGTGCTTTTTTTCCCCTACTCTTTTCCCCGACCACAAGTACGAACAGTTCATTAGCCGACAAAATTTCGGGACAGCACTACCCCCTCGAGATTTTTTCCCAACTACCTCTGCCAAAGGGATTATTCCTGGGACGTCTCCTTGAGCACAAGCTTTCCATTTTTGTTTGTGAATCCTGACCCACCCTCCATACACAAAATAGCCCCTTTTTTTCACTCCGTCAACTCTTCTTCCCGGTCGTTTGATTGCTCCGTGGTTTTTTCGGTTCCTCCCCCTGCCTGATGCTGATCCGTTGAACGCCTACGGTAAAGGTATAGCCCCGAGGAATTTTGTCCTTCTACTTTGAAAGTAAGACCCTTTCCGTCCCCCAGCCAGCCATTCCAAAACCTCGTTTATGCCCCCCCAGTGCAAAACTAATTCTTTCTCATTTCCCTACTTCCCCCCTATGGCGCTCTTGAGCTCGCAGTCTTAGAGGAGTCCCCTGGTACGCCATTTGCCTTTTTTTTCCTGGCCAGTATAGAAGACGGTCCATCGCCCAGTAGGGCCCGTTGCAGATCCATCAGTTTCACAGTTCCCCCCCTCCCACGACCTTCCACGGAGTCGTCCCCCTTCAATTGTCATGATTGGGTCTCGTGCTCCGTACGACCTCCTGTCCTCCTATTGCACAGATTTTTTTTTCTTACCCAGTCACACGTTTGTAGGAGCATTCACCTCCCTGTTATAGAAAACAGCATTTTTTGAGTCCAACCCTTACCGCGACGTTCCAGTAAAGATGTAGACGCCGGTTCCCGAATCCCCCCCCCAGTCCTTCGGTGCATTCTTTCGGTTTAGGTAACATTCGTGGTATCATCTACGTGACGGTGCGCCTTCTTCGTTTCTAGAAGCCCCCGGGTTTTTTTTTGCTTTTCTCGGAGCCAGTTTAGTAGCCCTGTTCAAGACACCTGCTGTATTTGACAGTCAATTCCCTGCTTCCCATTGTTTCAAAGTTTTTTCCAGACCTTTATCCCTTTTTCGTGCCCGTATGTGCACGACGAACTAAGTTAGTTTCAGTTTCCCTTTTTGGAACTTTTCTCGGGCTGGATGAGTAAAGAATCCTCCTTCCTTACCAGGTAGAACCGTTTCCCGGCGACGT
>Ga0179591_1310302_pt1 | contig 17534 bp, 17 predicted proteins | sample CZOMad2_1_08_16f_FD_182891 | JGI IMG/M metagenome (GOLD analysis project Ga0179591, IMG submission 182891) | Vadose zone soil fungal communities from Angelo Coast Range Reserve, California, USA - CZOMad2_1_08_16fungal (PacBio error correction) | ecosystem: Environmental > Terrestrial > Soil >... | reverse complement strand
GAGTCGTTCCCCGGCGGTCTCCCCCTCCTTTTTCCCTTTCCCATTCTTTGGTGCGCGTACCACTTTCCTTCTTTTCGAGCGACGTGACCCGCAATTTAGTCATTTTTCGCCCTTTTGAGTCAGTTCTGTAGACTCCGTTCTCGCCGACCTTGAACCAACGTAGATGTTCTTTCTTCACTTTGGAAGTCCCTTCTTTCTCCAAATCCCTCCCAGAGGTGATACTTTAACTTCTCTTAGTTTCAGATTCGGGAGTTAGGGCAAGATGAGGGCGTTTCTCATCTCACTCTCTGCTAATTGAAGGGCTACTCTCCCTCCCCCAGTATTTGATAGACTGATAACCCCACTTCCCCCACCCGTCCTCGAACGAAGCTTGTATGTATCCGACCTCCCTAGCTTTTGGCTCACAGGTTTTGCTGTTTCTCTCTGCACTCCTTTGCTAGTTTTATGTCTTCTCCCGGATTTTCCCCTTACCTCCTTATAGGGCTCTAGGTACGTGTCTGTAACTGAAGCCCTCCCTCCATTCCGACGAGTCTCCTAGCTCCTTTCCACGGTATTCCTCGCCCATATCTTCTCAGACTCGTCGCTCTTGATCAACTGCCTCTCACGCTCCTCAAGGCGCCCTCCCTCGCCGGAAATTCCCCCTCCCCCCAACGTTCTCCCGTGGCAAGCGGTCAGCTTGTAGCCTTTTATCTTCTGCCCTAACCCCCTTCTGAACTCAGTCACTCTTTTCCCCTCCCCAGCAACACCAGGGGCCGTGCTAGACCTCTGCCTCAATTCTTTTTGTCCCCTCAAGATTCCCACTTCCCTGGGCTTACCCCGTGTTCGTTCGTACTCTCCCGTGCGTACGCTCGACAGGGATTGGAACTTTGATGCTCTTGTTCAAGCCCTCCCTTCAAAATATTTCTTTGCATCACTGCCTGCAACTTGCGACAGCGTGGGTTCTCTTTCTTGATTTGCTTTTCCCAACGTTCATTATAGGAGGAAGACCTTCTGGGAGGTCCCCTTGTTCACACTCAAAGTAGTTCCTTTCGCTCCAATCCAGTTTTTTTTCTTCCCTCAGTCCAAGTTTCTCGACACCTGAGTCATCCCAGCATCACAAACCTTTAACGTCAGTCCGTCCTCCATCCCGAAGACTCGCCGGTTGGGCTCTCTTCATAGTGTTTTCCTTCCCTTACTTTTTCCGAGCCCGTCTTAACGGCTGCGGTCCTAGCATCTTCCAAGTCTTGCCGCTTTCAAGGTCTCTGAAGTGGCCCCTAGCGAAGCCAGCGGGGAGGCTCGGTCTCCACCCTCCCGGGCTTCAAACAGGGTCGGCCTTTTTCCGACTCTGTGGCCGCGGGTTGCCTTTTTCATCAGGTCATTTTTTTTGATCAAATTGCTGGCGGCGGGGCCCGCCTCGCTGAGCAGGCTTATCTAGTTGTCTTTCTCTCCACCACCTGCCGAAGCCTTCTCCGTATATAACGGCGGACGTCTTCTACTTCTACCTCTCTTACTCACGAGAATAAACCGCTTTTTCCTGGTCACCCCCTAAAAAGATTTCCCCTATCCCGTTCCCGTGGACCGGCCACCCCCAATGATGATGCCTTGAACCCTTCTATCCCCTCCCTTTTTGTTGTTGACTCGCCTGCCTTCATTTACCAATCGATGTGCAATCTTTCCCTAAAGAGTAGAGGTTCACCCTTGCCCCACTCCCCTTTTCTCCCGAATGCCATCTCGTTTCCTTGACTCGTTTTTTTTCTGAAATAGATCTTCTCTCTTTTCTTCACTTCGACAATAAGATTCGCTCCCCTCTAGTGAGTTTCCCCGACGACGCCCTCATAGACTAAGCTATCCTTTTTTGACCCAGGCGGGCCCTTTCCTCTTCTAAACGTCCAGAAGCTCATCGCCATGGTTTTGTTAAGGTCATTCTCTGGTTTTATTTCCGAAAGATTCTCTCTCTGTCGCCATACCACTTAGGGCATGGTAGAAGCGGGTCTATTTTTGCCTCTTTCGCTGTCAAAGCCCCGAAGGTATTCTCCCCTCCTCTACAGAGTCATGTTACCACCATCTCTTTTCTTCGATTGCCGAGTTACTTTACTTTTCTTCTTTCTCAGGTCCTTTTTCCTTTCCTTCTTCAACACAGTCTGTTCCCTAGTTATCTCTAATACATTTACGGTCAACATTTGAACCCCCTCCCTTATACTGAGTTCTCAGAAGGCGCCCGCGTTGACCTAACGAGCCCACTCTGTCTCCATTCATTGTATTTCCCCTGCGAAGAGGTAGAGGAACTCTCCCTGCACAGGATACCCAGCAGTCAACTCGTCGTGAGATTAGTGAGCTCAATTCCCTTTAGTTTTAATTATCCTTTTTTACGCCAGGGAAGGGAGGTTTATCTTAAGCATTTGCTCCTTCGCGAAGATTGTACTCCGGTAGGGGAGGGGCAAGTTGATCTTAATGGATTCTCCCTTGTAAGATAGTTACTGGCCCTTCATGCCGATTACAGACCCCCCATTTCTTCTACTCTTAGATGGTTTTTCGGGCGTCCGGAAGAGGGGAGACCTAAATACAACTGCCAAGAGTCTCTATGGGTCGAAGTTTCACACCTCACGGGAACCGTCCGACTTATTGCCTTCCTCTCCTCAGGCGGGGAGCCTGAGCTTTTTCCGGTGCCCCTTCGTTACTCGACGCACGCTCGAATTGATTGTGATATCTCTACCGGCCTTGACTCTTTCTCCTGAACTTACCGTGCCCCTCTCCCTTCGTGAGGAAGCACACACTCTTTTTGGTCTCGTTCAGTCTAGTCTTCCGTTTTTTTGTGTAGCGCTGAACCTGAGTCGAATGAGCACCGGCACTTTCCCTCTTCTCTGTTCAATGACTCATTATTAAGGAAGAATCCTCATTTTAAGACTTGCCGGGGAGACTCTACCCTCCCCCCTTTTCCCCTTGCGAAGACCTCCCCCTCGTTTTCCTTTTACGGTCAGAGGATTCAAATTCTCTCCCTTGAGGAAGGACAAGAATCAGTCAATTTCCCCCTTCCCTGGCCGCCTGCGGGTTCAATAGAACATACGAATATTCCGTGTGATCACCCCTCCACAACCCTTTCTTGAAAAAATTGTTTAGCCCCTCCCTTGAGCCTACCTGATCGGAAAGAGCCGCCTGCTTCTGCTTGTCGTTTGTTGCTGACGCCGGGCGCAAATTGTATTCAAATTTCGAGCCTCCCATATTCCCTCCCAGACATCGATTAACTTTTTTTTTAGGTCCATTTTCATGAGCAGAGAATTCCGACATTATCCACCCCTGGTCACCCTTTCTATAAGCTCGTCTCGACATGGCTGGTCAGGTTTTTAGATCTATCCTCCCCCCCTATAAGGGAGATAGGTCCCCCCCTCCATGGAACCCCCAGTCCATCATTCCTCCTTCTCCGGCATCCAACTCCCTTCGAAATTTCCAATGATCTGGACCGACGCTTCTCTCCCTATTGATGTTTGATTGTGCTATATAACCCTCTCTCAACTGTGCCCTGACGTAGCCTCTTTTCCTTTTTCGTAGAGAAGACCCTTTTCCTTCCCGGGGTGACCTGCGATTTCCCCTCTTTGATCAGATCAAAGCTCCACTCCAATACTTTAGATATACTTGTCTCTCTTTTCCTTTACTAAAAAAGCCGTAGGGTTCTACTACAGGACCGGGAACTTCCTTTCACTCCTCTCTGAACCGTTCTTTAGTGTAGGAACCTCCCTTGAATTTATGGCCATCCTCTTTCAGCCTTGCTGGGTCTCTCTGAATCTCGTGATTCGTAAGCGCCTTCGTACTTAAAAGACTGCCCTACCCGCCCACTTACCCACTCAAGGTTGAATGGTGAATACTATCTCTGACCATTAGGAATTTAACCCGAGTGAGGAGACACCCCCCCCCTCCGACTCCTTATTTTTGGTCCCATCCCTGTAGTATTCCTTTACTCTCTTATAGGACCTCCCATCTCGTTTAAGTCCCCCACAGGCAGACCCTTCTCGGCGCAACGTCGGGTCTTTTCTTGTCAGTAGGAATTTCTCTTTCCTGGTAAGGGTCATTCTTCACTTTCGGTAAGGTGAAAGCGTCCTGGGCGAGGTGCAAGCAGATCAATTTCTTCCTATGAAGCCCTCTTTCTTCAACCGAGCCCCCCCCCTCCCTTTATCAAGCCTCCTCTACCCCTTACTCGGGGGATAAGGTTAGTTTTGAGTTTTAATTTTTCGTAGCGGGTGCTCCTTCTACGTCCCGTCTGGATCGATCTGTATTCTCTCTCGTTCCTTCCCGGTAGCCTATTAACGGCCTCTTTACCCGGATGGAGTCACCAAATGCTTCCGGCGAAAACTGATTGTATCTTTGAAATTCCACGGCCGTCCTTCTGCTTTGAATCCAACCAGTCATAGAGTACGTCATCTAATCGTTATTGCAACTTTGCTTCTACGATTCCTGCCTTTGCGTCCGTGGTGTGTCCAGTAGGAAGGTTTCTTTTTCCACGGAGAACTCATCTCCCACGAGGAGATAACAAGTGCACTTTCCCTTTTCTAACGTATTTTTATGACCCCCTGGAGATGAGGCAGTTGTTGTATCCCTTCTCCCTTTTGAGACAGGGTGTAGTTTTTTCCAGCGGAGGTCCCTAAAGACTTTTACCTCCTTCCAACAGTTCCCCCCCCCCAGTCACCGTATTCTCTCATGTCTTAACATTGCTCTCGCTACTGACTTCATCTAATCCACTATGTACGGGAATGAGGTTTTTCCATCCCTTCCATTATAGTAAAAGCAAGGGCCTAGTCACCATTTTTTCGAGAGAAGCTCTTCCACTTACTTATATGGATGGCCCCAAATTTTCCCTCTTTTCCAGCCCCTGAGTGAAGTATTCGGCGTTTATGCTCGATTTTAGACTTACCTTTCCTCTCTTCTCCGTGTATTCCTCCTCCTTTTCTGTCAGAGTTCTGCTGAACTAACTTTCCCCCTAACGCCCTCTTGATAAGTTTTTTCCAAGAAGGTATACAGTGATCCCTGCATTTCCAGGTTTTTCAGCTCCCTCTTCCTTAAAGAGTGGATATCAGTGTTCGCTCTTTTCACTTTCCGCTGAAGAATCATGCTATAGTCCCCTTCCGAAGAGCTGCCATTTGAACAACAGACACCTTTTCTGCCATGGACACGAAAATGATGTAATGCCTTGAAGGCATCCTGCTTTTCGGTGCTAGCCGGCCCCGGATACTTCTCCCTACATCAAGGGTGAATACTTTTTACCGACCCAGTTTCTTGGCTCTTTCTATTACGTCTCTTTTTGAATCCCGACGGCTCTCTGAGCGAGCTATTCCGTATTTCCTACTAGATTTCAATAACTCCAACGGCCTAACGCCGAACCCTGAACACCTAAGTTTTTTTTTCTCTTGACAAAACGTTTTTTCTTTTATTGTTAAGAAACTGCTGTCCTTACTTCGCCCCAGCGCGGTTTATCCTTAACACCGGAACGGCACCTTGCACCTTACCCCCCCGGTAGAAGCATTCCCCTTTCCAGATAAATCTTTACAGTCCTTAAACTGTAAACCCCTTCAGGCCTGCAGTCGTCAGCCACGTCTTTTTCCCCTTTTTCCGATCACCGCGTCTCCAGTCCCCTTCACTCGTCATTCGGTCCCCTGACCACCCGGATTAGGCTGTTTTCAGCAGCGCGGTCCTTCCTTCCCCCTGCTCCGCGGCCTCCGTCCACCGCAGTTGGTCCGTGTTCCTCAGTCTTTCCCTTTCCCAGTCTTCTCTTCCATGTCCGTCAGTCCTACCGGCCCATCTTGCCCCCCACCCGTTCGTCCAAGTACCCATTCTTCATGCTCGTCCCTTTTTCCTAAGGATCTATCCGCTTCTCGAGTCCCCTGACCGTTCTTCCCTCCCCCGTAGCGCCGTGCGTGGCCGTCCTTTTTTCCTCCGAAAGTGAGTCAAGAAGCAACCTTCTTTCTCCCTTCCTTTTCCTCTTTGACTGGGCACCGGATTGGACTGGGGCGCCTGGATTCCACCGTACTTCTTTCCGCTTCTTCCCATACCAGTTTCACATGCCTTGCCCGACTTTTTTCTCTCAGTACGCAACATGTACCGGTCGAAATCATCGGGAGTTGTCGAGATCATGCTCTCTCCCGTAATTTGCTCTCTCTTATAGGGACGTGTTGAACCCTCTCTTTCCACGTTTCCCGTGTGGATCCCAGCCACCGCCGGGTTGTCACGTTTCATGTTCTAGTAAGTAGTTTTTTTATGACTATTTCTTTTCCACGTTTGGCATATGCCTCCTTGGACCTTTCTTTCTCCAAGTTCAAACCGAGTGGCTCTTCCCTGTAGACTATGTAGTTCTTTCCCTAACTTTCCTTTGAGAGAATTCTCCTTTAGTTAACGTTTCACGATCGGTTCTGGACTACCGAGGGTAAGGATTCCCACTTCTCCCATTACCCTCCGGTTTCTAGATCCTTCGTTTAGTATAACCTTCGTCTTGAACGGTAGTTCTACCCCTCCTCAAGATCTTTTGGGAGTTTTCGCGTAACAACGGTATTTTTTTTCCCTCTCGGAGTGATAGAATGACACGCATGCGCCGTCGTTTGTCGTCCCCGGGCTTCTCTTTAAGGCCCAGTTTCTAAGACTGTACGACCGTGAAACCTAAGGGACCCACATTTCTATTTCTTCTTTTATTTTTTCAAGACCTGAAGCTGGTTTGACCTGTCTTCCCAAGCAATGCTAAGGCACGGCCAGTGCACATGATCGGCAGGCTTTTCAATATTCTTCCCAGGTACCGAAATCCATCCTTCTCCTGCTAAGGAAAAATCAACTTTTTCCATTCCATCGAACATTTAGGACACTCCGAAAAGATATCGTCCTTCGGTGTAAGTTATGTCTTCTATCATCTCGTCGGGGTTTCCCTTACCTTCCCTCCTTCCGCGGATGAGAGTGGATTTTATGTAAATGGCCCTTTGATTACGCCATCCCTCTTCTTTCTTCCTCCTCCCCACCTGACACTGTCACCCCGGTAGTCGGGTTTCTCTTTTTCCCCACCTTTTTTCTACGATTGATTTTTTATCCAGGGAGAACCTTCTGCGCCTTGACTGAGCATGGCCTGATTCAACTATCATCCCCTCCCTAATTGAAGGTCTCGTCTAGTAGCCCTCCCTACTTCTATCCCATAAAAGGTTCCCCCTCCATTCCTAAGCACAAAGTCTCGTACAATTTGAAGTCGGTAGAAAGCTCCAGTGACACACACCCCATTTCTATAAAGACTGTCTCCTTTGCGTTAACAACACTTAGTTCTCCACGTGAGTCGCTTGAGACGGCTGTATCTCCGCCTGCTACGTCCTCCTCAGCGAACGTTCCGATTCGAATCCACATTCAGTCCAACTGCCATCTTTTTTTTCTAGCGCTCGTCCCCCCAGTCCTTGTTTCCCCTAGCATCCTTCGTGACAGGCTGGGGGGACTTGGCAACCTCCCCAAATGTCTTCTTTCCTATCCCCGAGCGGTTCCCCTGCGTGTTGTCCCAATCCTATTGGAAGACTTCGACACCTGTTACAGGCATGTCAGAAAACGTAATGCCCCAACGTCCTTCCTCCTAATCATGCCCTCGCTCACTCTCCTTTGCAGTGTCGATTAGAAATTGTCCGTGGCTCCCGTGAGCCCTGCTTTTCCTTAATGAAGGGCGCCCTAGCCGCTTGGATCCCCGCTTCTCACTTCACTGCCGGGCATTTCCTCCGCTCCCAGCATTTTTTCTTTGGCTTAGCAAAAGCTCCTTGTATGTCACCTACCCGCAAGAATGTTGCTAGCGGAGTTTAAGTAGATTTTTGACTGGAAGGGCAAGGTCCTTTTTACCTTAGTTATTTTTTATCCCCTTGATCTTCCTTCTTTCTTGCCTCGCTATCGGTCTTTTGAGTTCTCGCCTTTCTAGCGGAATTTTCAGCAGACGGTCCTTTAGTCTACCCCTTTATCCAGTCCCGAGATGAAGAACTCAAAGGAGTGATTGCACACCCGCCATTCCCTAACCCCTTCCCCCCGGAAACCACACATCGAAGTCACTGATTTCCAGATATATCTTATCCTCATACGTTTCTCCTAGCTTTGCGCCCGCCTCATTATTATGGGAAGTTAAGTATAGAGGTGACTCCTCCTTTTGGTCCAAAGTCAAGTTCATAGCTTTCCTCTCTTTCTTTATCCAGGCGGAGACCCCCGCGTCCTCCTCTTCCCTCCGATACTTCTCCTCAACTGTCCTCCTCTGACTCTTCGGGACTGACCAGACGCGACACAATCTTTATCAAAATAATTTCAACTGGTCCGGTGCCCTGCTCTTAGCCAACGCTTGAACCCGAATAGCCCTCCATTCTGAGTGTATTCCCCCTTTTAGAGGTTTGTTTTTTTATCACCTCTCCCTAAAGAGGGGATTCTCCCCAGTCGCTGACTTTGCCTAGTGGTCTACTTTCCCCGATGGCCAGGCCCTCATCCGGAAATAGCCGGGCCCTCCCATATGACACGCGAGAGAATTAACAACCGATTCCCCAGGGCTTTCTCTTGAGAGATGTCTTAGTCTTACAACCCCTGGTCTCTTCTTGAAGGTTGTCGCCTTCTCCGTTTCTTGACCAATCTGTTTCGTCATTGGTCCCCTATGGTTCTCTCCGCACGACATGGCCTCGGGATAACATTTCCCGCACCCGGTATGTCGCAGTAGCTCCACCTTCCTACCTTCTTGTTTCTCCTCGACAAACTTCTCCTCCCTCCTTCTTCCCCTGAGATCATTTCTTGGTGGATCGGCCTTATCTTTTTACGCCCTCCCCCCCTTTTCAAACTTCTATTTCCCCTCCCCCGTAAGGCCGCGTGTTGTTACTTTCCCTTTTTTTCAGGTGGTAAGCTTTCCCGGCAAATGGGTTCTTTGTCGATTTTTTCCTCTACCTGAGCTTATTATTCGGATGACCTTTATGACTCTCAGCGTCGTTTCTTAGGTTGCATCCCTTCGGTTTCCTGGCGCAGCGCAGATTAGTCTTTCTCCACTCTCTTCCTTCCCCTCTGAGAGGCTGTACCCCTGAAGTTACCCCCCTCTACCCTTTTTGTCCCCTGTCCGACTGACGCACCTCCCTCCTTTTTTCACTCTTTTTTTTTATCCCCGTTTTCTCTCGGCTAACTTCGGTCCCCTAGAGCTCGAGACGTCCCCTTTTCCTCGCGTCTTCCCAGAACGTAGCCAGACCATGCCTATACTAAAGAAGATTTCTTTCCGTTTCCCTTTGGTAGTTTTCAATAAGTATATGGAGCTTCTGACCCTGCCCCTTCCCAACCAACTCCCCTCCTGCGCTCTCAGCCGTCCCTGTCATCTCCGCCTTTTCGTCCTTACTGTCATCCCTGTAGATGCTTGACTGGGAAGGCCCTCCGTTCCCGACCATCCCATTTTTCCTTACGGTAAGTTCGTGACACACACGTTCGTGACTGTTTAATTCCCTCCTCTTCGACCTCTACGTTTCCCGGCCTTTTTTTCACGTCTATCCCTCCTACTGACGTCCCCGTGGTAGAACCCACCCTCCCCCATTCATCTTGTGGAAGGAATGTCTTCGCCCCTTCTTTCGACGAACCATGCCTATTGACAATTTTCATGAGGCGTTCCCTCCGCCCCCCGGATCAGACGCGTCTAGGTACTCATATTCCTTTCGTTCTCCGAAAGGTAGGCAAAGCCTACCTCTCTTCTCTCATATATTAACTTTCTTCCGAGATGCCCCGGTCCCTCGACTCTACACCACAGTTTTCAAAGCCTCTTCCATGATCATCTCGCCTTGCTCCACCGTTCCGCCCCCTGGAAGCTGCCGAGACGCCCCCTGCCTGGAGGGACCCCTTTCTTTCGGTTTCCCTTCCTAGGCGAACGTACTAGTCCTCTTCTCCTTCCAAGGGGGTGCCCCCCCCACCCCGGTGTTTGGGGCCTTCTCTCCCATTCTATAACTGCGGCGTGGCCTTGAACGCGTATTGAGGTTATTCCTCGTCCTACCTTCGACGACATCCTATCTCCTCATAGTAGCAGCGACCTAAATGTTGCCTTCCCTTGAGACTAGTAGTCCCTTCCTCACGTGAAAGTCCCCTATTTTTCTACCCTTATGGACTCTCTTTTCTCTCTGCAAGGTACTACTTCTGGTGTATTGCTTCCTCGTTCCTTCATTTCGGCTCCCGTATAGAGTGCTCCCTTGGACCCCTTTGCCCTTCTCTCCTGGAAAAGTTTTTCCACCCTCTTTTTCCGAGAGGACGTTGCTGTGCAGTTTTTCGACCTGAGACCCATCCCCTCCACTTTAGCGCCTACCCCCCGTAGGTTGCCATCATTACTCTTCGTCATCGCGCGGAGACTGACCCCCCCAGTCTTCCTCTTCTTTCCAGCCAGACTTTCTTTTTTTTCCGGACGGCCAAGGTGTCGTCGGTGCAGTCCGTTCTTATAGTCTTTCATAGGGCAGGACCCCTTTTGAAGTCGGCACCTCCTTTTTCTTACGTGGTTTTTCCCCTTGACGCATCTTTTCATTTTCAGTGATTTTTCAAAGGTACTTTGCCGCTCCCCTGCTTTCCTATGTCCGGACCGTATTCCCCGAGCTCCGGCCTTCTCCCTGTGCTTAAAACCTGCCCCCCCCCTATGTCTGCTAGCCTTGAAGAGAGTTATCCCCCTCTCTTCTTTCTTCCTTTTCAATCTTTTAACTTTTTCCCTCTCCCTAAGCCTCCCTTAAAGAGGACACCCGTATTATCTGAGCGAGCTGATGGAATTGCCCTCAGATTTCAACGCTTTTCCCCACTTTCTGTTCACCAGGCTTACGTCTCCCCTTGGATTTTTGGAGACAATTAACTGCCTTCAGCCCCCGCGGCCACCCCTCTCACGCCCCCTCTTCCGACTCCATCATTCATCCACGGGAGTATTTTTTAGTATGTCTTTTACTAATTTTCCCCAGAGGCTTTTCCTTGGGTTGAATATCTCCTTTGGGACACTACTCAGGCCACACTATTATCTCTCCACTTTATCAATAGTCGCCTGAGATGGCTTAAACCCCCCTGTGTTGGGTCCAAGTTTATCCCTTCCCAATTTTTGATGTTCTTGTTCTATTCGGTTAGCCAACCGCTTTAAAAGTGTTCCCCCGTCGAGCAATTTTCTGACCCTGTCGATTTTTCCCCATCAGTAGTACTTGCACTTCCCTTTTTCGTCGATTTTTCCCTCCCGTTTAGGCCTCTCGACCCGACGGGACTTTTTCGGTCGCCCAACTTACTTGCAACCGTTCTGTTTTCCCCCTTCTCTTTCCTCGACTCTTTTGTGTTGAGTCTATTTCTCTTTGACCGACTCCTCCTTCCAACCTTTCTTTTTCCATTCACTATTTGTTCACCTTCATCGATGGATCGCTCTAGAGTTATTTTTTATAGCCCTGCCTTCAAGTCATCGTACCCCGGAGAACCGATCAGTCTGTCGTACTTCTCCCGAATTTGATGCTTGCCTCAGGTGCTTCTTCCTCGGTTGCCCCACCTCCCGAGTATTAAACTGCAAGTCTCTTCTTTCTCCCCCTCAGTAATTAGTTTGATGGCACCCGCCGTCTGTCAAGCTAGGTTTGACACTTTGTGCCTAGTAGGCTAGTGTCAGGCCCCTTTCTTCACCCCGCGGAGCTCCCCTTTTTTCCACCCTCATTTTGTCGACAATGTCATCCCCGTGATGTCAGGCTATTTTTCTCTTTTTTTTGGAAATACTTCCTTCGTCGATCCTTTCACATTCCCCACTTCTTTCCGCTTGAATGGTTCACGCCGGAATGTCCTCTCGCGGTCACTCATTCATCTTCTTGGGGCCTTCCCATCATCTGGCGATACTCTTTGCTCCTTTCCTTTCCCCCTCGGTTCTAAGAACTCACCCGCTAAATTCCCCCTTCCAAGGCAGTTACCCTCCCCTTCTTCAGTTGCTCCTCCGAGCATATTTTTTTCCCTCTGTTCCCCTGTCCTTCAGGATCCGAGAGGTCCTTCTTGCCCCTCTTCACTAGTGCCCCCTAAGTGAACCGGAAGCTGACCCGTCAATGAGAATCCATAATATCTCCCCGGACTTAAATCCCCCCCTCCCCCTTCCCCAACGTGACGCAGTTTATTGAGGGCCACTATGGCTGGTGAAGTCCTCTGAAGCGGCGCACCCTTCCTGGATTTTCCCCCCCGCCTGTAGTTATGGAAAGATTCATTTTTAGTTCCGACGCCCATTCACAGTATGAAATCCACTCACCTTGTTGTCATGCTGTTTGATTCTTAGGTTGGCATTGGTTTCTACATTTAGTCAGCGTAGCTCCCCCCTTCCCTCTAGATCACAAAGGATCTTTTTGCCCAGAAAAAAGATGCTGCATGTCTCTCCTGACCCGGTCCTCATGAGAGATCCCCTCTCTTTCGCCGTACTTGACTTCCTTAATCTCCCTTTCTCTTTCAGTAAACAAATCTCCCTCCCTCTTAAATGAAGCTACCGCTGTAGCCCCGTGTACTCGGTTGCTTTTGGTACAATATTTCTTTGATAGTAGTTGTCTCCAAAGACCCTTACTTCTCTTCTGAAGGATTGGTTCTCCAGGCAGACTTTAGGTTCTCTAAGCCCCACCAACAGTGGAGTACCTCCTCTTCTGCCAAGAATTCTCTCAGCAGCTTATGGACTCGCTGGTGCTGCTTTTTCTCTCGCCTGATTGGTTATTCACCACCGAAGGCTTTTCTCTGCCGTCATTCTCACCGCCACCGTGCTCATGTGAATTTTTACGATGCGCTCTGTTCTGGAATTTGGATGGATGTGATTGATCTCCTCCTGTCCCCCTTTTCCGGCTAGAGATGCTTTTTGGTCACATGTCACTTTTCCTACTAACCCTGCTTGACCGCGGGTAAGTTGCCTTACCGGTCCATTTTCACCCATACTATTCCTGGCCCTCTGACCGAGAGGTCGTATCCGGCGACTTTCCTTTTCCCGTCACACAGCCGGTTGTCGTTGTTCTCGCCCCCCTGGTGTCCCTGGGCACGTACGTTCTCCCTTCCGCAGGAGGAGTTCCCCTTTCCCTTATTTCGGTTTTACTACATCCTCGTTTCTCTCCCCTCTTGAAGTACCGGGCACTTTCTTTTCTTTTGTTTATTTTACAAGCCCCGGACGGTGAGTGTGTATTCATTCTAAGTCTTAAAATGAGACTTTCGGCCTGCACCAGGGGCGGCGGATTCTTTCCAATATGCTACATGGGCCGTTCTTACAGAGTTCTCCCTTCCGCCCTGAAACCAATCCCCTGCCCAAATTCGAACGAAGTATGCTGAGATCATGTCCGCCGCTAGTGCCTGGTAGGCCCGGTTGTTTAGAGTCTAGCTCTTTTCCCCTTTCTTCCGAGGGACAGGATATTCTTCTTCGACTACTGAGAGTTAGTGCAGTTCCCTGCCGCCAGCTCGTCATTCCCTTTCTCGGCCCCCCCCGGTTCATGTCCACCGTATGCTTTTGTACTTATGACCATTCTAATCGGCCCCTTCCTAGCTGTGCTAACTTCGACCGGCGATGCCGTATCCCCCTGGACCACTTTCCTGATCACCATCCCCTCCCCCGAGGCCGGGAAGCTAAGTGACTCGCTTCATCTCGCCTCCCTTACCATGACTCAACAGCTCCCACCCCGGACCTGCCTTCCTTGTCTAGCCAGACCCCTCCTGCCCCCCAGTCATAAAAACAGGATTTTACTACTCCGGTAGTCTGTGCCTGATTTCTCTCAGCTTCTTGGGCGGCGACTTGCCTGAGCGCCCCTTCAAGGACAGCACGTGTCAGAGTTGTCCATGTCGTCCCCGCTAAAGGTGTTTGTTCCTCCCGGCCTTGAATAGCCTTGTCAGCTACGAAGTCGGGCCTTCCTTGTGCGGCAGACATGTGGTCTCGATCCCTGAGCTGTATTCAAGTGGTTTACCTCCCTTTCCTCTCTCTCTCAAGGCGGAAAGCCAGAAGAAACCCATTCAACGCCGACATTTTCAATTCTCGAGCTTCCTGGTTGTTCAGCGGCGTTGAGAGTCTCTTTGAGTCTCTCTCCTACCCGGATAGTTAAGGCTATACTTCTCCGAGGAATCCTAAGCTTCTCAAAGTTTTTTTCACCCTTTTTTTCTTGCTTGGATTTTCTTCCCCCCTCCCGCTCGAGGGGTATTCTCGGGCCTCCAACGCTGAACACCGCCCCGCAAGAAGGGCATGCGTGGCCGACCTGTTTCTGGCTATTGTTCCTTTGCAGTTTCCTCCCTTCTCCCGCTAAAGATGCTGGCTTGAGGGGCTTCCCCTCCCCCCCCCCTCTTTTGAGACCGCGGACTGCTAGTAGTCTTTTAAGGGAAGCGGGCCCTAGTTCCGGCGTCCCGCGGCCGATCCAGTACCCCTTTCCCAGACTCTCCTCCCTTATGAACCCAAAACACAATGTTTCCCCTCTTTTCTCCACCCGGACCCACACCCCTCGTCAGCCCTATGCCTGTCCGTCCCATAATCTTGTTTTTTATTCTCTTCTTTCGCCAGGCATTAGATTGTGTGTACGGTGCCAACGATATCGGTTCGACTTCTCCAGTAAGACTTTTTCTCGTCGCTAGAGTGCTGAGAAGGCCTGTCCCGCTCACCTCCTGCCGTTCGAAATTAAGCTATCCTCCCTCCTCTTGCGGCCGAGGGTCACAGCATCCCCTGCCAGCCGCTCTCTTTGAACACCGCGTCTCCTTGCCTCCGGTGCTTTCTTTCGCCCAGTTCCACTTTCTGCCACTCTCTCCTATCCAGCTGGGTTTCAAAGGCTGTTCCCTCTTCAGTCTCCTCCACCTGAGAGAGAGATCCCCAAGGCATAGTGCCTTCGAAGCGGTCCTCCAGGAGGCTTCCCGCAGAAGGAAGCTTCGAGCTCGCGAGTCTTAGCCTTCTCAGCTCCTCTTACCCTTCCGATTGTAGAGTGTATCCTTCTGCAGGAGTTAATGACTGTTTCCTTCTGGCCCCTCTTTGTAGAATGTAGAGGGTTAGGGCTTTTCTCACGATGTTATTCCTTGTACCCCCCTCAGGTCTCACTGCATCATGGAAGAACTTTCCCTCCCCCGCTTATGCCAGAATCAGTTGCCCCTCAGGCGCTTGTTTTTAATAATCCGAACAAATGCCGTCCGTCGCCATGGATTTCTTATTATGAAGCTTCCAGGATGAAGCTCACGTCAAAGACTTAAAGCCAATCCAGTCTTATTGTATAGCTAAACTCCCGTTTACTTGACCTGCGCTGTTTTTACTGGAGGTACTTCCTTATAGGACGGACATGAGTTCTCGGTGTTTTGAATCGCGTTCCATGTGCCCCCCACCCCCCCCCCCCACCAGAGATTTTCCTTCTCCAGGAAATAAGTCTCCGCTTCCCTTCATGATGATCCTTAAGTAGGACTGTTCCGGCAGCCTCCCCTGGTGCCGCCTTCACCCTCCCCCCCCCCCCCCCCCACCCGCTATGGCAAGTCTAGGAGAGATTGCGGTACGGACAAGCCTGGGACCTTTCCGGTCTCCCCCTCCCCGAGGGGATGGCGTGATGATCGGGCCTTTTTTTCGGACCTCGGCCGCCCGCGGAACTAGTCCCGGTCCCCCTGTCGCCGAACGGCCCTCTTCCCTCCCGTTGCACAGCCGCTACACGGACTTTCCTCCCGCAATCGGCGGGTCAAAAGTTCGTTTTCAGAGCCAGTTTCTGTGTATATTACCTGGCCCTTCATGTCTCTTTTCTCGGGCCTTCTTACGGCCTCCTGCGTCATTATCAGGTTAATTGACTGTAATAACCTTCCCGATCGGTTACGCGTTCCTTCAGCAGGTAGCCGCCCCCTCTACCGCCGAGTCGCCTCCCCCGTCTCGACCCCACTGGGGAAAGTAACCGACCCTCAACTCGACCTTTCTCCCTTTGCCTTTTGGAAGTAGATCCTACTGAGATACCTTTCCCGTGGTGCCCCGACAATTCTTGATAGTTTCACTTGCCCGAGCCTCCTTCCAAGTTTACGGAGGACCTTCCCTCTCTATGTTACCTTGTCGCACCCTTTTCCCCCTTTCCCTCCGACTCTTTTACCTTCTGAAGTGCGAGTAGGCCCCCATCCCCGCTCCGGTCGCCTCCTTAGGTCTGGGGACCTGCTCTCTCCCCCTTCCCTCGCTTAGCCACAACCGTAACCTCACTCCCCTCCCCTTTTTGATAGCCCCCGCTAGTGATATCCATGAGCCAGTTTTTTCCCTCCACCGTGAGTGACGAGCTCGCCCCTCCGAGGCGGGCCAGGCTACGTTCCAAATAGTGCTTTCCCTCGTCTCGGACCGAGATTCGGCAAGCTCTCATTCTCTTGTCCCGAGGAGATGGACCACTGGCTGGTCTACGCCTTGTTTTCTTTGCTTAGCTTCCTGAACTGATCGAGCCAATCCTATGGTCCTCCCTCCGTGTGTCGAAGAGATCCCTTTGTTCCTTGGGTAATAGATTCCCCGAGGTTCCCGGTCCATCTTTTCGAGTTTTGTAGTCCTACAAGACTGTTAGCTCTTTATCGCTGTTTGGCTTCCTTTATGACAGCCGGTAGTCGCCGGACCTGCGGTTTCGGCCCCTCCCTATGGCAGTATCGCGTATCTCCGCGGACCCACGAACCGTTCTGCCGCCTTCACTCCCCTGGACTCAGAGCAGGGACGTTTCTGCCCTCGCGTCCCGAGCCGGCTTAATGTAGACATCCCCCGCCGGCAGACAGCCTCAAGGTTCTAAGTTGATATAGAGTCACTCGGATATCCCGTAACCCAGGAGACTGCGGGCAATACGTCCGCAGGCGGGGCACGGAGCCGTAGGTCTGTGTTGTTTTTTTTGGGGGGCCTCCTTCTCCTTTCAACCCCAATCTCGGCCTTGAAACCGTTCCCCTCCGAGATTCACCTCTCTGGGGATGACCTTTGTCCGGGACTGGACCAATGGAAGTTTCCTGCTGAGAGATGGACGGGTCCGCTTGGAAGCGAGGACGCCCTTATCACCCCCTTTGAGTCCCTCCTTTCTTCGGAAAAGATTAAACCACGATTCTCCTCCTGAGCCCATGAAGGAGAGGGAAGTTTCGGCGGGAGATTTCTGATCGGTGATCCTTCGAATAGAACGGCAATCTAAGAGGTCATGCCCTATCTTCCGTGCCGCCCGCTGACGGCCGCCGACCTAGACCCCCCTATCGTACAATTTATCCCCCTTTTGTTTGAGTGACCCGGCTGACTATCTAAGCTTGGATGGACCCCCGCCCAACATTTCATTAGTCCCTCATCGAATCTGACCCTTTCTCACCGACTTCCCGGCGTTTTTAACCTCATGTCGCCCTGTTGTGAATTCGTTTGGATAGAACGTCCTCTCTTGTTAGACAAGCTCCACCCCGAGATCTTAGCTTGAATATACCACCTCGTATCTCACGAGTGTCCCCCCCTGTCTCTCCCCTTCGATCCGTTCGTACAAGTGAGAGATTTCGTAGTGTACAGGAGGTGAAGCCACCCTTAACAGGCCCCCTAGGAACCCCCCTTTGGCGAAGACGAGGACTTCCGGCCTCGCCAAACCCTCTGAAGCGTCCCACCGGGATCCTGTAACCTTCCTAGCCCCCCCGTTATAGAATGT
>Ga0179591_1147995_pt1 | contig 17535 bp, 18 predicted proteins | sample CZOMad2_1_08_16f_FD_182891 | JGI IMG/M metagenome (GOLD analysis project Ga0179591, IMG submission 182891) | Vadose zone soil fungal communities from Angelo Coast Range Reserve, California, USA - CZOMad2_1_08_16fungal (PacBio error correction) | ecosystem: Environmental > Terrestrial > Soil >... | reverse complement strand
TTCGGTTTGACGTGATTGAGCACTGTTTTTCTTTTTTGTGATGATCCTTCACTTTGCGGCTCTTTTCCATAAGGGGCACGCGGCCCGAAGAGCCAACCAAGCCTGCAGCTAGTCTTAGGTGATGGAGGACGTTTTTTTCCCATGACTTCCCATTTTCGTCGCCCGGGCGACCCCAAAGATAAAGTTAGTTGAGAAAATTCGATGCAGCGTTTCATTTTTTTTTTTCCCTGCTCTTTTGTAGCGACCGGCCTTTGGTCTCCCTCCTTTCTTTTTCCTTCTCATTAGCTGTTCAAGTGCCCGCTCCGTCTTTCGATTTGATACGTAGGATTTGATCTGCCGTTCGTTCTTTCTTAAATTACCTTTTAAGCAATGTGGCTACTGTAGCTGTCCCTTTTCTGGGCTTATGGAGATTTCCCTTCTCCCGTTCGGCACTTGACGTCACTTCGCGTTCCTTTTTCACCCCTTTACTGCGTCGAGCAGTTTCGATCCCCATGGGACACCCGGCTTCTTTCCGATCCCCACGAGTTAGAAGTAACGCCCCACGCATCCCCTCCCCCCTTCTCCCTCGTCCTTCAAGCTCGATACGGGACGTCCTATCGGTTTTACTTTAACGAGATGGGATTTACTTTCCTTTGCCCAGTCGCATTCTCGGACGCTTTTCATGGTTTTTCTTCCCCCCACTATCACCCCCCTCTTGGCTAATGCTCTGGACTTGATTGATCTCAAAAGTGAGTATCCTCTCCCCGGTCCTTTCCGGACTGTCTTGGTTATCCCCCCCTTTCTTCTCTTGTAGCGCGCGCCTGGCCGTGACCACGACTATCCGGCTCCCGCCGTTCTATTGAAAAAACCTTCTTCTGCTTTTCCTTCTTCGAAGGCGCTAGAGTTCCCCCTCCCTTTCTGGTTGTATCGTTTCCTCAAGACCGCGAGCCCGGTTAAAGTAAGAGCTTTGCCTGTTTGAGGGCTTTTCTGATGACCCACCAGAGCCGGAGTGGCGGACCTTCTTTTACCCTCCCTACGAACTCTCTGTCCCTACAGCGACGGCGACACGATGCATCCTGAGGGATTTGATGAGGAAGGTTCCCTGGCCTTTTCTCCCTTTTTTTTTCCGCGTTGATTGAGCTGTCTGCATGGGTCTGACTTCTTCCCGGAGACATAGAGGATCCGGAGCTGAAGATCGCGGTGTAGGTGTCGTGATCTCTTCCGGCAGGCTTTCTCGCTCTCTCCCTGACGATTTCTTTTTCTTCCTTCACCCCGCTGCGGACTCAGCGCCGTGTGTTGGCGTTGGTGCGAATACCCTTGGCCTGACTCTACGAGCTATCTTCGTCGGACTCTCATTTTTCCCCCTCTAGTGTACGGATGCGAGGTTTGACGCCTCCTTTTCTTCTGGCTCCTTTATATTAAATGCCCGGCTACTTTAAGCGCCACTAAATGAATCTTTTTTCACCTTTTTTTATTTCACCAAAGCCCCCACGAGTGCTTCCGCGTGAGTTTTTCTTTTCTTTCCTCCCTCCTCGGTAGTAAATTACCGACTGAACTGATGCAGCTTCACTGAGGAGAGAACTTTCAGGGTAAAATTCGTCTGTCTCTTCCAGCATGACGATCGTGGACTTTGTCAACCTCTGTTTGGACGAGGGCCGCACAGTGGTTAAGTTTCCTCCATCTTCGCCTCCTTTGATTACAAAAGGCGGTCGGCCCTTTCTTTTCCATTCCACCTCCTCTCCCATCGGATGGAGGCTAATTTTCCGCGCGCTTTTTTTTTTCTTGCTTGAAGCCCCTGGCTACCCCGCGAAGGATTCCTTTCTTTCGGCGATTGGGGGCAGCGACTCTTCGAAAGAAGGTCCTCCTTTCTTCCCCCTATTCTCCCCTCCTATTCTCACCTTCGAAGCCCCTTTGTCCCCTTTAGCCATGGAGATTCCGCCTTCCGCTGTTTGTGAAAATGACTGGCGACTGTGTGCCGTACTTCCCGCTCCTTTCGCTCGGCGCGTAACCTTGTTGGCTTTTTCAGAGCGCATTGTACTAATGAAATGGATTGGTCAATCTGAATGCGAATATAGCGAGGTGAGAGAGACTTGCCCCCCACCCACTTTATTCCTTTTCACGGGTTGATCTTTCGGCCCCTTTTCCCCCTTCTTTCCTTCTAGCTGCAAACGAGGCCCCGTTTAGCGTCATCGGGGAATTTCCCTAATCTGCTATTATTCCTGCCTTCTGCCACGGTTTTTGCGTCACTTTGAGCAGTACGTCTGGCAACTTATAGTTCTCTTGAAATCCTTTCCGACAAAAGTTCTTCCCCCTTACTTTCCCCCTTACCGTTCCTCAGGTATAGGGACGTCAGACCCCTTTTTCATATCATGCGGGGGAGACGGAACCGAGCTAGCAATTTGCTTTTTCCCTCTCTCGAAGTGGTGTCCCACAAGCCCCTTTTTTTTTTTATGCCTTTTCTTCCCTCACTACAGAAAGTTTTCGACTGTTGTTTTCCGAGTATTGTCGCTTCTTGACGCATATATGAAGAATCCTTCTTTTTTTTCCTCTTACGGTTTATCGTCGCTTGACTCTTTTTTCCTTTTTTTCTCGCATTGCCGTGAAGGGCGAGACCTCTGTTGGCTAGGGGTGTGAGACTATCCCCCCCCCTTTCTCTTTAGCTTTTTTTCGAAAAATGTTCGACTGCGTCTTCGTTCCCTTATTCCTTGTGCGGTACGGCTAGCGGACGGGTAAGCGGCCTGATGGCGCGAAATTGCCCGTCTACGTAGTGCTTTTGATATGTTTTCTCTTTTCATGTGTCCAGGCGTCTTTGTCTTGGCGTATGTGTAATTCTTGCCCTGGGGCCCCATGGGAGTATCTCCTCTCCCTTCCGTTGCTCGCATTGGCGTAAATCTGACGGTGCCTTCTCCGTGCGTTGAAGACGCTTTCTCTCTTTTGAGCGTTCTCACTTGAGTTTTTTTTTTTTCCCAGCGAGGGTTCTCCTCCCAGCCTCGGCGTGCGTTTCTCTTGAAAAGGAATTGTCGAGACGACAGGGTCTCCCCTGTAGTCTCCCGCTAACTCGTTGGCGCCTTTTCTTCGTCCGCGGGCTTTCTCTTTGGAGGCGGCCCCGCACCCGTTTTTGTGTGACACGGGCCCCTCGAGACCCGAACATCACCCCTATCCCGATGGTTATTTCGACCTGTCTCTTTCTTTTCTCTTTTTGAAGGTGGTTCGACGAGTCTGAGTCCATTCGTCCTCGGTACGCGGGCGCTGGTTCTTCGCCGGGCTCACGGGGAAATTTTCCTTTCTCTCCCCTTCCCCTTACTCCCCCTGTCGTCGCCTGTACCGTTTGTTTCTTTTTGGTTTCATGGGCGTGTTTCCGAGGGACGTTCGCGTTCGGCGTGGCCCCTCGCTCTTTTACGAAAGAATTCATGAGTGACTAGCCGGTCCCTTTTTCCCCGCCCCTTTCTGTAATAATCTTTTCAGTTTTGTTGTTGTTTGATGATACTTTTGACCCTCTTTTTCCCTCTTCTCGGGTGAGTGCGCGCGGTGCAACGGACGACGGAGCGTCTTTACACGCCCATGCGCCTGTTTGCGTCCAAAGAGAAAGGAGTCCTGCCCCTTTTTTAGCTTCCTTTTCAGGTTGCCATTTCACCGAGCCGCTGGACTTCCCCCTCTTTTTTCCTCTCCCTCTTGATCAGCCATCGCGCCAACAAGTCATAATCTCCCTGACTGGTCGACCCAGGCTACCCTCGGTCATAAGGGAGTGAGTTTGATTGGATTTCCCTTTTTTTTGTTCCACAAATTGCCTTCGCATAATCAAGCTGCCTAGGACGGTCCTCCTTCTAATTCCCCACCACAGGAGCCAAAGATCACGCCCTCCGAACCGCTTGGTCTCCCCCCGTCTTCTCCACAAGGATTTTTAAAGAGCCCCCCCTGCTCCCTTTTTTTTTCTTCTTTTCCCAGCTCGATTTAGGCAACCATTTTTTCGAAGTCTTACAGCGCAAAGCGATAGTAACACGAAAAAAAAACCTGCTTTCCAGCCAATCTTTCAGCACCGTTCTTAGAGACTTCCTTTCCCCAGACTCTGCGTAACTTGGTTACCGCCTAACCCGAATCCTACTCCCTCTCCTCCCTTCGCAGGGTACAACGCGTTGACTTTGCCCCCCCGATACTTGGCAAGACGTAGACCAATTTTCGCGTCCAGGCTAGATACCGTTCGTGACCTACCAGAATGTCGATACTCCCCCCCCCCCATTAGATCTACATGAGCGATCCTTTTCGCCAGGACGTCTTCACGTTTACTGGATAGATTCTCCCCCCCCCTCCTCCAGCCCAATCCCGCCCCTTTCCCCCCTTCCATGCGCTTCCTTTACCGTGCAACCTGCGATGAGCGGATCGCGAAACCGCCCCAGAGCCGCCCGCTGGTCTGATTAGGTCGTCAAGAAGTTAGATCGCCCTTCTCCCCTGTCATTTCGTTTGAATGCCAAATTTATTGAGCCACGATCGAAGGAAAGTGTCGTGCCCCCCCTCTCGCCCTTTTCAAGCAAGCATCGCGGGGGTCCTACCCCTCTTTTTCTCTCCTTACGACCCCCGCTGAGATTCCACGGTCAATTTTTTGGGAATCACGTCCCCCCTTCCCCAGTAGAGAATTCTCAAAGGATGGGGAACTGGAGTGCCCCTCCCCCCCTTTTGGCCTTTTGTCCAGTTTCCTACGCCGGTGACTGATCCAGTGCACCCTACACAACCCGTTCCGAAGGAATTTGCTTTCTTTCTGAATTCCCTCCCTCTGACTGCAAACAGGGGCATCCCTGTGTGCTCTATATGGAACATTTTTTCTCCGTCCGAGAATGCGCCCCGCACTTCCCCTCCCGCAGAAACGAATTTGTTATGCCCGCATATCGATACCCTCAGTTTCCTTTAGGCCCAGTAAGCTTGGCGCCACTCGTCCCTTTTCTCTCCCCGGGCCAAAAGGTGACGCGCTCGAGAAATGCATCCTTCCTCAGTTCCCTTAATGGTACTCATGCCTTCTCGGCATCGCGGCTTCGGCCGGAGCGGCTCCGCGACGGTTGCATCGCTTTTCGCGTGTCGTTCTCCCCTTTCTCGCAGGGACGGTCGATCTTTCCTCCCCCTTTCTAGCATAGATTCCCTTTTCATCTATTGGTTATACCGCTTTCCCTTCCTTTTCATCGTAAACATTCGTGGCAGAAAGAAGACGGCGCTAGCTTTTAATGGTCCCGTGCGCGGCCTTTCCCTCGTTTTTGTTTCTCACTTAGTGACAGCCGGTGCAACTGAAACTTTTTTTCGTCCAGCGTGGACAACCCCAGTCCCAGACGCCAGGCTTTACTGAGTGCAAGAGCTTTCCCCTACCCCGTTCCCATTAAGTGCGACTCCACTTTCCGTTCCCCTCTTTCCGCTTCTGGTCCTTCCCCCTCTCAAACAAAAGCTTTCATTCCTGGAGTCGTTGCGGAGTCCTTCAGCTTGACAGACGAATTGTCCCAAGTCTTTTATTTAAAGTTGAGCTGCCCAGGGCCCATTCTCCCCCCTGAATCGTCCAACCAGCTGCCCCCCGCGCAGTCAGATCTTGCCCCACCCTGATACGCCCTTATAAAGAGTCGAGATAGTTCTTCCTTGCGTTCTCTCCACCCCCCCCCCCAACGACACCAAAACACCTGGACGCTCTCCCCGAGCCGACACTAAGATCGGGTGCAGAGCTCTCCCTTCTTGTAGCCCAGATCTCCGGAACTACGTGGTGCCGCCCCTTTTCTCATGACATGGGACAGCATGGAAAGAGACCCCTTTCAACTCGATCCACAGCTTTTTGACAGGCCCTCTCTCACCTCCGTCCCATACCCATCCTTATTCCTAGGGGTACTTCTTCAGGCTTCTTCTTCTTTTTCTTCGGTCTTACTAATCGTAGCGGTCTGGGACCGTCAAGCCACCATTGATTTTCTCTTTCCTTTTTTGCCCGTCCCCTTTCCGGTTTCTGAGGACCGCTGGGCACCCACCAATCCCCACTTTTTTCTCCTCTTGCAGAGACTTGCTAAACCCTCCTCCCGCATCGTCGTTTTTTCATATCCTGATGGAGCGGATTCCGAGTTTGCAGGCTTTTCCCTCTCGATATCCAGTCCCGCTTTGAGCGTCCCTCCCAAGCGCGCCGGAAAGTACAGGTGGGGCTTTTTTGTGTCTGCTAGTAGAAACTGGGTTTTTTGCTCCCTTTCCATCTAAGTATACTCCTGTCGAATGTCCATAATGGAACGAATTCCCACCCTTACATCCTCCCAGCGTCTCGAATGGTGTTTCCCCCCTCTTACAGACCTTCATAATTGGAAAAGGTTACAACCACTCTTAGTTTACGGGGAAAACCCCCCTTTTCCTCTCTTTTTGATTCTGGATCGGACGATTGTTCTTTTTTCTGCTAGCCTCCCCGTTGTGCTAGGCACTTGAAGGGAGGTGGGGCCCTTTTTTCTGCTCTTCTAGACTGAACTGGCCAAGACTTCTTTCGTCCAAACCCGAGTTCTGATTCCCCTACAGATAGCCTCCGGGGCAGAAAACTATCGACCCCTCCCCCCCCGTGCAGTAGAGCAAACACTCGACCCCCTTTCCTGCCCCTCCCCCTCCCGACGTCTGCCATAGTCACGCCGTAGTAATAATAGCCCTTCCGTCCTTCCCTTGATGAACCCTTTACGCGAATTTCGTCCTCCCTCAATTCGATATCGGGTTCTTCTCCCGGACCCCAGAGATGAGGAACCCCTTTCTTCCCGGAACTCGATTTTCTCTATCGTCTGTGGAGCGGTGGTGCGCAGGGACTCGCAGGGAAAAGTTGGTTTCCTTTTTCCCCCTGCCCTCACCTATACTAGCTCAGTCCCCTTTTTCTTTTCCTTGAGCCTTTTTTTTCGTTGGCGTACAGACGTTGTATTCTAATCCCCTTTAACCACCCCCTCCCCTGCGACCCTTCCTCTCAATAACTTCCGAAGAATCCCCTTTTTTGTTGTTTTATAGAGATATTGATAGGACGTCTGGTTTGGCCGTCGCCCGAAATTAGGTTTTTTCTTAGATGAAAGTCCTTTCGCGAGCCCCATGACTTTTCCCATTACTCGAAATCGGAACCCAGAAAAATGAACCGACCCACACCCTTCCTGTTCTCCTTTCTTCTTTTCTGACCGAGGTCCGTTATCTCCCCTGCCGTCAACTTGCACGAAGATGGCCCCCCCCCTTCCGCCCCAAAAGAGAACATCTTTTTTCTTTCCCTTTTCCCCCCCCCTACTTCTATGTTCCATTGCTCCTCGATCTCTGTGTGAGCGACGGAACGAGGAGTCCTGGTTCATTGAACTGCTCTGCCGTTTACCGTGCATAGCGCCTTCCCGGCCGATGATTGAGATCCCGACGAGTTTCCGGCGTCTTCCTTTCGGGAATTGACAGATGAAGAAATTGGGTGAGAACGTGCAGTCGGAGGACGTGGGCGAGCGTTTCAGGGATACGAGAGCGCAGAGGGAGCCAGGAAGAACTCGCTCTACGCAAACTTATGTGCGTATCCTTCGTTCCGTCCTAAGCAATCTGTCCCCCACTCCAGGACCGTTCACCCTTATTCTCCCTCCCGAAAGCATTCCGCCCTCCCCCCTCCTCCCTTCATTAGAACTCTCGACCGGAAGTCAATAGTTGGTTTACAGTGCACTTTTGTCTTTAGATAGGGAGCACTCCGCACAGTTCAGAGTCTGATGGTCTTATTTCATGTTGGGTCATCTTTCCGTTTTACACTGGAGCATTTCTCCCCCGGAGGGGATACTCTATGGACCGGATGACTTTCGCTCACAACTCCTCTCTAGAGAACTTCACCTTTTTACTTCCAGGATTTTTTTGCGGAAAAGAGACTTCGTGCTTTTACTAAATGGAAGTGCCACTCCTTCATACAGGCTCCCTGCATGGATATGGAAAACCTCCTTCTTTCCCCTTCTTTAGCCGGAGCTTGAGCCAGTGTTTGCCCCCCCGCTTCATTTTTAAGTAGGTAATCAGACCCCTTGTGCAGGGATCCTTCCCTTCTAGAACTTTCTAGCTCCCAGTTGATGCTTCTATTGCCTTTCCCCCCACATAGCTAGTAGTCAGTACGTCGAAACCCTTTCCCTATCTGTCCTCCACGAGTTCCCCCTTCTGCATCAGCTTTGATGTGAGGACCGGTGAGTCAAGTTTGCCCGTCGGCGCCGCTGTTTGTACGAGTTGATGATCCTATGCGGGGGTACCCTCCCTATGAAATTACCCAAAATGCGTCATCCGGAGAGGAAGGATCTCGTTGTAGTTTTTTTGTCAAGTAACTGATTTTAGCTGAGTTCCGACGATATCTTAGTTTTTTTTGATTCCTCTTTGTTTGGTGTCGTTGGGTGCTCCCCTCTCTTTTTTTCGCAATGCATATGATAGAAGCCTTTTTCCTACGTTCGGCGCTAATTTGGTGACCCTGTCCCCCTTCCCGGATCCGAGTTTCCCTCCTTTGTGTAGATTAATTCGTGGTGGTGTTTTTTGACTTCTTTTTACGGTCCCCCCCCAGGTTACGCGCCACGACATTCCTTCTCTATTCACTTCTCAGCCACTCTCCCTGCCCGGAGCAGTGTCTGATCGCTTCTTGGGTTGCTCTCCTTCTAGCAGACTCCCTCCCGACCCCCCTATGGACGGTCTTTCGACAATGAAGTCTTCTGCCAATGCGCCAAAGCCCTTTTTTCACGCCTGCGAATCGGATGTTTGTCAACGATGTGGTCCGATCCTCTCCCTTTTTCCGTAAGTTGTCACCGGGGCGTTTACTCCCTCTTCCCCCCTCTGCTTCAACGTCTGTGAGATGTACTCGCGTTTCCCCCTTCCCTCCCCCTTCTTAAATCGGCTCTCGGTACCGCATGTTTACGAGAGATAAGGCTGTTCCTCCGGTCGGACCGCCTCTGGATCGGATTCAGCGAGGGCGGAGCACTCTTAGAAGCTTGTCCCTCATTTCCCTTGAGGACGGACACGCGTCCGCGATTAATTCTGCTCCTCCCTTTCATAAGGCTAGTGCCCCCCATTCCTTTCCAGAGGCTGCTGTTTTGACAGGATGTCTGAGGTGGCATGCTCTTCCCCTTCCTCTCTTTTCCCCTGTTTCGATGCGCAGGCTCGCCTTTTTTTCGAAATGGCTGCAGAACATGAATTGAGACATAGCAGTTTTTTCCTCAGTATCTCTGAGTAACAACTTATGCATTCGTGATGACGGAGCAGTTCTCGGGCGCCCTATTTTTTACACTAGATGGTCCCATCGTACCTTGTGCGACAGTCTTTTTGCTAATTCGACCTACGCTCGGCCCCTCCTGCTTCCACTGTGTTTGAGCCCGAGCTCCCTTTTTCTTCCCTGATTCTGCCTAGATGGCAATAGGCCAGCAACTTCTCTTGATGCTTTTTGAAGATGTCCTACTTTTCGTACTCCGTCCTCTTCCCCCTGCAAAAGGGAAATTCTTAATGACGGGGGTAGCAGGAAGAAGCTATCAGAAAACCCCTTTTTCCCCCCCTCTCCCTCCGTGGGGTCCCCCTTTCCCCCCCCCCTGCCTTTTGGTCTCCTTTTGATTGTGATGCCCTCCCCTAACCGAACAGTGGCTAAATGGAGCCCCTTTCAGCAATTTTTACCTCACCTCTTCGCAGAGAGGTTCCCCTTCCACTCCCCTCTCCCCGGTTTTCCACCTTTTTTTGATCTCCTTGCCGCTTGAGGGGCTGGGATAAGCTTGTTATTGCGAGTCCGGATCCATCCCTTCTTTTGTTCGCCTTCGAACACTTTAATAATGGAGAGAGACGTAGAGTAGTAAGCTTAAGGCCTTCTTTTGCGTCCTTATCTTCCCTGTCATGGACGCTGAAAAATGTGTGTTAATTTCTTTTCTTCTTATTCTTCTCTCCCCCCTAAAGCGTTGTCAACAAAGAGCAGTTTTCGCTGTATTGATCTATGGACTAGTTGTCGGGCTTCTTTTTACATCTCTCAAATTCTTAGCAAATTTTTTTCCTTAGTAAGTAATTAATGAGGATGCAGCTGTTCTTTTTTATTTCCGATTTTGCGATGGATCTTTTAGAATGACCTTGTTGCTACAGAGCTGAGGGTCGATTTCCCCCATGGTACCCCAAGTTCTTTCCGCAACTGGACATGGTGGAGACGACTTGGCTTCCCTAAATCTTTGCTTCTTGATTGCGCTACATCTTTTTTCTGGCTCTCTAGCTCTTGAGAGTTTTAATGTCTAGGCAGCGTTGAGAGGTCTCACCCCTCCATTTTTGTCAAACTTTTTCAACGCGCCACACTCACAAAATCCCGCCCGCCGTATGACCGCGGGTATCTGAGAAACGTTGTTCGAGATTCCTCCCTTGGCCGATTTGCTGAGCAATGCGGAGATAGTCCGGGCTTCTCTTTCTTTCTCCGGTTCCCTGGACCTGACCGGATCTACTAAAAGCTCGGTACATCTTTCCCATTCGCTTTTTCGTCGGTGGACCGGGCACGGTTTGAGAATTTTCTGGTTTTCTCTCTTCCCTTTTCCGGAGTGGCCTCGACGCTCCGCCAGAGTCCGCCTCTCCGGTCTTGTCCCAGGTTCCACTCTCTTCATTTTCATCACTCACTTTTTTTGTCCTCTTCTCTTCTTGGGAAACACTTCTTTCTCTTCTTTTTCCTTTCTTGCTTTGGCCACGCAGACTCGCCATTAAGCTGAAACACGTGCCGCGTCCCGGTCCACCGCCCGAATGAGCCGCCTCGTACAAGAGTCTTCGTCCGTAGGTTAATTAAACCGAGCCCCCTTCAGAGACTCAGAAGCTGACCGCCTATAGCCTTTATCCTTTTCACACCTTCCGAATCTAGAACCTCACTGGGGAGAAGGGCTACCTAGGGGCCTACGGTGGTGCGTTTGATTTTGCGGTGAGAGGAAACAGGTGCACCCCTTGGTTGGGTTTTTTCCCTCAATAATCAGCTGCCGTTTGCCCTTTCCCCTCTGCGCGTATAAACTCCCAAGGTGAGCCAAGAGTCAGCCTCCGCACAAGATTAGGAAGCCCTTTCGCCCCCCCTTTTTTCCCCAAACCACAATATGCCCCCCCTTCTCTCTTTAGTCTAATTCTCTGTAGTAACAAATTCCCCAGTTTTGCCCTCTAAAGCGCCCCTTTTATAGAACCGAACCTTTCCCTCTCACGCCCCTGAGAGAGGACTTTGATAGTTCGTCCACTTTCTCTTTTCCCCCGCCTAACTCTAACGGCATTACCTACAGTTTCTTTCTGTCTTTTACCAGAGGCCGGTAATAACCCCTCCCCCTTTCTGCGGTAGGTTCAACTTTTAGAGGCCAGCCTTTCCGCTTCGCTTATCAGGAAAGGAAAAGAACCCTCTTTCCTTGAGTGAGTAAGTTTTTTTCGATTCTCGCCATCTCTGCCTGGATCTCCCTTCCACAGAGCCAATCCACAAAACTAGACTATCTGACCCCTCGCCAGTTTAAATGAGAGCAAGTCCCCTCTTGTAGATCGCTTGATAAGCCCGATCTGCTCCCCTTTTTCTTTTTCCCGGCTCCCGAAGAGCAAGACCCCTAAGCCAGGTAGCCACTTTGAGTTAGTCTTCCCAGAAAACGGACCCCTCCTCCTTCAGTGTAGGGACACAACCCCCTTGATCCTAGGAGTAATGCCTATCGCCGAGTTGATCGCCAGCTTTCCGTCCCTTCTCATTTGAGATTCGGGGTCCATGATTGCCTTCCAGGGCCCTTAAAGTACCCTCTTCTCAACTTCCTTGGGCAATTTATCCATTCTCCATTTAGTCGATCCGGGCTCCTGAACTGCTCTTTGCCGCCCACCAACCCTTGACGAATGCGGTCTCCCCTTAGTGAGGAATCACTTTCCTTCAATGCAGGGTTGAATCGTTTACGTCCTCTAGGCCGCAAAATTCTCTTTGATCCCGGACCTTCAGACGTTTTTGACTAAGATAATCACTTCTTTTCCTTTCCTCCCTCCCCTTCCTAATGAGAGCCTGCGCACGGGACACCACTTTCTTCCCCCGAACTGGACTTCCGGCCCAGACGTCGAACTTTCTTTGTTTTCTCGCCGCGTGCTGCCGGAACGAATGATCGCTTTCCCTTTTCTCCATATTGGTACTCGGTGTCCGTCTCTTCCTTTTTCTCCCCTTTTTTTTCTCTCCTCTGAGCTCCGAACCTAGCGGTCTTCGCACTATTTTCTATGACTCCTTGACCGATTAGACATTACAAGTCCTTCTTTATTCCCCTTCCGGAAGCCAGCTTTGTCTCTTGGAGCTCGCGTGCCTTTTCACGGAGAATGAAGCTCATTTCCCTCGCCATACGATTGAGCGTTCCCTCCAATTTGGCTCCAATAGTCCACAGACGGGGACCAAACGTAAAAGATACAGAAGGCTTATCTCGAATAGACTTTTCCCACTTAAAGTCCAGTGCGCCCGCAATCTTGCCGTCGGTCTGATCGCAGAGGGAACTTCTCACCACCCCTGATTATAGCTGTTTTCGTTGCGGATGACTCAGCTTCGTTACATCTTCAACTTTTTCGTGGGAGCAACCTTTCCTTATGTCCAGGTGTCAATATTGCGACTCCTTCCGCTTGACCCTGGAGAACTCCCTCTCCGATCTGCGGCACCCCCCTTTCCCGTTTTAAGTCTCAACGATTAGCTCTTCTTTTCGCCGGTCGGACTGTCGAAAACCACCCCCCTTTCTTCTCTCATACGAAGATCTGAACCCTCCCCTTTCTTTGCTCTAAGCCTGCTCACATAATTAAGTTCCGCGATCCCCTAGCACTCGGAGCTCCGCCCTTGCCTTTGCATATGTACATGCAATCCTTCCCTTCCCTCTTTTTCACATCCCCCCTCTTACACAGAGGCGAAGCTTTCACGGACTCAACCCTGTCCGAATAATAAGCATGATGTCGGCTAATTCCTCTGTCGAGACAGAGAGTCGCGGATTTTGTCTTCCCCCTTTTTTTATTAGGCGAGGGTGGGAGCGGGAATCCGCACCTTTCTTCCACGAGTCGTCACGTCCCCCTTCTAGCGGTATGCGGCCTAACTTCCCCCCCCGCCCCTGTGGCCACATCTTGTAGCAGGCCGGATCCCACTGCGCCCAGAACGCGTCGTTTTGAAATCTCCTTCCTCTTTTCCTCCTTTCTTTGGCACTGCGTTTCTCCTTCTCTCCCCCAGGCTTTTTCGAGGTCAGACCAAACACCAAGCCGCCGGACAAGGCCAAGTGGGGGGTTTTTGCGTCTCCGAAGAGATCCTTCTGTCCCCCCCTATTCGGCTATCCGTCGGCATGATACAATTTAACTGACTCGCAAAACCAACATCAGCCCCTCCCCAACCTTCCTCTTTCTAACCTATCTACAGACATTCTCTTTCACGCCCCCCCCCGATTAGATAAGGTCGCACTATGACGATTGAACTTTGGTGGATCGTGAGTGAGGGATGCATGGTCTACTTTTTTATCAGGCAACGGCCCGTTCCTTTTTCCCTATGGCGGAGAGAATTCTTACTGAGCTCCCAGTTGGTGGTCTGAGATACCAACAAGGCCTCTCCTTTACCCTTCCCCTTCCGTAAAGGGGCGCAAGTCCTCCCTCAAGAAGTCGCCAAAACTGAGTACATGTAATTTCCGCTGTCCTCGGCAGGAAATCTTCGTTCTCCTCTTTTTCCCTTCGTGAATTAAGTAGCGAGCAAACGAGAACTTCTCTATTACCCCTTTAGAGCTCGGGTGAAGTTTCACCACATCTTCTTTTAAGCACTGGAACACGCGACGCCTTCTGTTTCTAGAAGAGCTGTGTCAGGTGGTGTTGGGGCTCTTTTCTTTACATGTTTGACGGTAATGGTCTCATTTTTCTCCCTTTTGAATCGACTCCTTACCTCCCTGATTTTGAAGACGACCTGTTGGATTCGTTTCGTGCACGAGTGAAGCCGTCGTGGGCCTCACTCCTATTTAGAGCGCATCCACCTCCTAGCTCAACCACTCGTGTACTTCCGGCCGTCGCAATCACTGTTCCCTCGAATATATATATTTTAATCCCTCTGTTCCGAGAGATGATTTCCCTGACGTTGATGGTCCAATTTTTTTTTTGATGAGGGTTGTTGTAGGTAGCTTAAAGGTCTTCGTCTGAGACCTCTTACCTTAAAGATTAAACTACTCCTCCCACCACCACCCCTGAGTCTGCCATGTAGTATGTAATTGCGAGTTCCTGAGACACGACCGTTCACCCCCCCGTATCAGTACGCCACACGGACCCTCCCCCCCCGATAAAAGGAGCGTCGAGAAAAGAGAGGGTTTTAATTGGACCCTTGGTCCCCAGTTGCTACGAGATATTGTTTTTCTAGAAGTAACCACTAGATTCCCTCTTCCCGGCCTCATTCGCGAAAGTGCTCGAGCCTTTATTACCCCCCTATGCTTTGCTCCGGCGTAGATGTTTTTAGTTCTTCATTTCCATCCCCCTTTTTCCTCCAGGTTGGGACCTTCTATTTCGTTTTAGATTCGTTGGCCAGGGATCCGAGAGGTAGTCACTGTCCCCCCTCTTTTGTATCCCTCCTAACAACCAGGTTCTTTTTTCCTTTGTATGAAGTAGATCCGCCATAGGTGCACCAATACATGGAAAGTGTCTATTTCCCCACTATTTTTCCCTTCTCCCGCCCTAACGACCCATCAGGCAAATCTCCAGCTCTCCGCCCGGACGCTAATCGGTGTGGTGTTTACGTGCAAGTCTACTGTCTCGTTGTCCCTCCTCCCTTCTTCAGTGGTTGTCTGAGGTCATTGGTGTGGCGCTTCGTTCAACTTTGTCGACTTCGACTGGATAAGGAGGAAATTCTTAGTGTTGTTTCCTAGAGAACCCTAACAAACGTTACGTCTGTGTTCTTTTTTTTATCCCGAGTCAGGACTGGATAGGAGAGCCCTGTCCGTGCAAGTTTTCCCCATCCTTCCCGTTCCCTTCTATTTCCAACAAAAACGACGCTGCTCGAGATTCATTTTTTTGGAGCTGCTCAAGAGTGCCAACCTGCTGAGCGTTGTCCGTTCGTGTCCCCGAACCTTCTTTCTTTTCGTCAGATCCTCGCCTTTTTTTTTTTTCCTTAGCCCACCGACGCAGTAGTCGGCCCCACCGTCCTCTCACCCGACAGATTAGAAATCCTTTTCCTCTAGCCTTATTTAATTAATGAGTTTTGCGGGGCATTTATTCCTTCGAAGGGAGAAGTTTATTTGCAGCTGACCCTGAGGAGATGATGCCTCTCTTCCCATGCCAGGTCTCCTTCTCGGAAGGCTGGCACGTGTGCGAGGTGAGTGATCAGGACCGTCTCTGCGCCCTTCTTTTTATTCTTTTCTTACGTGGGCATATCGCCGAGTCGTTTGTTGAGTGGGTCTACCTAATCATGGAGGACCTCTTTTCCCTATGCGATTTATTACGTGTTCTCCTCCTGTTGGTCCCAGAGAGTCGGAGCCTGAGGAGATTGTTTCCCGCTCCGGCGCGGGCGTTTCACCCCTGGAAAGGATCCCCTGGTACAGCGACCCCTGACATGGAACCTCTTAATTTTGCAGTCTCAATCCCAGAGCGACGATTAGAGGATCGGTTGTGTTGGAGGGCTTGCCTCACATAGAGGATCAGGCTTCCCTCTTTAGGTTCTGCACCGGACTTTTCCAAAATGAGACTGCTCTTCTAGATGACGCAATGAGAGAGTCTCCCCCTTTTTTTGTCAAAGCTGTGTGTTTTTTTCCAGTTGGGGTCACCGTCTGCCCCCACCAACCCTCAGAGGTCTAAGAGATGTCTCCAACCGGAGGAAAAGGAATGGAGATATGAATTAGAACCCCAACCGTAAAAGGCAAGATCGTTAAACGGATGGAGATCCAGGCAGCGAATTTAGATATCCCTTCAGTTGCTGGTGAGAGGTGAGACACTATATCCAGGGATGCCAGATTTAGAGGGGGAGGGCGAGACTCTTCTTTCCCTTACCTTCTAAGAATTCATTAAGTTCCACTGACACGAGTCATCGATTATAAAATAGCCCTCTACCCACTTCTGAGAATGCTACGGACCCCTTCTTCTTTCTCCCATTCAATGTTCGACTTCCGCTACCACCTTTCTCATTTCCCGTAATGCGCTCCCTTTTCTTTTCAGTGGAGAGGCGCGTTTTTTTCCTTTTTGACCTTCCGAAATGCTATTTCTTCCCTGGAGCGAGTTGAGAGAGATGCCTACAACTTCTTCTATTTTTTCCTGCTTTATCAAGTTATCGGTTCTACCTATCCCCTTACTTTTAATCGAAGCGTCACAGATGCCCTGTTTGTCGAATAGTGCCCTCCTTGCGAGGTCCAGCCTGAGCTGCCCTGGTTGTTGCGTGCACGGGTTAAGTTCCCTGATGGTCCAGGTCATTTAACTTTTTCGACCCAAGTACCAGGAGTCTTCTGCTAAGTACTGCCCCTTCTTCGATCCTTGCCAGTGGAAATATAATTTTGGTTTCCCGTACGCAGAAGCCGACCCCCCAATATGCTATGTCTTTGCACGCTCCTTTTTTACGAAATTGCCGACAGTCGTGTATCTTCGATGGACGTGTATGAAGAATACCTAATACCGTTTCGACCTTTCGGCTGAGTATTTTTCGCTTTTGATCTTCTCAAGTCACTGCGCGATCTCCCCGTTTCTAGGATCAGCTCCTGTCTTTTGCACTGTGAGTTTCTTCTTCACTTTTTTTCCTCTGAAGAGCGTTGGCTTGCGGGTTTTACAGAACGATTTTTAACAGTTCGCTAGTGGAAGCGTCTCAACATGTTTTTACTCATTTCGAGTGCGGAGCGTATTCTATTCTGTTGACGGCCCCCTTTTTTTTCTTTTTTTTGGAAGCGGACAGGATTGGCCGTCAGAACGAAATTGGTCTAATTTGAAGCCAGAGTTCATTCCCCAGGTTCCCCTTTTTCCAACGAGATCGATTTCCCCTCTTATTTTCCTGTATTATGACTGAATTAGTTTGCCTTGTTCTGGATATCTTTCCGTACCTCTCTCAAAGTTCCTGCCCCCCCTTTTTTTCCAGTAATATGACAGGATGACCGCGGTTTCCTGGGACCCCATCTGTTTCTGACGCTTTGAGGTGGTCTCTTTTTCTATGCTTTTTTTTCCTACCCCAGGAGCGGCTCCGAAAACATGTGCTCCGACGCCTTGTCTCGTGCCAAACGTTGATTTGAAGACGGGGTGTATCCTTTTTTTTTTCTTTGCTTTCCTAGTTGGCGCCTTGGCTTGATAGCTTATCCTCGTTCGTTCTGTCGCTTCCTAGTCGTTTAGGCGGCCCGCCACAAGGTCGGTTGACCCAGTTCGTGCAACATCCCAAGAACCCCCAACTTGCCCCGAGTCTTCGCGTGTGCCTGTCGCCCTTTTATTTCTAGATTTTAATTGGGTCGTGATGGGAGGAGAAAGCAGGCTCGTGTCAGCGGTGAGTTCGTCGCCGGTGCCCTGGGAAATGGAACCCTTCCTCTCTCCGTACGCGGCGGAGCATCCGGTTTTCCCCCTTCACCCTTCGCAGGGCGTGTTCCGCGGACAGGGCTCTTCAGTATTGCCGCGCGCCCCGACTCCAGATCCTTGAATAGACCCTTTTTTTCCGGC
>Ga0179591_1304316_pt1 | contig 17538 bp, 20 predicted proteins | sample CZOMad2_1_08_16f_FD_182891 | JGI IMG/M metagenome (GOLD analysis project Ga0179591, IMG submission 182891) | Vadose zone soil fungal communities from Angelo Coast Range Reserve, California, USA - CZOMad2_1_08_16fungal (PacBio error correction) | ecosystem: Environmental > Terrestrial > Soil >... | reverse complement strand
TTGTGGTGGATACAACCCATGATCCAATTACCGCATCCCGGATTATAGCAAAACACCCGCTGCCTAAAACGTATTCAATCCCTCTCTTTCCCTAATTTTTGTTTCCGCGTCTGCCATCTTAGGTATTTTCTCTAAGGATGATGATTTGATCTGGAGTGGGAGGCCCCCCCAGGGACCCCCAGGGTTTGTTTTTTGGGCGACTTTCTTTCCTTAAACCCTTTTTGTAGCCGGGGTGTCTGTTGCGCTGCCCTTCCCTCCCTTTGGAGGTCTCACTTTTGGGAATTTTCCAGAGTGATTCTTGTGATAATCAGTCCCTTGGTGTTTTTTCTTGACGGGTTTTTCCTCTTACCTCTCCGAACGGAAGTCATTGGAAACTTTCCCTCAGTCCGGCTTCTTTCCCTGGTATTTGCCGTTTGAGGATCAAGGTTTCCCTGCGGGTGCGTCTCTTGCCCTTCCATCAGGACCTGAAGCGGTGCTTCTGCCATGTAAGGAGCTTTTAGCACCTGCGGGAAAATCAGCCGACTCTGTTCTTTTTTTCCTCCCATTTTTTTTTGAATATGCCCTTCTGCGTGTGAACTTTGGCCTTCACTTGCGCGTGGTTTCGCTATCACCAGCCGCATCATCCCCTGAGTTGATACCCCGTCCCCCCCGGTTTTCTCCCCCAAAACTTCGCGGTCTGATTTCCCAACGAACTTTCCCTGCCTCTTGCTTCTGAGGGCCCTACCGGAAGTACCTCTCCCCGCCCTCTTTAGGTGATTTTCTTGGCTAGCTTTTGCGATTCTAAGACCCCGAAGACAGCACGTCTATGTTTGCCTCAGGGTCCCGTAATTGACTTTGTCCCGAGGCGCCTTTTAATAGGATATTTTCTGGACCCCCCCGGCCTTTCATGACCGGTTGCCCCAGTACGGGCCCCCCGCCGATTCCTATTTTGGCTCACCATTTACGGAAAAATTCCTTTGCCCCCCCCTTTGTCCATCTTCTTGCTGATCTTCTTTCTAGCAACATACAACTTTTCTTCCAGTTGGTTTCATCGGACTTGGCCAATTCTCTATTCGAGTGCTTCCCCTTTGGCACTCCCCCCGTTTTTCGCCTTTTCGACAGGGGTCCTCCCACTTATCTTCCCCGCACCTCTGAAGAGGGCGACCGTAAGTCCTTTATGTGCAACCACTTCACCTCAATTTCCTTTCCCACCATTCTTTTCCATTTGGGGCGATCTCCTGTTTTTCCTGGGCCCTTCTTTTTTTCCGTCCTCCCTTCCGAGAGAAGGACCAGACCTTACACCCTTTCCCCCCCCGTTCCCCTCCCAAATTTTTCTTAAAGCTCGGTCCCTTCCGCCGGTCCCCTTCAAACATTTTCCCAGGCGTCCCGTCTTCGGGAAACTGTCCCAATTCCCGATCCGGGCGCACTTATATAGCCTCATCGATCTTCACATCTGATGTCTTTCGGTTCCTCTTAAGCCTTTTTAGTTTTCCACCTTGGGACTTCTCATCAAACCCCCTTTGTCACCGTTTTTGAAGCAGCTCATTATTTTTTCGTCTTCCCTTTGCCTGCTTTTCACCCCTTTGCTCCTCCCTCCTCTTAGACAAGACCGTACATCATTCGTCCCCCCGGCCTTACCGTTTTTTTTTCAAGTTCTTTTTGTTGCGATGCCCTTCATGGCTTTTTGGGACATGACGGCCTTTCTTCTCTTTTTTCTCTTTCTCATGCTTCCTCCCGCACAAACTATGTGCTCCTGTTTTCTCTGGCTGCCTGGTGCCTTGATTTCCCTACCACTCCCCTTTCTCTCCCTCTCACGCGGACTTTTGACAGTCGTCTTCTCTCTTTTGTGTTTGCCCCCACTGGCAGTTAGGGTTTTCACTCGTACCCGCAAACTCAGTGCCTTCTAGTTTTTTTTTTCTGGTTCCGTTGCCCCTACCGCTCCCCCCTTTCACTCTGACCCCTTTTTTGTTCTGCTTCGTCTTCATATCGTTTGCTGGATACCGTTATGTCCCCCCAATTTTCCTCTGCTCGGTGGGGTTCCTTTTGTTCAACTCCCGGCCGCGGAATTCTCACACAGCTTTGACCATTAATTCCCCATTAGTCCTGTGTCCTCGTCCCCTTCTTTTTGGAGCTTTCTTGCGGGATAACTCTTCCCAAGCCCCCTAGAGACGTAACCGCTGGCTTCGTTCCAGGAGGGAGCAATACTTTTAACTGCAATTTCCCAATTTGGGCATCTTTGCCAAAGGTTTAATGTCCCATAACACGTTTGTTTTTTTTGATGCACCCGGAGCCCCTCTACTCGCTGCTCCTCCCTTTTTTTCGGGGATCGGTTTTTTTTCACTCCGAGGCAGGTTGCGGGTTCCTTCTGCAATCTCGTCAATTCCTCCCTTTTTCGCACCTTCTTTTCAGATCACCAAAACTCATCCCATCTTCCCGCTTCCCTCTCGGGTGACTTTCCTAGCGCGAACATTTCCTAGCACGATTCTGAACCTTATCGCCTCTTGATTTTCTCTCTTAAGTACCCTTCGTTAGTCGGTTGTTGTTAATTCCCTAATAGATGCTTATTTTCTCCCCTTTTTCCGCCCCCCTTTTCTATGAGTGGTAGCCTTAGACTGTCGTCTCTCCGTTCAACCACAACCGCCAAGCGGTGCGGGCATTGAGGAGGTCAACCTCCATTCTCTCTTTTGACTCTGAATTGTAAGAATGTCCTTTCTGGGCTTTTTTTCAGTTCACGCTCTTAGTTCCGGTGATATATAGTCTTGAGCCGTTTCCTTTTTTCGTCCTTTCTTCGGGCGGCCCCATTGGGCTCGCATTGTTTTTGTTTCCTCAGTGCTTCCTGCCCCATTCAGCTCTTTCTCCCTAATGTTTCCGCATCGGAATTTAGCGTCCATCGGTGATGGTCTCTTCTTGGGCGTTTTCTTCTCTGAACAGATTTGCCCCCCAGCCGCCTTATATTGCTCCGGAGAGGACGCCGCTCCTCTCCCTCGTTTTGGTCGGTGACCGTGAGGTCTGCTTTACTTCAGCGACTCTCTCCTTTTTTTTCGATTATGCCGTGACCTGTTTTGCCCGAAAGTCCAAGTCAAGGTCCCCCAACTTTCCTCTCAGTCCACTTCTCGGGTAGCTCCGGCTCTTTTGAGAATCCACGTTGGCGTTGCGCACTTCGACAGTTTCTCTATCTTCCCCCCTCTAAGCCCCCCCTTATAACGTTTAGGCGGCTCCCTCGCCGTTTCGTCAGCCCCTTTGTATTCCTTGTCCGTTTGGGTTCTTTGCTCAGACTTGCTGTTACCCCAGCCAGGCCGCTCCTCCCCCGCCCTTCGACCTGGGGCTCAAGCTCCTGATAATTACCCTGCACCCCTTCCTCCGAGTAGTTTTTCCCCCTTCGTCTTTATGTTTGCTTAACCCGGCGATTCTCGACTCTGGAATTTTTCAGCTTCACAGGCCCATGCCCCATCGGGGGTGTTTTTTTTCCTAGTGCCAGGACGAAAGGCCCGGAGACTTCCAGATATGGGTTCTTCTTTCCGCGAACGAGTGGACCATCCCGGAATCGATTTTCTTAAAAACTACCTCCTGATCCATCTTTTCCGCACCACTCCACGTGTTCGTGATGAATTGACCGTCCCTCTCCGTCCTCTTGAGTCCCTTAATGGTTTCCAGGAGGCTATTTTCAGTCTTCTCGTGTCCCGATCATGCACGGTCAGTTTTTTGTTGACTTCACCTTTGCTGAGACTGGGTTCTTTATTCAGATTCAGACGCCATCTACGGCCCCTGTTTGAGGGACCTATACCAAGCTCGCCGCAGGCTTTAAAGTTGAGTTATTCGTCCTCCTTCAAATTCTCTTAGCCCCGTTTTTTTTTATTTCTCTCCCTTCCCCGTTGACACAGACATTTCCCCCACCTTTTTGGCATTCGTTGTTACCTGAGGCGCTTTTTCCGGAATCCTGTTTTTCAACCACAGACACACAAACTTCCTTGTTCTGTCCGGGCGACTAGGCCTCAGAATAGCCTATTCGTTGAGGCTAGGCAGCGGTAACTCAGCCTTTTTGACTCTTTTCCTTGTCTTTTTTTCACGGCGGTCGCCCCCAAAAGTCCCTTTTTTTCACCCCCGCGCCCAATTTTTCTCCTATTCTTGTTGTCGAAAGCCACGCCCGCTATTGTCAGCCCGTGCAGAACCACCCCATTACTTCGCTGCCTTTGTTGGATGTTGATTTCCCCAAGTGTGCCCGCCTTCTGCAACCAGCTCCCTCCATTGCGGTCTCCTCTCAAACCTGTTCCCTGTTTTTCAGAGTCTCTCCGACGGTCGTGTATGTCAATCTTCCTGTTCGGTTGGGTTTAAAACCATTTCCTCAGTAGTTTTTGAAGGTTTTGATCTTCCCTCTCCCACCAGGAAGACGTCTCTAACCCCCACGGGATATCTTTCTCCGTCGGTCGAAGCAGTTTAAGGTCCGTCCCCCCTTGTCCCTCCATCAGGTTGCGGTTGCCCCCGGACCCCCCAGGATTGCCCAGCCTCAAAAACAGGACTGCCCAAGGGATTTCCTCTTGAGTTTTTTTTTCTCGATTTTCCCCCCCCGGGTTGCTCCCACACAGCGTTCATTATCCAGAAGGGACGACTCCCAGGAAGAGTTCTCCCCACCCACCCTGTACAACCCCTTTTTCCCTTTCCCCTGGTCTCAACCGACATATTGGGGCCAAATGTGCTATGACCAATCAAACCGTGTACCATTTAGTCCGCTCTATCCTTTGGTAAGCCAGAGGCCGTACTTTTCGTCGTTTTTTTACTTTGGGTTCATCAAGACTGACTGGGGAACGGGTTTTTCCCTTCTCCTGTTTTTTGTCCTTTCCCCCATGCTCCGTCTAGGAAATTTTTGTTCTAATTTTTTTTTGGGCTGGTTGTTTTGTTTTTGTACCTTTTTCTGTCTATTCATGACGGCTCATGATGGCCAAGATATTCACTCTAGACGCCCTCCCGCATGCAGCAATGTTTTTTTTTCTTCCTTCTCTCGGCACGTGGGAAGTTCTCCTTTCTTCATTAGATCGCATTGGGATCCTGGATTAATACTGATCCCGTCTTCCCCTCTCGTGGTTCGCCAGAAGGAATACTACTACTGGCAATCTTTACCACCGGTTGATTCCTTTGATACCCTCCCATTCTCCTTGCATCCAGCGACGATTGACACCCCTAGCGGGACTAAAGAGTTCGAAATGTGAGCCTCTGATAGGAGTTGAAATTTCCCGTGTTCCTCCTTCCGGTTTTTTCTTTTTGGGAAAGACCTTATTAACTAGGAGCTCAAATTCAATTTTTACGGAGAATGCGTCGATCCTTCTTTCTTACCCGATCTGAATGGCCAGATCGGCCTCCTAAGCGTCCCCCGGTGGGTCCCTTATGGGTAATTATAGAAATCCTCATTTCCTCAGGAATTTTGCTCTTAATCCATCCCCCTGTGGTGGCCTGTCCGCAATAACTGACCCTTGTTGATTCTTTCTACGAAACCGATGATGCTGCTGGGTTCTAGAGCTGTCCCTCCCCCCTTTGCCCCTCCTTCCCCCCCGCACGTCTTTTCCTCCTTCAGAGCTCACCGGCTGGGCGAGGCCAACTATCAGTTTTCTCTTCGAGTCCCAGCAGTTGGTTCGATAAGGGTTTTCCTTGGGACATTACGCCCTGGTCTCCATTTCCAGAATTTGTGCTTTCCCCCCCCCTTTTGGATTGTTCCGAAGTAGCAGGTCCTTGCTCCCCCCTCCCAATTATCCCGGCCAAGTCGGCCACTTATGACCTTCCCGTGGCCAATGTAGGTCTGTCTTTTTCTTTCAAGAGATACTCGCACCAATTTTAGGTTTTGCAGCCATATGGCCATTAACACCCTTCAGCCCCCCAGCTTTTTTTCCTGTCTCCTCACCTCCCCCCATTTCCCCCCGCAGCCTCTCAAAGCGAGAGCCAGCATTCGTCAAGGGCTTTTAACCTGGGGATTTTCCAACAGATCCAATTCCCTGCCCCTCCCCGTCCTTATCTTCTCTTTACGCCTCAGTTGTGGTTTTTTTCTAATCGGCAGAGGAGGCTTCCTCCTTCAACTTTTCCTTCCCTTCCTTTCTGTTTCAAGTGAAATACAGCTGTGTGCGGGTGATTTACCCAATCTCTTTTCTCATTCGTCGCGAAGATTTCCTCATTTTGTCCTTCCAGAAAATTTAACCTTTCGGCCCTTTGGAAAGGATCGGCTTTTCCATTGTGGCTTTCCGATGGAGATATCCGGGTCTTCTTAAAAATATTCTTCATATGAACCCTCTTTTTACCACACTTTCTTTTTTTTTGGGGCGTTCCGAATTTTTTGAAGGACCCTTTTCCTTCTGAGCTACAATCAAACTTCGGGTAAGGCCCCCGCAAGGACCAGTCTCTGTACCAGGGTCATTTGGCACGGATTTGGTCCTGGGAATTTTTCATTAGATGATAGTTGGATGTAGAAAAGGGGCCTTTTTGTCCCTCTATTTTTTTACTCAATGACCCCAACCTCCTGCGTAATTTAACTCGGGTCTTCTGCAACAGGGCAGAATCATAAGCCTTGCTTTTTCCCCAGAACCCTAGAACAATTCGTTTCTTTTCGACCCTGAGTGGTATTGTTACCCGCACTTATTCCCCTGATGTAATGAGGAGGGACCTGTACTTTCCCATCGTCCCCCTCCCCCCCGCCGCGGAGTAGCTTCCAAATTATTTGCTCAGGTCATAGCTGGCGTATGTAATCGACCCCTCCTATCTTTCTTCCAGAAAGGATCCGTAACTATTGGCCTCTTCCCAAAGCAGTGAGAGCAGTTAGGTCTGCCACCCCCCCATATGAAATCCAGGAAAAAGATTGCCCACCGTGCCCCTTTCATCACCTCCTAGGCTACACTGGAAGGAACCGCCCCCACGTCTCCCCCCTTCCTCGGTGTTCCCCCGTGACTTCTCTGAAGGTCTCCTTGTTCTTCCCCCAATTGCAGCCTGGTTGTGCCTATTGTCTCGGCCTTTAGGGCCTCCATTTTTTTGATTCGGAAGAGCCGGTCCAGCTTTTTTCCCCCAGGCTGCGCAAATCCATAATCCCAGGTTCCGCCTCCTGCCCGCCCTTGCCAAAGACCTTCCACTCGAATTTTTTTTTTTCCAGTCCGAGTTTGGAGGCCTGCGGTTTCGCTTTCCTCCAATTTTTGTGCCCCCTTTTAAATCCCTGATCTCCCAGTCATATTTTTTGGTTCCCCCTAACAACCACATCATCTTAAGATCACCCCCCCCCCCCCCCCTTTTTTTCGCCCCTTCTGTTCCCTGGGTCGCCGGAATCCCACCGGTTTCGTAATCTTTGGTAACCCCTTGTTCCAAAGTTGTCTCCCCCCCTATAAAGCTGGGCAACCCCCTTCCGCTCTCTCCTGACCATGATATCACGGTTTATATCCCCCTTGGTTTGACATAAAGCTTAGGGGCCTTGTAAAAAGTCCTGACTAAATTTCTCCTTGTTTTACCACATTTTTCCTGTCTGATGGCGCTTTTAAAGCTAAAGTTGTCGAAAGGCTCTCTCCCCAGACCTGTCGCACTAACGTTTTACTGTGTCTTTTTGGCAAGTTCTTGGTGTTGAAAAATTTCATTACCCCCTTTGCTTCTTATGTTTCCAAGGGGCTCCAAATGAAGAATTGCTCCCCTGTATAACGGTTACGTGCGCTGATTTTTTGTTTTTCTTTATACTAGCCCGTCTTTTCCTTCTATTACCTGGGCACCTGACTTTCCCGCGACGCAAACGTCGCTCTAATAATGCTCTTTTTTTCTTTGTCCCAACTTTCCCCCCCCCCCCCCCGGGTTTTACCTTCCGTCCCAACTGACTTGGCATTTGGTTTTCATGTCTGGTCGTTCACTTCCGGCAATCACAGTCTTATCATCCCGTGCGTTGCACGGGCGTTCCATCGAACTTGTTCCTTTCTTCTCTCAAACCAGCTCCGGGGCTCTCGTGTGGGGAGCCGCGTTATTCCCCCCCCCACAGTAACTTGACTCGATTCCCCCTTTCAGCACATTCATGCAACTTAGTCGTGTTCTCCCCTCTATTCTCCCCCCTCGTTCTTTCGGAGCCTCCCCATTCGCTCCAAGCCCGTTCTTCTTTTGACGTTTTTCGTTGACGTTCCTACTTGGCGTTACTTCACCTTGGGTGTGGGCATTCTCGGTAACCGTTGGACGGTGAGGACATTCCCCCCTGGGCTACGTATTCCCCTTGGCCCTCCATCTCTCTTTATTGCCTGGCACCTCCGACGGCCCCTCTTGGAGGGAGAGGAGGCTTCAATATCTCTCTCCTCCCCCCCCTTCCACAGGGGTCGATACACCCCAACCCGCCCCTGACACGTTTCTGCCTCTTCCCAAGATCGGCTTTCCATAGCCCTCTAGTCTCTTCAGAGTCAAGATGACCACTAACCCTCGTCTTTTGCTGTGACCAAAGTTGAGGGTGTCCGATTCTTAACCTTGAGCGATCTTTGTGTTTTCTTAAACTCCCCTTCTTTTTGAGTTTATCCCCAGTCACTCTGAAGCCCCTGATGGAGATGTCCGGACCACTTGCGGTGCGCATTCCCTCATACCCACCACCCTCAAAGCGGTTTCTCGGGATTCTTATCTACCCTCCAGCACTTGCTGTGGAGGGATAAATTCAGCAAAATGACGGGAAGAAGTCTAGACCGCTCTCACTCATGGGGGGTTGGACGTAGAAGCTATTACCCCCCTGCCAATTTCCCGTATAACTGTCCATCGAGGACATGTATGAGGTGTTTTTCCCCCAAGGATGTCCCCTACCTTCAACGAAAACGCCAACCTTTGAGACTCTTACTCGGCTGCAGCCGAATGTCCCTCTCCTCTGACTTTTGGCGTCATCTAATTCCTTTGCCTTGCGGGCCCGCCCCCCCCCCCTCGCACTTTCTTGCTCTTCTATCGCCCTGTGTACTTTTTAGACTTCTCAACTCGGTCAGGTGCCCGTTTCTGGCTTTTAACTCCGGCATCCCCTTAAGTTTGTTGGTGATCTCCATCCCCGTTACCTGAAGTGGCAAGATAGGGCAAATACTCACCGCCGAGTCCCGAGGAACTCATTTCCGGTAACCGAGCCGTCTAAGGAGGCGAGTCACTTCTACACGGTTCTTTTACCTTTGACAGAATCCACCTCTCCTCTGATAGCCCCGCAACATTCCTGACCATTGTCCTCTGCCGATGGCTTAAGAATGTTGTCTTTTTCCCCAGCGGCTCTTATGGATATCTACTGGAGCCACCTCTCCCAGGGCCCTCCGCCATGGAGCCCTGCTCCTCTTTTTTTCTGATCATGGAGACCGCTCCCCGAGAGCGTGGCCAAGCGCCGTCAGTGCCCATGCATCCTGCCGTTACCCCCCGCACTGAGTTGGAAATTTTGTCCGAGCTACTCTCCCCCCCCCTCTTTGGTTGTCCGGTCGGGAATGCCGAAACGGAAAGGGACGCCTCTGCAAGTCTCCTGTTTTTCTCGTTGGCAGGCACTCGGCCCTCATTTGTATGATCCCCACCACCAACTGAAAACCTCATCACCCCATTCCTTTCATGCTTCTTGCTGTCCCCACGATCCCACCGTGGTGCAGAAAGGAGTATTTCGTTTTCTTTTTCTCTCTCCGCGGGGGATGCTATGTATCCCCCGTAGTTATCCTGAAATTTCTCCTTTGTTTTTTGTTATTCAACTATTGCCCCGATGGTGCAGAGCGGTTTCTCTTCTCCCCTTCTCTTCTCTCACCTGTTTCCTGGCAAGCGCTGGTTCCCCAAGTCACCGAGACCGCAAAAAGCTTTGCACCTCCTCGTTGCGATTTCCCTGGTTAAAGCCTCTGGGGGCGTGGGTGCAGGTAATCCCTGAAAAAGTTCCCACACCCGAACCCCCCTTTTAAGTTCACCCCTTTTGCTCCCCGCCTGTGAAGCATCCGGTCCCCCCCTCTCGGTCGAGGCAGACCCGCCCGGCCTCGCACCTCCCCCTCACGAGGCTTCAATAGGCTGGTACCCTGTCCACCCTCTTGGCTTATGGGTGATCCTTATTGCCCCAAAATCTTTCCTTTTTGGCAGCGCCCCCCTGCGAACCCCGAAGGAGCCCCACTTTCCTTCTATATAAGAAGAACACGCCTCCCCTGCCCCAGCGATCCTCCAGGCACCACCAAGTACTCTTGGACAAGGGCTTTGGAAGTCCCTTTTGCTTTTCCTTTCACTCCCTAAGGGCCATTCTGTTCACCCAGTACATGACTCGGTGCCCGGACGCCGGTGAACAACGAAATTGCTTCTCCCCCCCCCTTTGTATGACCCTCCTCGTGCTTTGTGCTCAACTATCCCTGGTACTTCTGTGAAACAGGTGTAGCAAGTAGTTGCCTTCCGATGATCAGACCCCACTTCCGCCCGGTCGAACGGATAAAGGGCTGTTGAGATAAGTGGTCCGGCAGTCTGTCTAGTGTTCTGAAAATACAGGCCTTTCCAATAATTCGACTTTTTTTTTTCTCCTTAACCAACCCCAACTATCCAGTCCCTCACCCAGTTCCGGCCCACCTCAAGGGCTGATGCCCCCTTCTTTATTTTCTCTTCCTGAGCCCACCCCCCTTCGCTTGAAAGAAAAGAGGCCCAGAATTCCGGCCTCCAGGAGGTATCAAACCCCTTCCTTTATTTCGTTCCCCGTGTATCAATATTGTTCAAGCCAATTAGAGCCACCAGAAAATTGTCTCCTTCATCTCTCTAGTTACCCTTTTGCGATTTGCGAGGGTTTAAATTTTTTACTCCCCTCCCCCTTCGTCGGGTTTTTTTTCTTTTAAGGAATGAGTTTTTTTCCCCTAGTTATCTTCCCCAGTTGGTTGCTACTTGATACTCCTGTTTTTTTTTGTTCTGGTACTGCTTCCCCGCCGGGTCCCTTGAACGGAAACGAATTATTGTCCCAAGATATTTTTTTCTCATTTCCCTCCCCTCCCCGCAATCGCCACCCACCTTCCCCACCTTCGCTCTTTGTTCGTCACAGAGGTTAGCCCTGTACGTTTTCTTTCCTCTACGTTTTCCCTTTCACCTTTTGCTTTCCCGAGTTCTCGGTGTGATCCTTCCATAATTCTCCTGCTCTTCCATCCACCTTTGCGGGATGAGTGCCCGCTCTCGCTCTAAGCTCCTTCGACGGCCCCCAACTGATCTTCCCCTCGTGATGAACCACTGCTGGATGACTCATCCCTCGAGTCGCTCTTCCCCCCCTCTACCTAAATTTTGGATTCCGACATTTTTCCCTCTTATCTGCTCTTCGAGTTCAATTAATTTGCCCCAAATCTTTTTTTTCCCCTTTTTGCAGTTGGGCATCCCTTCCCTATTTTTTCGCCTGGCCAATAGGTCAATTTCCTTAGATCCCGGTTCTTTCTTCTTTTTTCCTTATTTCCTTATTTTTCCTGTTCAAGATCGGGGAGTGGAAGATTCGAGGCGGGTTTCATTTTCTTCACTTCATTACCAATGTGGACATTGTTCGGCGTGAATGTTGGGGAATATAATCTTTCCAGTCTATTCCAATGATCATTTTCTTTTAGAAATTTTCGAGATTGGCAATAGAACGATAGGCCCCCTTTTCCCCAGTACCTTCTTTCTTCTCTCCGAAATATTGTGACTATTTCACCATCCCATCTCCTGGTTTCCCCTCGTGGACCGGAAATTTCCAACTCGAAGTTCGTCTTTCTGGTTTTTTTCCTTTTTCCAAACTCTTCCCCTGAAGCCCTCTTGCGCCCAATGGTCCCCTCTTTCTCTCCGGTCGTTATTTCGCCCTCAGGAAGACTTTCTTCTTCAAAACTCAGCCCAGCCCGGCCCCTTCCCGTTTTTTGGCCTTCATAGATTGAAGTTATCCCTGGATATCATAGTTCCTACAATGGTCTGGATGACTGACTCATCTCCTCTGCCCAATTCTCCCCCAGGATTCTAACTGGTGCCCACCCCCTTTCCCCCTTCTTTGACGACAGCGAAACGCATTTTTTGAGAGAATTCCCGTCAGCGGCCCCCCGTTCCCCTTCCCAACCTCTCTATCCGGGGGGCCTCAATACTTTTGACTCTATGAAATACCCTCAGCTGACGAAGAGCGCTTTTTCATTTGTCCCAGATTATATCTATTCCTCCTATGTGAGCTTTCTCTATCCGGAACGGTACTTTCTAGTGTTTTCTTCTTCTCATGGAGTACCCCCACAAGTGAATGGTAGGGTTTGCGATTACGTCATGCTTTGGTGCTCAGGTTTTTTCGTCCTCCCGATGTCCTTGGTCCTTTCGTCCTTTCCATCCTTGGCCCTTTACTCTTTTCATTGTCATTATGCCCTTGCTTTTTCTCATTCAGCCCTTTTTCTGCGGACCCTATGGATGATATCTTCTGTACCCTTTTTCTTTCTCTCAGACTTCCGGAAGGGCCAATTGAAGGGCCTACCTTGGATTCTTGCCGTGCTGACTTCCTTGCCCTTTTCCCCCTTTGGTTTTTTGGAACAATGCCCCCCTCCCCGGCTCATGTCCGAAGGACCACTTCTCTGAAGGAGACCAGTTCCTAATTTTTTCCCCAGGCCCAGGCAGTGTCCCTCCAAGCCGCTATGTTTGATGGTCTGAAAAGGGCAGGTCCCCAGGTTTTTTTGGGTTTTTGAGTGCCTCGCCACTTTTTTTTTGTTCCTCCCTCTGACTGGGCACTCACCCCTGCGCCTCCCGCGGAGTTCAAATCCTCTCCCCTCAGCAAAAGAATTACTGCTTGTCCTCTCCCCCCACTCTAGGACTTGACTGTTCACCACAGAAAGAAGACCCTTCCATGGACTCTTAGGTTCTGGACTCCCCTCCGAGGCAGCTTCACCCCATCAGGGCCTCATAGCTTTCCGATTGTCCGGACAGAAGAACAGCGACGTCTGGCAGCCTCGGCTCCTCCTTTGTCCCCGATATGTTTATCATCACCCATCACCGGCCCCGGTGCATGCCAAAGAGGTTGTAGGTCCAACCAGCTGAAACCTCTTTCTACTAATATCTTTCACCTCGTGAGACCCCTTCGAGGTTTGTCAAATTCGTGGGCGAGATGTGGTACGCCGCATTAATATTTTCTTAGTTTTTCCGTGGCCTTCCGGCTTCGAGGTATTCTTCATCTCCTTCTCCACTCGGACTAAGGATTGCTCCCCCTCCCGAATGTAATAAGCCCTTTTCGGCGTGCTTCCCTAGAATGCGTGAGCAACCCATCCTTTTTCTACTAACTTTCGTCCTACCCAGAGTGCATGTTGGAGAGTCTAAATGCTTTCACCCTTTGTCCCTCTCCTCCTCCCAGTTTCGGACAGCCTTGACCCATTTTGTTTACACTACCCCACACGTATTCCTTTTAAGCAAAACCCTTTGCCTCTTCCTTTGGAACGGCCAAACGTATGCTCTAACCTTCATCAGTCTTGAGTACCCCCCCAACGTTCCCGTCACGATAGGGGAATCCCGTAGAATACCCTCCCGATCTTCGTTTATGTGGAATCTGACCTTGTCTTCAATTCGGCACAAAACCCTCTTCCCAAATTCCTTTTGTAGCCCGTCTCCTGATAGTATATTCTTGATGGCCTCTTTACCTCTCGGGTGCCCTTTCGATTTTAACATAGTAATCACGTTTCCCTTTATAGTTCGTTTTGGTGTTGAAGATTGCAACTTAAGCCTGAAAGCTCCATTAGACGTCCAGGCTGTAAGAATACCACTCCTTCTCTACCTTTGATCCCCCCCAGTGATTTTGAGCTCGTTTCCATGTTGGTCGCAGTGCGCCCACCCTGCTTCTCCTTGTTTCCCTTCGAACATTTTTATTGATTCTGGCTCACGACTCATCCCGCGCTTTTTGCCAACCTCCCTTCCAGTTTTCCCTCGCCTGTCCCGCAACTGCGGTTCCCCTCTGTTAACGCGAAATATTTTCTAGCCTTTTTACTCTTATTCGGAAAACTGCTTACCCTTTCTTTTTTCAGGAATGAACTGTTAGCATTTATCTGCATATGGCGGGATCGTCTTTATCTGTTTTGGATTCAACCTCTGAGGCCTCCTTGAGGAGTCTGGCGCCTGGTGGCGAGTGCTTCACCATCCGTACTTTTTCCCCTTCTACACCCAGTTTTCCATGCCACTTTCTTTTTGACCTCGTCAATGCCTATTAGTTCGGCTTCCTCTTCGTTCTTCAGACCTTCTTTTCCACACAGTTTCCGGGGTTGAAGTAAGGTGCCTTAAATGCAAACGGGGTTTGGGGATTTCCCAACGGTTCTCCATGTGGCACGACCCACTTTTTCGACTCTGGGCCACAGGACGTGGAAATATCAACGCCTTTCCTTTTTTTTGGCTTTTTGCTTTACTCGGCCCGCTAGCCCCTTCCTGCTGCAATTAGATACTCTCTCGACATTTGGGCCCTCTTTGCTGCGACCACCTTAAACCAGTTTCCTTCTCTTTCCCACCTCTCGTCTTTTTACATAGCCCGACTCCTGAGTAGCTTTAATGACTTCTTTATTGACCATGACCATTACCTCCCACGTTTTGGTTCAGGGAAAGCTGAATCAGGTGGATGAGGTTTTCTTCCGTCTCATTCCGATTCTTGTGAATGCCCGTTAGCCCCCCTTGCGATGTCTCTTTCTTTAGGTGTGGGCCGGTTTAATTCAAGACGTTCCCCAACGCCCCAGGCTGGCCTCTTGGATTATATAGCCCCCCCCAGCTTTTTTGAGCCTCTTCTGCATACAAATCTGGGCAGCGGACGCGGTTACTCCTCGGACCTTCCATGCTTGAATTTACCCGGTCAGTTTGGCTTCTTTCGCCCCTGTATGAGGGGGTGTGTCCTCAGGCTGTCTTCCATCCATATGCGCGGTTCAGGACCCCCCGCTGACTCGGCGCCTGAAGTCTGTTTTGATTTTTGTTTTTTTCGTGAGCTGGAACAGCTTTGCCGCGTACATCCGCAAGCCCGGACTATCGTATTCTTTTCTAAGCGTCGACCTTGTGGTTCCGAGTAGCGAGTGTTTTGCGCTGTTCCTTTCTTGGTTTCCATGTAACGAGCATATCTACTCTTTAAGTAATCCGACGTTTTGTTGAGAGTGCCCGTGCATGTATAACCCCCAGGCCCTTTCCCCCCCAGGCCCGCCAAACCAGAAAGGGAGATTCCTGTCTCAAGTTCACCGGCAACCTCTTTTTTTTTGTTCCGCGCCCAGTTGGTTGTCCCCGGCCTCTCAAGAGGAAGATCATCGGCCCCTGGACGAAGCTTTCTGTCGCCTCCCCCCACAAGCTACAGATCAACAAGTCCCGAACCTTCAGATGTCTTCTTGGTTTGTTGGTAAGTGGAGGAGAAGGGGTGCCTTGAGAAGCTGTCCGACACCACGACCCTCCCTTCGCAAATGGACCTCCCTGCTCTATGGCTCTTTTCAACTGATTTCCGGAGACTTTGAGCGAGTGGCCCATCTTAGTAGCGGCCTAATGCATGTTCCAGTGATCCGATGCGTCGACCCTCTGCCCGAAGCGGAAAAAGAGTGGCTGTTTTTTGTGTGACCCCTGACCTTCTTCCCCAATTGGAAGACGGGGCGGACCTCCTCGCCAGTTTTCGCGCCTTTCCCGAGACGTGGACCATTCCCATAGGCCTGATTGCTAAAAAAAATCCCTCCTCACTTCTTCACCTTTCTATGCCACCACAGCAAAGTTGTTCTCAGAGTGATTTGGGTACTTTGTCTTTCTTCTTTTTTCTCCTGTATGGCTATTTCACGCCAGATCTCTGGCCGCCTTCCTTTTCAGTTCGGTGTCCCCTTTTTCCCTCAAGCTGGTTGTCAGCGGTGACTGATTTCGAGATTGTTCCCCTACTAAAGACGCGGCGCACCCGGTCCCTCTTTCACGACCACAACCAGAGCACGCCGCGGGAGATTTTTATGATTGCTCGGTTTTTCTCCCCTCATTTCCTTACAGTTTTTACACCGAATGAAGACCCCCCTTTGCCTTTCCCTGATGCGAACCACGCCGTCCCCCTTTTCAATCCTAGGTACACTTAAGTGAACGCGTGGTCTGGTTTTGCGATCCGGAAACGGAACGTCGGGAGGCCGGTTCCTGACGTAGTTGGACCATGAATGGTGCTGCTTGGTTTCCCTTTTTCGGCCACCTGGATTTTGCGGCCTCCGGGGCGTCTCTAAGGTTCCCCCGCCTGTTGAGATATCCCCTGACCAGAACCCCCCTCCACACGCCCGCGATTTTGCGTCAGACCCAGCCTGATTTTTTTCTTTCTGGGGCAGCGGTGTGGACATTCCGTTTCCTGTCCATTTCACCAGAGGAAGACTGGATGCCAATTCGCTTGCGGTTTTCTTTTTCCTTTCTTGCCACCTTCGCCAGTACCAACCTTTTAGATCGACGGTCGCGTAGCTTCTGATAAAGATTGTTCGTGCCTTTGATTCATTGACGCCGTCAGGCGAACCCAGTCAGCCGGATCGAACCTTCCCCCATCCCCTTCTGTCGACTAGTTTCTGATGTGTGCTTTAGGTCTTTTCAAGATCTAACATGGCGTCATGGTCCCCCTGCCCTCTGAACTTTCTCCCCCAACCAATTTTGTCAGCCCGAAAACCCCGGGCCACTTTGGACTTGCTGACTATGTTTTTTTTCTCTCGTTTCCCTTTTCTTTCGATTTTTTCTGTTCAAGGTTAAAAGCTGCCCTAATCCCCGACGATCAGGATTTACGCGCAGTTTTTGTCTGGCCCTTTTTTTACGACATAGTCAAAGGCCCAAGTGGAGACAAATTTCCCCTCCTCTTTTCTATCGTCTTTTCGTTTCTCCCCCCTCCACGCTTTTCTCTTTGCCGCAGTTCCACTTTGGTTTCCTCCCAATCCTGACGCGGGGAATGGTTTGTGCGTTTCTGTTTTTCTCCCCCCGTAAATTTCGTCCGTGCCCTGAACTTTGTTGGGCTTCTGTAAACGGGTCTGGTCCTGCAGGTTCCTGGAACCTCCAGAAGGAACCATTTATTCCATCATTAGCCCCGACAATTACTTGATTGGTAGTCTTCGTTTATTTACGGTGGGTCCTCCCCTTTCTTATTGCAGTAGCCCCCAAGTCTTTTTTTTCTTACGATTTCTCGGCCCCCCCTTCTTTTTCCTGATCTATATTCCATCATCAGGTCTCGGCGCGCCTCCCCACGATCCTATACATTTTTTCACAAGTGCCTGGCCCCCCCCCCTGCTTCTTTTCACCTCTAGACCGCATCTCGCCAGAGAAGAATTGGCCCCCATCTATAAATGGGTGCCCCCTTGTCATGGTGTTTTTTTACCTGTTTCGACTGTCTACAACCTATTCTGCCTGTGCTTTTTCCGTCCTCCCTTTCATATGAGGCTTGGGACAATGCGGTGTGGGCATCGCGGTCCTTTATGTCACTCTAACCGCTCTCCTTACTTCCTTCAAAGATCTTGAGTGGCGCTTATCGCGGCGGAGCTTTTATATTTGAACACTTAATCGCTGTTAGATCAATCCTGGATCAAGGGGGTATGGTTTGTTCTGTACCTCGTTCCCTAGGTGGGATCATCTCACCCCAATACACGTCGAGACCGCTGTTGGCGGGGCTACTCTCTTACTTTCGCAGACTTTCGCGACCCTGGCCGG